>JABLTO010061017.1_pt1 | contig 32488 bp, 78 predicted proteins | sample 7160091 | NCBI WGS metagenome assembly JABLTO01 (sample SAMN14651225, study PRJNA627086) | human gut metagenome | isolation source: feces | host: Homo sapiens
AAACATACCATAATAGTACAATATTGTGGTATCTTTTTATTAGAACGTTTGTTCGATATAATCAGATCTGAACAACTAGAGCAGAATATACTAGAACGTATGTTTGAATATGATTTTATCGAATTTTTTGAAATTTATTATTGACAATCAATTAAATAAGTGATAATATACAATCACAAGTTGATAAACAAGTGATTATAACAAATCACAAAAACTTGAAAATAAGTATTGACAATCACTAAAACAAGTGATACAATACAATCAATCAAACAAAGAAGGAGTGATACACCGATTGAAAAGTACATAATTTATGAATTAAAGATTGTAATAGGGCTTCTGTTGGGTGGCAACACCCAGCAGGCTATAGAATCCATAAAGGATATTATAGCATACTTAGAAGATTCTAAGTAAAGCCCAATTGGTAACTAGATAGATATATCTAGTCTGTAGCAAGTCGATTATATCAATTCTAGTTATCAATTACAATCCCAAAGCAGGAAAAAACAATTTTATATCTTTATATAGGTACTGTTTTTCATTCCTAGAATGTCAAGCAAAAGACTATAACAGGATATAAAATTCTAGTCCGATTTTCTCAATGAGTTCCGGCTATATAAATTAAATAAAAGAGGTTATATGGTTATCCCGCAAAAACCTATGGGACAGTGACTTGACTAACAATCATAACCCATATTGTAAAATATGAGTGTCCCCACCTTGCCACACGGCAGGAAGATAGCAAACAAGCTATAAGCGAACGGCTCAAACCTTAAATTATTTTCTAGGAGTGATTGATAATAGGAGAGAGAACGGCAGGAGTTGAAAAACTCACATAAGTTAAAAAATTCAACCGATAATGGCACGGTTGGTACTAGCAGGGTAGGTACATAAATAAAAGCATAATATTTATATAATCTCAATCGGGCAAAGGGTAAAACCTCCGATTATTTTTATTTTAGCAGGGTAATGCCTGCACTATAAAAATACTTGTGAGATTATATAAATCCCTTATGTGGCTATTATTCAAGTTATACATAGTAAAAAAGCTGGAATAAATCTATCTAAAAAACATTGTAACGCACTATAAAGAACCTACTTTTTAGGATAAAATATAACAATAATATAGATAGTTTACGTCATTGTAACATTAGCTCTAGTATCCAGCTTTTCATAGTGTGTATAACACTTACTACAAACACAATAATTTTATTTATATGAAGGAGGTTGTTCACTATGAAGAACACAACATTATCAATCAATTTTTATTCAGTAACTATCAACGAAGCACTCAAAAACGAATTTATGCAAGCTATTTCTCATGAATTAGCAGGCATGAACATTGAAGCACTCACTGAATCTATTGACAGATTAGACAAGCAGGTTACATCTTTACGGAAGGACATCTCCGACAATGGCGATGATGAAGCAGGTACGAAGCAGAAGAAACTTGACGGTATTCTTGCAACTATCAGCGACAACGAAGAAACACGGACGAAGTGCGAAGAGTCACAAACTCAGACTTTGGAGGTTTATGAGAGGGTTGTGTCTGTCATGTCTGAAAAGAATAAAGATCACTTTGGCAATAATAAGGATGTAGTCCGTACAGTATTACGAGTATTAGCAACATGGAATAACTCTAAACTTGTGAAGTATGCTATCATTCCAGCTTTTCAGTCTCCAGCACTCTATGAGGCATTAGAAGCAATCCATATCAACTCTAAAGCTGGCGAAGATGGCAACATTACCATGAGTAAGGAAGTAAAAGAAGCATACAAGAAGGCTTCGCAGGAGTTGGAAACCATTATTAAGACAACTTTTAGTCTGCCTTTTGAAACTCCATATACAGATAAAACAAGAGTAAAACTTACAGCAGAAGATAAGAAGTTGCTTAATGATTGCTATGTGCGTGGATTCTCCAACAAGTTCGATGTTGACGACAAGAAGGGAACTGTAACCTTCAAAGACAGACAGATCAACACACTTGTAAAAGCAAAGAAGAACCGCAAGACAGGAGAAATTACATATGATTATTCAGGACTTGCAAGCACGATTGCAAATATTGTAATCAAGCATTACTTCGCATAATCTCATAAAGTGCATAGTACGAAAGGGCAAGGCTAAAACTTTGCCCTTTTAATAGTGTGCATTTTGGCACAAAAACAACACAAATAAAAATATTTTAATCCAAGGAGGATGATTTTATGATCATGCATACACCAGACCTACTTATGACAAGGCAGGATTTAAGGGAGATTTTATCTTCTGATAGAAATACCTATGTAAAGCGTGGAGAACGCAAAGTAACAAAATTTCATATTCCTGGACTTTTTGAAATGGAAATGCCAGATTTTTATCTTATAGGCGGATTAGAAGAAGCTATAAACTTTTTGTTTGGATTATAGGAGGAAACCACTATGCGACTTTACAAAGCACTTAATACAGAAGTTCTACACAATAAAGAATTTGCTATGAACTCAATCATTTTGGAATTAGATAACAAGTGTATACTTGTATCAACCGATTTTCACCACAAACGCAAATACACACTAAAAGTATATGTTTGGCTGCCTAATGAAAAGAAATGGGTGTACACATATGCAAAAAACCAGAATACAGAAATGATGTGGAATTATTACCGAAAACATCAGCAGAAGAGAAGTCACTATTTCCGAAAATATGAAAACATGATGCGTCATGAACGGAAACATAAGGCAGGAGGTGGAGGATCACGCATTTATGACGGAAGTATTACAGATTATGAATGCTCAAAAAATCCTTTTCATGATTTTAGAAGATGTTATAATTAGATTGGAGGTAAAAATAACAAATGAATGAAAACGCAAAGAAAAAATTTGATGCAAATGTTAAGGCGATCAACAGAGATTTAACCAAAATTGTAGAAGGCAAATTGCCAACAGATGAATTGGTAAAAATGCAGTTTGAAGCTATCAGAATTTTAATTGATGATTGCGAAAAATTAGTAACAGAATAAAAATGATTATTGCAAATCACAAAATATAGTGATAAGATGGAGGTGATATATTGAAGGAGGTATAAGCAGATATGATAATATATGAAAAGTTAGCTAAAATTCTTAAAGATAGAAATATGCAATGGAAAGATTTATGTGAAGGAGGATTAAGTATAAATACACCTGTTAAATTCTCTCATAATAGAACTATGAACACAGAAAATATAGATAAGGTATGCTCATTTTTACAAGTTCAGCCAAGTGAAATTATGGAGTGGATTCCTGATGAAGAATACCAAAAGCAACAAGATCAAAAGGCAAACGAACAAATTGCCAATATTGACGCTCAAATTGCCGAGCTAATGGCAAAGAAAAAGGAACTGCAAAAATAACATAACCACACACCACAAAGCACCCACGTAGGCAAACTACTAGGTGCTATTTTATTGCTTGACAAAAATATGCATTTAAGTTATATTGTATGCAGAAAGGAGACAACGCAATGTACAATATTAACTTTTACAAAGATGAAAAGGGAAATGAGCCTGTAAAGGAATACATTATTTCTCTGAAGGCAAAGAACACAAAAGATAGCTTGATAAAATTGCAGAAAATTCAAGACTATTTGAACGTTCTAAAGGCAAACGGAACTAGAGCAGGATTGCCATATGTAAGGCACTTAGATGGAGATATTTGGGAACTGCGACCGTTAAAAGACAGAATATTATTCTTCGGTTATGATGGTAATAATATAATATTATTATCACACTTTAGAAAAATGACGCAGAAAACGCCACCAAGAGAAATTAAAAAAGCGAATAAGCTTATGAAAGATTATATAGAAAGGAGTAAGGATAATGAGTAAAGCGAAAATAAATCCCAGGGGTTCTTCCTGGGATGAACTTGAGAAACAGTTGTTCAGTCCACAAGAGATTGCAGAAAGTGAAGCTAGAGTTGCAATTATCAACGAAATGATAAATGCAAGGGAAGAAAATGGAATCACACAAAAACAACTTGAAGTAATGAGTGGAATTAAGCAGCCTGTTATTTCAAGAATGGAAAAGGGAATGACTGATCCACAGTTATCCACGGTTTTAAAGATTTTAAATTCATTAGGAAAAACAATTAAAATTGTACCTATGAAATAAAAAAAGAAAATACATTGCGTAAAAATAAAATGAATAAATTACGGAGATACTCTGTATATTAGGTATAATATGCAGAGGATAATTAAATGGGCAATAGCATCTAATGGAAACAAAAATCTGTTAGGTGCTATTTTTATACCCCAAAATGCAAATCAAAAGGAGGAAACCACATGAAAGCGAAAGTAATTTACATCATCGCAACAGCAGCGCTCATATTATCAGCCTTTTTTATAGGCAAATTCACAGCACCAACCGTAATAAAAACGGAAACACCCACAGTATTGCAAACAGATAACTCTGACATGCTCAATATGAATACTGTCACAGATTTTGAAGCAACAAAAACAGGATTAATGCTTTATACAAGCAATGGTGACGGATATTATTGGGAAAAATAAGAGAATAAAGGCAAAGGAGGTGTAAGATGAAAAATATATTATTTACAATTAAAACTGCCTATAGTGAAGAAAATTACTTTTTAAAGGCAAATGAAAAACAACCGATTGAATCCCAAATTGACAACGCATTAGCAGAGATATGTTTCTGCGATGCTTATGAGATTATCTCATATAAAGAAGTACCAAATGAATACGTTGAGCAAAAGGGAAGTCTCATAAAAGAATATGAGAAATTTTCTAACGAATCGGTTGAAGATACTTTTATGAATTGGAAATATGCAACTTTAGAAGTAATTCAAAGCGAAATTGAATGCATAAAGCAAAGGAGGATGAAAGATGTCAGAGAAACAGAAGGCAACTCATAATGCTTATTGCGACTATGAAGTAGAAAAGGCAAAACAGCCGTCACGGATTTATTCGGTACGATCCGAGGTTAAACGGAAACCACAGGGAATTAAAACTTATAACATGAGTAGAGCGATATTAGCAAGACAGTTAGCATCGCTTTTTTAAAGGAGGAAAAATAAATGCAAACAGTAACTTATAAAGAAATGCCAAATGGAGCACGGTATTTATCTACAGAAGGCAAACAGATGAATATTATGAACGTTTTAACACAAAAGGAATTTAAAGAGAAATTCCCGGAAGTCTCCACATATGGAATTGAAATGCATATGCCTGTATTCCTCGAAAATGGAGAAATCCTCTTAGATACACAATGGAACGGAGAAGAATATCTTGTAAAGGGAAAATCATACTCACCGTTTTATAAGGAAACAGAAGAAGATACGGAAATTATTGGCTACTATGAAGATTAAGACAAAAGGAGGAAAACGCAAATGTTTCATTTTAGAATCATCACCACACCAGACGGAAACCAAATCATAGACAGAAATTTGTCTACACCATACGAATCACTCACACCAACGCAAATGGTTGAGTACACAGAAATAGATAATCAGCTTACGATCATGGATAGATTGGAACGCAAAGCAAGGGAAAGAGCCAAACAAAAACAGAAATGGTATAAAAGACTTGCATCGGCTTGTGGGCTGTTATAGGAGGAAGAAATCATGGAAGAATTGTTATTAAATCGAATGTTAAAGGCAAATTATTATGCACTGTTTATAGCAATTACAAAGAATATAAGTGCTAATAGTGCATTAAAATTACTAAGGATTTACCCTGAAAAATAGAGGAGGAAGGCAAAAATGAATGAAATGAAAGGCTATACCGTTCCAAACGGTTACATGGGATATGTGAATGGAAAATATATGTTATTTGAAACAGAAAAAGCATACCATGAATATTTTCTTATGGAGGTCGAAGTATGAGCGAAAAACAAGTAAGAGAAATCAAACGCAATCTTTGCATAAACTGTTGTGATAAACATTTTTGTCACGGTATGCAAAGTTGTAAAGATGTAAACGAATATTTAAAGAAGGGAAGTGATTTGAATGGCAAATTTAATTCACCTATTTAAAGTGGGTCAGAAAGTCCGTTGCAATATGGACGGTACTTTTTATAAGGGAACTGTAAAAGAAACATATACAGATCATATTATTGTAGACATTCCAGAAATATCAGATCATTGTTGGTTTGAAAACAATCTTAATGTGGATTGTGTATATCCAGAAAATAACTTTAGTAACTAAACGGCGAACCGAAAGGCAAGCCGTTATTTTTATACAAAAAATTAAAATAAGAAAGGTTAAAAAGGTAAAAATTATGTGTTATTCAAGAAAGGTAGAACCATCAGTAATTGAAAGAGAAATGCAGGAATCACGGAATAAGGAAGAATTTATAGGTAAGGTTGAAACAATCACAATTAAGCAGATTGTTGAAAATGCAAAAATAAATTCACGGTTTGGTGACAAAATACTTGTCAATATTAATCCTTTACATGTACATATTCCATCATGGCAAAGAATGTGTGATGTGGTTGCAGCAACGGAAATTGGAACAAAGTACAACAAATATAAATGGGAAGTACCGAAGCTGTTATATCTGGATGGAAAACTTTGGTGTGTAGATGGTATGCATCGTATTTATGGAGCATTTAAAGGCAAAATTAAAGCAGTTATATGTGAAATTATTGAATGTTCTGAAAAAGAAGCAATTAAGCTATTTCTTGGTCAGGGCGTTGATAGACGTAAAATGTCACAAGTTGACTATTACAGAGCTGCAATCGAGTATGGAGACGAAAAATATATTCAGTTAAAAGAAATCTGTAATAATCATAATGTAGCTGTAAAGGGAGATCCGATTGAAAACCAGGTAGGTATCTTTACACCTATTAAAGATGGTATTAAATCAATTCGCAAAAATGGAACGGAATTGCTTGATAAAATCATCACTCTCATTACTGATTTACAGTGGAACGGATATGCAGATACATATAATGGGAAAGCATATACTGCAAAGTATATCAGGGTGATGCATTCACTATATGCATATTATGAAGGCAGAACAGAACAAATGGAGAATATCTTAAAAGAGAAATGCATTGGTACAGAGTTTTTTGTAGAAAATATTATGAACTTGGAACAGTGTGCAGTATTTGATTATCTGTCAGAAATTGTTCGCTATGAAATGGAAAGTCCATTTACAGAAAAGAAACGTAAAACAACAAAGAAAACAGCAAAGGTAAATGTAATATAAAAAAGAATAACATTATAATAAGGAAAGGATTGAATCATATGGCATATAGAAAAACGAAACAGTTAAGAGAATTTGAGCCTATTTTATATAAGAACGGTTACAGATTCGCACGGTGTAAGGGAAGTCATTTTATTTATATGAATCGGACAACTCATAAAACGATTGTAGTAAATAAGGATTTAAACAAAATGGTAAAAGAACGATTAATAAAGGATAATAATTTAGTGGAGGCAAAGTAATATGACAAGAGAAGATTTTACAGAACGGAAAGTAGAAACATTGGAAAGATTAAACAGTATATCAGAATCTTTGACCTCTGCAACCATGAATCATTATGATAAAAGTGAAGATGCAGATTTAGAAGAAATCGCAGACAGCGTAAGTGCGGATGTGGAATCCATCAAAGGATATCTTGAACAGCTTGAAAGCATGATTGGAGATATTGAAGAATTACAGTGTTATGAAAGTAACATTGAATAAGACGAAGATTGTTAAGTGAAATGAGAAGAGAAATTACAAAGGTGTAATTCATAAGATTGGAAAGGATGGATATAAAAATGAACAAATTTTTAATTGAAATTGAATGTGACGGAGATATTAATGTCGAAGGAATGGAAAATCTATTAAAAAATATGATGGATAATCAAGTTAATTGTACAGAAACGACAATTGTTGTGAGAGAAGATGAGTAAATGTGTATTTCATTAGAATTGGAGGAACAGATATGGAATTTTCAGAAATGGATGAAGTAAGAGTAAGAACTTATGGTGGTGCTATTGGCACTATTGAAAGGGTTATATATGAAATGGTAGATAGTAAGGAAACAGATAATGTATATTGCTATGAAATGGAAATCAATGGTAAACATGGAGTCATAGTCTATCCAGACGAGATTGACGAATAAAGCTGATTGTAGAATAGTAAATGCGTGTTTCATTAGAAGGTAGGTGAAGGATATGAAAGTAACAAAGAAATTAGAAGAATTGTTAGAAAAAGCATCTAAAAAACTTGATGCTGCACAAGATGCTAGAAGCGAAGTTATGGACTATCTTGAGGAGCATTATGGGATAGATACAAGAGAGGAATATGAAGAAATAGAAGATCAATGTACATGGTGCTATGGAATTGATAAAGATAGTGTAAGAAAATTGATTGAAAAGGCAAAATAAATTCGCATTTCTTACAGAAATTTGGAGGTAATATTATGACAAAAAGAGAACGAAGAGAATTTACAAAAGAACTAATTGAAAAATGTATTGCTGCTATCAATGAACTGCCTAATTGTCCCAATGGACATTCAGATGTGTATGATAAGGCAACAATTGAAAGAGTTTTGAGAAATGTAATTGATAATTAAGAGGATTTTGAAAATTGGATTTACGAAATAAAAAATAGCCATTGAAACTAAGATTTCTTGGTATGATTGGAGGTAAAAAAACAATGGAAAACAAGCCTTATGCAATAGCAGTACGGATTTATGAATCGAATGGAGCAACGATAGCAGATATTAAGACTTCTCCTTGTGATGGTTTAAAACAAGAAACAATTATATGGACAAAACCAGACGAAAGAGAAAGGTTTTATTATAATGGCTATACATTGATTTATGACGAACGAATTAAAAATGTAAAACCTTTTGAAGAAATTAGATAAGGAGTAAAGAGAAACGATAACGGAAAATGTACGGAAACAGTTAGCAGATTACAGAAAGCATGGAAAGAAACTCAAATACCTTATCAATTATCTTATGGGATTAGTTGTAGACGAAGATGATTTTGAAAGAATTATCTTGAGAGAAATGAAAGCTTTTGCATTCAATGAGGATGAAATTGTTGAATGTCTGGAATATGATTTCGGATTAGATATGAGTTGGCATCCAATGAGTGTAAACTATGGAAAGTAAATAACAAGTAACCGCAAAGGCAGTTAGGAGAATAAATACCTAGCTGCCTATTTTGTTATAAGGAGGAACACAAAATGTTAAAGGTAAATGACAAAGTGAAAGTGCATATATACGACACATACAACAGAGAGATTAAAACACGGAATTATGGAACTGTGTTTACAGTGAAAGAAGTAAATGGAAAGCTTGGTATTGATTGGAATACAGAGAAGTCACCGACAACTTGTGATGGTGAAGTATTCACACCATTTGAAACATTTTCATATTCGGTAATTTTTGAGAATGTAGAAAATGGAAAGAAGTACCATTGGAGCAACGAAGAAAACGGAATTGTAAAGGAGATTTAATATGAGCAGATGGTTATATGATCCTGAAACGGATTCACGGAATGGGAAAGAGTTTACTTATAACTCACCAATACATGAGAATGATATGTTATTTAATGGATTCACTTATAGAGAAGTTATGGATGTTGTGATTGCGAATTATGGTCACGACATTACAGAAGAACAGTTCGACAAGGCACTTAAAGAATTTATGGATATACGAATTGAGGACATGAAAGAAAATCTGATGATGTGTAAAGCGAATATATTGAAGGAAATTAGAAAGGTGTGATACAGATGTTAAATATCAAATGGAATAATGGAGTTACAGGTTATTTAAGTACAAGCGAAAAAGAACTGTGTGGAAAGATTGATAGAGAAATCAGTGCTATTAATGCAGTAAGTAAAACAGAAATATCTGTAGTAATCAGTATTGAAGGTGGAAATCAGTTTCACATAAGAAGAGATACTGGTTCGCTAATTGGATATATGAATGCAGAACAGTGTTGGTATGCATTGAAGGGAATTATGACAAGTTTGTTATACATGGAAAGGCAGGTTGATTAGTATGAAATATACAATAGATACATTAAGAGAGATCAACGCAAGATTTTGTGGTTCGCATATACTTATGAATTACGATGTAGATAAGGCAAATATGTATGTTGAATTTATAGAAAATACACGGTCTGAAAAGACTCCAAGTATAGGTGATTGCGTTAGATATACAAATGAATATGGAGATTACTATGGAGCAGCTCATATTGAAAAAGCAGATGCGAATGAAATTTATATCTGTGAACGACCATATACACCTTTTGTTCATGAATACGAAGGCAGAATTAGTTGTAATACAAGTGGTGGATCATGGACACATTTACCAACAAGAGAACTGAAATATATAGGTAAAATTGAAAAGAGATTTTGTGATTGGGGTAATTGTGGATGCTGTGCAGATGGTGCTATTGATTTTATAGCAGAAGTCAATTTATGGGAATATGTAGATAGTAAAAATCCTTTTGTAAGTGAAAATGGATATAAGTTCACAACAAAGGATTTTGATAAACAGTATATATCATTCAATCCTAAAGATGATTCACCTTATGTATATTTTGGAGAAGGTTGTGCATGGAAAAGTAAAACAGATTTATATGCTTATCTGAGAACATATAGAGCAGAAATTTTCAAAGGACATTGGCAGAATCAGTTCATTGTATGGACTTGGAAAGAGGAACAGCATCATGTATCACCAACGGAATTTAATAGTCTTAAATTAGAAGAAGATACATTCCTGATGAATGGTGACATCATGAGATGTAAAAGAAAATATGATGAAATTACTCATACTGTACACACATATTATGTTTGGTATTGGGACGATCCAACTAAAGACTTCTTTGAGGCAAGTGCAGAACAGAATAAAATAAGAGAGAAATATTATATACTTGATAGAAAAACTCCAACATATATTGTTGCGAGAGAAGAAATAAAGTCTGGAATTGAAATTCCAAAACATGGGGAGGTTTTGATTGATTATGCAGAATAATTTATATACAGCAGAATTAGCTGGGCAGTCTTGGGATAAAGATAAAAGATATGAGATGGTAATTATCACAAAATGGAAAGACAGAACAGACAAATCGCCAAAAGAAGGGCAAAAAACATATTACTTTAATCCCGATTTTAAATTACTTGCAAAGCAGATTAAAGACGAGGATTGGTGTAAAGAGATTTATGAAAGTTATCCAAAGTATACAAGATTTAAAATTAAAAGCGAGGTGAAGTGTTATGCAGAAAACATTAATGGAAATGTTAATTGAAGCAGGCTATCCAAAAGAAGAAATGGATCACCATGAATCAGATTTATATGTATATGTAACACCACTTACAACAAAGGTAATTGAAGAATGGTGTAAGGCGCATGATTACAGAATGGCTTGGCATTGCCCTACATTTAAAGACCAGATAACAGGCAAAATGATGTATGATTGTGCATTTCAGTGGTATGAAAATTAGTAGATAGGAGCGTGATTATATGAAGAGACAAGAAATATTTAATGAAAAAATAGAGCATTTTAAAAATCATCCTAAATATAAATGGTTAAGAAAATATGCAGATGATGCATTAACATGGGATATTATATGTGGATTTTATCAAATTAAGGCAGAAGATTTTATTGATAGAATTATATCTGCATCATTAAATTATATAGAAGATTGGCTGAATGGTAAGAATCAATTGGAATGGAGTGGCATTGAAAATTAGCAGGAAATTGTAATTTACAGTGAAAATTTAGAAAGGTAAAAGGTGATTTATATGAAAAAATATGTAGTAATTTGTTATGCGGTTCACGAAAAGGAAATTGCAAGCCATGATACATTCGATAATGAGGATGATGCTTATGCATTTCTCGAAAAGGATGCACAGAATACTTATGAAGAAGAAATGAATAATGCAAATGAAGAAGATAAGGACTCGATTGATTTTACAATCAGTGATGATGGTTCAGCATATCTTTCATCTTACGATGGAGAATATGAATGGACTTGGGAAGTAATTGAGGCTTAATACAGAGAATAATAAGACAGACGCAAACAAATGTGTCTGTCTTATTTATTGGAAGGAGAATGCGAAATGAACGGATATAAATATATTTGCGGAACGGCAGCACGATTTAGAAAGAAATTTCCGAACTTGTATGAACGGAAAGAAAAGAAACCTGTATTTATAGATGCAAGTTTATTAGACAAGATCGAAGATATTCCAGAAGTAATTAGTGCAGAACTAATAGGCAAATCAAGAATATCACGATTGAGTCGTGAAGAATTTGCAATTAGTGCAGAAGATGAAAACGGATATAAATATTGGTTAGATATTGATTGCGGTTGCTACGATTATTACAAAAATGACAAACTAATCTATTCTGTATTAGTCGTAGATGGTGCAAGATGGAATATTTATAAGGCAAATATCTATGGGTGTTATGATGATTTACCTGTAAAATCAGGTAGCTTAAATTGGAGCGAAAATTTGAACATGAAACTTACAAGAATAGATATGAATGATTACGAAACGGAGGTTGATTGATATGACAGATAAGGAATACAGATACTACAAAGAGAATGGAAAACTTATGAGACTACATATTGAACAGGATAATGAACCACTTGATCCACGGTATGATTGGGATGGTCAAATAGGCAAAATGATGTGTTGGCATAGAGAGTACAGACTTGGAGATTATAAGGATAATGATTACAACGACAATGAGGACTTTTTAAATAATCTCATAAGGGAAAATGTAGAAGATAAATCAATCATCAATTATATCAAGGCAAAGAAAGCCTCTAATGGACTTGAGTTAAAATACGACCGACATGAAAAGATGTGGCAGTTATGGGGGACATATTATTGGTTTCCACTTGGTACAAGCAAGGAAGCGAAATTTGGTATCATTGAAGAATATGAGTCACTTAATTGGCTGGTTGATGACATGATTGAAGCTTTACCACAGAAAGATAAATGGTATTTGTTAGAGAAACACGCAAATATTGTATATCTTCCACTTTATCTGTATGACCATAGCGGAATTACAATGAGTACTGGAAGTTTCTGTGACAGATGGGATTCTGGTCAGGTCGGATATATTTACACTGATAAAGAAACTGTATTGAAAACTTGTGGTAATGCAAATAAAAGGAACTGGAAGAAAATTGCATACATAGATATGCAAGGTGAAGTTGATGTATATGATCAGTATCTAACTGGCGAAGTGTACGGAGTTATCACCGAAGAATATAATGCAGAGGATGACGATTGGGAAGAGAGGGATAGTTGTTGGGGATTCTTCAATGACAAATGGGGTGATGAACTTATTAAGGAAGTCGCGCTTGATTTTGGTGTAAGCGAAACACTGTATGAGAAGATGAATGAAGTAACATAAAGGCAATGAAAGAACCGCTTCAATCGAAAGGAATTGATTATGAATGGAATGAACGTATTAAGAATTGAATTAGTAAGAGAAATTGGAAATGTAAAGACATATAAAATCACATACGAGGAAAATGTAAGCATTGAAACAAGGCTTGTAGGTAGAACATTTAATTATGATGAAGATGCAGAAAACTTCCCAGAATCTGTATTAGATTTTGCAGAGAAATGGATATTAGGAAATTTGTAAGAAAGCGAGGTAGATTTTATGAAATACTACGATACAAAAATAGGGAAAATTATTGAGGAAGAGTTCGATTCACGAATGGGAAATGCGGTTGTTTCTTATATCATGGATAAAGGAATGAGTAACGTAAAGGAGATTACTGACGAGCAGATTGAAAAACTTGAAGGTAACGGACTTATGACACAGGATTTTGTTCAGTCATTAGTAAGGTGTGCAAAGCGGATATGCAATGAGTGTGAGTGGATTGAACTGATAGAGTTCATTAGATTGCATTTATGGTGTACTCCAACAGTACATGATGTGTATTTATATAAGGAAGATTTCACAAAGGAATCATTTGCAGAATTACTTGATAATATGGATCTTGATGAAAGCGAAGTTGGAGAGGAAATTAAGTTGTTTGCAGTAGTTGACAAGGATTGTTTAAAGGAGTGATTGATATGTTAAATCAGAATTGGTTTCAGGATAAAAGGTTTGTAATGTTTGAGGACTTTGCGGAAAGTCAGAGTTTCTTTGACACAGAGACTAAGAATATTTATGTTGTATCAGAAGAATATGGACAGAAGGGAAGTAATATTATTCAAGAAATTACACCTGAGTCATTTGAGTACACGCCTAACTATAATAGATATAAAAAGTTTATAGGAATTAAGGAAAAATATAGAGTAACTTATACTGCACAAGTCGATCAAACGATTGAAGCAACTTCTTTAGAAGAGGCAAAGAAAATAGCGAAGAATGGAACTGGTGAATATGAAAATCAAGCTTTTGAAAGTATTTATTTATCAGAAGTCGCTTTTATAACAGATAAAGATGGAAACGAAGTATAAAGGAGAGTGATTGATATGATGACAAGAGAAAGATTTGCAGAGACAGGTTGGAAAATGAGCTATGAAGAATACAAGAAATGCTGTTGTGGCGAATGTGATAAGGCAGATTGTATTCATAGAGATGCATATAGAAGATTGCCAGAAATTGATGGTGGTCTTGGGTTGTGTCCTAATCTAAAGGGAGAGTGATAGAAATGAAAATTACACAGACAAGAGTAAAACAATATAACAGTACATACAAAACAGTTATTGCAATTGATGGGATTCCTATATGTATTACACGAAGCAATAAAAGAGCAAGTGATATTGTTTCTTATCTATCAGGATACGAGGTTGAAATTAACGATGGAAAATTAAAGAAGCAGTTGGATAAGATTAGAGATAAGAAATAGCAATTTCAAATGGAAAGGATGGTTGATTTATATGAAAAAAGATAAATTAGAAAAGTATCTTGATGAGTTATCAGAAGGAACTGATTTTGATTTTAGAATATCAGAAATAAAGAATGGTGAAGTTGAGTTATACATGCAGGGAGATAACCCTTGCAATGAGGATTGGAGTACTGAAATTACAATTAAGAATCCAAAGACAAAGAAAGAATTAATAGAGACTTTACACGAAAAAATGTGGGAACTTTATGATGGCTTTGATGTTGAGGGAGAAACATATCTTATGTTAGAAGCAAAGAGAAATGGATTTCAAGGTGTTCCTGGTGTAGTTGATCTAGTACATAACGAGGAATATAAAGAAAATGCATTGAAAGAGTTTGTGGAAAAATTAAGAGATTTATTATAGGGAGGAGTGCTTAATATGTTAGATTATACAAAAATTACATTTAATGAGTTAGATGACACAGACAAGCCATTACAGGCATTTTATAATTATGATTTAAAAGAAAGCGAAATTGATAGCTTTTTGGAAGAGTACGCAACAGTTGAAGAAGTTCCAAAAGGTGTATCTATTCAGAAAGTAGAATTATGCTTAACAATTTACGCACAGCATGATTTCAAATTAGAAGCTTGTTGTACAGATACAAATAACGAACAATATTGGGTTGAAATCAATAAACAGTTTACAAATGCAGATGAATTTATTCAGATGATTCCCGATTATGGAAAGATAAAATTATAAAGAGGTGATGATTATGCTAGATATTACAAACTTATATGCATACAGAATTGAAGAATTGGCTGTTGGAATTGTAAAGGCAGAGTCATATGAAGACGCAAGAGAAAAGGTGAAAGCAGCTTATTTGAAACACAACGATTGCTTTGATTCTGAAAGAGATTTTATTGAGTTAAAGGAAATTGCAGAGAATGATTCATGGTTTAGTGATAATCCTGATGTAGTTGAAGTTGATGAATTAATATAGAAGTGGAGTGATGAGATATGAATTATACTTATTTTGGAAACAGAATTGAAAGAAGCCCATTAGAGAATATGGGGTTACAGTTATTAGAAGCTCAAGAGAAATTAGTTTCTCAAGAATATGAAGTTGAGAATCTTAGAATTAAAGCAGCTATGTATAAAGCATATTTCTTTCGTAACTCCATATTAGCAGAAAAATTACAAAAACAAAGTGAAGAAAACAGAGATGCACTTATCGGAGAGTTTGATGGTTTTTCATATGCAAGTTGGAGAGCTAATGCTGTATATAGAACGCTTGAAAATATGTGCGATGAAGGACTATTAACTGAAAAAGAATATAGAGAATGCAAAGTATGAAACAAGAGTTTCTTTGGCAGAATTAGAAAGGAAATGGTGAATGATATGAGTTATAACACATGGCATGATTATGGATATGGAATTTGTACAGATGATTTAAAAGAAGAAATCAACTTGGTTAAGTTGATGAAATTGATTCAGTTAGCACCAAATCTATATGAAAAAGTTAAAGAATATATAGATACTTATTGTGATGGACAGATAACGGAAACATATGATATTTTGGAATCTTATGTGGAAGAGTGTGGCGAAAATAATTATGGTGGACTTGCAGAAATTATGTATGAAGTCATTAAAGAGGTGGAAGAAATTGAATTATATGTATGTACTGATTTTGATGGTGCAGCATATTTGATTTACCCACCAATTTATCCTTGGCAGTTGAAGAATATGTCAGATAAGGAAAAGAATCTGACAGAAGAAACTTTGTGTGAACTATATGCAAAATATCTTCATGTTGTAACTGATGAAGATTTAGTGGTGGAATACAAATCAGTTGAAAATGGCGGTTGATTTACAACCAATGAAATGAGGATTTATTGTGAAGATTGGAGGAAAAATTATGAAAGAGTATACAGTAAGTACAGCAATGCTATTTAATATATTAACAGGTTTTGACAATGAAGAGGAATATGTACCACTGGAATATGGTGGATATATTCAAAAGGAAACAGATGGAGATAAAGAGTGGTTTGATTTGAAAACCGATAATGGTACTCCTTGTATGGACGGAGAAACTTGTGAATTGCTCAAAGAAACTGAAAATTATGTTGTGTTACAGGAAAAAGCTGAACAAATTCCGTTTAAACTATCAAGACAGGAATTTGAAATTGCAGCTACCTTATGTGTTGCATAAACAATGAAACGATGATTTACTGAGTTTAGAGGAGAGTAGATAAAAATGTTTAGAAGAAAAGCAAAATGGATTTATTGGAGAGAAAAAGGAATAAAGCAATGCAAATGCTCGAAATGCAAAGTATCTTACGGTTGTATGGATACACCATACTGTCCTAATTGTGGTCGGAAAATGGTTGGAGCCATAAAAGGCAAAGAAGTTTGAATCGAAAATTTGAAGTGAAAGCGAGGTATAAAAATGTTAAGTGAAGATTTTAAAGGAAAAAGATGTGCAGGGTGTAGACAATGTGTTCATGCAAATTATGATAAAATGAAGTGCTATCCTAATTCGGGAGATTGCAAGAAAGAATACGATTTGACAGAAGAAGATTTTCACACAGAAACAAGATGTGATTTTTTCAAAAGTAAATAAATCTATTGAATCGGGAGCTACTGTATATTATTAAATAGAAATTTATGATATAATAAAAGAAAATGAAAACGGAGGTAGATAATATGTTAGGTTCATTATTATTTTTGGGAGCTTTGGGAATTAGTGGAATTCATTGTGGTGTAGAAAATTATCAGATAAAGAAAGAAAGTGCAAAATTTGACAAAAATGGAAATATAACATATTTTGATCGAAAGGGTCAGGATTATATAAATCATGAAAAAGTTTATAGAAGTACACAATATGACAAAAATAACCAAGAGCATCATCAGACTATTGGTGTTAATAGTGGAATAGTATATCATGACGATTATGATGATAGATCAAAATGGAAAAGAGATATGTCAAATGACAATAAAAGAAATGCAATTGAATATGGATACCCTGTTTACGAAAATTATGACCCTAGATTTAATAAATTTGTAACAACTGAAATTGCAACAGGGAAGGTTATTGCTTGTATATTCCGAGATCAGTATAGCAAAGAATGTAGAAAATTTTATGTACATGATGATATGATTAATAAATATGGACAGTGTGCATATAACATGTCATCACCTAATGATTTCGGTGTAATTATTACAGAAGAAGAATATAATAAAATCAAGTCTGCTGGAGTATCACCAACTTTTAGTCTTGTTCCAAATATGAAAGTATATAACCAATTAACGAAGTTAACTGATAAATTAGCAGATGAGGCATATGAAGCAGATGTTAGAAAATATTGGGGAACGGTAGGTAATAAGGCAGATGAGATAATAGAAAACTATTATAAAACAAAATATGGTTCAGATTATCAAAATCATATGAAAAAATAATTAAACTAAAAGGTTATTATAAACTGAATAAGCAGGGGTGGAAATGTGCTCAAAAGATATTATTGAGTTATTGAATAATATTATGTAGAATGGAGTGTGATTTTATGACAAAAACAGAAATAATAAATGCAAAAAATAATGAATTGATAATAAAACTTATTGATACTTATACAGTTATAGTAGGAAAAAACGGACAAAGATGTGTAGCAGAGAATAAAGAATTAAATAATATAGCGTATGAACTTGTTAATCGTGGATTATTGGAGAAGGATGATATTGAGTATCTTAATATGTAACGATTAAATAATAGTTTCATTGGAAGATTGGAGGCGAAATAATATGAAAGATATGAATATTACAGGAAATGCAATCGAAAATTTATTAATATCATATGCGGATCATAAAGCACAAGTAAGATTATTTATGGAAGATGAGAATGTTAATGCTGATGAATTGGAAGAAAATTCAGAGTTTATGTATCATAAAGGATTCTGCGAATGTGCCGAAAGATGGATCAGATGTCTTGGCATAAGTCCAGATAGTCCTAAAATCGAACAAATGATTAAAGATTGGAGTGAATAATATGGATAAAATAGATAAGAAGAAATACATAGGTATTGTAAAATTTACATTAGAATCAATGGTTAATCTTGCAAAGTCTGATAAGAATTATAATCTTGCGGCAGATACAATTCATTATTATGAGACAACTATTAAACCAGAAATGCAAATTAGTCAGGATGAGTTTTTAGAATTGTGTAAGGAAGCTGGAATTAAATAGATTGGAGTGAGAGTTACATGGCAGAAATGATAAGCGTTGGAAATAAAATTTATTCAAAAGAATATGGTTATCCATATGCGGTATTAGATGAAGATGAGACTTGGTATTTATATGATCATATAAAAAATAGTACAACTTATGTTAAAGTAAAAGAAATATGGCGTGGAACAACAGAACAAGATTTAGAAAATGTAAAAAAGGCGTTAATAAAATGGGGTTGGACTAACGCAGGTTTTGAACCAGATAGCGAATAGTTAAGTTGTTGACGAAACCAAGTTTTCTTGTGGAATGAAAGGAAAATTAAAATGAGTAAATATATACCTAAATTTTCAAAAGATGAAAATGATTTATTAATATTAAGCGATGTATTTATCGTAGAAGAGTGTCTTAAATATGCAAAAGAACACAATATGAGAGTTTTAATGGAATGCACAACAAGCACATCTAGTGTAGAAATTATGATGTTATTTCAGAAAAATGGATATATTCATAAATTATTCGAGCAAAATGTATACGCTCCTGATGGAATTAAATTATCTCCAAAAGTGTTGTGTTTATTTGAGAAAAGTGCAGTACAAGAAGTTATAAATGAAATCTAAGTTTCAAAAATGGAATGGAGAATAAATTGTGAAAAACGAAAGGTATGCAGTTGCTTATAATGATAAAATCGGAAATGGATTTACTGAAACGGAACCTTGGATTTTTGACGACTTTGATGATATAAGTCAGAGTATAATAAAGGCAAATGGATTGGTCAGATCGGGGTGTAAGAATGTAACAATGTTTAAAATCTGTGGTCAACCGCCAGAATGTATTACATGGTCATATGTAAAGAAACATGAAATTTAACTTTTTTAGGTTGTGAAAGGAGAAATTATATGATTAACGAAAAGAAATTCTTTTATAAAGCTAGAAGATATGAAGATAATAAAGAGGTAATAGGAAGAGTTGGAAGTTCTCACTCAATAGAAGACGGAAAAGAAGTGACAACTTATTTTAATGAGTATATTGGAGATAACAATCCAAATGCAAATTGGAAAAGCTGCGTTGTTAAAACAGATTCAATACAGCTATATAAATTATAATCATAAGAAAGAATGATTTACTTGGTAGATTAGAAGAGGTAATATAGTGAAAGAATTTAGAAGTATTGACGAGATCACAAAAGAAGACCTTAAGAAAATGTATAACGCAATCGTTAAATTTGATAATTATATTTCATCAGAAACAAGGAAACCAACAGACGAAAACATTGGATTATATGAACATTGGATTGATTGCAGGTATGATATAGAGAATTTAATTGTAACTGAGAGATAAGAGGTGATATATATAAATGGAATTTAAGAAAGGTGATAGAGTATTTCATAAAAATTTAAAATTGTTTGGAACATTTGTAGATTATGCATGGGAAACGAATGAGGAAGCAGATATTGATTTTGAAATGGAAGATGGTTATATTGAACAGCGACATGTTTCAATAAATCAGTTACAGAAATGCCCAAGTGATAAAGAGATTGGAAAGAGAATTGCGAGGTATAACAGTGGACGAATTAAGAATAAAAGTTGAGCAGCTTATTGAAGATTTAGAAAATGAAACATCAAATCGTAATATGAACGACTTGGAAGAAGGCAGATATAAAACTTTGTGTGAAGTATTAGATTTGATTGACGAGCAGAAGAAATGAGGTAATATAAATGAGCCGAATTAATAAAACGCAAAATAACTTGCAGTCAGTATGGAATAATTTGGATCTTGCTTATGGACATATGGAAAGAGCCATTGAGGATTTATCACAAATGACTGGATTATCTGATGAATTTAAGAGAATGGCTGAGCAGTATGATTTGTCGGAAATTAGTATAATGAAGCAGGAAGTGAGAATACAAATGGAATCAATTATAAATGAATTGGCAAGAAAAGATAATTTTACAAATGACGAGCAGTATAATTCAGGTTTAAGGTTAATAAGAGAAATGGGGTATCGCCATGTTAGTGGAGAACCTGCTGTTAAGTATTATTGTATGTGTAATGGGTACTAAGAATTTGTTGGAAGATTGAAAGAGGTAAAATAAATGGAGCAATGGGATATTATGTGCTGTAAATGTGGAAAATTCATTCTAACAGAACAAAAGCAAGATGGGACAGGCAATATAAAATGCGTAAAAGGTAGTTATGACGATGGATTTTATGATGGAATTGAGGATCAATTCTACTGTAAAGGATGTGCAGAAAAATATAATAAGAAATGACGATTTCTTATGGAGGATTTGGAGGTAATAATATGAAGGTGCTTGGAAGCTTTGTAGATTGTGTTTATGAGTCACATTTATACAAAGAGGATATTGGAGATATTAGAACAAAACTTATAAGTAGATTACCAGATAAAAGAATCTGTGAAATGGCAAGTGTACTTATAATCGACACAAAATATGATGCGTATGTTGTGAAAATACGGAGACCTGAGTTGAATAGTAACGGATTCGTTGACATAGAAAAGACTCATAAGAAAATTTACGAAACTGATTTTATTGAAATTTCAAAGCGTGATTATAATGGATTAGATTGGAAAGAAGCTGTTAAGAAAACAGATGAATTAATGAAACCAAGCTCGTTTATTATTTTCAAAACAGATATTGATGTAGATACATTAATCTAATGAAAAGAATTGTTTCAAAAGAAAGGGTATGATATTATGGTTAAGTTGAAAGTTGGAAGAAATATATTAGACATAAGTGAAAATGATTTGATACTTGATAATGGAGCTTGTTATCAAATTGTAACACAAAAAATTGGATATGGATTCAACAAAGCAGTTCCTAAAATGAGCAAGAAATTATTTAGCGATTTAAAAAACACAGGGTTAATTTTTACAAATGATGAGTTAAGACAGGCTGCTATAAAGAAATATGGAAATATTGTTGAAACATATTGGAAATTTAATATAGAAAGTATGAAAAAATTGGGATATTAAACCTAAAGAAAAATTGCTTTCTTGCTGAAAGCAAATCAAATACAGAAATAAGTATTAGAAGCGAAAATTAATCGCTTCTTTTTTAATACAGAAAAATGAGGTGACGAAAAATGAATATGGGAAATCCAAAAAGAGTGTCAAGATTTATATGTTGTAAACATTTAGGAGAGAATTATATAGGATCTGGCATACAGAGATATGGACATCAGAGAGAAAAATTTCATTGCAAGGATCTATTTTGTTTGCAATGTAACGAAATTACAAAAAATTTAGAAATTCGATGGTGTGATGATTATTTGGAAGTATATGAAATGGCTCAACAAATTAGATCATGCTATTATACAGATAAAATGGAGAATAATAATGATAGAAAGGTGGTTGATGAACATGTGTTATAAAGCAGAAGTTCAAAAGCGAAACGAAGAGAAGTTAAACAAAATGTTGAGAAACGAGAATGTTCCTGATTTTATTCAAGATTATTTTTTATCTATTTCGAGCAGAGCAGCAAGAATAAATTATTGGACAACTATTCGTAACACATTGAATTGGTTAATTGAAAAGAAATATATTGAATGTAAATCAATATCTGATATTTCACCTGAAATATTAGATAAGGTAACGGATTCAAAAATTATTAGATATTTAGATTATTTAAAGGAGACTGGAATTAAACTTAGTACATTAGTCACAAAGAAAAACCAGTTGAGTAGTTTCTGGCAGTGGATGAAAGATCGTCATTATTGCAAGGACAATATAATACAGTTAATCAAATCAAATGAATATAAAGCAGTAAAGACAAATCGTATGAAAATGCAGAAAATGCCTTTGTATGAAGATATCCAGGAGATGATTGAAAAAATAAACCATAAACCAGATGAGTTCATTAGAATTAGAAATATGTGTGTCCTTAGAGTTTTGCGTGGTACTGGTTTAAGAGAGTCAGAGTTAGCAAATCTTGATTTAGGGGATATATATTTAGATGAAAAATTTATAGATGCATATCATGTAAGACCGTATTCGCTTGTAACAAGTAAAGGAACTTATGATTATTCAGATGAAGCTAAAGATATTGTTTATTTAACAAAAGATGCAATTTCAGCTTTAACCGAATGGATTGAATACAGAAATACACTTGATTTTATTATTGACAAAGATGCATTATTTCTTAATAAAAATGGAAAGCGTATGAATGAAGATAACATCAAAGCAATGTTTAGAATCTACAGTGGTGGGAAATTAACACCGCACATGATGAGACACGAATATACAACAGTTCTTCAAAGAGAATCAAACGATCCTACATTTGTTAGAGAACAAGGCAGATGGAAGTCAAACGCAATGATGAATAATGTGTATGATTCAGGAGCTAGTAGATCCGCAAGCGTTTTGGAGAATATGTAAACGACACTATTTATTGGTGTCGTTGTCAAACTTAGATACTTCATTTGTTACAAGATTACGAATCCAACCAGAAAGAGATCTACCATCTGCCGTTGCAATTTTTGCAGCTCTTTCTTTTACATCTTTAGAAAGAACTACCATAACCCTTGTGTTTTCATCTTTGATTTTTCCTTGTGGCATAGTAAGTATCTCCTTTATTAATATAAGTTGATTATAAGTTGTTGCAAACTATATGTCAATTATTTTTAAAAAATGACATAAACCTATTGACAAGTTGATGACAACTTGCTATAATGCAAACTATCAAAGGTAATCCAAAGTACATAAACACAAAAGAGAGGAGGAGTACATATGGATTTACAGAGATACGACATAATAAAGGCAAAAATTAATTATGAAGGAAATTCAGTACAAACGAATGAAAGACCTTATGTAATAGTAAGTAATCCATTGGGTACAAAATATGCTCCGATTATAACAGTGATGCCTTTGACAAGTAAGATTAAAAAGACAAACATGCCTTGTCATGGATGTATTCAAGCAAATGAAAATAATGGATTAACATTATATTCTATGGCATTAGGTGAGCAGATCACAACAATCTCAAAAGATGAAGTGATCTCAAAAATTGGAACTATTACTGATGATAAAAATAAAAGAATGGTAGATAAAGTATGTTTTAATTCTTTATTTTTTGGAACAGACTACAAGCTTGAGGAGGTAATGGCATAATGTATGTAGATAAGGAAGTAGCAAAAAGGATAATTGATGAGGCTCCTGGTAAAATATGGATAGATTCATTTAATGGTATTACCTTTATTCATACAAGACCAAGACAGATAACTGTTGACGAAGGAAAGAGAATAATAAATAAGGCAAACACAATTGATTATCAAGATAATGATTTCTTTGGATTGCTTTCGCTGGATGGAGTGCAGGAATTTATTGTGCATAATATTAAGTTTCCTCAACATTCCAATGATATTTGCAAGTCCTGAAAATTGGACAGTCAATATAATATAATGCAAACAAAGAATGAAAAGAACGCTTTAATTGAAAAACTTAACGCAACAAAAAAGTTAGTAAACAGAAAAAATTGTTGCATTAACTTTTGCAGAAGAAAATGCGAGCCGCTATTTTGGCATGTAAACAATTAAGCATTTTTCAACAGTTTTAATCGAATTATATCACATAAAATACCAAAAAAACAGAAAATACAATGTTGAATGTATTAGAAAACCTTTTGATTTTGCACTGAGTTTTTCATTTAAGGAATAAAAAGAACGTATGTACGAAAAAAGTAATTGACAAATACGAACATATGTTCTATATTATTCTTATAAAAAATAAATATTGCAGTCTAACAAAATACAAACGGTATTGGCGTACCTCTTTTGATAGACTGCAAAGTAACACATATAGCAGAATTAAATTCCGCTTGATATTATTGTACATAGATTTTATTAGAAAGTCAAGTTTTTAAACAATCAAGCATTTCTGCTAAATATTTCATATTTTACAATTTTAATTAAGAAAATTATAGGACTATCGCCAAGCGGTAAGGCACAGGACTTTGACTCCTGCATTCGCTGGTTCGAATCCAGCTAGTCCTGTTATATAATTTTACACTAAATCAAAAAAGAAAGAGGAGTGATAATATTGGCACAATATGTTATTACAGATGGTTCTCGTTGGATTATGAAAGATAAAAATGGGAAATTTGTTCCCACATCTTGCGAACCGCTGGCTGATGTATTTGGTAATAAGGAAGTTAATTCGGTGTATCAAAACAATTTGCCGAAGGCATTGAAATCGGTCTTTCATATCGAGAAGATTGATAAGCCTCCAAAGTTGGTAAAGCAAATTACACATGCGGAAGTACAAGAGAATACAGAAACGGTGTCGGTTGCAGAAAATATCCAATATTGGGTAGATAAGGTATCTGGTTTGAATGGACTTGCTGCTGAAGCATTACATAGAAAAGAAGAATTGATTAATCAGTTAAGTGAAGTTGATAAGGAACTTTGCGATATTAATCATTACATAGAATTTTGCAACTTAAATGCAACTCAGGGTTATAAAGCATACAAAATGATCAAGGATCGGAGAATAAAGAGACGAAGTATTAAAAATGAGTTGGATGTTCTTAGTATTATTCTTGGAAAGAAAATATCTGAATCTGTCAGTGATGAATTACAAAAGATGATTAACGGATTAGATGGAAGAAAATATGAGCCAAGAGTAATGAATGAGTTATTCGATTTCTAAATGAGGTGATAAAAATGATTTGTAGAGATTGTCGCATTCCAATGCAAAATATAATGTTATTTTCATCGGACAAGCATGAAAAGTTTTGCAGGTGTCCGAAGTGTTTTGGAGAAACCAAGCACACAAAAATCAAAGATGATGACTTAGATTTTGTAGAATTATTACATAAGGAAATGAACAGAAAATAATGTAAGGTGGTGTATCAGGTGGACAAAATAGAACTTAACAAAGAACAACTCGCCATAATTGATGAGTATTGTTGCGATGGGATGAAGAAACTAAAGAAGTTGTGCAACCCAATTATTATGAAAATTGGTGGTATCAGTGAAAAGGATCACGATGATATTTACAGTTTGGCGCAGTTTCTTCTATATAAAAGTGTTAAGAATTATGACAAAGATAATGCAAACGGAGCTTCGTTTAAGACGTTTTTTTACAATATTCTTAGTCGAAGAATTTATGCTACTTATATCAGAGATAAGAACCGTCAGTGCCGAAGCAACACGAGAATCAGTAAGAATGGAGAAGTGATATTCATTCCAGATGTTTCGCTTGATGCGCCTACAGAAGAAACACAAGATATTAAAGAAAAAATTGCATCAGATTATAACGTAGAGGATGCGAGTGAATTTGATTTTACGGTTGATGAGAATGTTGAGAATTTTATGTCGTCATTAAGTAATATTCAAAGAAAAATACTTGAAATGAAAATGAAAGAAATCCCAACTGATAAGATTAGGTCAGAATTAGGGATTTCAGCAGCTAGGTATGCAAAAGAAATGGAATCTATCAAACTTAATGAAGGACTGTTAGTGTTTACGAAGAATAGAAAAGAATTTATCGAGGAGGATATGCATATGGAAGAAAGAGTAATGGGAATTAGCGAGTCTGAAGGATATAGAATGGATAAGTATTCTATGTTTTCTTTACTTGATATGAAGAAAACAGGTGATATTAACTGTAAGTATATCTTACAGAGAAAGCCTTTTCAGTGGAGTAACGAGGAGAGAAACAGATATATTTGCAGAATTCTTTCTAATCTTCCAATTCCAGAGATTATTCTTTGTGAACAAAATGTAAAAGGCATGACGATTTCTCATTTGATTGATGGATTACAACGTTTGTCATATGCTGAAGCATTTAAAGAGAATCATTTCAAGGTTGGAGAGACAGGAGCTGAGAGGCATTTAATTCAGTATAGAGAGTACATTCATGATGAGAACGGAAATAGAGTTCTTGATGAAGATGGTATCCCAGAATTTGAATTAAAGGTGTGTGATATTGTTGGAAAATCATATAAGGATTTGCCTGATGAATTGAAAAAGAGATTTAACAATTTCAATATCAATGTTACAAAATTTTTTAACTGTACAAATGAACAGATTGCCGACCATATTCGAGATTACAACAATCACTCAGCTATGAATAATGAACAGTCTGGAATTGTATCAATCTCAACCGATACTGCAAGAAAGATTAAGACAATCACTGAGAAGTGTGGATTTTTAAAGAATTGTGGTAAATACACCACTACAAACAGGATCAAAGGTAAACTTGATAGAATGGTTGCAGAGATGATTATGTTGCTTTTCCATCCGAATGATTGGAAATCTAATGTAAAAGCTACATATAAATATCTTGACGAAAATGCAAAGCAAGAAGAATTCGATACATTATCTTCTGAATTGGATATGCTTGAATCAGTGATTGAGAATGCTGGCGATGATATCAATGCAATGTTCACTACTACATATACTCCAATGTGGGTTGCAGTATTTCATAATTTCCTTACAAGCGGTAAAGATTTACATAATTTTGTTGATTTCTTAAATGCATATAATAGTGAACTTAAAGATACAGAAGTTAATGGTGTTTCAATGGCAGATTTTAAGGATCAGCAGTCGAAGAAAAAGGCAACTATTACAGGTAAGGTTGATTTGCTTATTCAGCTTATGAATGACTATTTACATATTAATACAACCGAAACAGAGAATGATAATACTGAACTTTCAGATGATACAATTCTTAATTTTGTGAAAGAAAATTATAAACCAGATGCAAATGAAGATGATATTAGTTTTTATTCTGATTTAGTTGATGATTGTGTAAAAATTGATGAACCTGTATATAAAGAATGCCATGCAGCATTAATTACTCTTATGGCATATGCTTGTTCACAAGACAAAGATCAAGATTTTGAAAAATGGATTGATAATTACAAAACTAAGTCTGATTTTAGCCCATCGCAAAAGACCAATTTTACATATATGAAGAGAAGTTTTGATAATTATCTAAATGTATAACAGAGAATAATTAAGTAAGAAACAGAAATTAGAAATCATCTTAGGACAATCCTCCGATTACATATGTCACTTCTGACAATTCTTAAATGTTATTTTTGAAAGTATAATTTCTGTTTATATATAAAGCGGATTAGTGTAATGGTTTAGCAAGCAGAGCTTTGACCTCTGAGGTAAGAGTTCGATTCTCTTATCCGCTGTTATGGATCATTAGCTCAGTGGTTAGAGCAGTCGGCTCATAACCGAAAGGTCATAGGTTCGAGTCCTATATGATCCATTATAAATTAAAGAAAGGAGAAATAATATGTCATATTGGACTTATAACTTCTAAATTAAGAAAATTCATTATTGATGGAGATATTGGAAGTGAAGTAGATAAACTTGCCAAAATTTTTAGACCTGATTTAGAAGAAGATGAGATTATCACAAAAGAGCGTTGGATTTTACTTGATGCTGTTGATAGTGGTTATTCAATTGACAACGTAATTGAGTTAAAAGAATTATTTGACCTTATTTTGTATGATTCGCATAAATTAGGATATGAAGTATATATCGTGGTTTCTGCGAATGAGTATGAACTAGCTGCTGATATGAATTGTTTAGATGTTGCCGAAGGTAAATATGTAACATTTGATGAATATGATAATTTTAAAAAGTTCATTCTCAAGAGCAGAGAAAAGAAAAATAAGAGATATAAAGAAAAAGAATAGGAGATGTAGATATGGCAAAATTAGAAGGATTTACAAAAGTAGCAGTCGTTAAATATGGAATGTGTCTAACTCCGTATTATTTTGCAATTTATGATGATGGCAATGACTATCAGATTGGAGATATGGTTTTGTTTAGCGATTCATCTAACCCTAATAAAATTAATGAAATTATTTCTGTAGAAGAATTTGCAAATAGAACAGGTAGAAATATTACAGCAGAGGTTATTGGAAAAGTAGACATTTCTGCTTATGAAAAGCGTGTTGAGCAGCGTAATAAAAAAGAACAATTAAAGAAAGAGCTTCAGAAGGAACTCGATGAGAGTATTGCACAAGTAAGAATGAAACTTATGCGGAGATGTTGAAACAGTATAAAAGTTTGTAGGAGTTGAAATTATGAATCTTGAAGAAGAAAATATAAAATTAAAAATGGCATTGTTAAATATGATTGAACAGTTTTATGAATGGAAAATCACCATAGAAGAAGCAAGAAAATATAATATCAAATGCAATCCAGAAAACGATTATGTTAATTGTTACTTTCATTTATTTGAATCTGCTGGTGAAAAGGCATGGCAATTACTTGGGCTAAAAAATCCAATTGTAACTGTAGAAGATTTGTGGAAATTAGAAAAAGAATTAAGAAATAAATATAAGAATTGTAAAGTATGAAAACTAAAATAATAGTTAATCATATATAAAATGTAGCTAAAAAGATACAATCATACTAATTTTAAGGAGAAGATATGAAGTTTAAAGGAATTGAGTTGAAGGACAATACAGAGGCAGAATTATTTATAGCTATTGAAATTGTTAATATTAATAACGAAGAAGAATTAAAAAAATATGGCAAAAAATTAATGAAAAACATATATAATATTCTGAATTATGATAATTGTTATCCTTATATAGAATTTTTAGATGATAATCTTCCGAATGTTCGCTGTGAGGAAATTACATTCGATAAAAAAGGTGTCGAACTTTTAACAACTATCTATAATGATATTATAGAAGCGAATTTGCAAAATATAAATGTTATGATTGGTGTTCATATAGATGGTTATGAATGGTTTAAGAGAGAAGATGGTTCAGTATATAACGAAGATGTGATTACATTAGAAGAGTTTTTAAATAATATTGAGTATTAAAAATAGCAATCTAATCTTTTTTGGTTATAGAAACAATAAGAAAGGATAAAAATGATGAAAAGAGAATTAGAAGAACTGAATAATAAATATAAAGAAGCATGTATGGAAGATACTAAAAGAGAACTGGTTTTAAAGCTAGAGCGATTTATTGACAACGATACCATTCCAGTAATTGGCGATGAGTATATTATGTACGGGAGATAAAATAAGAAATGTGGTTTTCATTTGGTTAGATAAAAACAGGAGGATTTAGGAAATGAAAAGAGTAGCAAACATCTTAGACAATGAAAAAAACAAAGGAATTGATTTTATTGTTCATGTAAAAAATGAAGAACAATTAAATGATTTGATTTCTGTATTGATTGAGAGACAATTTGAAATACAACCACCAATCATTGAAGAAACGTTAGCAGATTGGATGAGAGGTGTTGCAAAAGAAGAAGAATATGATACTTGTTTCAGACTTAGGAACAGGAAAGATGATAGATGTGTTGCATATAATCCATCAATAGAACATTGGAGACTTTTCTGTAATGATATTCTTGAAATTATTAACAATGAATTAGAATTCAATGAGGGAGAATATTCTATTGAAGATGCAAAAATAGAAGCCAAAAAGCTATATAAAGAGTTTACAGAAGATAAAACATTGTTAGAAATTTTTGATTACGATGTAAATTTATCAAATGATGAGATTAAGGATAAAATTGGTTTAATGTTGAAATATGACAAAACGAAGTTATTTGAATAGAATCGAATAAAAGTTTTGATTCAAACGGTGTAACAGTGTGGCTTAAATAGTTATCTATCATGTGAGCCCAATAGCAGCATCTCAAGGGTAGAACAGCCGTTAATAAAATAATAAGATAGGAGAATAAGATTATGGCAAGACAAAAAGGATTCGGTGTAAGTCCTATTACAAACACGATTTATTATGGCACACAGGACACAGAAAAGCATATGCGGATAGGACAGAAAACAGATGTCACAGACGGTGTGATTGCAGCAGTTTACGAATGGTTCATGGGTAATATGGAAGATGACGAAGGCGAGAAAGAGGAATATTCTATTACATATCCTGGGACTGAATTCGAGTTGGTCATGAGAAGAAAGAAATCGAATTAAATTTCTCTTTCAAATGGAGGTAAAATGTAATGAAAACAGGAGATACTATAGCACTTATAGAAGGTACAAGCTTTTATAAAAAAGGTAGAAAAGCTCATTTTATAAAAAAATCCGATAGAAACCCTAATAATATAGAAATTGTATGGTTTGGAGAAGAACATGCATACAAGGAATTTGGAGATGTAGACGAGTATCCAATTAAGTTGTTTAAAAAGGTTGATGCAGAGTAATTATTAATGTAGGAAGAAAATTCGGTTTCAAACGGTTGAAAGGAGAAAATAAAATGGGAATGTACGATAATGTTCAAGGCGAAGTAAAATGTATTAATTGTGGTAAAGAATTTATAGCAGATGACCAGATTAAATGGGCTGACTGCTTATTAAGGTATTATACAGTTGGGGACAAAATTCCTGTCCCAGACGGAGAATATACATATGGCTCATGGGTGCGACCAACGATGAATTCACAATGTCCACATTGCGGAACGTGGAACAATTTTAAAGCTATTGTTAAAAATGGTGTGTTGAATAAATTGGAAACAACGGGAATTTTTGAGCAAGAATAGGAGACATTTGAAATTTTCATTTCATAAGAAGATAAACAGAGAATAAATAAGTAGAAACAATTAACAAAAACAAATATAAGAAAGAAGAGGTAACAATATGGATGGATTTATGATGTTTAAGAAGGCATTACAGAAGCATTTTGATGAAATGCAGAGAGAGGCAACACATTTATTTGAGGTAAATATGGACAAAGATGAGTTATGGAATACATATCTTGACAGTTTTCCTGCTGGCACGAATGGGATTTTCAGAGAGCGTAGAGAACATGATTGCAGTTGTTGTAGACAGTTTATCAAGAATATTGGTTCTGCCGTTACTATCAAAGATAATCAGCTTCATACAATTTGGGAGTTAGAACTTGGAGATACAACATATCAGCCAGTATGTGACGCACTTGATGCATTTGTAAAGGCTCATACAGTAACAGATATTTACACAACTAAGTTTCCTAAGATTGGTACAGATTTTAATTTTGAGGAAATCAATGGTAAGTCTCATCAGTGGGATCATTTCTTCTTAGAGTTGCCAAGTAAGTTTGTGAACAGAACAAGTCGTTCTAATGAGGAAGTTAAGGGACAGTTTAGAGATACAAGGAATGTATTTAAGCGTTCTCTCGATGAGATTACTATGGAAGCACTTGATACAATTCTTGAACTTATCAATTCAAATACACTTTACAAGGGTGAAGAGTGGAAAGGCGTACTCACAGAGTTCAAGAAGTACAAGAATGAATATGATAAATTGACTTCTGATACTGAAAAGGATTTATATGCTTGGGAGAAGTCGGTAACAGCAGGTATGGCTATCGGTAGAATTAGAAATCATTCTATTGGTACACTTCTTATCAATGTAAGTGAGGATATGGACTTAGATACCGCTGTTAAGAAGTATGAGCAGATTGTCGCTCCAAGCAATTATAAGCGTCCAAAGGCTATTTTTACAAAGAAGATGCTTGAGGATGCAAAGAAGACCAT
>JABLTO010211326.1_pt1 | contig 32485 bp, 26 predicted proteins | sample 7160091 | NCBI WGS metagenome assembly JABLTO01 (sample SAMN14651225, study PRJNA627086) | human gut metagenome | isolation source: feces | host: Homo sapiens
CAGTCGTTCCTCCAGTGTTTTCTTGTTGCAGGTAACGTCCTTCTTGAGCAGAATAAGATTATCGCGCCGTAAATCACTGCGGAGCACAGCGGGCTGGTCCATATGCAGACTGTCGCGAATGGTGTCGAGAGAGTCTGCCGGTATCGTCGCAGAGCAGGCACAGATCACCGGTTTATGCTCCAGCTTATCAATAAATTCGCCAATGTGCAGATAAGCGTCACGAAACGTTTGCCCCCATTCCGTAACGCAGTGGCACTCGTCAACAACTACGCTGAGTTGCAATAGTAAACTTGCCAAAAACTGAATTGCATAATTTAGGTAATATATATAAAATATACAATATCTTCACTTTTTAGGCTTGCATACACCGTATTATCACGTTTTTCGGTATTTTAAGTACGCCAATAAGGAGTGACTTTTTTCGCCACTCCTAAAATGAGAAAATATGCGATTTTGACGGCTTATTCCTGCTGCTGCATATACAGTTCGTACACTGTATTAGAGGTTGCCCAGCTGAGAACCTTGCGTGGATAGTTATTGATCCAGTCCTGCAAGGCAGCGATCTGTGCTGCCGTCACCTTGGAGAAGTCAGTACCTTTTGGAAACCATCGCCGGATTAGACGATTAGCGTTCTCGTTAGAACCACGCTCCCAGCTATGGTGGGCATGACAGTAATAGACTTTCGTGCGCTTCTCACTCTTGCGCAGGCCGGAGTTCTCCATGCCATCCACATTGGCAAATTCGCTGCCGTTATCTACGGTGATCGTTCGGAAAGTTTCTGTGAATTTCTTTGCACCCATACTACGTTCAAGACGATGCAGCGCACGAACTACACTGGCAGAGGTACGGTCGCGCATCTTGATAATAATTTCCTTACGCGACAGGCGCTCTGTCAGCACGAGCAGGGCCGGTTTCAGCCGGACGGCCTTTGCCTTTTTTGTGGTGGTATACACCGTATCCATTTCCCAGTGACCGAGTGTTGTACGCTCATCTACTTCTGTCGGGCGGTAATCAATGCTGGTTCCGGCAGATACACGCTTTTGAGTTTTGATACGTCTATATCTGCGCTTCTGTCTACCTTTCATGGGCAAATCTGTTCTGTTAATATTCAGAACGCCGGTATCAATATAGTTATATACGGTGCGCGCACAAATTTTCACATCAAAATCCCAGCCTTTGTTGTTCAATTCGGCCACTGCCGCCGAGGGTGAGTAATTCTTTTTGATGACCAGAGTTTCCAAAGCCTTAGCGAGCTTGTGATCGTGTCCAATCTTGACCTGTGCACCTTTAGCTGCAAGATTGGTCTGATAACGCTGCTCTGCAATTTCCGGCGAATATCTAATTTCCGTAGTCAGGTCGGAATTTGTGTGTTCATACTGACCGCGTTTTAACTCATTGCATACAGTTACATGGCTGCACCCAACAACATCTGCTATATCGCGTGTGCTATGACCTTGTAAGCGTAGATGCTCAATCAGCAGGCGTTGTGTTTGCTTTAAATGTTGACCTTTTCGGTATCGCTGTATAGTTGCTCCCATTCTATCTATCCCCTATATATTGTGGTATAGAGGAAATTATAACACATTATATTTGAAAATTCTTTAGTGAAATCAAACAAAAAACAATATATATTATTTGATGATGCACGAAACACAATATATTGTATTTAGACAACACAGAAATTAAAGAAAAAGAAAAGACTGCGTAAGCAGTCTTTTTTGTTTGCATTATTCGATTACAGAACCATCAGGGAAAACAAACCGTATTTCTATCTGACAATTAAGAGCTTTTGCAATTTTTTCATAATCTTCCTCTTTCCATTTACCGACTTTTACACGCTGGTTAAAAGCGTTTGGCGTTGTATCCAGTGCGCGAGCAAGTGCTGCCTGCGACATATTCCGCTTAGCCAACGCCATGCGTAGCTTCTCATCAAATGTCATTTACATCACCTCACGATAAATATACAGGAATATCTGTATGATGTCAACAAAAAAGTGGATAATATGCAGGAAAATATTCATGTTTTCCTTGACATTATACAGCTTTTCCTGTATAATATACTTGTAGGGCAAGGAGTGCAAAACCTCTGATCTGGAAGGAAGTGAGGAAAATGGAGGAAATGACCTGTAAGGAAATCGCCAGATTGATCGAATGGCTGAAATCCAAGGGGCATACGCCTGACGAAATCATTGCTTGCATTGAATACATCAGCAAGTAATGAAAATGGCTTGCGGTAACGCACAAGCCAAAGCAACACCGCAAGCCAAAATCACAAGGCCAGCCGGAAGCCTTACTCCGGCTGCACCTTGATTATAACCGAGTAAGGCGTAGAAATCAAGGGAGGAAAACAGGAATGACTCATAAAATCGACTTTGCGAGAGATAATGCGGAACGCTTCTTTCACGAACTGTACTATGCGTACCTGCGGAGCGAGGAGAGCTTCAAGGGCGGCGATCTCAAACGCAACATTACCAACACGACTGCCTTTTGCGAGGAAATGAAATCTCTGCGACTGTTTGGTGCAGTGACCGAATGCGGAAACTATAACGATAATGGTTTTGATCGCATCGGCTTTGCCAAGGTTAATGGCTACACTATCGTTCGTAATGGTAAGTTGGATATTATGTCTTTGTGCAAGGCACTTGAAGAATTGGCAAAGCCAGATAGGTATCTCGAAACTCGCGTAATGGACTGGGAGATCCTGCGTACTCTTTGCATTAAGGAGCAGTGGTGTACCAGAGCAACGAACAAAGAATATGAAAAGCTGCTGGGCATGACTGAGCATGATTACATCGACACAGACACCATTGTAGAAATGGCAAACTTCATCATCGCTCACAGCGATGAAAATCAGTGCGACACCGATTTTGAAAGCGTCTGCTTTAAGCTGCTGAGTAAATGCCAGACTTTTATCAGAAAGAATTAACGAAATCGGAGAAAGCGAACTCGTTGCGGAGATTGCACCGAAAGAACAGATAGTGCATATAGACATTCAATCAACACACCTAAAACCACTTAGAGCTTTTTTCAAAAAACAGCTCTAAGTGGTCAAAAAAGTTCAAAATCAATTTTTCAAAGGTCGAAGCAATTCGACCTTTTTTTATGCTCTCAAAGCGAATTTTGTTGAACACTGTGTTTGATAAGTCTGAAATTTTGTAAACAAACTGTGAACAATCATCGAAAAAGTGTTACAAACCCCTGTTTTTTTAGGTATAAGTAGAGGCACTTTTTTAGAGCGGCATTTTTAGAGATTAGAATTCATAACTTTTCTGCCCTTTACAAGATCCTCTGCTGTACCTTGATAACCGAACAGCATGGGTGCGCTCCTGTGAAGCAAGCGCCGGAAGTTGAACTCCGTTAGGATAAAGGGAAGATAACAGCGAGCGTCAGCGGCTCAATACTGACGCATGAGAAAACAAAGAAAGGAGGGATTGTATATGGCAAGTACCAATGAACAGATCAAACGCATAGAAACTGATATTTTGAAAGTGCAGACCAAAATCAAAGCGTATCAGGAGAAGCTCTCGCAGCTTACCGAGAAGCGCAAACAGTTGCAGGAACGCGCTCTGCTCGAAAAGATCAGTGAGATTGCACCAACCTATGACGATGCGCAGACGCTGCTTGACCTGTTAGCAGCAGAGCATCCGTCGGCAGATATTAGGGACGGAGGAAATGCACATGACAACGAACGTGAACCGCCGAGTGACTGATGAGCAGATCGAACGCGCACGCGGCATTGACCTTGTGCAGTTCTTGCAGCAGTATGAGCCGCCCGGAGAGCTGAAACGTATTGGTCAGTCATGGACACTGAAATCTCATGACAGTATGCGTATCTCAGCAGATGGTCGCTGGAACTGGTTCTCACAGAACAAGGGTGGCGGCGATGCAATCGGCTTTCTTCAAGCCGTTCATGGCATGAGCTTTCAAGATGCAGTACGCACGCTGGCCGGTGAGGACTTTAAGTCAATCCCAGCTACGCAGGCAGCGTACAAAGCAAAGCCGCCTGAGCGCGCAGCGTTCGCCCTGCCGCCAAAGAATCATGGCAATCGCCGCGTGTTCGCCTACCTGCATCGGTCGCGCGGCATTGCAGCGGAAATCGTCAACCACTGCATCAAGTATGACCTGCTGTATGAGGACGCACAGCACCACAATGCTGTGTTCGTTGGCAAGGACGAAAACAACAATGCGAGGTACGCTTTTCTGCGCGGGACGCTCACCGGCTCGCACTTCCGCCAGGAAGCAACCGGCAGTGACAAAAGCTACGGATTTTTTCTGCGTGGCACCGGAAAAACCTTGTTCGTTTGTGAAGCGGCAATCGACGCACTTTCGGTCGCAACACTGCGGAAGTTTGGAGGTCTGGATTGGAAGAAAGATAACTATCTTGCACTCGGCGGCGTGACGGCATCGGAGTGTAAGTTGCCAGTCGCGCTGGAGCGAACGCTTAACAATTTTTCTTTTAAGCGGGTCGTTCTTTGTTTCGATAACGACGCAGCCGGACAGACCGCAGCGCGCAGAATTTTCACGATGCTGCGTCAGCAGTTCCCGGAAAATCTTGAAGTGCGAACCTGTGTTCCCGAAGTGAAAGATTTCAACGATCAGCTTTGTGTTAAACTGCAAAACGGAAAAAATTCACCCTCGCGCGGGACGCGCGAGAGCACTTTATCGCGCTAAAGGTTAGAACTTTCGCAAGCATAGGATTTTGGATAGCCAAAATCCGGCTTGTTAAGGGGATACCCCCTAAAACCCCCAAGCGACCATATGTAAGGAAAAATCAAAAATGAGAAAGCGAACCAATCAAATTATCGTTCGTTTGAGCGATCAGGAAATGCTGTTGTTAAGAAGAAAACTTAAAGCAAATGGCATGACTATGACCGGGTATTTTCGCGCTTTGATCGTGAGCGGAGAAATCAAAACTTTGCCGCCTGAGCTGATGCAAGATGTTCAACGTCAGGTGCGAGGTGTTGGTCGTAATATCAATCAGATGGCGAAACTCGCCCATATTTCTGGCAAAGTTTCAACGGGAACACTGTATCAGATTTCCGATGCACAAGAGAAGTTGGAGCAACAGGTTGAAAGGTTAGCACAGTGGCGGTTCTGAAAATTCATGTTATTCGTGCAACCGGTGGTCGCAATCAGTTGAATGACCGTATTAAGTATATAATGAACCCGGAAAAAACAGCGTGTAAAGGTTTTCACAGTTTCTTCGGAATTAAGGACACGCTGACTTCTGGTTTCACTTGCGCGTGCGATGAAGCCTATCAGCAGATGATGGAAACCAAGCAGCACGAAAAGAAAACGGATAAAGTCCTCGGATACCATTATATTCAGTCGTTCAAGCCGGGTGAAGTCACGCCGGAGGAAGCACACCAAGTTGGCTGTGAATTTATCGAGCGATGCTTCGCAGAAGATTTTGAAGTTGTGATAGGCACTCACACAGATCATGCGCATATACATAACCACATAATTCTCAATTCAGTGTCGTTCGTGGACGGTCACAAGTTCCAATCCACACCGGCGAGTTTCTACAAGCTGCGGGAAATTTCTGATGAGATTTGCCGAGCGCATCACCTGTCGGTTATCGACGAACCCAAGACCCGCAAGGCCAAGCACTATGCGGAATGGAAAGCCGAACAGGAGTACCGCCCAACAATCCGAAATGAGATCCGGCGTGATATTGATGTCGTACTGAAGCAGTCACATTCGCTCAATAATTTTTGGGAACTGCTTAGGCTGCGCGGCTACGAAATCAAGTTCAATGAAAAGCGCAAGTACGCTGCCATTCGCCCGCCGAACGGTAAGCGTTTTATTCGCATGAAATCGCTCGGTGAGGAATACACACCGCGCGAACTTGTGAAGCGGCTGGAAGCCGCCGACAAAAGCGAAGTTGCGGCAAACCGGAGATCCTTTCAGCAAATCTATCAGCAGAGAAAACACCGAAAGAAATATTACGCGCTGCCATGGACAATCATTCCGCATCGGCGGCTTACGCTGCGCGGCATTCGTGCCTTGTACTGGCGCTATGTTTATATGCTTAGTAAGGTGCGCGCGCGCAAAGCACCGCGCGCAGTCCGCGGCGTAATGCTCGATGAGTTAAAGAAACTGGAGCGATATTCGCAGCAGTATTATTTCTTGCGTGATAATCGACTGAACACGAAAGCAGATGTGAACCTGTACGAAGAAGCGCTATCGAATGAAATTTATGTTTTGACAGACAGGAGAAAACATCTGTATGCAGAATGTCGAAAGCCGGATGCTGATAAGCAGACGCTCAAAGCGCAGACCAAAGGATTGACCGAAGAACTGCGTGTGCTGCGAAAAAAGCAGCGTACCTGTAAGACGGTTTTAGAAAACGCGCCCGCCATGGAGGAACGGCTGGAAACAGCAAACACTGAGTGGCAGCGTATTGAAAGAAATGAAGATGAACATAGTAAGGAAGTGAAACCAAATGTCGGTAGAAGCAGAAGCGGCGGAACGAGTGCTGCGCATGGAGATCATGCTGACCGAATCCGCAGTCAAACTCGCGGCAACCGGAGCAGTAAACCTCGCAATGCTGCTGATCGCGGCTGTGAGAAATGAAGTCCACATGGGTGGAAGAACCAATGTGGCAAAAATGCTGGAGCAAGGCAAACAGATCACAGCATTTCCTATTAACACAGACAGTTTGACGAAGTTTGCCGAACTGGCAAAGAAGCACAAATTAGCCTGTGGCTATATCCCTGACCCGCAGAACCCAGCGACTACAAATGTTGTCATCAAAACCGAAGATGCAGAGCTTGCAAATAAGATTCGCAAGGACGCAGGTATCGAGATTTTGCCGGGTATCGACGAAAAAAAACAGAACGCCAGTCCGTTCGCCAGCGTGTCGCAGAAATCCGAAAATACAATGGCGCGCGAACTGGCATCAACAATGACTACGGCGATGACGAAGAACAGTCCGACGATCAATCCTATTCAAACTACGAATAATGGTATCACGCAGGATCAGGCAAATATGATGCTGACACAGCTTACCGCTCTGAGAGGTGTGCTGGCAAACGGCGGCAATGTTCATGAGTGCCAGGCAGCACTTATTGCGGTCACAGATGAATTGAAGCGTTTGCTGATGCCGCCGGAACAGACACAGGAAACGGATAAAGCGGAGCAGTCTAAGTCGGAGGATAGATCCGAGGAAAGAAAGGCTGCGGCCCCGAAGCCGAGCGGCAAAGGAAAAGTATCTATTCGGCAGCGCATTGCGGATATTAAAGCGCGTGCCACACATACGCCGCAGCATACCAAGGATAAACAGTATCAGCCGAAACATTCTATCAACGATCTGACAAAATAAATGAGGAGTGAGAAAGTGAAGATCAAAAAATTTTGCGCGACCGCCACCCTGCTGGCAGCGACGTGCGCAATGCAGGCCGGAGCGTTGGCGGCAGAAACGCCAGCAGCGACCGGAACTGCAAATCAGAGCACCGTAGGCGCGGCGGTTACATCAGCTACTCAGACAGCCAACACAGATGCGACCACCGGAGAGCTACTGCCCAGCGATGTGCAGACAAGCTCGGACGGCTTGCAGCTGAAGAAGATCTACGATGTGGGCAAAACCACCTCGCCGGATAAAATCCCGCAAGCGGATTTTGAGCGCGGCGGCTTCAAGTACACCTTTGAGGATCTTCTAAAAATCGAACTGCCAGAGATGGATCGCAAGGTTCATTCGGAAACGGTGACGGTCAGCTCCAGCAGCAATAACACCAATGATGTGCTATCGCTGCTGCCGAAAAGCAAATCCGTCAGCACAACAGACGGTTATACCGGCACAGCCTATCTCGATATTTCCAGTATATCAACCAAGGTTGCAGGTACGGAGAGCGTATCAAACGATTTGAGCGCTACTCGTGAATACCCTGGTATGACCGAAATGGATATGGAGAGCATTCCAAAGAGCATTACAGAAAACGGACATACCCTGCGCTTTGCCGATGTGGAGTGGAAAGAAGCAAACGATGAAGCGGATAACTTCGGAACAGTTCAGACCACTTACACCGCTGTTGTAAGCTATACCGGCACCGCGACTTCCAGCCGCACGACCGGCTACACAGTTACAGCTACCTATGCCGGTGAGGTATCTCGCCGGAACAACGAGGGCGTGCGCTACATTGCGGTTTACAGCGGCACACCGATTGAAGAAATTCCGGCAATCTCGGAGGAAGAACAGGAACACGAGGAAGATCCGCCGGACTTAACCGGTCTGATCGACCCGGAGCAGCAGGACAACCAGAACGACGAACGCAAAGCGCCGCTTATCAGCTGGGTGCTGTGTGCCGTCTTTGGTATCCTGATGCTTCTGTTTGCGCTCCGGCCCCCGATGTGCCGCCGTATGATGCAGCAGATGCAGCAGGGCGCGCAGGCTGTCCGCGAGAAAATCAACAATGAAACGGAGAGGATAAAAAGTGAAAGACAAGCAGAGGAAGAACGGGAGCGCGAGCGCCAGCAGATTTTCGGGCCGCTTGAAAAAGTCAAAGCCGCGATCCGAAACCGCAGGAAACGCAAGGGCGGCAAGCACAGTATCCCCGCACTCGCAGCTCCGACAGAAGAACAGCAGTTCGGCAACACCGATGAAATCGCTGCTGAAAGCGCCGATGCAGTGGACGAAACCGAGGATTACGCCGGTCTGGAAGATGTGGAACCGGAGTTCTCTCAGCAGGACGCTCCTGTCCAGCGCGATGGCGCTGACGATGATGGCGAGTACCCCGGCATTCGCTTCTAACCTGACCTATAATTTTTCCGGTGAATCGGCGGGAAACTTCGGTAAATCTACCTCAGTAGAGCCGGTAACGACGATTGGTGCGGATAGTGTCAACCGCGATATTTCCAAGAACAGCGCATTTATCCCGCCGGAATTTGGCTCGCCGCAGGCTGATATTCTCGGCACGGGTGAACTGCTTACGCCGGATATTTCGGGTGTTGAGCCGATGTTCCCGCACTCCACGCAGGCGAATTTCGGTCAGACTGTCACCTCGAATGGTGCAATGTCGGGCGGCGGCGATATTGTAATGCCGCCGGACGCAGAGAATACAACCGTATCCAGTGCACCGATCTATGAGATCAGCACTGGTACGGGAGCTGTATCGGCAACCGATTCACTCGGCGGTTATACGGGTGGCGGCGCAGATGCAGCCTACGGCTCTGGTTATACTTCTACCTCCGGTATGAAGTATTCGGACGGCAGTATCGGAAAGCTGTCTATTCCGTCCATCGGTGTAAGCAAAAAGGTGTACGACGGCGAAACCATTGCCAATATGCGGCTCGGTGCGGCACACTTTGAGGGTACAAGCGGCTGGGACGGCAATGTTGCAATGTGCGGTCATAATCGCGGCAACTACGGCTATTTTGGCAATATCCACACGCTGAAAAATGGTGATACAATCTCCTATACTACCATTTTCGGCACGCGCACCTACAAGGTATACAGCGTTCGCAAGATTGCCAAGACGGACACCGGCGTACTTGACCCGTCCGATGCGAACATCATCACACTGATTACCTGCGTGCGTGATGCGCCCAGCCAGCGCTGGTGCGTACAGGCGATGGCAATTTGAGCGGCTACCTAACAAAGAAACCTCGGCAGCGCGAAAGTCCGTTTTATGGTACACACTCTGTGCTACCATAGAAACATAAAAAACCTCGTCAATAATGCTTGACAAATAATGGTAATTATGATATGATATAATTGAAGAAATATAGCATATCGCAAAACAAAGGAGGCGGCTTATATGAGGTATGTACGATGGAGAGCACCGGAGGTTGAAGCAGTAGATACTATAATGCTCGGTGGATTTGGACTTCTGCTCCTGATCCCGCATTTTATCCTTCTGCTCATCAAAACACGCTTTATCATTCCTGTGATTTATTCACTGATTGTTGATATTCACTTTCATGAATGGGAAGCAGCACATCATGTTCTGTCCAACAGAATTGAAATTGCGCTTATTGTGTTGGTGATCGTGTCGTGGATTGTAACACTGGTTCGCACTATCAAACGCCGCCTTGACAACTGATAACCATTAAAGAGGAGATTCTGACTATGACCAAGAGGATTTTCGCGACTGCCGTAGCTGCTGCGGTAATCGCAACATCGCTGCCGACCGCAGGTGCAGCAAACGCATTAACCGCTGTGCCGACCAGCGCCAAGGGACAGGCCGTTTATGTTGGTTCGACCCGCGTGTACCCGACCGGATACAACATCAACGACAACAACTATTTCAAGCTGCGCGATGTTGGCAAGCTGGCAGGCTTTGGCGTAGACTGGAACGAGGACACGCGCACCGTCGAGATCAGCACTACGCGCACTGCACCGGAACTGACCGGAATTGCAGATACTGCCGTAACCGGCGCGACCGCCAAGCCGACCGACCAGCGTATCACTGTGGACGGCAAGGAAGTCAGCATGACAGCCTACAAAATCAAGGGCAACAACTATGTCAAGCTGCGCGACATTGGCAAAACCATCAATTTCGGTGTATCCTTTAACATGGCTACCAAGGCGGTCAGCATTGACCCGAACGGTACTTATGTTGAGGAAGTCAAGCCGACACCCTCCACGCCTACGGCCGCTGCCATTACCAAGTGGAACAGCACCATGGACGAGTTTAACGAGGAAATGATCCAGAACCACAGCGACAAGGACAAGCTGCTTGCTATCGCTGCGAAGTACGGCCCGACCATTACCGGCAAGGCTAACGCCACCACCGCTGATGTGATCTCCGCGCTGGAGAGCATGACCGGCGCGCCGGTTGATGCGATCTCGTTCGACAACAAACCTGTCAGCCTGTATTGGGCAAAGCAGCTCCGCAAGGCTAACGGCGAAAACATTGTTGAGGTTGACCCGGACTTTGTACCGGTAACAGATGCCATGCTTCGCCAGTGGGAAAACGAAATGATTGATAGCATCAATGCTGAACGAGCCAAAGCGGGATTGTCTGCATTAGCTAAGGATGATAATGTGATGAAACGCGCTCAAGCGTGGGCACAGCATCTTACCATTGAGTTTAGACACTCTACATGGTCGGAGGTTGAAGAATTTGCTAACAGCATTGGCGTAGATGCAAACAGTATTTCGGGCGGTGAAAACATCGTTGGCGGATGCTTTGTTGAGGATGATCCAGTAAAAACCGATATGGAGAAGTTTATGGCTTCCGCGGGTCACCGAGCCACTATTCTTGACAAGGACTTTACAAGAGTCGGTGTAGGATTTGCTGTGGCAGCTGATGGACGTAATATTTTCTGTACACAAAACTTCGCGTAACATAATTTAATATGTGCTTTAAAGCGATTAGGTTTAATTCCCCTAATCGCTTTTTTATTTGCAAAAGGAGATGAAAAAATGAGAAAAAACTTCTTTAAGCGTACATTGGCGGGCGTTTTGTCTGCTGTGACGCTTGTCAGCAGCATGGCGGTCAGTGTGCCTACCGCATTCGCTGCGGAAGAAGATAACAAGGCATCGGCCATTGAGATCAAGGTTGGTGAAACCTACAATGTGGCGGACAAGGGTGTCAGCAAGGCGTGGTTCCAGCAGAATGGCGCACCGCGTAATGTCTGGCCGATGTTCACCAAAGCATCGGACGGTACGGAAATCCGCGCATACTGCGCAGATCACGCCAAGGGAAATCCCGGTACAGGCGGCAAGCCGTACACCGTAACCGGGCAGGTCAAGGATATGCGTGTGTACGGCGTTGTTGTCAAGTCGGACAGCCGTAACACTCTGAACACCTTTATCAGCGGTTCCAAGGTGCTCAACGCCGGTAACTTTACCGCAGATATGTATTTTTCTGCTTCGCAGGCTGCTATCTGGTGTGCGTTGGGTGATGCACAGATCGCGGCTAACAGCAAGTTCGGTATCACCTATCCCAGTTCCACCGCGCTCGGCTACCGTTCGTCCGGCAAGACGCTGAGTGCATCCACTACTTCGGAAGCACTTACTCTTTACGCCGCCATTGAGATGTTGAAATACGGCAATGAGTTTGACGGCGTTTGGGGCAGCAGCGGTAAGGGTCATGCTCCATGGGTCGGCAACACGATCAATTATACGCCGGGCAGTGCAACCTACAATGCCGCCAATGCAAAGACCGGCTCGGTCGATCTGCCGAGCGGTATTGTGAAGTCCGGTGTATTTGCCGAAAAGTCGATTGATGGTACAGATTATCTCGTGCTGCCGATGGCTGCGGCATCTGCAACTTTCGTTCGCAGCAATCGTATCTTTGTGCGTGCATCCAATCTTCCGTCCGGCGCGTTCATCATGGACGAGGACGGCAACAAGAATGGCAGCGATGGCCTGCTGACACTGAGCAAGGTTCACAGCGACAAGACCTTGTATAAGAACGGCAATGATATGGCTTTCGGTCAGGTGTTTTACTTCTGTATCCCCAAATCTACTGCCGAACAGATGGACACAGCAGGCACTAAGCTGTCTACTTCTTTCTTAACCAGCATGAATGTTGACCGCTACAATGTCTATGTCGCATCGACGAACAGCTCCGGTATTCAGCCTGTCATTTTGGTTGAACCGGCTGTTAAGCTGTCCAGTAATAAGTTGTCATTCAGTTCGACCACTGTCCCAAAAGATAAAGTAAAGCTGAAAGTCATGAAAACTGATAAGGACGGCGCTCCGTTGGATGGCTGTACTTTTCAGATTACCTATACTGATGCAGGTAAAGCACAGAATAAGACGGCAACAACAGATAGTAACGGTGAAGCAATCTTTACAGAATTACCAACTAACACAACCGTAACCGTCAAGGAAACCGCAGCACCGGAGGGTTACACCCTGCTCCCGTCCAAGACGGTCAATACCGGCACTAAGGGCGGTCAGACGGTCGAGCTGAAGCTCGCCAACAGCGACGATCACACCTTTAAGGTTCACAAGATTTCGTCCGCCGATGGTCGCAATCTGATGGGCGCTACCTTTGAGGTGCGCGGCATCGACAACAACTTCAAACACACCTACACCACTGACGCGCTGGGCGAGTTTGAAATTCAAGGCCGCGACCTGCCGACCGGCTCATACGAATGTTACGAGGTTGCCGCGCCGGAGGGTTACGCTACCGATGGTTCGGACATTCAGACCTTTGCATGGGATAACTCCAAGGACATCGAGCTGTCCTTTAAGGACGCTCCGCGACCGGGTATCAAGGTTTACAAGTTCGACAAGGAAACCAAGATGCCGCTGGAGGGCGCAACCTTTGAAATCCGCCGCGACGGTCAGGTACTTGCAACCGTAAAGACCGATGTAAACGGCAATGCCGGACTGTACGATCTGCCCAAGGGATTTTATCAGGTAGTTGAAACCGAACCGCCGCAGGGTTATCTCCGCGACGAGCAGGTGCACGAGGTCTACATTGACCCGACCGCAGACCCGACGCAGCTCATCCGCGAAGTCGATGTTGCAAATACAAAAAAATTATCCATCCGCATTGTGAAAATCGACAAGGAAACCAAGGTGCCTCTGTCCGGCTGGAAATTTGACGTTTTCTACAACGACGCACACCTCACGAGCGTGACTACCGATGAGAACGGTGAAGTCATGCTCACCAACTTGCAGCCGGGTACTTACCGTGTGAAGGAGACTGGCGGCGACACCGAGCATTACAACATGGATGCACCGGATCAGACGGTTGAACTCATTAAGGATCAGGCAGAAATTCCGACCTTGACCTTTGCCAATACTGTCAAAAAACACTTCGGCATCTACAAGATTGACAGCGAAACCCATAAGCCGATTGAGGGTGTAACTTTTGCCATCTACAAGGACGGCAAGCTGCTCGGCAACTACACCACCGGCGCAGACGGTCGTATCTGGCTCCCGTATGCAGAGCCGGGCACTTATCAGGCGCAGGAGGTCATCACCGACCCGAAGTATGTGCTGAATGAAAAGGTATTCACCATCGAAAACAATTCCGAGTACCCGACTTTCTTCACTATTCCCAATGTGATGAAGAAGGACATTACCGTCACCAAGATCGACAAGGATACCGGTAAACCGTTGCAGGGTGTTGTTTTCCAAGGCTTCAAGGACGGCAAGAGCATCGGTTACTTTACCACCGGCGCGGACGGCAAGTTTACCATTCCGTATGCAGACAGCGGCACTTATACATTCAAGGAGTATCATACCCTTGCAGGTTATGTGCTGAATAAGGAACCGATCACCATCGAGCATACGACGGACGGCAATGTTGATCTCGTAGTGGATAACACCGTACAGAAGAAGTTCGAGGTCATTAAAGTGGACAGCCAGACCAAGCAGCCGCTGGCAGGCGTACAGTTTAAGATTTGGCGCGATGGCGTTCTGCTCGGCGACTACACCACCGACGAGAATGGCAAGATCGTTATCGAAAAGGCTCCGGCAGGCACCTACAAAGTACAGGAAACTGCTACTTTAAAGGAATATATCCTGAACGATAAGCCTTACGAAATCGAGCATACCACCGACAAGGCAACTTCTATCACCATCGAGAATACTAAGAAGCCTGGTCTGTCGATTACCAAGATCGATGCAGAAACGAAGAAGCCGCTGCCGGGTGCTGTGTTCAAGCTGACCCGCGCGAACGGTGATGTGATCCGCGAGGACATTACAACCGGTGAGGACGGTACTGCCTTCGTCGAGGGACTGGATGCCGCAGATTATATCGTAACGGAGGTAACGGCCCCCGGCGGCTACATCATCGACAAGACCCCGCACCCGGTATCGCTGGAAGAGGGTAAGACCTACACTCTTACTGTTGAGAACAGCAAGAAGCCCGGTCTGCTGATTAAGAAGGTTGATTCCAAGACTCATAAGGCGCTGCCCGGTGCAACCTTCAAGATCGCCCGTGGTGATGGTTCTGTTGTCCGTGAAGCGGCTGTTACTGACTCTGATGGCATTATCCACCTCGCAGAGCTGGACACTGGCACATATGTCATCACTGAGGTAAAGGCCCCCGATGGATATGTAATCGATGAAACTCCTAAGACGGTACAGCTCCGTAAAGGTCAAACTTATGAAGTAACTTTCGAGAATACTCAGCAGTCTGGTCTGGTCATCAAGAAGATTGATGAAGAAACCCGTCAGCCGCTGAAAAATGCGAAATTTAAGATCACCAAGTCCAATGGCGAACTGGTTAAGGAAGCAGAAACCGATGTAAACGGCACGATTACGCTGAACGGCCTGCCGGATTGCACTCTGGTCGTAACCGAGATTGCAGCGCCGACCGGCTATATCTTGCAGGACACCCCCAAGACCATTGAGGTCAAGGCCGGTCAGTCCTACGAGCTGACCTTTACCAACAAAAAAGCGTATGGCTTGCAGATCCGCAAGGTGGTTAAGGGCACAGGCGAAGCACTCGCAGGCGCGAAATTCAAGGTCGAGAAAGTGTCCGGTGAGCGCATCGGTGAGTATTCCTCCAACTCCTCCGGTCTGGTCAACATTTCCGGTCTGGAGGACGGTATCTATGTCGTAACCGAGATCAAGGCCCCGGACGGCTACCGTATCGACACAAATCCGAAGAATGTTATTGTAAAGGCTGGTGAACTGGCTACTGTGGAATTTGAAAATGCCAAGATGTCCAGCGTCCGCATTAAGAAGATTGACAGTGTGACGAAAGACCCCATTCCGGGCGTGCGTTTCCTGATTAAAGACAAGAATAAGAACATCATTGGTGAGTATACCACCGACAGCGATGGCTATATCGAGTTGGAAAACGATCTGGAAGAGGGCAAATATTACGCAGAAGAAATTCAGGCCGCACCGGGATATATCCGCGACACACAGGAGCGCACCATCCGCGTAAAGCGTGGCGAAACCACCGAAATCGTCTGGGAGAATACCGCACAGTATGGTCAGATCCAGATTACGAAGAAGTCCAAAGACTACAACAGTATCAATGGTCTGCCCGCAGGTACGCTCCTGCAGGGCGCAACCTTTGAGATCTACGACAAGGCACAGAATGTTGTAGACACTGTGGTTTCTAACGAGCGTGGTCTTGCTATTTCCAAGCTGCTGCCGCTGGGCCGCTACACCATCAAGGAAACCAAAGCACCGAACTATTACGGTGTATCCGGTGAAACTTTTGAAGCGGAAATCGAGTTTGCAAGCCAGATCGTCCGTCTGGAGGTTCTGGACGAGAGCGTTTACACCAATGTTGTAATCGGCAAGTCCGGTCCGAAGCAGGTAACGCCGGGTATGCCAATTAAGTGGACGATCTCGCGCGTAGCGAATAACTCCACAATCCGTCTGAACAGCTTCTACTGGCGCGACAATCTGCCGTATCAGGCGGTACAGCTGGATAAGATCGTAACCGGCACCTATAACACCCGTATCCCCTATAAGGTGGTTTATAAGACCAACTTCAATCAGACACCGCGCACACTGGCAGATAACCTCGACCCGTCTGTCAACCGCGTACTGCAAGCGACGCCGACCGCGCTCGGTCTGAAATCCGGTGAAGCGGTAACGCAGATTATGTTTATTTTCGGTACGGTGCCGTCCGGTTTCCGTATGGTTGATAACGCCTATATTTACGGTACGGTTCGCAAGTCGGCTTCCGGCAGTTCGTTTGTTAATAAGGCAGATGTCGGCGGTCTGAATGACAGCCAGCAGTGGATCATGTCGAATGACGCATGGACTACCACCATCTACCGCGCACCGACTTATAAAAAGCCGACCCTGCCGACTACCGGCTGGTAAGGAAAAGAGAGGAGAAAGAATATGAAAATCAGACGATTGGTCTGTGCGGCGCTTGCCGCATCACTCGCACTGTGTCCCGCCGCTTTTGCGGCGGACACGCCGAAAACGGATCGCATCGTCACCACACAGAACGGCACCGGTTACTCGGTGTCCTCTGTGGGGCGGCATATCATCCCGGTGTCGGACAGCAGCCAGAGCTTTGATTTCTCGCCGCTGGACGGCTACGATCTGTCTACGCTTATCATCTCGGACGGTAAGTATACTGACCGCGCCAATGTCGTACATCTTGACGGCGATCTGAAGCTCAACGGTGTTACTTATCCTGTCCATTATCAGTCCAAGACGGATGCAGGCGGCGAAAGCGTGATCCGCGCGACCGTCGATATTCCGGCAGCATCGGACGATGTTACGCTGTCTGCCGAAGCGGTAAGCACCGCATTTGCAGTTACAGCTACCTCGCAGACCGGCGCGACCGTATCTGCTGCCACGACTACGCTCAATAAGGGCGATGCGTACAGCATGACGGCAACGCCAGATCGACTGTATGCCATCACACGCGCCGATCTTACCATCGGCGGCAGCAAGTCTACGGTACAGCTCTCCAAAGGCTGCGATGTGACCTCTAACGGTTTCCGTTTTCGTGTGGATGCAGCCGGTGTGCTGACGGTTTACTCCGGCGGCGTTACCTCTGCGACCACGATTGAACTGAAAACCGCAGAACGTCAGCCGGACAGCGACGAGGTGCTTGTTACCGTTCGCACCGGGCGCGGCATCAGCAGCGAAATTTCACGCGATATTGTCAAGAAAGGCAGCAATTATACCGTTTCTTTCTCGGCAAAGCGCGGCTATACGATTGACGCGCTGACGCTCGAAGCAGACGGCAAGACAGCGTACAGCACGCCGAACACCAATACGGTATTTGTAGGGTCTAACGCTTATCGCGTGTCCGGTAACAGCGACGGCTGCACTGTTTATCTGACCGACCTCCAGAGCAATATCACCGTCAGCGCCGAGAGCAGCTACGACACTGACCACCTCACCGTTGACACTTCGGCAGGCTCCGGCGTTCGTATCCGCAAGGACTGCGGCAACACCGTAGACAACGGCACAGACATTGAGTTCGAAATCTACGTCACCGATGATGACCGCTATGCGCTGGACGAGGTAACGCTCCGGCTGGATGATAGCAGCCGCACCGTAGATGCAGATGCGACCTCTATCCGCGTTGCGGGCAAGACCTGCAAGATGGAAACTGACAGCGATGGTGTGCTGCACCTGTATGTCAACGATGTTGATAAGCCGGTTTATGTGTCGGCTACGGCAAAGCGCATCGACACCAGCCACAGCATTACCATCAAGTCGGCGTCGCACCTCACGATTAGCAAGGATATTTCCGGCTCGTCGGTGCGCGACGGCAAGGATGTTGCTTTTACGGTTAAGCCGTCCTCCGGCTACGCAGTCGATGATATTACACTCAAGGTCGGCACAAAGTCCAACACCGTATCGGCAGGCGCGTCTTATATCCGCGTAAACGGCGTTGATTACGACATGACGCGCAATTCCAACGGCAATGTGACAGTTTATGTGGACAACATCAAGAACAATGTCACGATTTCCGCGACCGCTGTGAAATCGAGTTCTGCGGTCAAGCCGACCACCGGTAATGGTGCAAACGGCAAGATTTACATTGACCGTTCGGTTAAAACGCCGTTCTTTGTTGGTTATAACTCGCAGTTCCATCCGAAGCAGAACCTCACGCGCGCCGAAGCCGTACAGCTCCTTGCACGCATGACCAATGCAAGTGGCAGCAAGTATACCAACAGCAGCGGCTTCTCCGATGTGCAGGTAAACAGCTACTACTCTAATGCACTGTCTGCGTTCGTATACGGCGGCATTGTAGACAGCAGCACTTATTTTAATCCCAATGCGGCAATCACGCGCGCAGACTTTGTGGAGATGATCTACCGTCTGGATACCACTTCGGACTATAACGGTTCTAATCGCTTTACTGATGTGTATTCCACCGCGCCGAACGCAGCTGCGATTGCGTACTGCTCGGATCGCGGCTGGGTGCGCGGTGATCCGTCTGGCACATTCCGTCCGTATGACTATATCACGCGCGCTGAAGCTGCGGCGGTAGTCAACCGCACGATGGGACGCACGCTCTCGTCCACCGATATAAGCGGTATCCGCTACACCGATGTTCCGATGAACTTCTGGGCGTATAACGATATTCTGATTGCGTCCGGCAACCAGAGGTAACACCTATGAAACGACCAGACAAGAGAGGCTTGGCAGTGAACACCACTACTTTAGTGGTGTTCGCGTTGCCGGTGATCTGGCTTGGACTCATCGGCGGCAGCTGCGCCGCGCCGGGACGAACGCTGATCGACTGGATAAACGCTTTCGGAACAGCGATAGAACAGCCCTGGCATTTTTCCTTTAATCAGTACAGCTTGAAAGCCATACTGATCGCACTTGCTGCATATGTACTGTTCATCGTACTCTATCAGGATAGTCAGCGTAAGCGCCGACCCGGAGAAGAATACGGCACAGCTGAATGGGGTACTGCGGAGCAGATTGACAGCAAGTATCGATATCACGATACATTTGTGGATAGGATCAAGAAAATGTTTCGCAGCATCAGAAGTTTCTTCGCTTTATGTGCGGAATTTTTCACTGGAAAGTTGACCAAAGAGGAACGCCAGCGCCGAAAAGAACAAGAGGAGCTTGCGGTTCACATAGACCAGAATATCCCGCTGACTATGCACACACGCATTGGTCTTGATGTATTTCGACATCAGCGCAATCTCAACATGATGGTCATTGGTGGTTCCGGTACAGGTAAGAGCCGTTCGGTTTCCAAGCCTGAGATCGCACAGGCTAATTGCTCTTACATTATCTGTGACCCGAAAGGTGAACTCCTGCGTGACTGTGCAGAGTTCTTATTACACGAGGGTTATGATATTAAGGTCTTTAACTTGAAAGAGGGCCACCGACGGTGCGGTAATATGTATAATCCATTTCACTACTTGCGCTCTGAAGCGGACTGCGTGCAGCTTGTTACACTTCTTTTCCGTGCGACTACGCCGAAAGGTACGCACAGCAGCGATCCGTTCTGGGAGCGTGCAGAGGAAACCCTGATAACAGCGTTGGTGCTGTACCTTTACCTTGAGGGCGAACCAGAGGATAAGAATTTTGCAACGATCATGTTCCTGCTTCGTAATGCTCAGGCCAGTGAGGAGGACGAAAGCGCCCGCAATCCGGTAGATGAGTTGTTTATGGAGGTGGAAGCGGAAAAAGGTGCGGGACATATCGCTGTACAGTATTGGCAGGCGTACAAGCTGGCCGCCGGAAAAACAGCCAAATCCATACTTATTATGGCAAGTTCGCGGCTGAAGCACTTTATGTTGAGCGAAATTGCAGACATGACGATGGAGGACGAAATGGATTTGGCCTCGTTGGGCGAAAGGAAACGTGCCATTTTCATTTGTACACCGGTGAATGATACCAGTTTTAATTATCTCGTTTCTATGATGTATATGCAGGCTTTTCAGCAGCTTTATGATCGCGCAGAGCAGAAATACGGCGGCAGACTGCCGCATCATGTGCGGTTCATTATGGACGAGTTCTATAACACACCGCCCCCGGACCGCTTTGACAATGTATTGTCCACTTGCCGCTCCTACAATCTGTCCTGTGCAGTTATCCTGCAGGACATCGGACAGATCAAAACTATGTTTGAAAAAGAGTGGGAATCGCTGATAGCACAGTGCGATCAGTTCCTCTACCTCGGCGGCAATGATACCGCAACATATAAATATGTATCTGAGCGTTTGGGCAAAGAAACGATTTTTTCCAAAACAACCTCACTGAGCAGAGGTACACATGGCTCGTCCAGTCAAAACGATCAAAAAGTTGGTACAGATCTGATGACACCAGATGCCATAGGCAAAATGGATAATCAGTATTCCATTTTGTTCATGCGCGGTGAACGACCGATATTCGATGAAAAGTATGTGCTGCAAAAGCACCCGAATGTGAAATGGCTGGCCGGTGACGGCAAGGCAAAAGCGTATTCACCACCGGAACATATTCCGTTCCACAAATACCATGTTGAGATTTCCGCCGATGAAATCGACGAGAAATACAAGCCAGAGGAAATCGGAGGTGTTCTCTTTGAATACTTCGTTATTCCTCCACAATCCCCCCAAAAAGGAGAATGAATTATGAAAAACAAGTTTACTCAGAAAGCTGCTGCACTGCTGTGCAGCAAGAAAGCACTCAATCGTGCTCGTGTTGTACATCGTCTGCTGTCTATGACAGCGATCATTTCGTGCCTTGCCGTTGTACCGGCATTTGCGGGTAACGAAGCGTTGGATGCAGTAAACAAGCTCAGTGACATCATCTTTGCACTGATTAAGGTTGTTGGTCTGATCTCCGCAGGTGCGGGTGTGCTTCAGCTCGGTATATCGGTGCAGTCGCACGATGCTTCGCAGCGCACGCAGGGCGTTCTCTGTATTCTCGGTGGTATTCTGATCATCTTTACCAAGTCTATCCTCACCGGCATTGGTGCAGTCTGATCCCCGAAGGAGTTGATTTCCTATGTGGGTAGTAGATATTATTGAAAACTGTATCACCTTATGTAACTCCACTTTGTCCTCCATTTGGAGTATGCTCACGCAGTCCCCGGAAACCTTTCACAATGGCGCGGTCTGGAATGCAATCACCAAAATCTTTACCACATTACAGGGAGCAGGCTACGGCCTGCTCGTCCTGTTCTTTGCCATGAGTTTCTTTAAGCATACGGTTTCGTTTCGTGAATTTCGTCACCCGGAGCAGATCATTGGTTATCTGATTCGTTTTGTCGCTGCAAAGGTTCTGATTTCACAGGGCATGGAAGTGATAAAGCTGATATTTAAGATCAGCGGCAGCTTTGTCGGAGATATTGCAGCGCAAATGGGAGGTATGACCGAGATTGCCGCCACTTTACCGGAAAATATACGAAACGCGATAGAAGATGCTTCGATTATCCCACAGATATTCATTTATCTGGTGTCGCTGATTTTGTCGGCAGTCGTTATTGTGCTGTCTATCAGTCTGCTGATGACGGTTTACGGACGCTTTTTCCGTATTTATATGTATGTTGCGCTGGCACCGCTGCCCATGTCCACTTTTGCCGGTGAATTGACCAGCCGACATGGCCGGACTTATATGCAAGGCTTGATCGGCGCGTGCATGGAAGCAATCGTAATCGTTATTGCCTGCATCATATTTAATGCCTTTATATCGGTGGATGGTTCAGATTTTCCAATCAATTTTGGTGACAGCGGCGTTGGACTGGTGCTGACTTATATGCTCAAGGTTATTATTCAAATGTTAATTCTGGGCAGTATGGTCAAGGCAGCAGATAAAACCGTTAAAGAAATGTTTGCGCTGTAACAAGGAGTGTGAAGCGTTATGGAGTCAAATGTAAATCGAGAGATACGCAATTATCACGAGGGCGTAGTCATGGGTCTGAGCATGCGGCAGACGGTTTGCGGTCTGCTTGCCGCAGGTCTGGCCGCAGGCGTGAACTTCGGCTTACAGCCGTTTCTTGGAACAGAGCTTGCGAGTGTCGTATGTATTCTGGCGGCGGCAATTCCGGCAGCAATCGGCTTTGTGTCCTTTCATGGTCTGCCCTTTGAAAAATTCGCTCTTTCATGGCTGCGCACGATGTTTATGCATAACGGCTGGTATGTATACCGTTCTGCTAACTTCTATGCACAGTTTACGCCGGAAGAGCAATCTAAAAAAGGCAGGAGCCGCAAGAAAATAAAGCAGAAAATCAGTGAACACAGTAGCGAGGTAGAACAGAATGAGCAAAACCAAACCGATTAAAGAGAAAAAAGAAAAGCAGGAGAAAACCACAAAGCCGGTACGCCTGCCGCGCAGCGTGCAGCAGCTTATCCCTGTTAAGTGCGTATTTCCGGATTCAATCTGGCAGGTCGGAAACAACGAGTTCAGTCAGACATGGTCGTTTTCCGATATTAACTATGCCGTAGCCAGTCTGGACGATCAGCGCACCATTCTGGACAGCTGGGGGCGTGTGCTGAACGGTCTTGCAGCAGACAGCCGCATGAAAGTCACTCTGGTAAACAGTATATTCGACAAGGAAGCCAACGCAGGAACGCTGTTCCTGCGCAAGCAGCATGACGGCATGGACAAATACCGCGCAGAACTGAATCAGGTCATTATGTCCAAGGCGCAGGGCAGTAACGGCATCGTTCAGCAGAAATTTATGACCCTCACTGCCAAGCGTAAGAATATTACCGATGCCCGGCAGTTTTTCGGTCGTGCCGGAAAAAGCCTGAGCATCGGTATGCAGCGCCTTGCGTCCTCTATCCGCTTACAGGACAACAGCAGTCGCTTTCGCGTTCTGCATGACTTTTTCCGTCCAGATCACCGCATGACAAAGGCAGATCTGGACGAAATGATTGCGCGCGGGCAGAACATTGCTGATGTTTTCTGTCCTCTGGCACTGCGTTATCATAAAGATTATATCCAGACAGATCAGGGCTTTATGCGCGTGCTTTTCGTCGAGGAATTTGCATCACGCCTGTCCGATGAGCTGATCCACGATCTCATGGGACTGCCGCGCCAGATGATGCTGTCTATGGACATTGAGCCGGTCAACACGCAGGAAGCACACAAGCTGCTCAACGGTCTTGCGCTGCGTGTGGAATCCGACATTGGCCGCTGGCAGCAGCGTCAGAACAACAACAATAATTTCGCAGCGGAAATCCCGTATGAATTCCAGCAGATGCGCAAGGTTGTTGCTGACTATATGGACGATATTACCGAGCATGACCAGCGTTTAATGCTGACCACCATCACCATCGTTCACTCCGCAAAAACACTGGAGCAGCTTAACGCCGATACTGAGAGCTTGCAGGAAATTGCAAGCGGTTTCGGCTGCAATCTGACCAAGCTGTCCTACCAGCAGGACATCGGTTTGGATACCGTTCTCCCGTATGGCTTGCGCAGCGTACAGCAGCAGCGCACGCTTATTACTGACAATGTTTCTATCCTTACGCCGTTTTCTGCGCAGGAAATCCAGCAGATGGGCGGCATCTGTTACGGCAACAACGCCGTTTCCGGCAACCTCATTGTTGCCAACCGCGCGAACCTGCTGAATGGTAACTGCATCCGACTGGGCGTATCCGGTGCAGGCAAGTCTTTCTCTGTTAAACAGGAAATCGCTTATGTGCTGCTGTCCACGCACGATGATGTGCTGGTACTCGACCCGGAGGGCGAGTTTACGCCGATGGTCGGTGCTTTCGGCGGCAGCATGATCGACATTTCCGGTTCGTCCGCAGTACGCATCAATGCACTGGACATGGAAAAAGGCTATGCCGATGATGGTAAAGATCCGTTGCCGGACAAGTCCGAATTTGTCCTGTCCCTGTTCGAGCAGATCATGCAGGACGATCTCAAAGCGCAGCATCGTTCCATTATTGACCGCTGCGTACAGGCTGTTTATCGTCCCTATATCGCCAGTGGATACAAGGGCGATGCTCCGACACTGACCAACTTGCAGGCCGAGATTAAGCGTCAGCCGGAGCCGGAAGCGCAGGAGCTTGCGCTGGCAGCGGAATTGTTTATCTCCGGTTCGCTGTCCATTTTCGCGCAGAAAACCAATGTTGACCAGCACAATCGCCTGACCTCTTACAATATCCTCGATCTCGGTGAGCAGCTGCTCCCGATGGGTATGCTGGTTATTCTGGAGAGCATTTACAACCGCGTGATCCAGAACTGGCGTGCAGGTCGGCGTACATGGGTATTCGTAGACGAGTTCTCAATCTTCTTCCGCTATCCGTTCGCCACAAATTTCTTCCTGCGAATGTGGAAGCAGGTTCGTAAGCGTGCCGGTTACATGACCGGCATTACACAGAATGTTGGCGAAATGCTGACGAGTAAGGATGCCTGCTGGATGCTGGCAAATTCCGAGTTTTTGATTATGCTTTCGCAGTCCGCGTCCGATCGCGCGGCGCTGGCAGAGCTGCTGAATATTTCGGACACGCAGCTTTCGTATGTGGAAAACGCTGATCCCGGCTGCGGCCTGATGAAGTTCGGCGGCGCGTTTATTCCGTTCGTCAACAGCTTCCCGGAAGATACAGAGCTGTATAAGCTCATGACCACCAAACCGGCAGACCGGGAGCAGGTAAAGCCGCATGGTGTATAAATACAAGGATAAGAGCGATGCTGCCAAGGTTCACTCTGCGCCCATGACCGGGCGCAGAGCATCTTACAGCCGCAGCGATGGCAATGCTTATAGCAATACGGGAGGAGCAAGCACTCGCGCGGGCGCGGAGTTGCGTGCTAAGCAGACTTTCAGGGTGCCGGGCAAAGATGGTGCAGAAAAGAAAAGCGTGCGCAAAAAGCGCATAATCAAGCGCTTTGCGATTGCAACCGCTGTCCGCACGATAAACGATAAGAAGGCAGAGCAGAACGATACCTCCGATAAAAATGCGGAGGTGATGGCAACCGAGACGATGCAGCGGCGTATGCAGGACGCCGCCTATGTCGGAGTAGAACTTGCAGGCAAGCCGGTACGCAAGGCGGCACGATCGTTATACCGAAGTGTGGACAACAAGATAATAGATTATCGTGCACGCAAGTCCGTTGTTCGTACCGCACAACGATACCTCGGTGCTGACGGCAGGATACGAGTTCGGTTTATTTACCAAAGCACGCGCGTAAACGAGAATATTCGCCGCGTTAAGATGAAAAAACGCCAGAAATACCGCATTCGTACAGCGCATGGTGCTACTACGCCGAGCGGTGCAGTGCGCGAACAGTTTATGCGGCGTCAGAAAACAATTGCTGCTGCGCGTGCTAAAGCCGCAGCAAAAAAGAAAGCAGCTACACAGGCAAAGCAGCGGCAGAGTGCGCAGTACCGCACGCCACAGAGTACGGCATCTAAGGTGTACAGTTCAGCACGGAATAAAGCAGGTAGCAGCGTATACGGCCCGTCTCATTCTGCACAGACAAAGATACGCACTGTACAGCAGCGCAAAGCCGCAGCCACTGCTTATCATGCGCGTGTGCAGAAAGCTGCTGCGGAGCGCAGCGAAAAGAGTATGCGCTACCGCCTCAAGGTGCACAAAGCCGGTGTGAAGAAAATGAAGCGTCGGCAGGCCGCGAAACTCGCCGGAAAGACCTTACCGACTAACGCAAACGGTGTAATGAAAAAGGGATTTTCGGCAGCAATGAAGTCCGCTTTTCAGTTTACTGTGCGGTTTGCGAAATCTAAAGTGCTGATTCCGATCCTCGCAGGTGTGCTGGTTATGTGCATGATCGCGGCTCCGGCTGCGATGGTCGCATCGGTGCTTGGCCTTTTCTTTGCCGACGCGCAGGCGGCAGAAAACGACAAGCTCTCGACCGTCCAGACCGCCTATGTCAACGCGCAGTTTGCGTGGAGCGAGGAAGTCCTATCCGGCGAAAGTTACGATCAGGTTGTCTATGAGGGCAACTATGCCAACGATGTTGAAGTGTTAGCTGTGTTTGCAGTTAAAACAACCGAAAAAGACGGCCTTGATGTAATCGAAATCGACGATAAGAAAAAAGCGATTATGGCGCAGGTATACAAGGATATGAACCCCTATACCAAGTGGATTACGGTCGTGAATAAAACCCGTATCCTTCATGTACAGATCAATGCACTGACTGCCGACCAAGCTGCGGACAAGTACGGATTTACGAAAATGCAGCGCACAACGCTGAAGGAGCTGCTGGATAAGTACCGCAACGATCTGCAAGGACTGCTGAACTCGATATTCGGTTCGGCTGCGGCAAACCTGTCCCCGGAAGTTCTCGCTTTGCAGGCACTTGTAGAGAAATACGCCAAGCAGTATGGTATCTCGGATCATGTGGGCACACTGCTGGCGATTATTCAAGTCGAGAGCGGCGGCGTGTTGGCTGATGTTATGCAGTCCTCGGAGAGTGCCGGACTGCCACCCGGTGCAATCAAGGACAAGGAAGCATCTATCAATCAGGGCTGCAAATACTTTGCCGAACTGGTTAAAAGAGCAAAGCAGCTCGGTGTAGACGGTGACAGCATTGTACAGGCGTACAACTATGGCGGCGGTTTTCTTGATTATGTAGCGAAAAACGGTAAGAAATACTCCTTTGAGCTTGCGGAGAGTTTTGCTAAACAGCACTCTGGCGGCGTGCGTGTTACTTACAAGAACGCTATTTCCACTGCGAAGAATGGCGGCTGGCGGTACAATTACGGCAATATGTTCTATGTTATGCTGGTTCAGCAGTATACCGGCGGCGCGGCTTACGGCAGTGAAACCTTCCAGAAGCTCATGACCGAAGCAAAGAAATACATCGGTATGCCTTATGTGTTCGGCGGCTCTACTCCGCAGACCTCGTTCGACTGCTCCGGCTTTATCTGCTGGGTCTACACGCAGTCCGGCGTATGCAATCTCCCGCGAATGACGGCGTATGGCATCTACTTGCGCTGCACACCAATCTCGGCTTCGCAGGCGCAGCCGGGTGATCTTGTGTTCTTTGCAAATACATATGCCTGTGATGAGCCGATCTCGCACATTGGTATTTATGTAGGCAACGGTAAAATGTTGCATTGCGGAAATCCAATCGGATATGCCGAGCTGTCCAATTCGTACTGGAAATCACATATGTATGGGTTTGCGCGCCCTAAATAAGCAACAGGAGGTATCTATGAACTGGAAAGAGAAGTTGCATAAAGAGTGTGAACCGGCTAAAAAAGAGAATGAATTTTATTCGTTCTCAGTTATGCAGATGCAGCAGGATAAGGAATACTTCAGACGTTTTGGTAGGCAGGAATTGGCCATCAAATATGAAGAAACTCGGAAACTATATAAACATTTCAGAGATTCCTTGCCACATTATTTTCTGCTTGTCATAGCGGGATTTATGTTGACACATTTCGCTTGGTCATCTTTTCACATTTTTATCGTAAAAAGTTTCTGGGAAGCTGTTGAGTTTTATGCAATGAATATTTTAGCCATAGGCACAAATATTTATGTCGTAAGAGCGGCTGTTTTGCAGGTATCGCGCGTTCGCTTGTTTCGCAGACGGCTGCGCGTGATTGAGGAGCTTATGCAGTCCAATGAGTGTGCAGGAGGTAAAACATTATGAATTGGAAAGAAGAACTGCGTAAAGAGGCTGAACAGCTCCATAAAGAGGACGAATTTTACTCGTTCTCTGCTACGCAGATACAGCAGGATAAGGAATACTTCGGAAGATTTGGTGGTCAGGAGCTGGCCACCAAACATCAAGAAACATACAAGAGATATAAGCATTTCAAATGGGATTTGTTTGGGTATCTTGGCTTTTTTATCGTCGGGGGTATACTGACCGATATTATCATTGAGGATGCTTATTCGGCTTATCCCGTTTTTGTTGCGGAAAGTTTTTGGGAAATCATTAAGATGTGGGTACTGAACATCGCGACTATCTGCGAATTTATTTTCAGTGCAATCTTAACTATTGTGCAGGTATCGCGTATTCGTTTCTTCCGTAGGCGGCTGCGCGTGATTGAGGAACTTATGAAGTCCAATGAGTGTGCAGGAGGTAAAACATCATGAATTGGCTTGAACTTTTGGCTGTTGCCGGTGTCAGCATCGGCACAGCGGCAATCACTTCGCTGATTTTGCAAAAACTCAGTGAGAACAACATTTGGTGTCATGTGGATACGCGGCTGACAAATGTTCAATGCGATGTGCTAAAAAACGAACTTATTGTTGACCTCTTAAAAGAAGAAGTGGCAGAACACATCATGGATAACAGCCGTGATTGTGAGGAAATTATAGAGGTACTCGCGGATTGTGACTCCAAGATTGACCGTTTGCGTAACAATTTGGATAAATTGAGCGTTGCGAAAATTGAATAAAGGAATATTTCGTAGGCAATCAAGCAAATTATCATAAATGCAAAAAGGAAGCAGCACCGAATTAGGTGCCGCTTCCTTTTTGCATTTGCGTCTAAATTAGGAATACTATTTCACAAGAACTCGATACCTAAAGTTGAGCGCTTTGATCAATAATTTCCAACCGAAATTTTTACATTACCGCGAGTGTAATGACCATTATTCACTAATGTAGTAATATTATTCTGAATAGATAACTGATTAGCGTTCGATACACGAACACAGCCATGCGTTACACGCAAACCACCAGAGGCTGACGGATCGCCTCCGTGGATCCAGATACCATCTCGAACAGAAGGTACGAGAGGATTATGGTTTCCCTCTAATACAACATATTTATAAGGACCATACGAGTGTGTATTACTATTGGGGCCGTCAAGATACCCATAATAGTCCCCTCGCGGTGTATTGCCGTAGTGAACGTTTTCTGCGGCATTAGATTCAGATTTTCCTAAACAGGGCAAATAAAGCAACTGCGATCCAGAAGCATTATATAACCCAAGATAGCCTGCTCGGGAAGAAGAATTCAAATTGATTTGAATACGCCAATACCCTTTTACCGGATCAGGATTTGCACCTATACGCGAGGCCAGCAAAGTGCCACCGGAGGAACTATATACCAGAATTTTCGTATATACCGATCCGGGTTCCGACATGGTTACTGACAGAGCCTTTTTAGCAGAGGTACTGCCCGCCGGTATCGAAACCGAACCTTCAGCTTTCTTGTAATACGTTCCATTTTTGCTATGTGAACACATTGCAACAATATAATACGAACGTGCTGCACTGGAATGAGCGGTTTCAGAAATTGTTACCGAGAGCGTAGATGTTTTGCCAACTTCCAAACTGCCACTATAAGAAATAGTGCCAATAGAAGGAGTATAGGTCGAACGGGGTGCTGCACGAAAGGGCGCTTTGTCCTCTGTTCCGGCATCTAAGCGCTTCTGGGGAACGTCCTGCTGAATTACACTCGATAATAGGTGTAGAGCAGTGGAAGTATCGGAGTTTTCCGCTACCGACGGCAGTGTAATATCACACAACTGGTTTTTTACTGCATAGCTGATCTGCTGGCCAATTCGCTCAATTTTTGCGTTGTCCAAATCAGAAATCATTGCGCCGAACTCAACCGGATCGGCTGCATATGCCTGCGCTATCACTTTGCAGAATTCTTCATCAGCGTACGGGTCGGAAACGGTAAGATTCTGATTGATGAAGCCACGGATTACTTCTACGTCGAACTTTGGAACCGCAGGTGCGGTGCTTTCATCATCGGCAGTATCATCAACAGGCTTCGATTGATCTTCTACCCAATACTGCAGCAATATATCGGCAGCGCGCTTCTGCTGTTCGGACAGTTTATTCGTATTCGATAGATACTGCTGCAAATTCTTTGCATCATAGGCGTTTTCCCATACAATAAACTGTGCCACAGTCTGCTGCACACTTTCTGGCTGCGAAGCAAATTCACGAAGAAAGGCTTCGGTGTCCGCAGTAAACTGCTGATATAATTCGTAGCTGATTGCTTCAGACTCTGCTTCGTTAGCGGATACAGCAGATTGCATCAATGCATCGGTGGAATTTGCAGAAGTGTTAACAGCTAACGCTGAAACGTTGCCGAAAAGGCACAGGGCGAGGGTTGCTCCAGCTATACGAACCCATAGCTTTGATTTCATCATAGATCATTCTCCTTTCTAACCCGTAGTTTGTGTTATACACTTTCCTTTTATCTGTGTACCTTAGAGATATATGCAGCCTTTAGAAATTATGTGAATCTCTATCGACTATCGTAATTACTGCTACTACTTGTGGAACTGGCGGTTTATCAGGAGGCAATATGCGGTCAGCACCATAATTACTGACCGCGTATTGCAAGTTGTATTTTGGATAGAACAATGATTCGGAGTATCAAGAAGTATGTACCCGTGTATCAGACATTCAAGCCGTCGCGCGTATAGTCAGAAAGCAGTGCACGAATAGCGGAATCCAAGTTGCTTTCCGTAGCAACTTTCAGCATAGCACCGGTTGCCTGGCCGTGATTCAGATTGAACAGCTCATCCGTGGTCTGTTTCTGCAACTTAGCCTGTGCGTCGCTTAACAGCGCATAGTCTGCATCAACTGCATTGACAAGTGCAGTGCAAGAGCGCTTCAGATACGGCACATCGGGAGCCTGCATGGCCTGTACGGCTACAAGATTAGCTTTCATGGCATCAAGCTGCTTATTCAAAGCGTCTTTGTCGTTTTTCAGTGCAATCAGACTTGCAGCATTGTTCATGTACTGTTCACTCTGTGCGCTGACTGCTGTCAGATACTGCTGACACGCTGCCGCCTGTTCATCAGTCATTTCGCTGTAAAGCGATACCAACGGAGCATCGGTCTTGCTGGCATTGCGCCATGCGGGCTGCATATGAATCAAGCCTGCAACGCTGCGAAGCGGAAGATAGGTTGTGCCGCGATACAGCAACGGATAAATCTGTGTGCCGGAAGTGGTCTTAAAGGTCTGGACTGCGCCGTCTACCGTGATCGTTAAATCCTTGCGCGGTGTGATCTGTACCTTTTCGCCGTAATTATAGGTATACGCGGATTTGGTCGGGAGCGCGGTATGGAACACCGAGGTAACGGAGCCATTCAAGCTAACCGTTCTTGTGGCATTGTTCCAGGCAACATTCTTGCCCGTCCATTCACCAGCGGTACGAACCGGCAGGTAGAAGCTGCCCTTGTACAAAATCGCAGGAACTTCGGCCTGCTGCTCGTTCAGCGTGTAAACGCGCATACCGTCTACGCGCAAAGTCAAGGGGTAAAGCTGCGCCGTGTTATCGGACACTGCACCTGCCGTCGGCAGTGCAAATACAACTGCGAGGACGGCAAAGAACGTACATAATATCTTTTGAATCCTTTTCATGTTCTACACCTCGAATCGAATATATTACGAATAGTAGCCGCGGATGGTTACATCGGCAATGCCGTCAGAGCCATTCGAAGTTTTGCAGCTGCCGAAGAAATTGAGATTCTGACCGGAGTAGAGATTGAACATCTTCTGACCGTCCGTCGAATCGCCCTCTAAGAACAGTGCTTCGCACTTGCGGTTGCTGTTCGGCTTGATGTTCAGAAAATACTGCTGAGTAGTACCGATATTCGTATCCATGACAGAGCAGTTCAGGCTGGTCACAAAGGGCGAAACATCGGTGAAGAATACGCCCATCATGTAGTAGTCATGGTCATCGAGTGTAACATTTGCAAGAACACTGCCGTTACCGGATGAAACCAGACGCAGAACACGACCCTTGCCAGAGGCGATAATCTGACTGCCGTAGCTGCGCGGTGCATCAATGTTCTGGGTCGCAACTGCACGGGCATTGGCTTCAATCAGACGTTCGGCTTTGCTTTCACTTGCATCAGCCGGAATATTGATGTCGATAGACTTCTCAACCATGCTGCCGTCGGCCTTGGCAACATAAACGTCACAAGTAACCGTTTCGCCTGCATAGGTGGATACTGCGGCAGGCGTATCGTTAAGAGCGACAGTGCTGTTCATATCTACTGCGCCTGCGCTCATCATCAGAGCAGATGCGGCCATGCAGCCTGCAAGCGTTACGCTCATCATTTTCTTAAACTTATTCATGTGATACCTCCACATTCAGCTTTTTACTCTCCGGGATTGCTGCAGGGTGGCTACAGCAATCTTCGTTTTCTGTTGTTTGTGAGATTTTAGGAAAGTAGGTTGTATTGATCTGTAAAATCAGATATACTATATCTGTCCACATAAGTCCGATACACCGCTTGCGCGGTGAGGTGTGCAGCCTTTCGGTTTTATGTGGATTTTTAATAAA
>JABLTO010199344.1_pt1 | contig 32468 bp, 45 predicted proteins | sample 7160091 | NCBI WGS metagenome assembly JABLTO01 (sample SAMN14651225, study PRJNA627086) | human gut metagenome | isolation source: feces | host: Homo sapiens
CAGCGTCAAGACCCGCTGCACACTGCCGCAAGCCTAGACGCTCCCTTACAGATAGATGAAGATTTGACCATCGGGGACATGGTGCAAGACCCGGTAGACTGTATGGCCAAGGCTGACCGGCGCATTTGGCTGGAACAGCTCCACGATGAGCTGGATCACGCGCTAGACACGCTGCCAGCAGAGCAGAGGACTGCCCTCCGTCGCCGGTTCTACCACGGCATGACCTTCGCAGAGGCGGCAGCACTGGCCGGTGAGAAGCCGGATACCATCCGGAAGTGGGAAAGTGCTGGCCTGAACAAGCTCCGTCGGGGGAAGCAAGCGGCACGGCTCCGCGCCTTCGTAGACGCCCGGACGCTGTTCTATGCTGCCCGTGGGGTGCATGGGGTGGAATATGTAGTCCTAAAAAGGGAGCAGATTGCAAACTCTCATACCAAACAGGATTTCCGGTAAACTATCAATCGAACCCCCGCAACCATTCAAATGTACGCCTACATTTACGGTACAAGAACCGTCGATGTGGGCGTATATTTTTGTCACCAGCCGCCGAATAATGCCAGGCAGGTGCTGGTCATCCCAGGTGTTCACGCTCTCCTGCAACAGCCGCACGATGGCCGCAGGGTCTACTTCCGGCCGCTCCGCACTGCGCCGGGCAATGATGTCCTCCAGTTCCGACTTGCGCACACGCAGCCGATCCAGTTCCTCCTGAAGTTCCGGCACATCCAGGCCGGACAGGACTGCTTTTACCCCATTCTGAATTTGAGCGCTGATCTGCGCCAGCTCGGCTATCTCCGCTGCCAAGTCGGGCGTGGCGTTGTTCACCTTGTCCGCAATACACTGAGCGGTCGCTGTGAAGTCGATGGAGAGCAGATACGCTTTCAGCTGCTGCACCACAAAGGTCTCAATCTCATCGGCGTTGATGCTTTTGGCCTTGCAGGTATGGGTCCGATATTTGTTCCCACAGCAATAATATCGGGTGGTATAGCCAGCCGTGTTGGTGCTGGCGTGGCCAACATATGCGGCGCCGCAGGCTTCGCATTCAATCAGCCCAGCCAGCAGATACTGATATTTCTTCTGATGGCTTGCATTGTGCTTGTTCTCGTTCATTCTTTTTTGCACCTTCTCCCATGTGTCCTGGTCAATGATCGCCGGGATGGCCCCTTCTAACCGGATGACATCCGGATTCAACCGGCCGCCGGCCCATTTTCGGAACAGCTTGCATTTCCGCTTATTCCAAGTGTACACGCCGATATAGCGTTCGTTCTTCAGGATGCTGTGAAAGCTATTCTTCCCCAGCGGCTGTCCCCGCTTCCCTTTTGTGCCATGGAGCTGCTTCAAAATGAAATTGTAGCTCTCCCCTTCCGAATACAGCTGGAAGATTTTCCGGACGATGGCCGCTTCGGCCGGGTTGATGACATAGTCACCATTCACGATGTCATAGCCCAGCGGCGGTGTGCCACCCAGGAACTTTCCTTCCTTTGCCCGAACTGCCACGCCGTCCATGCTCTTCTGCCTGGTTCCCAGGACTTCCACCTGTCCCATGCCGACCGTAATCAGCTCCAGAAGGAAGTCCTGCCCATTGGTCAAGTCCCCCAGGCGCTGGCCGGTGGCGCTGATCACGGAAACACCCAGGTACATCATCGCCTTCCGGAAGGTGAACCAGTCCCCTACGTCACGGCTGCCACGTGAGATGTCATAGATGACCACGGCGTCAATCGCGCCAGAACGAGCGGCCGCCACCATAGCCTGGAAGCCCGCTCGATCAGCGTTGGTGCCGCTGCACCCTTCATCCGTATAAGTGGCCACAATGGGGATGTCGTTGGCCTGGCAATAGCTCCGTATCTCCTGAAGCTGATAGGCAATGCTGTTCTCCGTTTGCCTGTCTGTCGAGTAGCGTGCGTATGCTGCTGCTTTCATATTGATTTTTCTTTCCTTTCTATTGAAACTATGTTACAATAAAAGGGCAAAAAGCCCTTTTGTTTCGTTGCGTTTTTTGCTCGCCGTCCTGGTGTTCCAGCACCAGGGCGGCAATTTTTATTTGTTCAGTTCTTCGTAATTGGCGTAAGCCAGCTCCTGAAGCATTTTGTACAGCCCCTGAATATTATACTTCTTCGGGAATTCGTACTTCTTACTTGCGTACTGAGGGTTGTTCGACTTCAAGTTCGGAGTCGTGATGTAATCAATGGAAAGTTCACTGTCATCCAAGCCGAAGCCTGCCGTCTCAGCAGTAACATGGTAAATCGAGCGGAGATAGATAGAATCCACACGCATCTTCTGGCCAGTAGCTCCCTGCTTATCAAAGTCCAAAATCCGTTTGTCCGTGATGATCAACGCATCGCGAACCAACTTGAACCCTGTCTGAATGGTTTCCCCCTCCATCAGATAAGCACCATACTCCTTTTCCAGCGTGGTAGCATCAACTTCACTCATGTTGCCAAGAACGCCTTGCATAATGTTGCCGCCAACAGCACTTCCCAATTTGTTCATCAATCCCATAATAATTTCCTCCAATCTTTGTATATTCTATAATTCTCGATGTTTTCTTTGGCACACCGTTGACCAACGCTTTATTGTACGTTGTCCCCCAGAAAGGGGGTGACAACGTGAAAAACGCATATCTCGCAGCAATCGAGCGGATGCTGAAGCACATTCATGACGAAGCGACGCTGAAACAGATTTACAACTACATTGTCTATCTGTACATCAAGCGGCGCTGATTGCTCCACGTCAAAGGGCTGACCTTCGGGTCAGTCCTTTTTTTCGTCCTCTTCCCAGGGTTTCATCCCGGACAGCAGCTTATCAAGCAACTGGTCGATCTGCTTCCAATCCTCTACCGTAAAGCAGCCCAGGGACTTAAACACCTGCTTCACCCGGTTATTCTCCGAAGCCATGATCCGGTCGATCATCACGTGTAGCGCTGCGTCGTCTCCCCCATCTTCCAGCATCGGGCCTTCTCCCGTTGTGAGCCAAAGATAGGATGCACCATACTCTCTACAAATCGAACGTATCGTCTGTTCACTCGGACTACTCCGGCCACTTTCCATCGTTGATATAGATGACTTTGTAATGCCGATACGCCCACCGAATTCTTCCTGAGTCAGTTCAAGGGACTTGCGCAACTCTTTAATCCGTTCTTTCAGATTGGTCACCTCCTATAGGTCTATCATACACTCCAAAAGTTAAGCTGTCAAACTTTATTTGCACTAATCTCTTGACATAGTTGACTTATCAAACTATAATGCTGTTAGAAAGTTAAACAATTTAACTTCATTTGAATAGAACAATCATCTTGGCATGTCACCAAAATGATCCTGAAAACAGAAAGGAGGTGACTACCTTGACAGAAAAGTTGAGGCTTGCCTATCAAGTAGCCGAAAAGTTTCTGAAACTAAACAACCTGGAAAAGGAATTTGCTCTAGGGTACATGACCGGGAAACGAGACCAGAAAAAAGCAAAGGAGGCCCCCAAATGAAACGGGAAGACGCGATCCGATTTTTTGAACGAGAGTTGGAAAGCACCGAAGAAACAGAAGCGTGGCTTGCCGCACAAGAAATTGATGATGGAGTGTTGGCTGCCTGCGCGGCAGAGCGAGAAGCCTACCAGCTTGCCCTCCAGGCCCTGCGGGCCGCCGAAGGTATGAGACAAGCGGAGGAACGGCATGAATGAGTTTTGCGTTGCGCCGGAATATCAACCGACACACGATGACATTGTCCGTAGCTGCCTGGACATCAGCCTGGAACAGCTGGTGATGGACATCATCGAAAACAGAGATGGCAAATATGACTGCCTCTATAAGAAAGCCGATACTTAGACAAAGGATTGATCACAATGCAAAAACCTTGCTATGGATGCACCAAAGAAACCGGCCGCAGTCCTGAATGTCATTGCCAGTGTCGGTCATACCTGGATTATCGAGCGGCATTGGATGCTGCCAGAGCTGCTAAAACGAAAGAACGGGAAGCATGGAATGCCTATCATGAAACCCGTGAGGCCGCGGTGCGAAAAGCAAACAGGCACGCCATCCTCGGCGGCATGCACCACGGATAATGACAGATAATGATATTAGGAGGAATAAATCATGGATGCAAAGAATTATCACCTGGCTACTGCGGGAAACGCCTGTACCATCATCGGTTGCTGTCTCAGCCTTGCCAGTCTTGTCACCCCCATCACAGGGGACTGGAATTATGGCTTGGCACAGCTTATCGGTGGCGTCATTATGATGACGCTGGCCATCAACGCTTTCCAAGGAATGCGCTGTCGGTCGCCTTTCGAGGAAAACAAACAGGAGGATAATCTTCTATGAAGGAACTGGCGCTGAAAAAGCTGGAAGCGGAGCGGAAAAAGGTCACTGGTCAGAAGGAAAAAGCCATGTCTGAGGCAGTATATCAGGCATTGGCCGAATTCTGTGCTCAAGAACCTGAATTTGCCCAAGCCGTATACCAAGGCGGCACCTTCGGCGATTGCATGAAGGCCGTGGCCAAGGGTGTCGGTGGACACATCTCTGATTTGGAAGCCTATCGGAAAGCAGTGCAGTTTTACTTTCCGGGTGCGGACATCCGGTGCAGCATGACCGTAAGGCTGTGCCAGGCACAGGCCGAAGACAGCCATGCAGAGAGACATCCCGGCGTCGTCCTGGATCTCTTCTCGTTGTTGTGACCGCCATGGGAGAGAAATGCAATGTACCGGCAGAACGATTGCCGGAACTGCTCCGGCAATTTCCGGACTGGCTGACGCCGGAGGAAGAAGAACAGGCCATCCACTGCTTTACGCAGTACCTGATGTATGTCACGATGGGGCGGAACAAACGGATCTGCTTGTGTACCGACTGCGGCTCGTTGTTCGAGGATGAAAGGTCGGGCGGGTGCCTGACCTTCCACCGATCCCACAACGATGCGGGGACTTGTCCCATGTGCCGCCGTCCGGTCACCTGGAAGGCTGTCCGGAAATTGAAAGGCATTCATCAGTATCCCTCTCTGGAGGAAGCGCATTTTGCTGTCTTCCTACGGGCGGGAGAAGATGGAGCGCTGCTGGTGTCCGGCGGACGCATTGCGGCGAGTTATGTGCCTGGCCAGCTGTCGGGCTGGGAGGATGACGATTGTGTGCCATTCCCCATTCCAACGCTGCATTACGAGGAACGGTTTCGCGCCTGGATGAAGCCGGGGGAGCTGGCCTGCTGGAGCCATCAGTCTGTGCTCTCCTGTCTGGGGTATTATTTTTACTGGCGTGATCGGAAAACTGCTGGCGAACCGGTTCCGGCTGGCAGCTATTTAATGCCGCAGCCGGATGAAGGGCGTTACTTTGTGCTCGGTTGGGAGAATCTTGACCAGACAAATCTGAAATATAGTGCCGCAGAGCAGATTTTTCAGGACGCTTTTGACGGCAGCGGACGGCTTTACCGTGGGGTGACAACGTATTTAGCACGGTATGCTATCCGGCCTCAATTAGAGATGCTGGTGAAGCTGGGGCACGAGGATCTGATTTGGAGCATCCTGGAACACGACAGGGTAGGCGGACAGAGGTATGATTGGAAGGCACGGTCACCCCATCAGTTCTTCCGGCTGACCAAGCAGGAATATCGTGCCTGGCGGTCGGCGGGCGGAGATCTGGGACAGCTGGAGCTGTACCAGGCCATTCCGGCGGGGATGGACGTGGCAAGGTTTATGGAAATCCCCGCCGTACAGGCGGTCAATGGGACAAGCCTGAAAAAGCTGGCCAGGGCGGCGAAGCGATATGGCATCGGGATCACGCATCTACTGCACTACATCCAAAATCAGCGCCGGGCAGACTGGTGGCTGGATTATCTGGACATCGGCGCACAGCTGGGGCTGGACTTTACACAGAGTGATGTGCTGATGCCCAAGGAGTTACACCAGCGGCACGATGCAGTGTCGGAGCAGATCGCGTGGATCCAGAACGAAAAACAGCGGGTGGGCTATCTGCGACTCCGGCGGGCGCTGGAACGGAAGTATGCCTTTTCGGCTGACGGCCTGACCATCCTGGTGCCGCTGGATGACGCAGACATCCGCCGGGAAGGCCGGGAGATGCACCACTGCGTGGGTGGCTATGCGGTCCGGCATATGGAGGGCAAGTTGGCGATCCTGTTCCTGCGGCGGGTGGACAATCCAGATGACCCCCTTGCCACCATCGAAATGAATGGGGATCGGCTGGTGCAGATTCGAGGGCCTGAAAACGACAGAGGCCGGACACCGGCGCGGGAGACCTATCGGGTATTTTTGGACAAGTGGCTGGCCTGGGTGGCTGATGGCAGCAGGCGAGACGACCAGGGCAGGCCACGCCTGCCCGGACGGAAGGAGGAACGGACGGCATGAATGAGATGAATCCCCGCACCATTGGGATGGTGACCCAGGAGATCAATCAGTTGACCGCACAGGCACAGCGGCTAATCTTAGGCCACGCCATTGAGATCGGGCGGCGGCTGACGGAGGCGAAGCAGATGCTCTCCCACGGTGAGTGGGGGAAGTGGCTGAAGGAGGAAATTCATTATAGCAAGTCCAGCGCCAACAACATGATGCGCATTTTTGACGCCTATGGCAGCACACAGATGGGGCTGTTTGGCCCAGAGGCAAATAGCCAAACGTTTGGCGATTTGGAATACTCCAAAGCCTTGGCGCTGCTGTCCGTCCCGGCAGAGGAGCGGGAACAGTTCGCCCAGGAGGTGGACGCCGAGCACATCAGTGTGCGTCAGCTGAAGGCGGCCATCCAGGAGCGGGATGCGGCGCAGAAGCAGGCGGCGGAGGTAGCTGCGGAATGGGAGCTGGCGAAGGAAGCGCTGCGGGAAAAGGAGAAGGCCATCCAACTTGCCAATCAACGGCTGGAGGCCAGCGCATCAGAGGCGGACAGCCTGCGCAAGGAGAACGAGCAGCTCCGTCAGCGCCCTGTGGATGTGGCGGTGGAGCAGGTTGATGCCACACAGGAGCAACTGCGGGCCGCTGAACAGCGGGGTCGAAATGCAGCAAAAAAGGCGTTGCAAGAAAAGCTGAGTCAGGCACAAGCACAGGCGGATGCCGCCAATCAAGCCGCCGATCAGCTGCGGGCAACGCTGGAAAAGGCACAGGGCAATCAGATTCTGCTGGAGATCAATGTGTTGTTCCGGCAAATGCAGGAGCAGACCAATGCCATCCGAGCCATGCTCGAGAAACTGGATGATGTAACAAAGCGCCGGACACAGGAGGCGCTGGGGGCGTTCTTCCGGCAACTGTCTGATGTCGTCGCCCGGCAGACTAAGGAAGGTGTCAAATGAGCATTACGGACTACGCAAAATTCGCTTTTCAGCGTTACTGGGACGAAATGAACCAGCACTACGCCATAGGACACATTAAGGACGCAAAGGATGCTGCCGACCGGGCATGGTTTTTCTGGGAAATCGTCCTTCTGAGCACGGCCGACGCCAGGTTTGGAAGGACTGACTCATGACCTGGGACGAAGCCATGGACGCCTTCATGACTCAGTGCCCAGTGACTTGGGTCACCCGGTATGGTCACATCCCCTGTTCGCGCATCTGGGAAATCAGCTTGCGCATGGATGACTATGGCCAACTGACCCAGGTCATTGGCGCCATGGATTACAATCAGCACTGTATCTACCACGACACACCAGAACATTTCATTCAAGAAGGAGGAACCCCGCATGGAGCAGACGAACGCAGCCTTTCAAAACTGGCTGAAAGACATGAACAGCCGAGCACGCAAGTGTCGGCAGGAAGAGAGCGACCCGTATATCCGAACCAGCTTCTACGCTGGCCAGAAAATCCGGGGACACTGGAAGATCAGCACAGGCCACAGCTGGTGGGACAAGCCGGTGCTGGTAGAGGAAATCCATGAATATGAAGATGGCACGGTCTGCGCTCACTACTACCTGGAGGGCGTGAAGATGTTCAGCGCCAAGACCATTCAGAACAGCGGCCTAGAGCTGATCCGCCCCACCGACCTGCCGGACCTGTTCTCGTTGGACAAGGTAGTCTACTTCGACCACACCATCAAAACCACCAGCAGCGAGCGGAATCGGTACACGATCACCGTGTATGGCAGCAACGGGGTCGAGCTGTGAGTCGAACGGATGGGACAGCACACTATGGAAGAAAAAAGCATCATCGCCCAGACCGTCGCGCAGAAGTTCACCCAAATGGATGACAGCGGCAAAGCGTACCTGATGGGCTACATCCTGGGAAAGGAGTCGGAGCAGAATCCGGCCCGCCGTCCCCAGTTGAACCAGCAACCGCATGAACCAGCAGAATAAGGCACAGACCCACCAGAAACAGCCGTCTATCTTGTCCACCATGAGATAGACGGCTTCCCCAAACCCTGCCAGCACGCCTGGCAATGGGGCCTTGTAATAGATAGCCTCAAGTCACGGAAGGAGGCCCCCATAATGAAACAGACTAAAAAGAAAGCAAAGTACCTCCCCTACGATTATGAAGCTACCTATCAGCGTGCCGCCGAGAACCTAGAGGAATCCACGCTGTTGGAGCTGGCCAGAAAAAGCGGCCATGCTCTCTACGCCACCCGCCGGATCGACTCCGCCGACCAAGTGGAACTAGAGATTTACCCGGAGTTCCTGCGCCGCCAGGACATCCCAGAGACTGGCCGCAGGCGGTACAACAAAGAAGCGCAACGCAGCCTGAAAGACCGAAATGCTAGAAAATACTGCGAGCGGCTGATCAACACCAACTTCACCGCCGGTGACCTGTGGATCACCCTGACCTACACCGATGCCTGTCTGCCGCAGAGCCTGGAGGCAGCCCAGGCCAATATGCAGAAGTACATCAAGCGCATCAACTACCGCCGCAGGAAGGCAGGTCTCCTCGGTGCCAAGTATATCTATGTGACAGAATGGCGGCAGTGGGGTCAAAGCGTCCGCTGTCACCACCATCTCATTATGGACGGAGCCTTGTCCATGGACACGGTAGAACAGGCGTGGAAACTGGGACGGCGCAACGAAACCCGCCGTCTGGACTATGACGGCAACGGCGTCAGCGGCATCAGCAACTACATCACCAAGGACCCGGCCGGAAAAAAGCGCTGGTGTGCCTCAAAAAATCTACAAAAGCCCATAGAACACAAAAACCACCGGAAATTCTCCCGCAAAAGGGTGCTGGAAATGGCCAAGAACTATGACCGCGCCGTGGAACTCGTCCGCAAAGCCTGCCCCGACTGCTGGTTCAAAAGCGTGGAGCGTCGATATAACGATGTGAACGGCCTGTTCTACATCTATGCCAGACTCCAAAAGCAATGTCAGATCGGACAGAGCGTCCATCTACGCAACGCCGAAGCCATTGGCCTGCGATCTTCCGATGTGGTCACCCTGGTCGCCTTCCAACAGGATGACCATGTAACACGAGCGGTCATCGCAAAAGGTCGGCGTCGGTACATCGTGCCGTGGGAAGAGTTGCACCCGGCCAGAGCGGAACAGAGCACAAAGAAGCGCAGCAAGAGGGGGCAAGCGTATGAGCAAACCTAGATATGCCTGGTGGGGCTACATGATCAATATCATCAGACGCTATCCAGAGCGGCGGCAAGCGCTGGCTGAATTGCGCCACATGAAGGTGACGGTAAACTACGAAGCCAGTGGCCACGGTGGTGGGGGGGAGCGAACGGTGGAGCAGATTGCCCTGCGGGAACTGGACCCGCAGGAGATGAAGGAATATGAAGCGGTGACCGCTGCCATCCATGATACAGAACAGATGGAGACCGGCCAGGCACGCCTGAAGATCATCGGCCTGCTCTATTGGTATGGGTGGCGTAAAAACCTCACCGGCGCCGCTCGCGAGGTGGGTTACTCCCGCTCCAGGGCAGAGGACTTCCATGGGGAATTCGTGCGCCTAGTAGCCTACCACATGGGGTACATCTCACGGGACAAAGTCAGTCGGACCGGCAAGATTACGTTACACGGCCAACAACCTGACGTAAAATAGTACCATGGCAATGAAAACAGGAGCAAAGCGATACCGTCCTGACCAAACCGGGACCCATCGCCGCCAGTTTGAACTGAATAAGAAACGCATTTTTTCCACCCAGCGTGTCTGCGGTATCTGTGGACAACCTGTGGATATGTCTCTCAAGTATCCAGACCCACTCAGTCCGTGCATCGACCACATCATTCCCATCGCAAAGGGTGGTCATCCATCGGACATTGACAATCTACAGTTGGCGCACTGGACGTGCAACCGGCAGAAGTCGGACAAGCTCATTGCACCAACGCAACGGCAAGCAGAACCTGAAACCATCGGAAATCGTGTGCTTCCGCAATCCATGCGATGGATTGATTATCGCGGCTGACCTTTGCACCATGCCCGTTTCACTCCTGCAAATAGGGGGGCATACCTCCCTCCCCAGCGGCGCTCAGAGCCTCACGCCGTCAACTACGAATTTTTTCTCACGAAGAAGGTGATTTGTCCTGAATGAGACCTTGAAAGGGCTTGCATATCTGCGGCAGAAACTTGCGCTCAAGCGGAGCCGGGTCAATCTGAGGTATGAGTTTTACGAGATGAAATACAAACGCTTAGACCGTGGCTTGACCATCCCCACGGAGTTGCGCTATCAATACCAAGCTACGTTAGGCTGGTGCGCCAAAGCCGTGGACAGTCTGGCCGATCGCCTGGTGTTTCGTACCTTTGGCAATGATAACTTTGACCTAGCCGAGATTTTCAATCAGAACAACCCGGACGTGTTCTTTGACAGCGCCATTCTTTCTGCACTCATCAGCGCCTGCTGCTTCGTCTACATCTCCCCGGACGACACTGGCTTCCCACGCTTGCAGGTCGTGGACGGTGCCAACGCCACCGGCATCATCGACCCCATCACCGGCCTGCTGACAGAGGGATATGCGGTGTTGCAACGGGATGAGAATGAATCTCCGGTGCTGGAGGCATATTTCACTCCAGGCCAGACCACCTACATCCGCAAAGGGGAACGTGAGGATGATCGTGTGGAAAACAAAATGGAATATCCCTTGTTGGTTCCCATCATTCACCGCCCGGATGCCCGGCGCGCCTTTGGGCATTCCCGTATCAGCCGATCCTGTATGTACTTCCAACGCTACGCCAGCCGCACCCTGGAACGTTCGGAAATCTCCGCTGAATTCTACAGCTTTCCACAGCGTTACATTGTTGGGTTGAGCCAGGACGCGGAGCCGATGGACAAAATTCAAGCGACCATGTCCAGTATGCTCCAATTCTCCAAGGATGAGGACGGCGACAGCCCATCCCTGGGACAGTTTTCCCAGCAGAGCATGAGTCCCTACACCGAGCAGCTGCGGACGGCCGCTGCCGGCTTCGCTGGGGAGACCGGCCTCACCCTGGATGACCTGGGATTTGCCACGGACAACCCGTCCAGCGCCGAAGCCATCAAGGCATCCCACGAAAACCTGCGAGCGGCTGCCCGCAAGGCCCAGCGCTGTTTTGGCTCCGGATTCTTGAACGTGGGCTTTTTAGCGGCCTGTCTTCGGGACAATCAACCCTACCGCCGCCAGCAGCTGTATCTGTCCACGCCCAAGTGGGAACCGGTTTTCGAGCCGGATGCCGCCATGCTCAGTTCCATCGGGGACGGTGCCATCAAGATCAACCAGGCTGTACCGGGATACTTTGGCTCTGGAAACCTCCGTGATCTGACCGGCATTGTCGGGAATGAAATGTGATCCATGCCGGATAAGGCACCGGAACTTTATGAAAAAATACAGCGATTATTTGAGCAGAAATTCCAACAAGACGGCGTGATCCAAGATTTATACCAACTCATTTTAGAGGGAAACGCAGACTACAAGGAGGCCGGAGAGTTCGCCATCCGAACGGGGGAACTTCTGGCACAGGTGTTTGAAACGACCTTGTCAGCGACCGAGTTGCCGGATGGCCGACTGTATCTCAACATCGCCCAACGCACAGTGGAACCCATGTTGAAGGGGAACTATGAGTTGGTCACCGATGTATGCGGTCAGGTACAGGAACAGCTGAACCGCAAAGCCGGCCTGGGTCTGAAAGCGGTCAAACCGAAGTTGAACCAAGACCGAATCAATGGCATCCTGAACAAGATCTCCAACGAACCACTATTTGACCATGTATCCTGGATGCTGGCAGAACCGGTGGTGAATTTCACACAGAGCATTGTGGATGACGCTGTCCGTGAAAACGCCGATTTCCAATACCGAGCGGGTCTTCATCCGAAGATCGTGCGCATCTCCACCGGCAATTGCTGCAAGTGGTGTGATAAGCTGACTGGAACATATGACTACAACGACCTTCCGGATGATATTTATCGGCGCCACAATTATTGCCGCTGCCGGGTGGAGTTCCTTCCCGGTGACGGCCGCCGGCAAAACGTCCATACAAAAAAATGGACAGACCCTGGCCAAGCTGATAAGATAGAGAGACGCAAGCAGGTCACACGTAAGAAAAGTGGGCTGACTCAAGAGCAGCGTGTTTTTGTAGCTAAGATGGAGGATAACCCGAAAATCTTAGGCAATTATACTCCTGAGACGCTAAAAGAAAAATTCACCGAACTAGGATTTGAATCCAAGCCGCTAGGGCGTGGAAAACATAAGGGAATCCCATTTGAGAACGGTGGTGGATACCGTGTCAACTATCGTGGAGACGGGTATCTGCAATACCATCCGGAAAAGGGCAGCCGACACAACGGCGCTTATTACAAGCTCTCTAGTGCCGCCCATGGACTACGTAGATTTGATTTGAACGGAGATGAGATATCATGAAACAAATGGAGCAATATCGAAAATTTATTGAAGAAAAGCTGAGCGAGCGTTATCCCACCTTCGTTTTACATGGTCGAACCTGTTTCAAGGCTCCAGACGGCACCACCCTGCGCATCGACACCCTGGGATGGTCCCAGGAAGCACTGGTGGTGGAATACGCCTATAACGAAGCCTGGGCAGAAAACAATGTGTTTGAGGACGGTGACCTATTCTACCTGGACGAGATGTCCCCAGAAGAAATGTTGACCGGGATGTTGGCTGAAATAGAAGACAACTAACCGGTATCAGGAGGGCGCACATGGCTGAAACACGAAGAGGCCGCCAGACGCCCACGCAATGTGTTGTCCTACCCTATCGGAAAACCCTGGGGCAGGACGCCATCGAACGATATGAGCAGACCGGCCGGGAGGCACAGGAGTGGCAGCAGCTGTTGATGAGCGACATCATGGCCCGCAACGAAGAAGACCTGTGGGTGCATACCAAATACGGCTACTCCATCCCCCGGCGAAACGGCAAGAACGAAGTTGTGGCCATCCGAGAGTTGTGGGGTCTCCAGAATGGGGAAACCATCCTGCACACCGCCCACCGCACGACCACCAGCCACGCTGCATGGGAACGTCTGCTGAAGCTGCTGGATCTGGCCAAAATTCCATATAAATCACTCCGAGCGACCGGGCGAGAAAATATCGTGCTGGAAGCAGGAGGGCGGATCGAATTCCGAACCAGATCGTCCAAGGGCGGTCTAGGGGAAGGATTCGATCTTTTGGTGATTGACGAAGCCCAGGAATACACGGATGACCAGGAATCTGCACTGAAATACGTGGTTTCGGACAGCCAGAATCCACAGACCTTGTTCTGTGGGACGCCGCCCACCATGTTCAGCTCTGGCACCGTGTTCACGAAGCTGCGCAGCACGATCCTGTCCGGCAGCGCACGCAACTCCGGGTGGGCAGAGTGGTCTGTACCAGATCAGTCCGATCCTCACGACCGGGAACTGTGGTATGAGACCAATCCATCCCTGGGCACTATTCTCACCGAGCGGAAGATTTTAGATGAGATTGGCGATGACGTCATCGACTTCAACATCCAACGTTTGGGGTTGTGGCTGCGCTACAATCAGAAATCCGCCGTCAGTGCCGCTGAATGGAATGAGTTGAAGGTGGAGGAATTGCCCGCTCTCAAGGGAAAACTCTTCGTAGGTATCAAGTACGGCAATACCGGCCAGAACGTGGCCATGTCCATTGCAGTCCGGACAGAGGACAATCGGATTTTCGTGGAAGCCATCGACTGCCGCCCCATCCGAGCTGGTACGGCCTGGATCGTCAGCTTCCTCCGGGCAGCCGATGTAAAAGAAGCCGTAATCGACGGTGCCAGTGGGCAGAGCATCCTGGCTGATGAGCTGAAGGACGCCAAGGTGAAGGTCAAAGTCAAATTGCCGACGGTCAAGGAGATCATCGCCGCAAACGCAGCTTTTGAACAGGGGCTGTACCAGCTGGCCATCTGCCACAAAGAGCAGCCATCCCTAACCCAGGTGGTGAGCAACTGCGAGAAGCGTGCCATCGGCTCCAACGGCGGGTTTGGCTACCGTGCCATCCGTGATGACCAGGAGATCGCCCTGATGGACAGTGTCATCCTGGCCTATTGGTCCTGCTCCACCAGCAAAGTGAAAAAGAAACAACGAATCAGTTATTAGAGCACGTCGTTAAAGATGTGCTTTTTTATTACCCGGATACCACCCGGCAATGTGGGCAGAAGGAGGAACACACTATGAGTGAATTTACACCCATCACCACACAGGAACAGTTTGATGCAGCCATTGGCGAGCGGATCAAGCGGGAGCGGGAGTCCCTGGCCAAGAAGTACGGTGACTATGACGCCTTGAAGCAGAAAACGGATGACTATGAGCGGCAGATCGCGGAATACAGCAAGTCGCTGGAAGCGGCGAAACAGGCCGCGTCCGCTCATGATCAGGTGGTCACAGAACTGAATGCCAAGCTCAAGGGCTACGAGTCCGCCTCGGTAAAAACGAGAATCGCCCACGAATTTGGCATCCCTTATGAGCTGGCCAGCAGACTGTCCGGTGAGGACGAAGACGCCATCCGCAAGGATGCAGAAACACTCTCTCAGCTGATCGGGCAGCAAGCCCGTCACAAAGCACCGCCCCTGCGCTCCACCGAACCACTGAACCTGGAAGGTGACGCCACCAAGGCAGCGCTGAAACGCACGCTGAGAGGATTGGACAAAGGAGAATAATCAGTATGGCAGTATTGAGCAAGAACACCATGTTCGACCCGGTCCTGGTATCGGATTTGATCACCAAGGTACAGGGGAAATCCAGCCTGGCGGCACTGTCCGCGCAGGTTCCCATTCCCTTCAACGGCATGAAGCAGTTCACCTTCAACATGGATAGCGAAATCGACATCGTGGCGGAAAACGGCAAGAAGTCCGCCGGCGGTCTGACCGTGCAGCCTGTTACCGTCATCCCGGTCAAGTTTGAGTACGGTGCCCGTATCTCGGATGAATACTGGATGGCATCCGAAGAGGAAAAACTCGACATCTTGCAGGCATTCAACGATGGCTTCGCCAAGAAGGTGGCGCGTGGCCTGGACTTGGCCGCTTTCCACGGTGTCAACCCCAGAACCGGTAACGCCTCCGCCGTTATCGGCACCAACCATTTTGACAGCAAGGTGACCACCACCGTCACCTATGCCGCCGCAAAGGCAGATGAAAATCTGGAGTCCGCCATCACCGCCGTCCAGGGCGCCAACGGGGAAGTGACCGGCCTGGCTCTGGCCACGTCCTTCGCTTCTGCCCTGGGGCAGATCAAAGAGAACGGTGTCACCCAGTACCCTGAATTTCGGTTCGGCGGCCGTCCGTCCGACTTCCACGGACTGAGCTGTGATGTGAACAACACCATCTATGACATGAGCGGCGAAAAGGATTACGCCATCGTTGGCGACTTCCTGAACGGCTTCAAGTGGGGTTACGCAAAGGAAATCCCCGTGGAGATCATCCCGTATGGTGACCCGGACAACACCGGTCTGGACCTGAAGGGCAGCAATCAGATCTACATCCGTGCGGAAGTCTATCTGGGCTGGGGCATTCTGCTGCCCTCTTCCTTTGCTAGAATTGTGGCAGCAGCCAGCACTCCGTCCGGTGGCGGTTGATGGAGTACCGCAACGTTAAGACCGGCACAGTGATCGACGTGTGTTCTGTTCTCTCTGGCCCGGATTGGGAGGCCATCCTCCCACCAGCACCAGCGGAAGAGACAGAGCCACTCGAAGAGGAAATGCTGGCGCCGAAGAAAACGACGCCCGCCAAAAAGCCGGTCGCCAAGAAAGCAGGTGCGAAAAATGGCGCAAAAGTACGCAAGCCTCAGTGACATCACAACCCTGTGGCGGGTGATGTCTGCGGAAGAAGAGGAACGAGCGGAAGCACTGTTGCCACTGGTTTGCGCCAGCCTGCGGGCAGAAGCGAACAAGGTTGGCAAGGACCTGGATCAGATGATCCAGGAGAACGAAGACCTGGCGGAAGTGGCGAAGTCTGTCACGGTGGACGTGGTTGCCCGCACCCTGATGACTGCAACCAACCAGGAGCCGATGACCCAGATGAGTCAGTCCGCCCTGGGCTACGCCATGTCGGGGACCTTCCTGGTCCCTGGCGGCGGCCTATTTATCAAGAAGTCCGAGCTGGCCAGGCTCGGACTTCGTCGTCAGAGATATGGAGTGATGACGCTTTATGGCGATGATCAAGGGAATTGATGTGATCCTATACGAGAAGGTCAAGACCGGAACGGACGCCTTCCACCAGGACAGCTATCAGGAACGTCCCATCACCGTGCCCAATGTCCTGGTATCGCCCGCATCTTCGGATGACATTGAAACTACCGTGAACCTGACCGGCCGGAAAGCGGTCTATTCCCTGGCCATCCCGAAGACAGACACCCACACCTGGGAAGGTTGCCGGGTGTCCTTTTTCGGCGCGGTGTGGCGTGTGATTGGCCTGCCCCAGGTGGGCATCGAAGCAAATATCCCGTTGGAATGGAATGCAAAGGTGATGGTGGAACGCTATGAGTAAGAAGATCAAGTTTACTTTGGACAAGAACGGTGTTCGTGCCCTGCTCAAGTCGGATGGGATCGCCGCCGTCTGCCAATCCCACGCCAGCAATACCTTGCAGCGCTGTGGGGCCGGTTATGAGATGGAACAGCGAAACTATCCGGAACGAACCGGCTATATCGTGCGGGCAGCCACCTATCAGGCTAAAAAGGACGCCCTGAAGAACAACACTTTGCTGAAGGCGGTGAAGTGATTGATTGAAACCATTGTGCTGGAATACCTGAATCAGGCGCTGGACGTGCCGGCATATATGGAGCGGCCAGAACGACCAACCAAACAGTATGTCCTGCTGGAGCGAACCAGCGGCAGCCAGCGGAACAAAATCCGTTCCGCTACCCTGGCTGTGCAGTCCATCGCCCCTACGCTCTATCAAGCGGCACTGCTGAATGAGGCGGTGAAGGCAGCGATGGAGCAGACAATAACCATGCCGGCCATCAGCAGCGCAAAGCTGGATACCGACTACAACTTCACCGACACGACCACCAGAGAATACCGCTATCAGGCCGTGTTTGACCTGACCTATTACCGAGAGGAGGAATGACATGGCAGATGTCAAAAATGTATCTGCTGGCAAGCCGAAAATTGGCGGTGCATTGTACCGTGCTCCGTTGGGGACCACGCTGCCAACCGATGCGGAAACTGCCTTGAATGAAGCATTCAAGGCGCTGGGCTATATCAGCGATGACGGAATGACAAACGAAAACTCTCCGGATTCCAGCAGCGTAAAGGCATGGGGTGGCGATACCGTCCTGACCTTGCAGGGGGAGAAGCCGGACACTTTTACCGTTAAGCTCATCGAAGCGCTCAATGTAGAAGTGCTCAAAGCCGTCTACGGAGATGATAACGTGACCGGCACCCTGGCAACAGGAATTACAGTGCGAGCAAACAGCAAAGAACTGGAAGCCTGCTGCTGGGTATTTGATTTGGCGATGCGGGACGGCGTGTTCAGGCGGATCGTGATCCCCAACGGCAAAGTGTCCGAGCTGGGTGAAATCGCCTACACGGATGAAGACGCGGTAGGGTACGAGATCACCGTGACCGCTATGCCGTCTACGGACATCGAAGGCGACACTCACCGAGAGTACACGAAGGATAAGACAGAATAAGGAGGTTGAATATGATCACAGGAACAACCACATCCGGGTTTGCGTATGAAATCCCGGAATCTGCCCTGGATAATATGGAACTGGTGGACGCCATCTCCGAGTCGGAACAGAATCCGGTGGCACTGTCCACGATTCTTCAGTTGCTCCTAGGCCAGGAGCAGAAAAAGCGTCTCTACGACCATCTGCGCACAGAAACTGGGACGGTACCAGTAGAAGCGGTGAGTACTGCTATTGCGGACATCTTTTCCGGGTGCGGCACAGAAGGAAAAAACTGATCACCCTCGCCGGTATGCTCGCACTGGACGAAAGCGCCCTGATCTGTGATCTGGCGGAGACTTATGGGGTGCTGAATTACAGAGCGTTGCCGGTGAAGTTGCTGGCAACGCTCTGTGCCGGTTTGAGGGACAACAGCCGGATCAAGATGAAATGCAGCGGCATCCGTGCAACGCCGCTGGAATGGATGGTTGCTCATGCAGCGGACAATCTCAGTCTGCTGCGCTGGGGTATGACAGAGGCCGGACAGAAGGGAAAGAATCGCCCTGTCTTGTTCACGGAACTGCTGACTTCCACACAGCCCAAACCGTCCAAATGCAAAGGTTATGACACCGTCGCTGAATTTGAAGCGGCACGAGCGGCGTATTTTAGGAGGTGACCTATGGCAACACAAGTGGGGACTGCCTATGTGCAGATCGTCCCATCCGCAAAAGGAATCAAGGGAAAAATCCAAGATGAATTGGGTGGTGACGCTGAATCTGCCGGCAAGAGCGTAGGTGGCACCCTCGGCAGTACCATCAAGGGTGCCCTGGCCGCCGCCGGTATCGGTGCCGCATTCAGCAAGACCATCGGAGAAGGTGCTGCACTGGAGCAGAGCATTGGCGGCATTGAAACGCTGTTTAAGGACAGTTCGGACAAGATGCTGAAATACGCCTCTCAGGCATACAAGACGGCCGGCGTCTCTGCGAACACCTACATGGAGAACGTCACCAGCTTTTCGGCCAGCTTGCTCCAAAGTGTCGGCGGCAACACGGCCAAAGCAGCGGACGCCGCCAACATGGCCATGATCGATATGTCGGACAACGCCAATAAAATGGGCACCAACATCCAAGACATCCAGAACGCCTACCAAGGGTTCTCCAAACAGAACTATACCATGCTGGACAACCTGAAATTAGGCTATGGCGGCACCCAAAAGGAAATGCAGCGTCTGTTGAAGGACGCTCAGAAGATCACCGGGCAGAAGTATGACATCTCCAACCTGAATGACGTCTACAGCGCCATCCATGCTATCCAGGGTAAGCTGGACATCACTGGTACCACAGCCAAAGAAGCAGCATCCACCTTATCCGGTTCGTTTGAATCCATGAAGGCTGCTTTCTCCGACTTCCTGGGGCGCTTGACTTTAGGGCAGGACATCACTCCATCCCTGCAAGCGCTGGTGCAGACCGCATCCACCTACTTATTCGGCAACCTGATCCCGGCCGTGGGCAACATCGTCAAAGCGCTGCCCGGTGCCATGATGACCTTTCTGGCAGCGGGGATCCCCACGCTGATCAGCAGCGGCAGCCAGCTCATCGGCGGCCTGATCACCGGCCTACAGGCCGGCGGTCCCAAGCTGCTGGCTTCCATATCCGGCTCTCTTGACCAGGCAATCGCCTGGATTAGGAATTCCTTGCCCACAATGTTGACCACCGGCCAGCAGATGCTTTCTACCCTGGCCACCGGCTTTTTGCAGAATGTCCCCACGCTGATCACATCCCTGGGCACCATTATACAGCAGCTATTACAAGCACTGTTGACCGCTGCCCCCCAGTTGATGACTGCGGCATCCCAGCTGATCAGTCAGATTGCAACTGCATTTCAGCAGAACGCACCCCAAATCCTGCAAAGCCTGGTGTCCGTCTTGGGGCAGCTGGCGAGCACGATTGTTCAGAATGCGCCCCAAATCCTCGCAGCAGCGTTGAACCTAGCCGTCGCCATTGCCAGTGGGATTCTCAAGGGCATCGGCGCTGTCCTGCACGCCATCGGTTCACTGCTGATGTCCCTAGGCTCTAAAATCCTGGCGTACGCTCCCAGCCTGCTCAGCGACGGCGGTCGGCTGATCGCAAGTTTGGCCAATGGTATCCGCAACGCCGCATCCTCCGTATGGGCTGCTGCAAAAGGCGTGGCGGAAAAGCTCCTGAAGCCCATCGAAACCGTCAAGGATAAGATCAAGGGCATCATCGAAAAAATCAAAGACTTCTTCGCCTTCAAGGTGAGTATGCCCAAAATCCCCGTCCCACATTTTGGCATCAGCCCCAGTGGATGGCGGGTCAAGGATTTGCTCAGCGGCACCATCCCGCACCTCAGCGTCAAATGGTATGCAAAAGGCGGCGTCTTTGATGGGCCATCTGTCATCGGTGTCGGCGAAGCCGGACCGGAAGCTGTGGTGCCTCTGACGGCTCTGTGGCAAAACTTCACCGCCATGGCAGACTCCGTGGTCAACGGCGTCGGGACTATGCTGGCCGCCTCCAGCGGCGGCGGCGCCGGAACGATCCACATCACCCTGAATTTGTGGCCCAACGGGCCGAAGGCCGGCGAATGGATCGTCAACACCTATGACGAATACAAGAGGAAAAAGGGAACATGGAACTGACCAAGATCAAACTCAACGGGACAGAGCTGATGAAACCGGAGACCTTTATGCCCAAGCGAGAGGACGTATATGCCGGCGAATATACCACTTGTCTGGGTGAGACCATTGCTGACCGGATTGGCTGGAAATACTCCGATCTGACCCTGCAATGGGACGCCCTGCCACAGGACATGGTATCCGTGCTGGTCAATATGCAAGGGGTCTGTACGCTGGAGTTTGATGATGTGGATGGTAGCCACACAGAGAACATCATCCGCTCGTCTACTGTCCAACTCCGGCACCGGCACACCATTCAAGGTGTCACCTGGTGGAAAAACGTGCAGACCGAGGTGAAGTTTATCAATGTCCATCATTGACACCCAAAACGGAAAACAGATACGGGACGCCATGGAAGTCCACTGTGGCCTGACAGCCCGGTACACCAAAGCAGACCTATCCATCACCGCGCAGTCCGGGCAGATCGCGGCGGCGGACAGCAACCTGTCTGAATCCATCGATGCCGACCAGTGGACCATGCGGAAGCTGACCGACTTCCAAGGAGACGGCTTCCCGCTGGACGGCAGCTGTGTTCTACTAGATACCGCCACCGCCGGTTCTTTGGCCAATGGCAAAGTCGGCATTCGATCAGACATTGGCGGCACGCTGCAAATCACGGTGACCTCCACCCAGACCATCCCCGCTGTGACGCTGGCAGTGACATCCGGCACCGGCACGGTCACTGCCAACGGAGTCAGCTATCAACTGGACCGCATTGTAGTCATTCCAGTCAACGGCAAGTCCGTGACGTTGACCATCACTTCCACGGACGCTACCCGCCGGTTGGAGATCGCTTCTATCACGCCGGGCATCTCTATGTCCTTCAGCAATGCAAACCTAACCTATTGCGCGGTCAATCTGCGGGCAGACCTCTCCATGGCACATCCCTCTTTCCCCATATCTGACATCGAAATCCGGGCGTATTGGCCGGATGACATTTCGGAGGCTATCAGCAACATTGGCGACGATGTCCCCATCTGGTACTATGCTGGCTATCCTGGAGACATCTGCACCGTGCGGAAGTTCTTCCTGTCAGAGCCAGCCCAGATGTCTCAGAACATCATCACCATCAAGGGAGAAGACCAAAGCCACCGTCTGGAGGACGCCAAGAACACGCCGCTGCAACGGTTGGACACCACGGCCAACAAAGGCCGCCAGCAGCTGTACCAGTTCTTCTGCAACCTCATCACTGGCTGCAAGATCAAACCGGTATATACGGAGCCGGCACCTGCCGCCGCTGGCTCTGTCAAGACGGGTTACTCCCTGGTCATCACCGACCAGTCCCCCAGAGCCCACGTGCAGAACGTGATGAACCTGGGGCACTACGGCAGTTTTTGGCCGACGTTTGTGGACGCCGGTATCCCGCGTATCACCTGGAGCAAACCGGCGAAAAAGTGGGATATTTACGAGCGGGACTGTGGCGATGTGGTACGCACAGTTGACCGGAACATCGCCAAGGTCACGACGGACGCCGAAAACGGTCTCCACAGCACCACAGTACGAGAAACAGCCTGGGAGAAGCTGGCCGAAAACATCACGCTGAAAAAAGGAAAGCCCATCACCAAGACCTTTGATGATTACTACTGGGATTACAAGGTAGATTACCGTGAGAAGAACCAGTGGACGATCCGGCAGCTGAACAAGGTGAAATGGACACCCAGCGCCACATCCGTCAAGCAAAAGAAACGGGTAAAGGTCAAGGGAAAATGGAAGACCAAAACGGTGTGGGCCTATAAGCCAACTCTGTATGGGAAAGCCCTGACCGTAAAAAAGGATACGTCCAGCATCACCGAAGTTTCTGGCCGCTCTGGCTCCACCGTTCAGGTCTCGCCGCTCTGCTATGGGAAGGTGTATCAAGGGACAGATTGGATTTTCCCCAATTATCAGCGGCTATTCGAGCGGAGCAACATCTGCGGGGCCTTTGTGTGGAAGGGTGACCCCAGGATGCAGCCACGAGACGTGGCCGCCTTTCACTGGGCAGAACCGGACAGTGACGGGAATGAGGTAGTAGAGCTGATCACCATCGAAAGCATTGCCCTGATCCACGAAGGCGGCGGGACCAAAGCCACCATCACCTATCGAAAGGGGGTATGCTGATGGCCTGGCAAGAGCCAAAGACAGATTGGTCTGCTGCCGACCACATCACCTATGCTGACCTCAATCGCATCAATGGAAATGTGAACTACCTAGCCGGGAGCGCTATCCTGCCCGTGGACTACACACAAAACAGCTTCCTGACGCTCTCTGCATGGAAAACGCTGACGGCACAGATCGCCCAGATGACTGCTGCCGCCAATCTTTCGCCCGTGCTGATCGACACTCAGGTGACGGCAGATAATATACAAAAAATAGAGCTGGCCATCGCGGAGGTGAAAGTCTATTTTGAACTGGTAGCCAAGAACAACGAATACCCGCTGTATACCAATCAGGTCTATGCAGGCGGGCACTATGTAAGGGGGTAACTATGGAATTTTTAGACCGGTTGGTGCAGTATCCAAACCGTTACACCATGACAGATTCCAGTGGGAACACATCGACTGTTTTCCTTGACCCGGCTCCGGGCGAGGTGACCCAGGAAGGAACCATGCTCAATGCGGAGAACCTGAACCAAGGGATCAAGGACATCGCCGCGGAGGCCACTGGTGCTACGGCGGACAGCGCTGGGAATGCCCAGCTCAATAATTTGCAATGTGGCAACGTGCTGGCACTCTCCAAAGGCAAGGGTGGTAAGACCGTATCGGTGAGCGTGACCTTCCCAAGGGCGTTCAGTGCCACGCCAGTTGTGGTAGCCGTGCCGGTGACGTCCAGACCAGACGGCGTGCGTGCCAGCGTGAAAAACGCCTCTCCTACTGGCTGTACCATCTACCTGTACCGCTCTACGGCAGTGGGCAACAGCAACACAACGGTTGCGTGGATCGCCACGCTGTAAGGAGGAACTCGCATGACCATCAAAATTGGAACGGTCTACATCCACACGGTACTAGGGTATCAGGACGCACAAGGTGCGATCGTCATCACAGAGGACACCGGGCTGGCCACCATGACCGGCCGATATGTGGACAATCTCCCCACCGCCTCCACGGACCCGGATGCCTATACCTGGACAGAGCTGGCCGATCCGGAAGAAGTAGATGACACGGAAGACGATACTACTGAAGGAGCTGAAGATACCACATCCATGCTCTACCGCATGGCCGGGACCCAGATGACAGAGGCTATCCAGGATAACCTGGCTGTTGGCACCAACCAAGGCGCCAGCGGCTGGGAAACAGCCACCGGCACCATTGCCGCTGCGCCCTGCCAGCCGGACGGCAGCGCGGAAGCGGTCAACGGCGTGGCCTGGACTGCTACGGCAGGTGGGACCTTGCTGCGCACGGAGCATATCCCCGGTGAGGCCGTGCCGGAAACGGTCACCGTGTCCTTCTGGTGGATGGCTTCGGCCGCCTGCGGGCTGACGGCGTCTATCGGTAACAATGAATCGGAAACCCAGTATAATCACGACAGCACGGACCTTGATGAAGACGGGAATGCGCTGGATTTGACTGACGCATGGCTGTTTTTCCGGGCACTGATTCCTATTGCGCAGACTGCCGATGATTATGTGGTCAAATTGATTACGGACAGCGCCGCAACCCTTTCTATCTGCGATTTCAAAGTAGAGCCTGGAGATAAAGCAACAGCCTGGACAGAGTCCGCCAAGGCGGCCATGTCTGCTGCACAGACGGCAAATAACAAAGCGACAGCGGCGGACGAAAAAGCCCAAGCCGCTGGCACGACAGCTCAGGCAGTCCAGACAGCACTGGCCGGTCTAACCAAAATCCAGGATGGCGAGGTGCTGATTGACGGGGACAAGGTATATCTGTCCGCTGCGTTTGTCCGGTCGATTTTCGCTCAGGATATTACGGCCACCGGCACCATCACCGGGGCAAAATTGGACGGCGCTGTGATCAAAGGCAATGCGATTGATATAAGTGCTTTTCAAGGTGGATACGGGCATGGTGTTTCTCTGAAATCCGATATTGTCATACCGGACGGAGATACCAAAGGATATATGTCCTTGATCTTGCAGGCAATGAGCGACGGTTTTGCCACCGCAGAAGCGAACGCCAAAATTACATTGGCAGCAAGCGGAGAAATTGAAGCGACTGGAACTGTGGTAAACATTGATGCAAATGTGATTCAGTTCACTTTGCCCAATGGCAGCTTCCGTCCGTATTACACCGCAGGCGATACCGTGACGATCACGAGAATGTACTGTGCCGGTGGTGTAACAGGTAGCGGCACAAATCTATATTTCTATGTCCCGCTGGCAAAACCACTTGTCGGAGTGTCCAAAGTGACAATTTCCAATCCCACTAAGGCAATCATCACCGGCCGAAAAATCGAAGGCGGGTACATTGCACAGGATGCAACAGTCAGCTCTTTGGGCACTCCATCTTGCGTGCCGTACGAAAATGGCGTAACCATTGCCATCAAAGCATCTAGCGCCTATAACACCAAAAACAATACGCCGGTGGTGGTGACGCCGGAAAATCTTGTGCTCAAGTTTACTTAAAGGAGAACAACATGAAAGAAATGATTTGTACGGGTGCGGGGCTGGTTGGCTCTTTCGTTGCCGGTCTGTTCGGCGGCTGGGATGCTGGCCTGACCACCCTGGTCATCTGCATGGCCATCGACTACGCCACTGGCCTGCTCTGCGCGGGCGTGTTCCATAAGTCGCAGAAGAGCGCCAACGGAGCGCTGGAGAGCAAGGCGTGTTTCAAGGGGCTTGTGCGCAAGTGCGTCATCCTGCTGCTGGTGCTGGTGGCACATCGGCTTGACCTGGCGCTGGGCGCCAGCTATGTGAGGGACGGCGTGTGTATTGCCTTCACCGTTTCCGAGGTTATCAGCATTGCCGAAAATGCTGGTTTGATGGGCGTGCCGCTGCCTGCGGTTTTGGAACGTGCGTTGGAAGCACTGAAGGATAAGGCCAACCAGGACGGACGATGAAGGAAGGAGGAGTGGACGAAAGGATGAAAATCAGCGAAAAGGGCTTGTCCATGATCGAGCGCTTTGAGGGCTGTTTGCTGAAAGCATCTAACAAGCTGGATGGTGTATGGACAATCGGTTATGGTCAGACCGGCAGCTACTACGGCAAACGGGTGCGCCGGGGAATGACCACAACGAAGGCTCTGGCGCACGCCTGGCTCCGTGACCACAGCATCAAGACCTACGAGGATGCGGTGACCCAGGCGGTCAAGGTGCCGCTGAACCAGAACCAGTTTGATGCCCTGGTGAGCTTTGCGTATAACGTGGGCGTTGGTGCGCTCAAGCAGTCCACCACCTTGCGCAAGCTGAATGCCGGCGACTACGCCGGTGCGGCGGACGCCCTGACCATGTGGACGAAATGCAAAGGCAAGGTGCTGGCTGGCCTGGTGCGGCGGCGGAAGGAAGAACGGGCCTTGTTTCTGACGCCCGTAACACAGGCCAAAACCACCAACACCGACCTGCTCCGCAAGGGCGACAGGGGCGATGACGTCAAGCTGCTCCAACACCGGCTGAACATCCTGGGCTGGCAGCTGACGGAGGACGGCATCTGGGGCGTGAAGACGGACACCGCCGTGCGGAACTATCAGTACCACGCCGATCTGACCGTGGACGGCATTGTAGGCCCCAAGACCCAGGCGGCGCTCATCAAGGATGCGATCCTGGCACGTGCGGCGGAAATGGGAGCATACATGGTGAAGCACAAGTGGCATTACCAGGATAAAACCTATCGCGCAAAATCCACCTTTGCTGCCACGAAAGCGCTGGACAAGCCCGGCAGCAGCTGCTCGCACTATGTGTCGTGGGTACTCCAGGACGTCGGCCTGTTGGAGTCCGGCAAACGCATCAGCCATGACAATGGCAAGGTGACTGGCACCGGTAATCTGATTGGTTGTCAGGTCATCCAGGCAGGCGGCAAGACCTGGGACAAGCTGTCCGACCTGCGGCCTGGTGACGTGTGCGTGTGGGACAGCAACCTAGCTATCTATGCCGACAATGGCAAATGGTATGATGCAGGCGGGCCGTTCCAGGCCAATACCAAGGGCGGTTGTTACACCGACATCGGTCCTATCGCCCCTCACTATGATCGCACCCAGGTAATACATCATGTGGTACGAACGATAGTGTGACACATAAGAAACCGGGCTTCTATGAAGGATAGCTTCATAGAAGCCCGGTTTCTTTACAACACTTTTTATGCTATAATATATTATAACTTTCACCAATAGACTTTAAATATAAAACGGTGGTAAAAGATTTATGAGTAATGCAAAAGAGAAACCAAAAGTAACTGCAACGGCACTAATTGAAAAACTCGAAAATGAAAAGGGCATTACTTTTCACTATATCAACAAGCAAAATGCAGCACGATATCTTATAGAAAAAAACAACTATTTAAGAACGGCTTCGTACAGAAAGAATTATCCCAAGCATTTAAATGGATCTCAAAAGGGGAAATATATTAACTTAGATTTTGCATATTTGATTGAGCTTTCTATCATTGATATGTATTTTAGAGAATTATTGCTTAATATGTGCATTGACGTTGAACACGATTTGAAAGTAAAAATCATTTCTGATGTTGAGAAAAATAATGCTGAAGACGGTTACAATATCGTCAAATTATTTCTTAAGGCCTACCCGGCTACATTGCGAAACATCGAACAAAAAATTGACTCTACTTTTGTTGGTCCTTTAATTAACAACTATTTTGAAATTGAATCCATTTCTCCTGATGATTCACACAAAAACCGCTTTCCTAAAAAACACATTGTATCTGTCGATTGCCCAGTATGGGTATTTTTAGAAATTATATCTTTCGGTAATTTAATCCAATTTGCTAAATTTTACTATGATCACTACTATGATAATTTGCCAGCTTGCTATAAACCCTCTGTGCTCAATCCGGTTAAAAGCCTTAGAAACGCTTGCGCACATAATAATTGTTTGATAAATAACCTGACCACAAAAAATGCGAAGCCTCTAAAAGACATCAGCGAATTTGCTTCTCACAGATTAAAAATTGCTAGCGGTCAACGAAAACGCTGTCTTTCTCTTCGTCCCATGTTCGAAGTTACCACATTGCTTTACTTATATGATACTATCGTATCCGAAAAAGTGCGCAAACACGGTATAGATAAGCTCTCCCGCTTTATTGATGGAAGAATGTGTGAAAAAGCGTCGTACTTCAAGGAAAATAATACTCTCGTCCAAACTTACAATTATTTGAAAAAATGTGTTGACAATTTATGCGATTAAGCATATAATAAGCGAGTAATCAAAAAGCTTTGCTTTTGTAAAAGTGACGTTGCTGACGTTACTTTAGTTTTGTTCCTATGACACCACGTTTATAAAAACGTGGTGTCATCTTATTGTTAATTCTTCTTTCTTTGCATTTGCGGGAAAAACACCATCGTACACACCTGTACCTGCGAACCCCCGCAACCAGATAAAAGAGTTTGTAACGATTTGCGTTACAAACTCTTTTTAATGCTTTTTGTCTTTACCTGTGTGTTCTTTATGCTTGGAAGCATTTCTGCTGACACGTGCTCACTTCTATATAGCTACTTAGGATTCGTATTAAGTCTCCTGAGTTATGTAGGAGGGTACTATATGGAAGTAAATGTTGTAGTGGTGATTGGTTTTAATATGGTGGGTACCAAGCAACATGAGATGTTAAGAGCAATAAGAACCCTACACGGGCAGAGCTTGAAGATAACCAATTCGGGTGCAACTCCCGGACCACTACCAAAGGACATTGAATAATGTTCTCTATATCTACGCCCATATTTACGGTACAAGAACCGTTGATGTGGGCGTATCTTTTTATCCCCAGTAGTGGAATACGCCTACGACGAAACCTGGGCAGAAAACAACATGTTCGAGGACGGCGACCTGTTCTACCCGGACGAGTTGTCCCCAGAAGAAATGCTGGCCGAGATGCTGGCGGAAATAGAAGATGTGCCTGACTCAAATCTGCCCAACAGATGAAACAGTCCTCTCCGATCCCATATGGAGAGGGCTTCCTTTTTACATACGCGCCGACACGACCATCAAAATCCCCTTCCCCACGCTGATCTCGGCCTCCTCCGCCGCCCACTGGTTGCTCATCCCAATGGGGAACGTGTTGGTCACGACACCGTGTTCCAGGAGATATTTCCCGCCTTTGATGCACACATCCTCGCAGGTATCCGATGCCGCAAACACAGACAAGGACCACCCGTCTCGCCGGGGCAGGATGATGCTCCCCTCGGTTAAAAAGTAGAGCATGGTATCCCTGTCATGGATGGTCACCCGACAGCCCCCGTTGGCCACCGCAAAGGCCGCCGCCTGGAGGTTGGCGTACAGGTGATCCAGCCGGCCGCCCAGAGCGCAGAACAGATCCACCTGCCCAAACCCCTGCTCCACCGCATAGCGGATGGCGATCATGGTATCGGTGGCGTCCTTCTCCTTCTTGTACCGCCACACCGGCAGGTCCGAGGGCAGTGCACCCTCGTAAGAGTCAAAATCCCCCACCAGCAGATTGGGATGGACGCCCGCCTGCTGGGCGTAGACATATCCCTTATCACAGGCGATGACAAAATCGTCCTCCCGCACCCCTTCCACCGGCGCATAGTTCCCGCCGGAAATAATCACACAGCGATGTGTCATAGCTTTTGCCCTCCTTGGGGACTCCCCCACTGAAAAAGGGACAAAGAACCCACCGGCTCTTTGTCCCTTCTCTTTTTGCCGTTCTCGGTCGTCCATTTATTGTACCGGGTACCGCTCGTTTTTGCAAGAGGAACCCCAGGACACCTCTGTTACAGAATGTCGATATACTCCCCAGCCAGTGCCTTGTTCATGCTGCGCACGGCACAGAACTTGCCGCACATGCTGCACGTGTCGCTGTGGTCATCCTCCGGCAGCCGGTCGTTGCGGATGGCCTTGGCGGTCTCCGGATCCAGAGCGCAGGCAAACTGTGCGTCCCAGTCCAGCACCCGGCGGGCGTCTGCCATCTTGTCATCCATGTCCCGCGCATGGGGAATGCCCTTGGCAATATCCGCCGCGTGGGCGGCAATTTTCGAGGCAATGATGCCCTGCTTCACGTCCTCCACGTTGGGCAGCGCCAAATGTTCCGCAGGCGTCACATAGCACAAAAACGCCGCGCCGCTCATAGCCGCTACCGCGCCGCCAATGGCGGCGGTGATGTGGTCGTACCCGGGGGCAATATCCGTCACCAGCGGCCCCAGCACGTAGAAGGGCGCGCCCATACAGATGCTCTTCTGCACCTCCATATTGGCCGCCACCTGGTTCAGGGGCACGTGGCCAGGCCCTTCCACCATCACCTGTACATTGTGCGCCCACGCCCGCTTGGTCAGCTCACCCAGCCGCACCAGCTCTTCGATCTGACACACATCGGTGGCGTCCGCCAGACAGCCGGGACGGCAGGCGTCACCCAGGGAGATGGTCACATCGTACTCCTCGCAGATGTCCAAAATCTCGTCAAAATGCTCGTAGAAGGGATTTTCCTCCCCAGTCATGCTCATCCACGCAAAGACCAGGCTGCCGCCACGGCTGACGATGTTCATCTTCCGCTTGTGCTTTCGGATCTGCTCAATGGTCTTCCGGGTGATGCCGCAGTGGAGGGTCACAAAGTCCACCCCATCCTGGGCGTGAAGGCGCACCACATCCACGAAATCCTGGGCGGTCAGCTCCGCCAGATCCCGCTGATAGTGGATCACCGAGTCATACACCGGCACCGTGCCGATCATCACCGGGCACTCATGGGTCAGCTTCTGCCGGAAGGGCTGGGTGTTGCCGTGGCTGGACAGGTCCATGATGGCCTCCGCTCCCAGGTTCACGGCGCTCATGACCTTCTGCATCTCTACATCGTAGTCCTTGCAGTCCCGGGATACCCCCAGGTTCACGTTCACCTTGGTGCGCAGCATACTGCCCACCCCCTCCGGGTCCAGACAGGTGTGCCGCTTGTTGGCGCAGATGGCCACCTTGCCCTCTGCCACCAGCTCCCGCAGCTGTTCCACCGGCAGGTGCTCCTTCTCCGCCACCCGCTTCATCTGCTCTGTCACAATGCCCTTCCGGGCCGCATCCATCTGTGTGGTATAAGTCATGATTGTTCCTCCAAAAAGTCAAAAAAGGCTTGTGTTCGTTTCGTTCTTCCGCCCAGGGTGTGGTCCAACGGCCCCGGCCCTCGACCCAAGTCCAGCCCAGCCCGCAAAGCCGCCGTCAGATAGGCTTTGGCCGCTCGAACTGCTTGGAACAAATCCAGACCGTTGGCCAGATTGGCCGCAATGGCGCTGGACAGAGTGCAGCCGGTGCCGTGAGCGTTGGGATTGTCCACTTTGCTGCCTGAAAGCCACGTTCCCTGTCCGTCCTGCCACAGCAGGTCATCGGCATCCGTCACCCGGTGCCCCCCCTTGAGCAGGATGGCGCAGCCGCAGCGCTGGGACAGCTCCGCCGCCACCGCTTCCGTGTCGGCGCGGCTGGTGATGGGATGTCCAATGAGCGCTTCCGCCTCCGGCAGGTTGGGCGTGAGCACCTCCGCCAGCGGAAATAGCTCCTGCTGCGCCGCCTCCACCGCTTGAGCGCTCATGAGCCAACGCCCGCTGGTGGAGACCATCACCGGGTCGATGACGATATGGGCGGGTCGATACCGCCGCAGCTTCTCCGCTGTGACCTGCACCGCCTGAGCGGAGGGCATCATGCCAATTTTTACGGCGTCCGGGAAAATATCCTGGAACACGCAGTCCAGCTGACTGGCCAAAAATGCCGGCTCCGGCTCCACTACCCCATACACACCGGTGGTGTTCTGGGCAGTCAGCGCCGTGACCACGCTCATCCCATACACCCCGTGCATGAGAAAGGTCTTCAAGTCCGCCTGAATCCCAGCGCCGCCGCTGCAATCGCTCCCTGCGATGGTCAAAGCTACCTTCATACCAGTCCCTCCAGCTGCCGCAAAAACGCTTGGGCGGCTTCCGTTTTGTCATCCGCGGCAAACAATCCGCTGATGACCGCCACACCGGCAATGCCCGTGTCCGCCAACAACGGCAGGTTGTCCAAACTGACCCCGCCGATGGCCACCACAGGGATGTCCACCGCCTGACAGATGGCAGTCAAGGTCTCCAGGGGCATCTGGCTGACATTGTGTTTGGTGCCGCTGCCGAACACCGCGCCGCAGCCCAGGTAGTCCGCCCCCGCCGCCTGAGCAGCCAACGCTTCCTCCACCGTGTGAGCGCTGCCGCCCAGCAAAGCGTTGGGGCCCAACAGGTTCCGAGCTTCGGTCAGGCCAGTGTCCTCCTGGCCCACGTGGACGCCATCTGCACCCACCGCCTGCGCCAGGTCAGGCCGGTCGTTGACCAGGAACGGGACGCCGTACCGGTGGCACAGGGCCTTCAGCTCCTGCGCCTCCTGTAGAATGAAAGCGTCCTCCGCCTCCTTCTCCCGCAGCTGCACACAGGTGACCCCGGCTTTGAGCAGGGTCTCCACCACCTCCGCCAGAGTCTCCCCCGGTTTCAGCCAGCTGCGGTCAGTGACGGCGTATAATCTTAGCTGTTGTGGGTTCATCCTTCCAGCGCCCCTTTCCAAAATATCGCGGAAACGGCATCGAACAGCGCCCCGTGGAAGGTGCCCATTCGCCCCGTTCCAGCACGCTGTCCCGCCCACGCGGCACAGTCCCGCCAGAGCTGCCCAGCCAACCGCGCCGCGTCAAAAGCGGCCAAACCACCGCCACAGAGCAGCGCACACAAAGCGGAGAGCATACACCCGCCGCCGGCGTGTAGCCCAGGCGGTAGGCGAGCATAATGTCCTTGTCGTGGAGGGTGGGGTACATGGAGCTG
>JABLTO010126760.1_pt1 | contig 32321 bp, 26 predicted proteins | sample 7160091 | NCBI WGS metagenome assembly JABLTO01 (sample SAMN14651225, study PRJNA627086) | human gut metagenome | isolation source: feces | host: Homo sapiens
TCTCGCTGCGGCTCGGTCACGGCGCGGCTCTGACATGCCACCGGCATGTCATTCACTACCGCGCCGCCGCTGCGCTACCTAGAAGGGGCGCCAAGATGAGGCGAAGATTTCACATTGGCGCGACGGGGCAGCGCTGCGCGGCGAAGTTTTAAAACAAGCGCCGATTATTCCATGGCACAGGGCGCGGCGGGACGGCACGGAGGCCGTCCGCTACAGACGCATTTTGAGCGTGGGCGCTCCCACCACACAACGACTACTACTGCGGCGCGGCCGCATGGAGGTTTTACAATGAAAAAAACACTTTACAGCCTGATGCTGAACGACGAGGTCGTGCGCGAGGTCGACGCGCTGGCGCACCGTATGGGCACCAACCGCTCCAACCTCATCAACCAGATCCTCGCCGAGTACGTCAACTACACCACTCCCGAACGCCGCATCAACGACGTCCTCTCCACGATCCAGCAGCTCATGTCGCCATCGCGCGACTTCGTGCCCTTCTTCGCGCCGAACACCTACAGCATGTCGCTGAAGAGCTCGCTCGAATACAAATACCGCCCGACCGTCAAGTACGAGGTCGAGCTGTACCGCGCGGGCGGCGACTCCATCGGCGAGCTGACCGTCATCTTCCGCACCCAGTCCACCGCGCTCATTCAGGCGATGACCAGCTTCTTCCGCCTCTGGAAGCGCATCGAGGACGCGCACCTCGCGCCGCGGCTCAACGCCCCCGTCAGCTACGCGCTCTACGACGGCAAGTTCGTGCGCAGCATCTCGATGCCCGACGTTGACTGCTCCGCCGAGGAGCTGGCGCAGGCGCTGTCCGAGTACATCAAGCTCTTCGACAAGCTCATGAAGGGCTATCTCGGCGGGCGGCTCGACGACCACGAGGTCGAGGCCGCGTACTTCTCGCACATGAGGAACGAGAAGATCCATGTGTGAGGGGGAAAAAACCAGATGTCATTCACTACCGCGCCGCCGCTTCGCTGCCCTAGTAGGGGCGCCAAGACTTCTCTTTTACCTAATGGCAATACACCGACTCCGGAGACCCCTCAGTCGGCCGATGGCCGACAGCTCCCCTAGAAGGGGCGCCAAGGCGCGGCGGGACGGCACAGGGGCCGTCCCCTACGAAAGAAATTTAGCAAGCTCTGTCTTTTATACTCTGCTCCAGATTCAGCTCTGGCGACCCCTTCGGCGCTGCGCGCCACTTCCCCTAGAAGGGGCAGCGCTTCGCGGCGAAGATTTAAAAACAAGCGTTGATTTTTAAATAACGCAAGGCGCAGCACAACGGGACGGCACAGAGGCCGTCCCCTACGGAAGAAATTTCACATAGTACAAAACAATCACACCCACGCAACCCACCCACAAGTTTGACAACGAAAGGAGCGAACATTATGAACGCTCAGAATTTCACTCAGAAAACCATCGAAGCGGTGCAGACCGCGCAATCCATGGCGCAGGAGAACCGCAACAGCTATATCACCCCGGAGCATCTGCTCTACGCCCTCGTCGATCAGGACGGCGGCCTCATCCCCACCCTCTTCAAGCGCATGGGCGTTGACTGCGACGCGGTGCTTTCCGAGCTTGACGGCGCTATCGCCGCGCTGCCCAAGGTCGGCGGCGACAGCAGCGAGGTCTACATGTCCTCCGAGCTCAGCCGCGTCCTCTCCGCCGCCGAAAAGGCCGCAAAGTCCATGGGCGACGAGTACCTCTCCGTCGAACACCTGATGATCGGCATCTTCGCCGCCGGCACCGCCGCGACAAAGCGCATCCTCGCCGACCACGGCATCACGAAGTCCGCTTTCACCACGGAACTGAGCAAGGTCAAGTCCGCGCCCGTCACCGGCGACAACCCGGAGAGCACCTACGACGCGCTGAAAAAATACGGCACCGACCTCGTGGAGCGCGCGCGGGACAACAAGCTCGACCCCGTCATCGGCCGCGACACCGAGATAAGAAACGTCGTGCGTATCCTCTCCCGCAAGACCAAGAACAACCCCGTCCTGATAGGCGAGCCGGGCGTCGGCAAGACCGCCATCGCCGAAGGGCTGGCGCAGCGCATCGTGCGCGGCGACGTGCCCGACGGCCTCAAGGACAAAACCATATTCTCCCTCGACATGGGCGCGCTCATCGCGGGCGCAAAGTACCGCGGCGAATTCGAGGAACGCCTGAAGGCCGTGCTTGAAGAGATCCGCAAGTCCGAGGGGCGCATCATCCTCTTCATCGACGAGCTGCACACCATAGTCGGCGCGGGCAAGACCGAGGGCAGCATGGACGCCGGAAACCTCCTCAAGCCTATGCTCGCCCGCGGCGAGCTGCACTGCATCGGCGCGACCACGCTCGACGAGTACCGCAAGTACATCGAAAAGGACGCCGCGCTCGAGCGCCGCTTCCAGCCCGTGCAGGTCGACGAGCCGACCGTTGAGGACACGATATCCATCCTCCGCGGCCTCAAGGAGCGCTACGAGGTGTTCCACGGCGTGCGTATCCACGACAGCGCGCTCGTCGCCGCCGCTACGCTCTCCAACCGCTATATAACTGACCGTTTCCTCCCCGACAAGGCCATTGACCTCGTCGACGAGGCCTGCGCCCTCATCCGCACCGAGATCGACTCGATGCCCGCCGAGATGGACGACATCCGCCGCAAGATCATGCAGCTGGAGATCGAGGAGATGGCGCTGAAGAAGGAGGACGACCAGCTCAGCAAGGACCGTCTCGCGAAGCTGCGCGAGGAGCTGGCCAACCTCAAGGACAAGTTCAACGAGATGAAGGCGCGCTGGGACAGCGAGAAGAACAGCGTGGACGAGGTCAAGAACCTCAAATCCAAGCTCGAACAGCTCCACGCCGACATCGAGAACGCACAGCTCCACTACGAGTACGAGAAGGCCGCAAAGCTCAAATACTCCGACCTCCCGGCGCTTGAGCGTCAGCTTGCCGAGGCGGAGAAGAAGTCCGAGGAGCGCAAGAGCAACACCATGGTGCACGACACCGTCACCGAGGAGGAGATAGCAAACATCGTCGCCAAGTGGACGGGCATCCCCGTCGCAAAGCTGCGCGAGGGTGAGCGCGAGAAGATCCTGCACCTCGGCGAGCTGCTCCACAAGCGCGTCATCGGTCAGGACGAGGCCGTGCAGAAGGTCACGGAGGCCATCCTCCGCTCCCGCGCCGGCATCGCCGACCCGAACCGGCCCATCGGCTCGTTCCTGTTCCTCGGCCCCACCGGCGTCGGCAAGACGGAGCTTGCAAAGTCGCTGGCAGAGTGCCTGTTTGACGATGAGCACAACATCGTGCGTATCGATATGACCGAGTACATGGAGAAGTTCTCCGTCTCGCGTCTTATCGGCGCACCTCCGGGATACGTCGGCTACGACGAGGGCGGCCAGCTGACCGAGGCCGTGCGGCGCAAACCGTACAGCGTCGTGCTGTTCGACGAGATCGAGAAGGCGCATCCGGACGTGTTCAACATCCTGCTGCAGATCCTCGACGACGGCCGCATCACCGATTCGCAGGGGCGCACGGTCGACTTCAAGAACACCATCATCATCCTCACCTCGAACCTCGGCAGCCAGTACCTGCTCGACGGCATCGGCGAGGACGGCGAGATCAGCCAGAGCGCGAAGGACGCCGTCATGGGCGAGCTGCGCCGCGCGTTCAGGCCGGAGTTCCTCAACAGGCTGGACGAGACGATCATGTTCCATCCGCTCACCAAGGCGAACCTCAGCGGCATCATCGACATCATGGTCGAGTCGCTGCGGAAGCGTCTGGCCGATCGCGCGCTGAAGCTCGAGATCACGGACGCGGCAAAGCAGCTGATAATCAGCCGCGGCTACGACCCGCTGTACGGCGCGCGGCCGCTGCGCAGATACCTGCAGGCGAGCGTCGAGACGCTCATCGCCCGCACCATCCTCTCCGGCGAGCTGTCCGCCGGCGCGACGATAACCGTCGACGCCGTGGACGGGGAACTGGTGTGCCGGTGAATCCGGATTTAAATATGAAAAATAAATAAGAAAAAATAGAACAGCTCCCGCTGCGAAATGCAGCGGGAGCTGTTTGGCGTTGTGGGGGGTAATGGGGAAAAGAGATGGCCTTGGCTCCCCTTTTAGGGGAGCTGTCGGCGTTAGCCGACTGAGGGGTCGCCGGAGTTGAGTCTAGAGCAGATGGGAAAAGAAAGAGCCGACCTAAACAACCACTGTCATTCCGAGGAGCGAAGCGACGTGGGAATCCGTTCTCCTTGAAACAGCAGTGTTTCTTGCATGGCGTAAAAGAGACGCGGATTGCCACGGCCAGTTTGCGAACTGGCCTCGCAATGACAGTGGTGTTCTATACCCTGCCTTTTCTTTTACCCATTGGCACTCTCTGCCCCCTGGCGACCCCTCAGTCAGCCTACGGCTGACAGCGTCTCGCTGCGGCTCGGTCACGGCGCGGCTCTGACATGCCACCGGCATGTCATTCACTACCGCGCCGCCGCTTCGCTACCTAGGAGGGGCGCCCAGCGTCACACTACCCCAACACTATCTCCCCGAAGTCCTCCGGACGATGGAACGCGGGCACGGCGCTCGTGACCGGATTCCATGCGAGGTAATGCGGCTGCACGGTCGCGTCGCCGCACTTATAGAAATTCCCGCGCAGGCGCAGCCCGCGCCGCAGCTCAAACTCCGGAAAAAACCGCCGCACAAACTCCGCCGTCACCCGGTACCCGACCTCCCAGCCGCCGTCCGTGCGCCGCGTCCGCGCGCCGAACAGAGCCTCCGCGCCCGTCACCAGCAGCCGCGAGTGCTCCTCGATGCTCCGCCCGAAGCCCAGATACATGCAGCCGCTCGGACTGAACTCAATGTTGAAATACCGCAGGTCGCCCGCCGACGGGCAGAAGAAAAACTCCAGACAGCTGTCCCGACACGGCATGCCCAGCAGCCCGCGCTCCTCGGCGCGGATGTCGCGCTCCGCCGCGCGCAGCCGCAGCCGCAGCGCCTCCTCCGTCCAGCACAGCTGCGCCCATGCGCGCACCCCGCAGCTCTCCGTCCACAGCAGATTCCCGATCTCCGCCGACGGCACGGCGCTCCAATCCGGCGCGCCGCTCACATGTGGCGCTGTATAAATATTCACATCACACCTCCGCGCCGCGCGCTCAGACATAGCTCGGCTTCGGCAGCCGGTGCGGCAGGATCACCCGCCCGAAGCACACCACGCTGCGGCCGCTCGTGCCGCGCAGCTCGATATTCGCGTCCTGCCGCTTCGGATTCGCCGACAGCAGGTGCAGCGTGCCCGCGTAATCGCGGCACCACTGCTTGCAGTACACGTCGCCGTCCACGTAGAAGATGCCGACGTCAAACTCGTGCAGCGGCGCGTCGCGCTTCACGTACACCAGCTCGCCGTCGTGAATATACGGCTCCATGCTGTCACCTTGAATATTTATGCAGAAGTCGGCAGAGAGCGGCGCGTCCGCGGGACACTCGATCTGCTCGTAGTCCTCGCCCTCGATGGGGCTGGCGTAGCCCGCGGCGGCGGGCACGATGTAGCGCTTGATGAAGCGCACGGGGCGCTCCGCGCGGAACTCCGGCTGGCCGGACAGGTACTCGCCGTAGCGGATGTACTCGGCCTGGCCGCGGCGGTTGAGGCCGTAATAGATCTCGGACGCGGGGCAGGGCGGGAACTGCACGACGGTGCCCTGCGCGGCGGGGGCCGGCTCACCGCTCTCGACCAGCGCCGCGATCGTCACGCCGTAGTGGCGCGCGAGCAGCTCGAGCTTGTCCATGCGCGGCATCTGCGCACCGCTGCAATAGGCCGAGACGGTCGATTTGCTGACGTCCAGCAGGCGCGCGACGTCGATCTGCTTCTCGCGGTCGCGCTTCATGAGCCGCTGCAGATTAGCGGCGAAAATGTTCTTGTCGTATACGATGTTGTCCACGTCGCACCTCAGTTTCTACATTATTATAATAAGTGTGGGTTGGTTTGCGTATTGGTACACTTATAATGTACTGTTAAACCGCAACTTTGTCAAGAAAATTTTGCGAAAGTTCGGTTATACCGCTTGACAGGGGCGGTGGATTGTGGTATATTATGCGCGTAAGGTTAAACAGAACTTGAGGGCTTTTCCGCACCCCTTGGCGCCCCTGCTATGGGAGCTGCCGCGCAAGCGACTGAGGGGTCGCCGGATGATAGAAAGTGCCATTAGGGAAAAGACAAGGCCGAGCCTAGAAAACCTCTGTCATTGCGAGGCCAGTGACCGACGTCACTGGCCGTGGCAATCCGTTTCTCTTTTAGACAGCAGTATGTTTCAGTACGGCGTAAAGGAGAACGGATTCCCACGTCGCTTCGCTCCTCGGAATGACAACATTGTTTTGCTCCGCGCTTTCTTTTCCCCACTGCTCCAGTCTTTATAAAGTGCCAATGGGAAAAGACAATTCAGGGCGAGCAGTCCATCTTTTTTACCCCCTCAAGTTCTGTTTAACCTTATTACCCCCGCATATCACGCGAAAGGAGAACCCCATGGAACAGATTCCCGACGACCCGATCATCGCCTCGATGCTCCGCACCGGCTGGCCGCCCTGGATGCTGACCGCGGGCGCCGACGACGATGGCATGGATCAGGATTGAGCAATCGCTCGTGCAGAACCGCAAGCTTTACAGCCTGAAATCCGCCCTCCGCATCGACACCGCAAAGGCGGTCGGCACCCTCGCGCTCCTCTGGCTCTGGGCGATCGACAACGCCCGCGGCGGCTCCCTCGGCCGCATCTCCGACCGGCAGCTCGCCGAGATCTGCCAGTTCTCGCACCGCCGCGCCGCCGAGCTGCGCGACGCACTCGTCTCCTCCGGCTTCCTCGACCCCGCCGGCGACGACCTCGTCATTCACGACTGGGACGATTTCGGCGGCCGCCTCGAAAAACGCCGCGAGCGCGACCGCTCCTATCAGCGCGGCAGGCGTCGTGCCGACGTCGGCGCGGACTCGGCTTCCGGTCGTGACACAGAGCAGAACACAGCAGACCAGAACAGACCAGACAAGACCATAGCAGACCAGATGAGACAGGATAACATTACTTTTTCTGGTGGTGATGGTGGCGCGCGGGCGGAAAGCGACAGCTTTTTTGATGAGGCGGGGGACTACCTCCTCAGCCGCGGGCTGATACCCGAAAGCTGGTTCGGTCAGGCACCGGAACTGGCGGCCAATGTGCGGCGCTTTGCCGACTCGCTGTTTGAGCGAATCTGGGGCCGCGCGCCGGGGCCGACCGACTACGGGCGGGTGTTCAACTGCATAGTTGACCGCGAGCGTGAGGACGGGGCGCAGCGCTGCCGGCTCAACGAGAAGCGGCGCGATCTGCTGATGTACGCGTTCGAGGCCGCGGCGGCCGCGGGGCACACCGGCGAGTGGGACTACGTCTACGGCGTGCTGCGCCGGCTGGCCGTGCGCGGCATCGCCGACCTCGGAGATGCCGAGGAGTACGAGATGGAGAACGGGCGGTAAGGGGGAGGGTGCCGTCCCGTTTGGATGCTTCTGGCTTGCGTCGGCTTTCAATCGCCGCACCAGTATGAAACCTTTGCCGCGAAGCGGCGCCCCTGCTAGGTAGCGAAGCGGCGGCGCGGTAGTGAATGACATGCCGGTGGCATGTCAGAGCCGCGCCGTGACCGAGCCGCAGCGAGACGCTGGCACGGCGTCAGCTGCGACTGAGGGGTCGCCAGGGTTGAGAAACTGCCATTAGGTAAAAGACAGCACGTACCCCCGCCCCCCACAAACCATTTCACAAGGAGGAACCCACATGGACATAACAGAACGCATTGCCGCGGCGGCGGGGCTGGCGCTGGACGCGGCCGAGACCGAGCTGCGCGCGGTGCTGGCCGCCCAGAACGGCGGCGGGCGCGGCGATCTGCGCCAGATCAAGGATGCGCTGGCGCTGCTCAAGGAGCTGACGTCGTTCACGCGCGAGCTTGGCGGCGGCGCGTCGTCGGGCGTGACCGTGCGGTTCGACGACGCCGCCGCGGACGCGGCGAAGTGACGGGGGAGGGGGAGGAAGAACCTGATCTTTACTGCGTTCTTTCTTTTGCCGACTGCTCTTGTCTCTACTCTGGCGACCCCTCAGTCGACCTTACGGTCGACAGCTCCCCTAGCAGGGGCGCCGCTCCGCGGCAAGGATTTTAAATTCCGCGTCGATTTTCATGCGGCGCAATGCGCGGGATTTTCTCTCCCTCAGTCGCTTGCGCGACAGCTCCCTCGTCAGAGAGAGCCAAGGGGGCGGCGCGGCGCCGCCGTCCCGCTGCCTAAGAGGGGCGCCACCCCCAACACACACCACATACAACACCACACGGGATGAACACACATGTCTGAACTTCTGATACCAAAACCTAACGAAAAACAACTGCTTTTCCTCGCCGACCAACACAAATTCATCGGCTACGGCGGGGCGCGCGGCGGCGGCAAAAGCTGGGCCGTGCGCGTCAAGGCCGCGCTCCTCTGCCTTAACTACCCCGGCATCAAGGTCATGATTGTCCGCCGCACCTACCCCGAGCTTCAGGAAAACCACATCCTCCCCCTCTGCGCCATGCTCCGCTGTCTCGACGACGACCCCGCCGAGCGCATCGCCGCCTACAACGACGCCAAAAAGCACATCGTCTTCCCCAACGGCAGCCGCATCCTCTTCCGCTACTGCGACTGCGACAAGGACGCCGCCCGCTTTCAGGGCACCGAGGTCGACGTGCTCTTCATCGACGAGGCCACCCAGCACTCCGAGGCGCAGATGCACGCCCTGCGCGCCTGCGTACGCGGAGTGAATAATTATCCGAAACGCATCTACTGCACGATGAACCCCGGCGGCGTCGGCCACGGCTGGGTCAAGCGCCTGTTCATCGACCGGCAGTACCTCGGCGCCGAGCGCGCCGAGGATTACAGCTTCATCCGCTCGCTCGTGACCGACAACGCCGCGCTCATGGCCTCCGACCCCGACTACCTCCGCAGCCTCCAGGCCCTGCCCGACAAGCTGCGCCGCGCGTGGCTCGACGGCGACTGGGACATCTACGAAGGCCAGTTTTTTGAGGATTTCCGGCTCACGCCCGACCTCGAGCTTGCCCGCCGCCGCGGCTTCGCCGCCGACTCCGACGAGCTGCGCCGCCAGCGCCGCTTCACCCACGTCATCGAACCCTTCGACCTCGCCGCCCCCGCCTGCCGCGGCTGGACGGTGTTCCGCAGCTACGACTTCGGCTACGGGCGTCCGTTCTCCTGCGCGTGGTGGGCGGTGGACTACGACGGAAGATTATACAGAATTCTTGAATATTATGGATGCACGGCGCAGCCGAATCAGGGACTGCGGCTCAGCCCGGACGAGCAGTTCCGCGAGATCGCGCGCATGGAGCGTGAGCACCCGTGGCTGCGCGGGCGGAGCATCGACGGCGTGGCCGACCCGAGCATCTGGGACGCGAGCCGCGGCGAGAGCGTCGCGGAGACGGCGGCGCGCTACGGGCTGTACTTCCTGCCGGGCGACAACCACCGCGTTGCGGGCTGGATGCAGTGCCACTACCGGCTGCAGTTCGACGAGGAGGGGCTGCCGGGGATGTACGTGTTCGAGGGCTGCGCGGCGTTTCTGCGCACGGTGCCGCTGCTGCGGTTCTCGGCGGTGCGGCCGGAGGACGTGGACACGGAGCAGGAGGATCACGCGGCGGACGAGTGGCGGTACGCGTGCATGTCGCGGCCGATCGCGCCGCGGATCGAGCTGCCCGCCCCCGCGCGGGTCTGGAACCCGCTGGAGGGATAGGGGAGTGGGGGGAGTGGGGGAGCTGGCGCGAAGCGCCTGAGGGGTTTTTGTATGAGTACGCAGTACAAATCGGCGCAACCGCCTACCCAACCTCTGTCATTCCGAGACCAGTCCGCAGACTGGTCGTGGGAATCCGCGTCCCCTCGCGCCGCATTATGACCCCACACAGTCCCGAGGGGATGCGGATTGCCGCGTCGCTCGTTCCTCGCTCCTCGCGACGGCGGCATACCTCGATTCATTGATTTGCCGCCTAGTCCCTTTAGGGGCAATGACAGGTTAGTTTAGTCTTTAGCGCCGATTTCGGCATTGTACGAAGTACAAAACGGCGCAACCCGCCTCCACCAACCACTGTCATTCTCCCTAAAGGGACTAGGCGGCAGAGCCGCCGTCGCGAGAGGGCGAAGCCCGACGTGGGAATCCGCGTCCCCCGTCCCCAAGCTCCCCCGTCAGGGGGAGCCAAGATAAAAAACCCACATAAGGAGGAACCCAATGTCATACACACCGCAGGAGCTGACCGCCGTCCTGCAAAAATACAAAGCCGGCAAACAGAGCCTCGAGCGCCGCGTCATCGCCGCCGAAAACTGGTGGAAGCTCCGCAACCGCTTCGAGGAGGACAAACGCCCCGGCGCCTCCTCCGCCGGCGACTTCCGCGCCGTCAGCGGCTGGCTCCACAACGTCATCGTCTCCAAGCACGCCGACGCCATGGAGGCCTACCCCGAACCCGTCATCCTCCCCCGTGAGCCCGACGACCGCGCCGAGGCCGAGCTGCTCTCCGCCGTCGTCCCCTGCATCCTCGAACAGAACGCCTTCGAGCGCACCTGGTCGGACGCGATGTGGCAGAAGCTCAAGACCGGCACCGCCGCCTACCGCGTCGGCTGGGACCCCGATAAGCTCGGCGGCCTCGGCGACATCTCGATCGAGCGCGTCGACCTCCTCAACCTCTTCTGGGAGCCGGGCATCGCCGACATCCAGCGCAGCAAGTTCGTGTTCTGCACGCACCTCGAGGACAACGACGAGCTGGAGGAGGAGTTCCCGCAGCTGCGCGGTCGGCTGCGCGGCAACCCATTCACTGCGACGCGCTTCCTCTACGACGACGCGGTGAGTCTCGACGGCAAGAGCACCGTCGTCGAGGCGTACTACCGCCGCAAGCGCGCCGGCCGTACCGTGCTGCACTACGTCAAGTACGTCGGAGACACCGTGCTGTACTCGACGGAGGAGGGGGAGGGGGACACCACCGCAGGGGACGGCCTCTGTGCCGTCCCGCAAACCTCGCGCCTCACTTCCGGTGACAAATCGGCGCACACACTCCAATCCACCTGTCATTCCGAGACCAGTCCGCAGACTGGTCGTGGGAATCCGCATCCCCTTACACCACACATAAATACCGTGTCGACCCAAGGAGAAGCGGATTGCCACGTCGGGCTTTGCCCTCCTCGCAATGACGGAGGTGGACGAAAGCCAGTCGCGCCGATTTCCGCCGCGCAGAATGTCGAAAACGGCGCGCCGACTAAACTAACCTGTCATTCCGAGACCAGTCCGCAGACTGGTCGTGGGAATCCGCGTCCCCCGTCCCCAAGCTCCCCCGAAGGGGAAGCCAAGTACACACCTTACAGCCCCACGCCTGCCCCCGATGGCCTTTACGCCCACGGGCGCTACCCCTTCGTCCTCGACCCGCTGTTCCCGGTCGAGGGCAGCCCCTGCGGCTACGGCTTCGTCGACCTCTGCCACAACAACCAGACCGCCATCGACCTCATGCGCTCCGCCATCATCAAAAACACCGTCGTCGGCGCCACGCCCCGCTACTTCCAGCGCATCGACGGCAGCGTCAACGAGGAGGAGTTCGCCGACCTCGGCCGCGCCCTCGTCCACGTCAGCGGCAACCTCGGCGAGGACAGCCTGCGCCAGATCGGCTTCAGCCCACTCAGCGGCGTGTACATGGACGTGCTGAACTCCAGCATCCAGGAGCTGCGCGAGACCAGCGGCAACACCGAGACCTCCACCGGCAACATCAGCTCCGGTGTCACCGCCGCCAGCGCCATCGCCGCCCTGCAGGAGGCCAGCGGCAAGGGCAGCCGCGACTCGACCCGCAGCTCCTACGTTGCCTACGCCCAGATCGTCGAGCTGTGCATCGAGCTGATCCGCCAGTTCTACGGCCTGCCGCGCAGCTTCCGCATCGCGGGGCGCGCCGGCGCGGAGGAGTACATCCGCTTCTCCAACGCCGGACTCTGCCCGCGCCCGCAGCCCTTCGGAGCCGCGCTGCCGGTGTTCGACGTTAAGGTGAGCGCCCAGAAGCGCAACGCCTATTCGCGCCTGAGCCAGAACGAGCTGGCGATGGAGCTGTACCGCATGGGCATCTTCGACGAGGGCAAGGAGCAGGAAGCGCTCAGCTGCCTGCGGATGATGGAGTTCGACGGGCGCGACGAGCTGATCGGGCGCATCACGGCGTCGATGGGGCTGCGCGAGAAGCTGGACGAGCTGCAGAAGTATAAGGCGCTGGCGCTGGCATTCGCGCGGCGCTACCGTCCGGACATGGCCGAAGGGCTTGGCGTGGCCGTTGACCCCTCCCTTGGCGCCCCTTCCGAAGCTGCTGCCGCACCCCTTGGCGCCCCTTCCAGGGGAGCTGTCGCGTCAGCGACTGAGGGGTCGCCAGATGAGAGACTGGAGCAGAGTGAAAAAGACACCGACCCCGCCGCCCTCGCCGCTCTGCTCCCACCGCCGTACCTCCCGTGACGCGCGTCGAGTATTCCCCGGCCGCGCGCCGCCTGCGCCTGACCGGCCACGCCGGTGCGGGGGAGCGCGGCTCCGACCCCGTCTGCGCGGCGCTGAGCATTCTGGTGTACGCGCTGCTGGACGCGGGCGCGGAGGGCGATCTGTCACCCGGCGCGGCGGAGCTGCGCCTGCCGGCGACGGACGCATCGCTCGCGCTGCGCGGCTTCCGCCTGCTGGCGGAGAATTTCCCGCAGAATGTTGAATTTAAGGAGGTATAGCCCATGGATGAAATGCATGATAACGGAAGAACAATTGATGCGGCGGGCGCGGCACAGACCTTGCCGTCTCTTTTCGACGCCGGCAGTCACTCGGCACCGGCGACCCCTCAGTCGACCTTGCGGTCGACAGCTCCCCTAAGAGGGGCGCCAAGTGGGCGCGGTGCAGCCGATGCGCCAGCTCCGAAGCCTCGCCGCGAAGCGCTGCCCCAAACCGGCGCACGTGAGCCAAATCTTTGCCGCGAAGCGCTGCCCCTTCTAGGGGAAGTGGCACAAAGTGCCGAAGGGGTCTCCGGAGTGGAATCTGGAGCAGGGGAGAAAAAAGAGAGCGGACTAAAATCCCCCTGTCATTCCGAGACCAGTTCTCAAACTGGTCGTGGGAATCCGCATCCCCTTACACCGCACCAAGACCACACACCGCCCCAAGTAGAAACGGATTGCCACGTCGCTCGTTCCTCGCTCCTCGCAATGACAGGTAATTTTGAGTCACCCGCGCCGATTTCCGCCACGCAGAATGTTGAAAACGGCGCGCCGACTAACCAAAGCTGTCATTCCGAGACCAGTTCTCAAACTGGTCGTGGGAATCCGCATCCCCCGTCCCCCGAGTCCCCCTTGCTGCGTGCGCACTTCGCACGGCTCTGCGCCGAGGCGGACGCGCTGCACCGCGCCGACCCCGGCTTCGACCTCGATTCCGCCCTGCGCGATCCGGCCTTCGTGCGCCTGACCGCGCCGGACGTGGGCGTGCCGGTCGCGGATGCGTGGTACGCGCTGCACCGGCGCGAGTACGCCGAGACGCTGCGCCGCGAGAGTCTGGAGCAGGCCGCGGCGGCGGTGGCGTCGGGGAGCCTGCGGCCGCGAGAGGGCGGACGCGCCAGCGGCGGCGAGCTGCTGGGCACCGACCCGCGCCACATGACCGCCGCCCAGCGCGCGGAGCTGCGCGACCGCATCAAGCGCGGCGAGCGCGTCTACCCGCGGTGATGTGAAGCTTTTGCCGCGAATCGCTGCCTAAAAGGGGCGCCAAGCTCCGTCCCATCGCCCACACCCTACCACCACACTATGTAAACAAAATTATGTAACCAAAAGGAGACAAGCACATGACCAAAACCAACACCACCCACGGCATTGACCTCCAGCTTTTCGCCGACGCGGGCAGCCTCGTCAACGGCACCGCGGGCTTCGTCAACGCCTCCACCGGCGTGACCAGCGCCTTCGACACCACGAATACCCTCGCGCCCGAGCTCAAGAGCTTCTACGACACCGAGCTGCTCGAAAACGCGCGCGCCGAGATGGTCTACGCCCAGCTCGCCAAGCGCCAGCCCCTCCCCGCCAACCACCACGGCGCGGTCGAGTGGCGCAAGTGGAACAGCTTCGACCGCGCCTCGAAGCTGACCGAGGGCGTCATCCCCACCGGCCAGAAGTTCGGCGTCACGACCGTCACCGGCACGGTCGACCAGTACGGCACCTACACCGCCATCACCGACAAGCTGGAGCTGCGCGCCTACGACGACGTGATCCTCGGCGCGACCGAGGAGATGGGCGCGTCGGCGGCGGAGACGCAGGAGAAGCTGATCCGCGACGCGCTCCTGCTCGGCACCAACGTCCTCTACTGCGACAACATCGACCTCGGCACCAACGAGGTGCTGGGCACCCCGACCAGCTGCGCGGAGATGGCGGCGGGCGGCACGGCCAAGAACAAGTACAACGAGGACTACTCCCTTGGCTGGAGCCTGATGTCCCCGTCCATGGTCAATAAGGCTGTGACTATCATGAAAAAGAACCGAGTTCCGCGCATAAACGGGCGTTATTACGCCGTTGTGCACCCGTCCGTTGCGCACGACCTGCGCCAGTGGGAGGGCTGGATCGAGGCGCATAAGTACGCCGCGCCCGAGGAGCTGTTCAACGGCGAGATCGGCGAGCTGCACGGCGTGCGCTTTATTGAGAACAGCTTCGCGCCGGTGCTGGGCGTGAAGGGCGCGACCGCGGAGGATGACGACAGCTACGTGAATCAGGAGCGCGGCCGCACCTACGCGACCTATTTCTTCGGCAAGGACGCCTTCGGTATCATCGATCCGGAGGGCGGCGCGCTGGAGATGATCATCCATGACAAGGGCGAGATCGGCGGCCCGCTGAACCAGTTCTCTACTATTGGATATAAGTTTGAGACGAACGGCGCGACGATCCTGTACCCCGAGCGCCTGCTGCGCGTGATGAGCGTGTCCAGCTTCTCCGCCACCGACGAGGTGAATTGACGGGCGGCGCCCCTGCCGTGTCTTTTCCCTAATGGCACTTCCTCCACCCTGGCGACCCCTCAGTCGGCCGCAGGCCGACAGCGTCTCGCTGCGGCTCGGTCACGGCGCGGCTCTGACATGCCACCGGCATGTCATTCACTACCGCGCCGCCGCTTCGCTACCTAGTAGGGGTGCCAAGAGGTGCGGCCCCACCACTTTCAACTTACCCGAACAGCAGATTCACCAGCACGCAGAGCGCGGCGCCGAAAGCGGTGGGCAAGGCTGCAGCGAGGACTGCCCAGCGCATGCCGCCGCTCTCCTTCTTTATCGTCAGGAGCGTCGTGGAGCACGGCCAGTGCAGCAGCGAAAAAATCATCACGCACGCCGCCGTCACATGTGTCCAGCCGTTCGCGGCCAGCACCCCGCGCAGCGAAGCGAGCCCACCCAGCGGCGCAAGCTCGCCCTGCGCCGTATAGATCATCACCGCCACCGGCAGCACGATCTCATTTGCAGGCAGGCCCAATATAAACGCCAGCAGGATCGCGCCGTCCATCCCCAGCAGCCGCCCGACCGGATCAAGGGCGTCCGCTGCGTGCTGCAGAAGGCTCGCACCGCCGACGCTGATATTCGCCAACGCCCATATCGCCGCGCCTGCCGGAGCGGCGACCGCCGCCGCGCGGCCGAGCACGAACAGCGTCCGGTCAAAGATCGAGCGCACGAGCACCTGCCTGACCTGCGGCATCCGGTACGGCGGCAGCTCCAGCACGAAGCCGCTCTCCAGGCCGCGCAGCAGCGTGGCCGAGAGAAGCCCCGTCGCCGCAAATGTCAGCAGCACCGCGCCCGCGATCACACCAGTCAGCAGCAGCGCCGGAACGAAGGCTCCGCCGGCGGCGAAAAACATCGTGATCAGCGCTATCAGCGCCGGAAAGCGCCCGTTGCAGGGTATAAAAGCGTTCGTCAGCATCGCAAGCAGCCGCTCACGCGGGGAGTCGATGATGCGGCAGCCGACCACGCCCGCCGCGTTGCAGCCCAGCCCCATGCACATCGTGAGCGCCTGCTTGCCGCAGGCATGGCAGCGCTTGAACGGGCGGTCGAGATTATACGCGACGCGCGGCAGGTAGCCCACGTCTTCAAGCAGCGTGAACAACGGGAAAAATATCGCCATCGGCGGCAGCATCACCGACACCACCCACGCAAGCACGCGGTACGCCCCCTCGGCGAGCAGCCCGCGCAGCCAATCGGGCGCGCCGAGCGCCGCGAGCAGCGCGTTCAGCGCCGTCTCACCGCGTGAGAGCAGCCGCGACAGCAGCTCTGACGGGTAATTTGCGCCGATGATGGTCAGGTACAGCACCATAGCGAGCAGCGCCAGCATCATCGGGTAGCCCAGCAGCCGCCCCGTGACGACGTGGTCAACGCGCCGGTCGCGTCCGGTATAGCCCGCGGCGCGCCGCACACAGGCGGCGCACACGCTCTCGCCCTCCGCCATTATTGCCGAGACGAGCATATCCTTCAGCCGCTCGCCGTCTATCCCCTGCGCCGCAAGGAGTTCCCGCTCCGCCGCCGTGAGGGCCGGCAGGGCGCTGCCGAACAGCCCGCCGCCGAGAAACGCGTCGATGCGGCGGTTCAGCGTATCGTCGTTTTCAAGCAGACGCAGGCAGAGCCAGCGCGGGCAAAGCCGCCCCGCACACAATTTTTCCGCCGCGGGCAGCAGCGCCGTGACCGCGGCCTCCACCGGCGCGGGGTACGGTATCGCATAGCTTTCCGCCGCGGGCGAGACCAGCATTTCCGGTATCGCGGCGAGGAGGCTTTCCCGTCCGGCACGCGTCCGCGCGGACACGCACACCGCGGGCATACCCAGCCGCGCCGACAGCGCCGCCGCGTCCACCTCTATCCCCTTCCGCGCCGCCTCATCGACAAGATTGACGCACACGAGCGCGCGCCCGCCCAGCTCAAGCGTCTGTAAAACAAGGTTCATATTCCGTTCAAGGCAGCACGCGTCACAGACGATGACGACCGCATCCGCGCCGCCGAAGCATATAAAATCGCGCGCGACCTCTTCCTCCGCGGAGCGCGCCATCAGCGAATAGCAGCCCGGGAGATCGACCAGCAGATGCTCGCCGCAGCGGCCGCGCGCGTTCACGACGGTCTTGCCAGGCCAGTTTCCCGTGTGCTGGTGCAGTCCGGTGAGGCCGTTGAAAACCGTGCTCTTGCCGACGTTCGGGTTCCCGGCCAGCGCGATCACGCTCCCGCCCGCGCCGGGGCGCAGTTCAGTCTCCGCCGACGCGCCGCGTCCGGTGGAGCTTCCGGTCAAGCCCATGTCTCTCCCTCCTCCGCAGTCCGAAGAATGATGCTCAGGCAGTCCTCGCGCCGCAGCGCCAGCACCGCGCCGCGCACAAGAAACGCCCGCGGGTCGCCGCCGGGACTGACGCCGACGCACTCGATGCGTGCGCCTGGGGTCAGTCCCATATCCAGCAGGCGGCGGCGCATACCGCAGCCCTGCTCCAGCCGCACAAGCTCCGCCGTCTCGCCTGTGCGCAGCCGCGCAAGGCTGAATTCTCCGTTACAGTCCAAAAATAACACCCGCTTCCACCATCAGTATATTGCGCGGCGGCAAAGCGGGTTCATTCCCCCCTCGACTTTTGGGGAGAAGTGTGATATATTCGATTATATACATCTAACCACCGGAGGCGCGAAAATGCCCGCAATAATCGACCATGACGCAGTCAAAATGAATATCCTCGCGGCGTTCCAGAGCTGCATCGAGGAGCGCACCATCACGCAGATACCGCTGCGCATGGTGGCCGAGCGCGCCGGAATGTCGCACTCGAAGCTGCTGTATTACTTCAAGAGCAAGCATGAGCTGCTGGTGAGCTACGTGCGCTACACGCGCGAATACATGACGGAGAAGTGCGTGGCGTGGTTTGCGGAGCACCCGCGCGAAAACTACGGCTCGAACCTCGACTACATGAACGCGTTCATGGAATACGTCGCGATCGGCAAGCCCGGCGAGGTGCGCCCGAACGCCACCACGCAGACCTACGTTCTTGCCCGCTACGACGATGAGATCGGCCGCCTTGTGCGCGAGGAATTCGCCGAGTGGCGGCGCATCATGGAGCGGTGCCTGATAAAAATTTACGGCGAGGATGTCGGCGCGCGCGAGGCTGAGGCCATGATGATCCTGATCGCGGGGACGTTCATATGCAACTATAACGGCGCGCTGACCGGCAATATCAACAATAACATCATCGGATATTTGAGCAATCTATCAAAGAGCTGAGGCGAGAAACTGCAATGAACATCGAACATGTTGCAATGTACGTAAACGACCCGGATGCCGCGCGGGATTTCTTCATAAAATATCTTGGCGCGCGCTCGAACGGCGGCTACCGCAACCCGAATACGGGCTTCCGCTCGTATTTGCTCTCCTTCGACGGCGGCGCGCGGCTTGAGATAATGAGCAGGCCGGGGATGGCGGAGCTGCCGAAGGAACCTGCCCGCACCGGCTACGCGCACATCGCTTTCAGCATGGGCAGTCGGGAGAATGTGGACGAGCTGACCGCAAGGCTCCGAGCCGACGGCTTTGATGTCATCAGCGGTCCACGGACGACGGGTGACGGCTACTACGAAAGCTGCATCGTCGCCATCGAGCTGAATATGATCGAGCTGACGGTCTGAACCGGCGGCGAATCAGGCACAGGGAGGGAATGTTATAATCTTATATTTTTCCGCGACGGGAAACTGCAAATATGTCGCTTCGCGGCTCGCGCAGGCCGAGGGGCAGGAGACGCTGTCCATCGTCGACTGCATCCGCGACGGCCGCTATGCCTTTGAGGACGAGGTCATCGGCATTGTGTCCCCCACCTACTTCTGGGGGCTGCCGAGCATCGTCGGGGAATTTCTCGGAAAGGCTTCGTTCAAAACCGGCTACCTGTTCTTCATCGCCACCTACGGGACTCTCCCCGGCGCTGCCGGAGTCATGGCGGCCAGGGCCATTCGCGGGCGGGAAATCGACGCGTACTACTCTGTGCGCATGCCGGACACCTGGACGCCTGTTTTCGACCTCTCGACGCCCGAGAAGACCGCGAGATTTACCGGCACGACGGAAGCGGATATCGGCCGCGCGATACGCGGCGTGAGTGAGCGCCGCACGAACCGGCACATGTTTCCGCGCACTCCGGCGTTCATCACCGAGCTGATATCCCAGCCGATGTACAACAACAGCGCACGGCGCACCGCGAAGCTCCGCGTCGGGGACGACTGCGTCGGCTGCGGGCTGTGCGCAAAGAAGTGCCCCGTGCAGGCCATCGAGATGCGGGACGGCAAGCCCGTCTGGGTCAAGGACAAGTGCGTGATGTGTCTCGGTTGTCTGCATCGATGCCCGAAATTTGCATACCATCAGTTGACAAGGGCAAACACGGTTTTGGCGGGCAGAAATGCGCCCATACTTCTTCAAAGTCCTTGACAATACGGCAAGTATTCTCTGCGGCCTTTTCATCGTCTGGCCACATTTCTGCTCCGTCAAAACTGCTGCGCACCTGACAGAGGTGGATTTTCGAGTGATTTTTGTTTTTTGAGACGCAGATGTGTCGTAGTCCTATAATTCAAATTAAAGCCCAACGAAGTGGGTTTGATTTGAGAAGGAAGAAGGAGATTGCAGAGTGCAGCTTTTGCCGCAAGGCGGAAGTGGAACGGTGCAAGCTTCTTCTGACGCGGCGAAAAGAACAAAAAGCGCCGAAAAGACGCGCTGTCAGGCGTGTCTGCCCTTGTTAACTGATGGTACACTACGGCGAAAACACGCGGCGGCACGGGCAGTACACGAACCCGAACGTGAAGCTGTAACAGCCGGCTCCGCACTCTCGTCTGACCCGCGCAGGACAAAATTTTAAGGCTGGAGGGCTATATGTACAAGACTGATATTACACCTACAAGGTGGATCGTGTATGACATTTTCGGGAACGTCGGGTGGATCGCCTACTATGTCGTTCTGGTGAAATGTTTCGCGGAAAAACCGGAATTCATGCAGTACTGGGGCTTGGCGGCGGTGGCCGTGCTGGCCATTATTCCGGCGCTTCTCATGCTGGTTGGGCTGGTCGAGCTTATCAGCGAGCGCATACAGAAGCTGGACTATATTCTGCCCAAGGCTCGCGTTTACAGGGGCTTCGGGGCGCTGAGCCTCGGCGGCATTATGGGCGCGGCCGTTGCGCTTATCGGCATCGTGTACGCGCTGATAGTGGGCGCGGGCGAGGACATCTGCTATCTGTACATCATGCTCGCGGGCGGCGTGCTGTGCGCGGTGTTCGCGGGGCTGTGCTTCAAGAGATACAAGAAAATCAATTAGTCTTAACCATCATTGATACACAAAAAGGCTGTCATTATACAATGACAGCCTTTTTCATATAAAGTTCCCAAGCTTCAGACCGGCGATGAGCATTTTCAGCCCCATCGCCGTGACGAGCACGGACGACACGCGCGCCGCGTATTTTTTCAGCTTCGGCGGAACAAGCCCCTTGCACACGCCAAGCAGAAACAGCGTGGGCACTGTGCCGAGGGCGAAGCACAGCATCACCGCCGCGCCCCGGACGGCAGAGCCCGTGCCGACGGCGTAGGTCCACATCGCGTAGAGCGAGCCGCAGGGCATAAGCCCCGTCGCAAGACCCGCGATAAGCGGCGCGCCGCCCTTCGGCAAGCCGCGTCTGCGCGGCATGAGCTGCGCCGCGAGCCGCCGCAGCGCCGGAGCGGAGCCGGACAGATTCACGCCCATGAGCGTGACCGCCGCGCCCGCAAGCGTAAAGACCATGGACTTTGTCTGCGCGCCGTAGCTTATCGCCGCGCCAAGCCCGCCGCACAGCGCGCCCACCGCGGTATAGGCCGCGACTCTACCGAGATTATAGGCCGCGGCGGCGCGAAGCTCCGCGCCGCGCCCGACGTCGATACCCCCGCCCTGCGCCATGGCGATGCCGCCGCACATGCCGAGACAGTGCACGCTCGTGACCATGCCGAGCAGCAGCACCTGAAGCAGGCTCATACCGGCGCTCATGACCGGAGCGCCCGGCTTCGCATACCGAGTCAGCAGCCAGGTCAGCAGGATTACGGCAGCCGCGCATATAGCATCCGCCGCCACGCCGCCGAGTCCGCTGCCGCCCACGCCGTAACCGGCATTTTTCACGCACTGCTCCAGCCGCTCCGGCGTGACGATGGCGGGGTCATACTTCACGCGCGCGGCGCTCTTATAATAGCTGACCTCCGCGTCCACGACCCCGCGCTCCGCGAGCAGCGCCGCGGCGATCACGTCCTCACACGAGTGGCAGACCATGCCGCCGAGCTTCATATCCAGAACTTCCGTCGTATACGCGCTCATTTTTTCTCCACCGCCTTCTTCAGCCGCAGTGAATTCATCAGCACCGCGATGGACGACAGGCTCATCGCCGCCGCGGCCATCGAGGGATTGACGACACCGAAGGCCGCCGCACCGACCGACATGACGTTATACAGCAACGCCCACGCGAGATTCAGCCTTATCGCGCCCATCGTCGCGCGCGAGACTTCAAGCGCGTCCGGTACGGCGCTCAGTCTGCCGCCGAGCAGCGTTATGTCGGACGACTCGATCGCGACGTCCGTCCCGCCGCCCATGGCTATCGCCGTGTCTGCCGCGGCGAGGGCGGGCGCGTCGTTTATCCCGTCGCCGACCATGGCGAGCTTCAGGCCGCGCGATTGCAGTTCGCGTACTTTTTCGGCCTTATTCTCCGGCAAAACGCCGCTGAGGACGTATTCTATATCACATTCGGCGGTGACCGCCTGCGCCGTGCGCTCGTTGTCGCCGGTGATGAGCCACAGCTCGACGCCGAGCTTTTTCAGCCGCCGCACCGTCTCCGCCGCGTCCGGACGGAGACGGTCGGCCACGCCGATGACGCCCAGCAGCTTCCCGCCGCGGGCGACGCAGACCTCGGTTTTCGCCTGACTGCGGACGTCGGGCAGTGCGGCCAGCGGCGATATGTCCACGCCCAGCCGCGCCATCAGCTCACGGCTCCCCGCCGCGAGCGTTTCGCCGCCGGTTCTGCCGGTCACGCCGAGGCCGGGCAGGTTCTCAAAATCCGTCAGCTTCGGCGGCAGCATACCCGCACAGCCGAACGCCGCGCCGCGGCACACCGCCTGCGCCACCGGATGCTCCGACAGCCGCTCGACCGCCGCCGCGCACACCGCCAGCTCCTGCGGCGAAGTCCCGCTGCAAGGCAGCAGCTCCGTGACCTCCGGCTGACCCCATGTGAGTGTGCCGGTCTTGTCGAACACCACAGCGCCCGTGCGCCAGCAATTTTCTATTGCCGCGCCGTTTCTGAACAGGACGCCCAGCTCCGCCGCGCGGCCTGTACCGACCATGATGGCCGTGGGCGTGGCGAGACCGAGCGCGCAGGGGCAGGCGATGACCAGCATGCTGCACAGGCAGTTTATCGCCCTGTCCCAGTCGCCGGGGGCGAGCGCGAAGAACCACAGGCAGAACACGCCCGCCGCCAGCGCGATCATCACCGGCACGAACACCGCCGCGATCTTATCCGCCAGCCGCTGCACGGGCGCTTTGGAGCTTTGCGCGCGCTGCACAAGGTCGATTATCTGCTGCAGAACGGAGTCCTTGCCAAGCCGCGTCGCAGCGAGCTTCACACTGCCGGAGCGGTTGAGCGTGCCGCCGAGCAGCTCGTCGCCCTCGGCTTTATCTACCGGCAGGCTCTCCCCCGTCAGCAGCGACTCGTCGACCGCGCAGCGCCCCTCGATTATCACGCCGTCCACGGGGATGCGCTCCCCCGGGCGGATGATGACGACGTCGTGCTCCTCGATCTCCTCAATGCTCAGCTCCTTCTCCTCGCCGCCGCGCTGCACGAGCGCGGTTTTCGGCTGAAGCCGCATGAGGCGGCGTATCGCCTGCGAGCTTTCGCCCATGGCAAGCTGCTCAAGGTAGCGCCCGAACAGCAGCAGCGCGATGAGCACGCCGTTGGAGAGGAAGTACAGCATCTTCCCGACAGGGACGGTGAACGCGACGTAGCTGCTGTAAAGGTAAATTATCGTTGTCGACAGCGCGACGAGGACGTCCATGTTCATCGTCCCGTTGCGCAGGCCGCGCCAGGCGCCGCGGTAAAAATACATGCCCGGCCAGAACTGGATCACGGTTGCGATCACAAACTGGACAAGGTAGTGCATCTCCCAGACGAGCGGCACGCTCAGAAGCGTCGCGGCGGCGATGAGCCGCAGCAGCGCGAGCCGCTTTCTGACCTCCGACTCCTCCTCGCCGCTGGTCATCTCGCCCAGTTCCGCCCACACATCGACCTCGCGCAGCGCCGCGAGCAGACGGCGGCTGTCCGGATTCACAGGCCAGACGCGGACGAGGATACTGCCGGTCTCGGCGTTCTGCTCCGCGCTCTGCACCTCTTCCATGGCGCGCAGCGCGGCGAGGGCACGGCTCATCGTCTCCGCGTCGAGCGCGGGACATTTCAGCTCCACGCTGTCCGCCGGAACGCCGAAGCCCGCTTTTTTCACCGCGGCAGCAATCGACGCGATGCTCGCCTCGTCCTCGTCATAGCTTATGAGCGCGCGGCCGGACGCATAGTTCACCGCCGCGTCGCGTACGCCGTTCACGGCTCTGATTGCGCGGTTCAGCCGCTCGACGCAGGCCGTGCAGTCGATATCGCTGATTTTCAGGGAAATTTCTTTCATTGCGGACACCTTGCTCAATACGTCCGATACGGGAGACGCTGTCCCCCGTATCAGTTGATATAATTCTTATTTTGCCGCGTTTTCGGCTTTTACGGCCTTTTTGATCTCGAAAAACTTCTTGAGAGAGATGACGGAGCAGGGCAGGCAGAACACCGGCACGTGGAAGAGCAGGATCCAGCTGAGGGTATCGACGCCCTGATAGAATTGCATGCCGTTGCCCGCGTCGTACCAGACGCCCTCGATAAGCTCAAAATATGTAAAGTTCCAGATGCCCCAGTTCAGGCCGCTGGAGGAGCCGAAGCAGTGCAGCACGACGAACGAGAGCGAGGTGACGATGCCGCCCAGCGCGCTGACAAGCGTCGCGGACATGCGGCGGCTCCTGGCCAGAAAGATGGACACGACGGGCAGCACGTAGACGATTAGGTTCAGCGCCCAGAGAGACAGCGGAATGGTGTAGCCCCAGTTGACGGCCTGACGGATATGGTCGCCGTCGTGAATGAGCACCGACACGAGCATGATTACCGCGCAGATGACCATTGTCTTGGTGGTCTTCGCGTCAAGCTTCGTGTCCAGCAGGCGGACGGTATTTTTCTCCTTGGATGACATTGCAATATCCTCCCCAGAATTTTTATTATTGACCGCTTGGTCAATAATAAAAATAGCACATTCTTCCGGCATTGTCAATAACTTGACTTTCGTTTTTATGGGTGGTAATATGTTTTTATAACCACGCGGTCAACAAAAATCAGGCGGTGATATTTTGAGCGAAGAGAAGCATATACGGATCTATCCCCTGCGCTGCGGCAGCATCCGCGTGTCGCCGCAGATGGCCTACGGCGGCGAGCTTGGGCTGCGCGGTGCGGCGGAAATGGCGCTCTGTCCGGACAGGGCGCGCGTCGAACTGCCCGTGTTCGCGTTTCTGATAGAGCATCCGCGGGGGCGGCTGCTGTTCGACTGCGGCTGGTGCCGCGAGATAAGTCCGGACGGGCGCTATGACGTGAAGGCCGTGCGCCGCATATTGCCGGAGCGGCTGGCCGCGCTCTACCACCCGACGCTACTGAAGGGCGAGGCAATCGACGAGCGCTTGGCGGCGCTCGGACTGCGCGCGGAGGATATCGACTGTGTGCTCATAAGTCATCTCGATCCGGATCACGTCAGCGGCATCCGCCATCTAACCGGCGCAAAGCGCTTTCTCATGGCCGAGGAAGAGCGGTTCTGGAGCTGCCGCACGGTCTACGCCATGCGCGAGCCGAAGGAGCTGTGGCGCGACAGGCCGATCGACGTGTTCTGGTACAAGGGCACGCCCCTTGGGCCGAACCGCTGGTCATACGATCTGTTCGGCGACGGCAGCGTGCAGCTCATAAACGTCCCCGGCCACACGGACGGGCAATTCGCCGCCAAGATTCAGAACGGGAGCCGCTTTGCGCTGCTGACCGCCGACGCGGCATATTCGCCGCGCTCGTGGGAAGAGATGATAGTGCCGGGCTTCGGGTTCAACCGGCTGGCGCAGCGGAAGTCGTTGGAGTGGATACGCGCTGAGGCCGCGTTGGCCGGCTGCGCCGCCGTGCTCGCGAGCCACGACCCCGGCATCAGCGGGGATGTTATTGTGCTGTGAAGTAAAATAATAACGGGACGGCATATATGCCGTCCCGTGGTGTTTACTCTGCTCTTTCTTTTTCCTATTGGCAATAGCCCAAGTCTGGCGACCCCTCAGACGCTGACGCGCCAGCGTCTCACTACCGCGCCGCCGCTTCGCTACCTAAGAGGGGCGCCAAGGGGGGTGCCACATCTCTGCTCACGAGCAGAAGCGGTGCTTGCCGATGGTGACGATCAGCGGGCGCGACCAGATCCACTTGCTGGTCGCGGTGGCGGGATTGAAATAATATATCGCGCCGCCGCTCGGGTCGGAGCCGTTGAGCGCGTCCTGCGCGGCGCGGTAGGCGCTCTCGGCGATCGGCTCGTCAAACTGTCCGTCGTCAAGGCATGAAAACGCGCCGGACTGATATATCACGCCCGAGATCGAATTTGGGAACGACGAGTGCCGCACGCGGTTGAGCACGACAGCGCCGACGGCCACCTGCCCCGTATACGGCTCGCCGCGCGCCTCGGCGGAGATCACGCGCGCGAGCAGATACAGATCGCCCGACTGCGTGCCGCCCGACGAATCGCCCCCGCCGCCGTTTATGCCCAGCGCCGCGAGCGTCTGCGCGCCGACGACGCCGTCTGCGGTCAGGCCGTTCTTCTGCTGAAAATACTTTACCGCCTTCTCGGTCGCGCTGCCGAACACGCCGTCGACCTCGCCGGAATAATAGCCCCAGTTTTTCAGGCGCGTCTGTATCTCGGTCACGGTGGCGCCGCTCGCGCCCTTTTTATACGCGTCGCCCCATGCGCCCGTCAGGCTCGCCGTCACGGCGCAGACCGTCAGCATCACGCACAGCCCCGCCGTCCACATTCTTTTTCTCCAGTTCAAAACAACACCCCCACAAGCTTTTTGATAGTTTGTGGGGGTGCTTCCTGTTTTATTCAGTTCGGTTCAAAAATCAATCCTTGCTGCGGGTGCTGATCTCCTCGCAGATCTTTGCCATGAACTCATCAAGCGGCATCGCGCCGAGGTCGACGCCCGCGCGGGTACGGACGGAGACGGTTCCGGCTTCGGCTTCCTTATCGCCAACTACGAGCATGTACGGGATCTTCTGCATCTGCGCCTCGCGGATCTTATAGCCGATCTTCTCGTTTCTGAGGTCGGTCTCGACGCGAACCTTCGCCGCGTCAAGCTTTGCGGCGACGCTCTTGGCGTAGTCTGCGGCGCGGTCGGTTATGGGCATGACCTTGACCTGAACCGGAGAGAGCCACACCGGGAATGCGCCGGCAAAATGCTCGGTAATGACGCCGATGAAGCGCTCGATGGAGCCGAACACAACGCGGTGGATCATGACGGGGCGGTGCTTCTCGCCGTCAGCGCCGGTGTACTCAAGCTCAAAGCGCTCGGGAAGCTGCATATCGAGCTGGATGGTGCCGCACTGCCAGGTACGGCCGAGGGAGTCCTGAAGATGGAAGTCCAGCTTCGGGCCGTAGAACGCGCCGTCGCCCTCGTTGATAACATAGCTCTTGCCCATCTCGGTGATGGCTTCCTTCAGCGTCTCCTGCGCGAACTCCCAATCCTTCTCGTCGCCCATATGATCGTCGGGCATGGTGGACAGCTCTATCTCATAGGGCAGGCCGAAGAGGGAGTAGACCTCGTCGAAGAGGCGGACGACGTTCTTTATCTCGTCCTTCATCTGATCCCAGGTCATGAAGATGTGCGCGTCGTCCTGAGTGAAGCAGCGGACGCGGAACAGGCCGTGCAGCGCACCGGACAGCTCGTGGCGGTGCACCAAACCCAGCTCACCCACGCGCAGCGGCAGGTCACGGTAGGAGTGCGGCTCGGATTTATACACCAGCATTCCGCCGGGGCAGTTCATGGGCTTTATCGCGTAATCCTCGCCGTCGATGACGGTGGTGTACATGTTCTCTTTGTAGTGATACCAGTGGCCGGAGGTCTCCCAGAGGTGGCGGTTGAGTATCATCGGGGTCGAGACCTCGACATAGCCGTATCTCTTGTGCACCTCGCGCCAGTAGTCGATAAGGGTATTTTTGAGCACCATGCCCTTCGGCAGGAAGAACGGGAAGCCGGGGCCTTCCTCGGTCAGCATAAACAGGCCCAGCTCCTTGCCGAGACGGCGATGGTCGCGGCGCTTTGCCTCCTCAAGACGCTGAAGATATGCGTCCAGCTCGTCCTTCTTCGGGAAGGCTACGCCGTATATGCGCTGGAGCGTCTGACGGCTGGAGTCGCCGCGCCAGTAGGCGGCGTTGCAGGCGGTAAGCTTGATGGCGTTGCCCTTGATGCGGCCGGTGGAGTCAAGGTGCGGGCCGGCGCAGAGGTCGACAAACTCGCCCTGACGGTAGAAGGAGATGTGCGCATCCTCCGGCAGGTCGTTTATAAGCTCGACCTTATACGGCTCCTCGCGCTCCTCCATGAACTTGATGGCCTCCTCGCGGGGCAGCTCAAAGCGCTCAAGCTTCAGCTTCTCCTTGCAGATCTTGCGCATCTCGGCCTCGATCTTCTCCATTATTTCCGGAGTAAAGGGGAAGGGAGAGTCCATATCATAATAGAAGCCGTTTTCAATGGCGGGGCCGATGGCCAGCTTGACCTCAGGGTAGAGGCGCTTCACGGCCTGTGCCAGCACATGGGAACAGGTGTGCCAATAAGTGCGGCGGTATTCTTCATTTTCAAAGTTGTATTTGTTCTCGTCCATAATGTCCTCCTAAATTAAAACACCCTTGACGCGACATATTATCGCGCCAAGGGTGCATAAAAATACACGGTTCCACCTTGAGCTTTCACTCATTGCCCGTTAACGCCGGGGATACGTGAGGGCATTTCCGCCCTCCGGCTCAGGAGCGGTCACTCGGAAGCATATCCGGGACAGCTTGCAGCCGGTGACTGTCCTCTCTGTGCGTATTCCGCTTCCGTGTTCTCCGTCAACGCCAGTTTCAATGCAGCTATGATAGCACCGTTTCCCCGGCCTGTCAATCGTTTTTGCCGATTTTGCGCTGGATGAGCTTTACAAGCTCAACGAGCGGGATGATGCAGGCGCCGAGGGCGATTGCGATGAGGTACTCGTTGAAGTCGACGGCGGTGAAATCAAAAGCGTTTGCCAGGAACGGCACTTCGCACACGAGGGTGGTTGCAATGAGAGAGCCTATGGCCGCGAACACCAGCGCCCTGTTATGGGTGCCGAGCGTGAAGATGCTGCCGCGCTGGGAACGCATGTTGAACGAATGGAATATCTCGGCCATGGACATGGTCAGGAAGGCCATCGTCGTGCCGTCGGCGCTGTTGGTTATCTCCCATACACCGGTCTCAATGAAGTGGCCGACGAAGTAGGACACCATGATGAGCAGCGTGACGAGCAGTCCCTGATACGCGATATCGAAGCCCATGCCGCCGGCGAAGATGCCGGCCTTTGCGTCGCGCGGGCGGCGGCGCATGACGTCTGGCTCTGCCTTCTCCATGCCCAGCGCCAGCGCCGGGAAGCAGTCGGTTACAAGGTTTATCCACAGCAGATGCACAGGCTCAAGAATGGTGAAGCCCAGTATGGTTGCGAAGAAGATGCTAAGCACCTCGCTCATGTTCGAGCCGAGCAGGAATTGGATCGCCTTGCGGATGTTGCCGTACACGCGGCGGCCCTCCTCGACAGCGCCGACTATCGTTGCAAAGTTATCGTCCGCGAGTACCATGTCGGCGGCGTTCTTGGTGACGTCGGTGCCGGTGATGCCCATGCCGACGCCGATGTCGGCGGACTTGATGCTGGGCGCGTCGTTGACGCCGTCGCCTGTCATGGCGGTGACGTAGCCCGCCTTGCGCCATGCGTTTACGATGCGGGTCTTGTGCTCCGGCTGGACGCGGGCGTAGACGCTGATATTTTTGAACTTCTGCTCAAACTCCTCATCGCTCATCTCGTTGAGCTGCGCGCCGGTGATGGCCTCGCTGCCGTCGGTGAGAATGCCGAGCTCCTTTGCGATGGCGACCGCGGTGTCGATATGGTCGCCGGTTATCATGATGGGGCGTATGCCCGCCTCGCGGCACTCCGCGATGGCGTCCACGACTTCGGGGCGGACGGGGTCTATCATGCCGCACAGCCCCATGAAGCACAGCTCCTGCTCAAGGGTCTCCGGCTCGAAGTTGACGGGCTTTGCATCCCAGACACGCTCGGCACATGCGAGCACTCGCAGCGCGCGGTCGGCCATGGCCTTGTTCGCGCGGAGTATCTCGGCGCGGTACTCGTCGGTCATCGGGACGCGCCGGCCGTCGGAATCGATATAATAGGCGCACTTGCCGATAAGCACGTCGGGCGCGCCCTTGGTGTACTGAATGAAGCTGCTGCCGTTTACATGGACGGTGCTCATGAGCTTGCGCGTGGAGTCAAACGGAGCCTCGCCGCAGCGCAGGAAACGCGCCTTGAGCGTGGTCTTATCCGCGCCGAGCTTATTCGCCCATGCGACGAGCGCGGCCTCGGTCGGCTCGCCCGTGACCTTGCCGCTCTCATCCAGCTCCGCGTCGGAACACAGCGCCATGGCGGAAGCGAGCTTCTTCTCGTCGGTGCCGAAGTAATCGACGACGGTCATCTTGTTCTGGGTGAGGGTGCCGGTCTTGTCGGAACAGATTATCTGCGCGCAGCCGAGAGTCTCGACCGCAGTCAGCTTGCGAATTATCGCGTTGCGCTTGGACATGTTCGTGACGCCGATGGACAGCACCATCGTGACGACGGCGACAAGCCCTTCGGGGATGGCCGCGACGGCGAGGGAGACGGCGATCATGAACGAATCGAGCACGACCTCGACCGTGAAGCCGCCCGCGCGCAGCAGCTGTACAACGAACACCAGCGCGCATATGCCGAGCACCAGCCAGGTCAGTATCTTCGACAGCTGGGACATCTTTATCTGCAGCGGGGTCTGCCCCTCCTCGGCGGTGGCCAGAGCGTCGGCGATCTTGCCCATCTCGGTGTCCATGCCGGTGGCGGTGATGACGGCGGTACCGCGGCCGTAGACCACGGTGCTGCCCATGTAGACCATGTTCTTGCGGTCGCCGAGGGTGACGTCCTTCGTCTCATCGACAAGGTTTATCGCGTCGATGAACTTCAGCACGGGGACGGATTCGCCGGTCAGCGCGGCTTCCTCTATCTTGAGGCTGGCGCTGGTGAGCAGGCGGCCGTCGGCGGGGATTGCGTCGCCCGCTTCGAGCAGGATGACGTCGCCGGGGACAAGCTCCTCGCTGTGGATCGTGACGAGCTTACCGTCGCGCAGCACCTTCGAGGTGGCAGCGGACATCTCCTGCAGCGCCTCGATGGCTTTCTCGGCCTTGTTCTCCTGATATACGCCGAGCACGGCGTTGACGACGACGACGGCGAGGATGATGATAACGTCGGCAAAGCTCTCGCCCTGCGTGACCGCGAGCACGCCGCTTATCGCCGCCGCGACGAGCAGGATGATTATCATCGGGTCTGCCATCTGGCCGAAGAAGCGCTTGATCAGGGACTCCTTGGCAGGCTCCTTCAGCTTGTTTTTGCCGTGCGCTTCGAGCCGCTTCTGGGCTTCGGCGCTGCTCAGGCCGTTCTCGGAGCTGTCAAGCTCGGCAAGGACGGCTTCCTTTTCTTCGCAATAGGTTTTCATAGGCTATCCTCCCATATTAGTTTCGCCTGCGGAAGCCGTTTTATTTGCGACTTGGCAAATAAAAAAAGACTCCTACAGCGTGAGCTGTAAAAGTCTTGCAAAATACATGTAAAACAGAGCATGTATCCGATACGCCGAACCTTTCGGTTGGGATGACGACGCATCAACGCACATATGCGCAAGCTACTCCCCTTTAACGCGCTTAGTTTAGCATAAGCCCCGGCGGAAGTCAATCGACTTTCGCCGGGATTTGGGCAAAATTAACTATTTGGCCATTTTTTAGCCTTAAATTATACATTAAACCTGAAGAGGGTCACATCTCCGTCGTGCATGACGTAGTCCTTGCCCTCGCTGCGGACAAGCCCTTTCTCCTTGGCCGCCGCCATGCTGCCGCAGGCCTTGAGATCGTCGAAAGCGACTATCTCCGCGCGGATAAAGCCGCGCTCAAAGTCGCTGTGTATCTTGCCCGCCGCCTGCGGAGCCTTCGTCCCGCGGCGGATAGTCCATGCGCGGCACTCGTCGCTGCCGCAGGTCAGGAAGGATATCAGACCGAGCAGCTCGTAGGAGCATTTTATCATGCGGTCGAGTCCGGACTCCTCAAGCCCCAGCTCCTCAAGGAACATCAGCTTGTCCTCCGGCTCCAGCTCCGCCATCTCCTCCTCGACCTTGGCGCATATCGGCAGGACCTGCGCGCCCTCTTCGGCCGCGATGGCGGCGACGGTCTGGTAATATTTGTTGTCTGCAAAGTGCGCGACGCCGTCCTCGTCCATGTTCGCGGCGTAGATGATGGGCTTCGAGGTCAGCAGGTCGCTCGTCGCGATTATCTCGGCGTCGTCCTCATCGCACTCGAAGCTGCGGGCACTCTTGCCGTTATTCAGGTGCTCGAGCAGCGCCTTGAACACGTCCGCCTCGTGCATGAACTTCTTGTCGCCCTTCGCGGCCTTGAGCGCCTTGTCGATGCGGCGCTCGACCATCTCCATGTCGGCCATGATGAGTTCGAGGTCGATGATATCGATGTCGCGCTTCGGGTCGGTGCTGCCCTCAACGTGGATGACATTCTCGTCGTCAAAGCAGCGCACGACGTGGATTATCGCGTCGGTGGCACGGATGTTGCCGAGGAACTTGTTGCCGAGCCCCTCGCCCTTGGACGCGCCCTTGACAAGGCCCGCGATGTCAACGAATTCGATGACGGCGGGGGTGTACTTCTTGGGCTGGTACAGCTCTGCGAGGAAGTCCAGCCGCTCGTCCGGCACGGTCACCATGCCGACGTTCGGCTCGATCGTGCAGAACGGGAAGTTTGCCGACACCGCGCCCGCGTTCGTGATGGCGTTGAAGAGGGTTGATTTGCCGACGTTCGGCAGCCCGACGATTCCTAATTTCATTTGTACTCATTCTCCTTCGATTTTCCTTGATTTTCAAGGGGTTTCAGCGTTTGGTGTCTTGGCTGTTACACCATTTTTACACCA
>JABLTO010248003.1_pt1 | contig 32288 bp, 9 predicted proteins | sample 7160091 | NCBI WGS metagenome assembly JABLTO01 (sample SAMN14651225, study PRJNA627086) | human gut metagenome | isolation source: feces | host: Homo sapiens
TAAATAGCCATTTAGCTGAGTATTGATTCTTTGCTTCGTATAAATCGAATCAAGTATTGAAACCACTTTTCGCTGTGTCTCGATGTGAGGAAGTTCAATTTCAATTCGAGACACATCAGCAGGATGGACACGAAATACTTTCATACCTCTTACATACCGACGAAGCTCACCGATAAAACAAGGAGAACTCATAAGGTAGTTGAGATAGGCAGGTATAACAAGATCTCTGCGTTTAACACGGACAATAGTCGTCTCAGTACCCGAAACAGCAAGCTTATTTTGTGGATTGTTGAAAAGATAAGCATGTCCCAAATCATCAACAGTTTCCGAAGTAAGCACATACACGATGTCCTGATCTTTAAGGCACTGACTTTCTTTAACCTTTTCACCGCGGAGAATAAACGGAATAGGTTTTGATGGACTTTCAACATCAATGCGCAGGTCAAACCCTTTATAAAGGTCACCATAATGGATATAGAGGTAATCTCCGGTGTCGTGCATACGGGCACGGGGAATGCTCGCTCCACGACTAAAGCTGCAAATATCGCCAAGTACGACTTTACATCCCATACCCAATTGCCTCCAGATTCTTCTTGATTTGCTCTTGCAAGCGGCTGGATTCCTCAAAGCACTTGGAAATCTCACCGGTTAGCCGCTTCATTTTCTCCTCGAATGGTTCACCGTCATCTTCCGGTTCGGCAATGCCGACATAGCGGCCTGGCGTGAGAATGTAGTCCTGCTTGGCAATGTCCTCAGTTGTGGCGATGGCCGAAAAGCCCTTCTCCTCTTCCAATGTTCCAGCGCGGAATGCGTCGAACGCTCCCGATACCTTGGCGATATCTTCATCGGTGAACTCACGCAGTTTACGAGAAACCATGGTTCCCATGTTCCTCGCATCAATAAACAAGGTCTTGCCCGGCTGGGCCTTCTTGTTTGTGATTATCCACAGGCTCACAGGAATACCCGTACTGTAGAAAAGCTTATCGGGCATGGCGATAATGCCTGCAACCAAATCCGCCTTGACGATATTGGCTCGAATATCGCCTTCACCGCTCGTCTGACTGGATAAAGCACCATTGGCAAGCACTAGACCAATACGCCCTCCAGTCGGCTGCAGATGATGAATCATATGTTGCATCCATGCAAAGTTGGCGTTGCCTTCTGGCGGAGTGCCGTAATCCCATCTCGGGTCTTCCTTGAGCTTATCCCCTCCCCAATCTTTCAGATTGAACGGTGGATTCGCAAGAATGAAATCGAATCTCTCGTTCTTATGCAGATCATTAAAGAACGTATCCGCATTATGATCGCCAAGATCGGCATCAATGCCACGGATGGCAAGATTCATCGTTGCCATTTTCCATGTAGTCGGGTTGCTTTCCTGCCCGTATACGGACAGATCAGAAATCTTGCCCTGATGACGTTCCACAAACTTGGCCGACTGCACGAACATGCCTCCAGACCCGCAGCAAGGATCATAGACCCGCCCATGGTAAGGCTCAATAATCTCAACCAAGGTTTTCACAATGCAAGCCGGCGTATAGAACTCTCCAGCGTTCTTTCCTTCGGCCTCCGCAAATTTAGCTAAGCAGTATTCATAGGTGCGTCCAAGAATATCTTTGCTGTCACCCTTATCCGCCATCTTTACGTTGGTGAACAGATCCACAACCTCGCCCAAGCGGCGCTTGTCGAGCTCCTGACGGGCAAAGTTCTTGGGGAGAATATTCTTCAGCTTATCGTTCTCCGATTCAATCGAACGCATAGCCTCATCGATTACCTTGCCAATCTCTGGAGTGTGCGCAGCGGCAGCAATCACATTCCAACGTGCATTTTCAGGCACAAAGAAAATATTCTCTGCCAGGTACTCGTCGCGATCCTCTTCAAAGCCTTCGCCTTCATCCACAAGCTCCTGATGCTTCTGATCGAACTTGTCGGAGAGGTACTTCAGGAAGATCAGGCCGAGAACCACATTCTTGTATTCCGAAGCATCAATGTTGCCCCGTAGCTTGTCCGCGGCTTTCCAAATCTGCTCTTCAAAGCCGATTTCCGCCGTATTATCGTTTTTCTTCTTCGCCATTTCCTGTTCCTACTCTTCGATCTTGGTATCAGCCCAAAGCTCGCACTGCTTCATCACAGTATCCATGGCATCATCGACGCCTTCAGGCGGATACTTGTATTTTCGCAGCAAACGTTTGATCGCACGTCGCATTCCAGCACGGGCACTTTCCTTCTTCTGCCAGTCAATCGTGGCACTTCTTTGCATGGTTTCAGTCAACTCACGCGCTATAGCAACCAACTGGTCGTTGTTATAGAAATCCTTGACCGCTTGAGGTTTGGTAATGGCATCATAGAATGCCATTTCCTCATCATTCAGTCCAAGCTTCTGGGCATCATCACGGTCTTTCATAATGTCACGAGCCATTTGAAGAAGCTCTTCAATGACCTGCGCATTGGTCAGCATGCCATTGAGATAGGAGTTCAATGTGCTTTGCAGCATCTCGCTGAATTTCTGCGCTTTGACCACGCTGGTTCGCTGATAAGCACGAACTTTCTCCTTGATGAGTCGTTTCAGACTCTCGACGGCGATGTTCTTTTCCTTCATGCCGGCGATTTCCTGAAGAAACGCTTCATCGAACAAGGAAATCTCAACACTGTTCTTGTCGAAAAGGTTGATCACGCCATCAGCATGAACAGTTTGCTCAAGGATGTCGCTTACACGCTTGTTGAATTCGGCGTAGGTCATGCCTCCACCACCATTACCTTTACGCCCGGTAAGGCGAAGTACCTGAACACGCAAAACCGACAAATAAGCTGCTTCGTGCTGGTCCTCTTCAGAAACCAGGCTCTTGCATAGGCTCAATGCCTGGTTCATCAGCTGGCATTGCTTGAGGAAGTTTTCGGTATCTTCATGGCGCTTTGGCTCAAGCAGCCAATCGGTTCCTTCGGCAATGGCATCTGCCAAAGCCTCTCGACTATTCGTAAAAATCAATTTCCTGTAGTCGAAGCCATACATAAGGTCACGGCATACATCAAGTTTTTCAACAAATTTCGGGTAAGCCGTCGCAGCAATATCCATATTGCCGTAATTATGCTGATCTCGATTCGTATAGTCCTTCATTGCTCGCTTAAGAGCTCCGGCAATGCCTATATAGTCGACTACCAGACCGCCTTCCTTGCCTTTGCAAACACGATTCACTCGGGCAATGGCCTGCATGAGGTTATGGCCCTTCATCGGCTTGAAAACGTACATGGTTGACAGACTTGGTACGTCAAAGCCCGTAAGCCACATATCAACGACAATGGCAATCTTCAATGGATCGTCATCATTTTTGAACTTCCGTTCCATCTCCTTCTTATGTGTGCTACCTCCGCACACGTCGAACCATTCCTCGGGATCCTGATTCGACATGGTCATCACCACACCGATTTTTTCTTTCCATTCAGGGCGTAATTTCAAAATCTTGTAGTAGATTTTCATCGCAATCGGGCGACTATACGCAACAATAAGAGCCTTGCCGGCAAGCACATCAGCACGGTTGTTCTCGTAATGGTCAACAATGTCACGGCAGAGCGCATCGATGGTTTCCGGAGTATCGAAAATCGCATCAAGCCCGCCAAGGTCATGCTTGGATTTCTCAATGCTTGCTTCATCTGCTTGATCAGCAAATTCCTTATAAGCGGCGTCAATTCGCCCAAGAGCTCTCTCATCCAGGTGCAGTGCGACAACTCGGCTCTCATAATAAACCGGTTTGGTTGACTCATCTTCAACTGATTGAGTCATGTCATACACATCGATGTAGTCACCAAAAATCTCGCGGGTATTACGGTCATCCGTCGAGATAGGAGTGCCAGTAAAACCGATATAAGAAGCATTCGGCAAAGCCTTGCGAACCATACGAGCCGCGCCAATACTCACCTTGCCATTCTCATCGATGGTTTCCGTGAGCCCGTATTGGCCTCGGTGGGCCTCATCCACCATGACGATAACATTGCTCCGGTCGCATAACGGTTCATCTCCATCAGAGAATTTCTGCATGGTGGTGAAGATAATGCCGTTTGCTTCCCGTCCCTCCAACAATTCCTTCAGATTCTGCCGACTTTCAGCCTGTACCGCCTGCTGGCGCAGGAACTTCGCACATCTGGTGAACTGACCGAACAACTGGTCGTCCAAATCATTGCGGTCAGTAATGACCACAATCGTTGGGCTCTCCAAATATTTTTGAATCAAATGCGCGAAGAACACCATCGACAGGGATTTGCCACTCCCCTGGGTGTGCCAGAACACGCCAATTTTGCCATCTCCAGCAACCGCATCCTGAGCGCGGACAATAGCTTTTTTCACGGCAAAATACTGATGATATGCGCCAAGAATTTTGACTATTTTTTCAGAAGTATCGTTAAAGCACACGAAATTCTGAATAATGTCCAACAACCTTGCTTTTGGCAGCATTCCATCAAGCATGGTCTTCCACGAAGCGTTCTTCGTTTCGGAATAGTCCCCATCGACAGACTTCCATGCCACGTAACGATCCTCGTCCGCGGTAATGGTACCAACCCTAGTCTCAGTCATATCGCTCATTACGCAGAACACATTCGGCACAAACAAGCTCGGAATCTGCTTCATGTACTGACGAAGCTGCAAATAAGCGTCAGACGCATCAGTTTCCACACGTGACGGCGACTTAAGTTCGAAAATGATCAATGGCATGCCATTGATGAAGATAATTATATCAGGGCGCTTCTCTGAATATTCGACAAAAGTCCATTGATTGACAACTTGGAACACATTGTTTTCAGGATGGTTGAAATCTAGAAGGCGAACGATTTCATTCCGTTCTTCTTTACCATCAAAATAACGGACTTCCACACCAGACTGAAGATAGTCATTAAAAATTTCATTCCGCTGCTCAAGACTTCCACTCTCAATATTCTTAATTTTGAGAATTGCCTCATCAATTGCCTTCGCAGGCAACCCTTGATTGACATTAGACAATGCTTCCGGGAGAACATCAGGAATAAAAACATCTTGATAATTCTCAGAAGAACGACGAACATCCGGACCGAACAAATGCTCATATCCCATTGAATCCACAAGATGGTCAATGATCGTATGCTCATACCAGTCTTCATCGATAATCATGGAGTGATTCTTGCCAAGAACAGATTCAACTAACGAACTGTCCATCATGCGCTTCTTTGCCATATCTACTCTCATTCACCGATATCCGGAAAACCATCCAAACCGATTGTACGCTACCAAGGGGGTTCTACTGCCACTTTGCACACCGACGTCGGTACAAACAACTTGAAACAAATCACTTCCGCCCCTCCCAATCTGCATATGTATCATTATCTTTGGTCCTCCACTCACGACGTCCATTAGCAGTCGCACGTCCTTGTACAAAAGCAGCAGCGGCAGAAGGCGAAGAGAAAGGCACATCTCTTGTCAAAGTCGCAATCCCCTTATCATCGATAACGATTGCTCCCTCATTGTTTAATCGTTCATGAAGCTGTTTCCGTAATTCAAACTGCCTGCGAGTACTTTCGACAACATTGTCCTTACGCGTTACTTCTGCAGCAATCGCAGACCCTTTAAGCACAGTAAATTCACCATCAATAATTTGCCCATAAGCAGTACCTCCATGTTTCTTTACCGATACTTGGAATATCGGAGAATCATATTGCAATTCTTCCCCTGCCTTCAATGCATCATCCCATTTTGATGAACGACCGCGAAACACTTCTACCCCAAGTACCGGCAGAATCGTCAGAAATTCCTTAATGAAATGATTCATATCCGAAGCATCTGCTTCCGGCAAATCCGCACCCCCTGTAGGCTCATTGCCGTTTTCCAAAGGAATACGTCCAATCTCCTTAGCTCTCTGGATAAGCTGAGCCTCAATGTAGCGAGCATGTGCACTAGTCAGGTTGCCATCTTTTGAAGTGACAAACACTACTTCAGACCAGAACGATTTCTTGGCCGCATGCTGTTTTAAGCGACTTGCAATATTGTCGCTTTCACCAATATAAGCCAATGGACTTCCATCACTTTTGTCACCAAGCAGGATATAAACGCCTGTACGCTGAGCTTCTTCGCGTTGATAGATTCGACCAAGTTCACTGCGGCTGCCTTTAAACACATGGCCAGTCCAGTTCATGATTTCTGCTGTAACTAAACCACTAAAAGTTCCATCAATCAGAAATAACCTGATCTGCTTACCTTCTGCCATAATGACCAGCTTCCTCCCATTTACAGCGATTGTATCGGTCCGAACATCAGAAAACACTCATTGACACAGTGCCATCAGGCAGCGTGAACCCGCTACATGCGGGAACAAAAATATAGTTATTCCGCCGCAACGGACTTGTATACTTACTCGTATACTTCAAGCAAACTATAAGGTGAAACATGTCGGTTACATCGATTCTCGACAATATGATTTCCGTCACCGATCTCAACCGCGGTGGCGCGAGCAAAACACTAAGCCGAGTCGGTAACAACCACCCAGTCATCGTGCTCGACGGCAATCGGCCCAGCGCGGTTATCATTACCCCCGATGACTATTGGCGCCTCACTCAAGCGGAAGAGGATTTCGCACTATACCAAGAAGCCATGGACCGCCTACACAATGGCGACGGAACACAATTGACCGACATAGACGTATTCGGCGAGCATTACCATTCCGTCAACGACGGTTTTGAACCAGAATTTGAATAAGGCTTGCAACAACGCCAGTTTCGACAAGATTTTCAGACAGCATAAGGAGAACACATGCGGTTGGAAATGACGGGAAGCTTTGATGCCGATGGGAGTGCGGCATCATCCAATGACCTGCTGTTCCTTGGATTCCACGGATACAGCAACGATGAATCGGGAATGGTGCGCATCATCAACGCGATCTGTGCAACCGGCAGTCCCGACAACACGCATCACGCCAACGCCAACGGAAACGGCAACGTCAATAGCAATACCAACCGCAATCCCGCTGCCGACCCACCCATCAAGCCCAACTACATCTCATTCCGCGGCACATATACGCGCCCATACATCGGCAGCCACTACTGGTATCCCGACGGATGCTCCGTCAGCGAGCGCCAACATGAGTGCAGCCAGGTCGGCGCCGAAGTGGTGTGCATGCTGCAATCGCCGGTATTCCAGCGTTTCCGTAAGGTGTTGATCGGTTTTTCACAGGGCGGATACCTGTCGTATCGCATGACTACGGAGTATCCGGACGTGTTCGATATGGCGGTGTTGCTCAGCCCGTCATTCAAGGGGGAAACAGCGGACACGATCCCTGCCGGCCGCACACGATTCGCGCTTTGCTACGGCAGTGATGACCGTACGATTCCAATCGCCGACCAGCAGTGTGCCCGTGAGCAACTTGGCTCGACCGGTCGTTGCACGTATTTCGAATATCCCGGCATGGCGCACAACATATGTGATCAGGAAATTGCCGACGTGCGCGCCTGGCTGGGATTGTGAGCCATGGCGAGTACTCACATACCATGCGTAATTGGAATCTTGCCAAAGAACGCTCACTAGAGCTGATAAGTGTAGCTTATTTTTGCGTTAGCTACATGCAATCGGATAAGTGTAGCTTAATTCCGCATTAGCTACATGTATTTGCCTATAGAAAAAGCCGGACGGTGGATTCCTGGATCCGCCCGTATGGGCGAACCCGTTGAATCCGCCGTCCGGCGGCGCGACTGTTTCTCAAGAATGTGTGCTTGACTCACATGGATGGTACTGAGAACCATTCGCTTAACGATCTGCTTCCATGCGCGCCAACCGTGTACAAAACGCGGCTGCGCGGCACGGACACAAATCAAGTCTTGCGTGGCTCGAGCCGCGGTGGGCAACGCCACGGCGGCTCGAAAGCCAAGGGATTACTCTAGCCGCAGCTTGGAATAATCGCAAGCCGACCAAACTTCGGTTCAGGCTTTGGCGACTTCCACGCTGAGCTCGGTGCCTTCCTTCACGTCGAAGGAGGTGGCGAGCGTCTCGGAGGTGATGAGATCCTTGAACTGCTCGACCTTCGCCACGTCGCCGGCCGGGACGGTCAGCTTCAGCGCGATATGGTCGGAGACCTCGAGACCGGCGGCCTTACGGGCGTCCTGCACGGAGCGGATCACGTCGCGGGCGTAGCCTTCGGCAACCAGATCGTCGTTCAGCTCGGTGTCGAGGATCACGAAACCGCCGGTCGGCAGGGCCGCGGACACGGAGTTGGCGGCCTCTTCGGCGTTCTGTTCCTCCACGCTGTTGATCAGCTCGTACTCGCCCTCTTCCAGCGTAATGTCGCCGTTCGGGGTCTCGCACACCGGAGCGCCGGAAGCGTCCACATGCCATGCGCCGGACTTGGAGGCCTTGATGGCGAACTGCACGTCCTTGCGCAGGCGCTTGCCTGCAACGCGGGCGTTCACGCGCAGCTCGTGGATGATCTTCAGGCCCTGGGAGCCCGCATCCTCAAGCGTGCACAGCTCCACGTTCTTGACGTTGAGCTCGGACTTCAGAATCTCGTCGTACGCGGCCACGGCGGCGGTATCCTCCACCACCACGGTGAGCTTGCTCAGCGGCTGGCGCACGCGGATCTGCTTCGCCTTACGCATGGACAGGGTGCTGGAGACGACCTCGCGCACCTTTTCCATGGCGTTCACCAAAGCCGGATCGTCGACGAGCACGCGGCCAAGTTCGGTGGCTTCGCCGGTCTTCTCGTCGGCCAGGAACGGCCAGTCGGCCAGATGCACGGATTCGCCTCCGGTCAGGCCGCGCCACACGGATTCGGCTTCCATCGGGGCAAGCGGCGCAAGGACGCGCATGAACACCTCAAGCACGGTGTACAAGGTGTTGAACGCGTTGGCGTCCTCGTTCCAGAAGCGGTCGCGGTTGTTGCGGATGTACCAGTTGGTGATCATGTCGATGAAGTCGGACACGGCGTCGCATGCATCGGAGATCAGGAACTGGTCCAGCGAGGACTGGGTCTTTTCGACCAGTCGGTGGGTACGGGCCAGCAGGTAACGGTCCATTTCCGGCAGCGATGCAACTTCGTCGGCGCGAAGCTTGCGCGCGTCGTACCCGGCCGCGTTCGCGTACAGCGTGAAGAAGTAGTAGGAACTCCACACCGGCAGCATGACCTGGCGGACGGTGTCGCGGATGCCATCGGCGGTGACGATAAGGTTGCCGCCGCGCAGGATCGGCGAGCTCATGAGGAACCAGCGCATGGCGTCGGAGCCGAAGTCGTTGAACACGCCGTTCACGTCCGGATAGTTGCGCAGATGCTTCGACATCTTCTGTCCGTCGGAGCCGAGCACTATGCCGTGGCAGATCACGTTCTTGAACGCCGGCCTGTCGAACAGGGCGGTGGCCATGACGTGCTGCACGTAGAACCAGCCACGGGTCTGGCCGATGTATTCCACGATGTAGTCGCACGGGAAGTGCTGTTCGAAGGTTTCCTTGTTTTCGAACGGATAGTGGTACTGGGCGAAGCTCATCGAACCGGATTCGAACCAGCAGTCCATCACGTCGCTGATGCGGTGCATGTGGCTCTTGCCGGTCGGATCGTCCGGGTTGACGCGGGTCAGCTCGTCGATGTACGGGCGGTGCATGTTGATGTTGCCCTCATGATCGCGCGGATAATCGCCGAAGTCGGCCTTGAGCTCATCGAGTGAACCGTACACGTCCACACGCGGGTACTTCGGATCGTCCGAAACCCATACCGGGATCGGAGAGCCCCAGAAACGGTTGCGGGAGATCGACCAATCGCGTGCGTTCGCCAGCCACTTGCCGAACTGGCCGTCCTTCACGTTGTTCGGAATCCAGTTGATCTGCTGGTTGAGTTCGAGCAGGCGGTCCTTGATCTTGGTCACGGCCACGAACCAGGAGCTCACCGGCTTGTAGATCAGCGGAGTGGCGCAACGCCAGCAGTGCGGATAGGAGTGCACGTAGCTCTTCTCCTGGAAGAGGATGGCGCGCTGCTCCTCAGGAATGCGGGCCAGCGGGCCGTCACCGGCGCGCAGGTTGCGCAGGATCGGCTTGTTCGCGTCGAACACGTACATGCCCTCATAATCCGGGCACAGCGACGTGAACTTGCAGCCCGCGTCGAGCACGTCCACGCTCTTGATGCCCTTGGCGTTGAGCGTGTTCATATCGTCCTCGCCGTAGGGGGCCTGATGGACCAGGCCGGTACCTTCAACGGTGTCGACGTAGTCGGCGGTGAAGATCTGGTAGCCTTCCGGCCCCGGCACCTTGCCCTCGGCGGCGTTCTCGTCGCCTGCGAAGTACGGGAAGACCGGGTAGTAACGCCAGCCTTCCATTTCGGCGCCCTTAAGCTCGCGCACGATCTCGTAGTTCTCGCCAAGTTCCTTCTCGTAGGAGCCGAGCAGCGGCTTGCCGAGGTAGAACTTCTTGCCCGCGAACTTGCCTTCGGTGGGGCGCACCTCCACATAGTCGATGTCCGCGCCGACCACGATGGCGAAGTTGGTCGGAACGGTCCACGGGGTGGTGGTCCAGAACACCGCGTAGGCGTCCTCCTCGTCACGCAGCTTCACGGCCACGGACACAGTGGTGTCCTGACGATCCTGGTACACGTCCGCATCCATGCGCAGCTCGTGCGCGCTCAGCGGGGTCTGATCCTTCGGGCAGTACGGCAGCACGCGATAGCCCTGGTATGCCAGGCCCTTGTCGTACAGCTGCTTGAAGGCCCACATCACGGACTCCATGTAAGTGATGTTCAGGGTCTTGTAGCCGTGCTCGAAATCGACCCAACGGGCCTGACGATGGACGTAATCCTTCCACTCGTTGGTGTACTTGAGCACGGAGGCACGGCAGGCGTCGTTGAACTTGTCGATGCCCATCTCCTTGACCTGGTCGACGGAATCGATGCCCAGTTCCTTCTGCGCCTCAAGCTCGGCAGGCAGACCGTGGGTGTCCCAGCCGAACACGCGGTTGACCTTGTGGCCCTTCATGGTCTGGTAACGCGGGATGACGTCCTTGGCATAGCCGGTCAGCAGGTGGCCGTAGTGCGGCAGGCCGTTGGCGAACGGCGGGCCATCGAAGAACACGAATTCGTTCTGGCTGTGATCGCCGGACGGACGGCGGTCGATGGACTTCTGGAAAGTGTCGTCCTTATCCCAGTAGTCGAGCACGGACTCCTCCAGCTTGGGGAAGCTGGGGTTCGGCGCGACGTTGGCGCTCTGCTCGCCGGCAGCAGCCTTCGGATACACATGATTGGTGGATTCGCTCACCGTATGCTCCTCGTTTGGCGGTTTCATTACTTACCTTACGAGGACGATGGCTTCCGTGCGATCGCGCACGTCCGGCACCGCGGTACCACCTCGCTTGCCGCACTTCCCTGTTGTTCTCACGCAGGTTGTCCGCCTGCGCAGGTTTCGTACGACCGCTTGACATTCGGCTGTTCGGGCCGACCCCGCCGGTTCTACTGAGCCTGCGATCGCACCGCGCGATTTACGCGCGACGACCGCCGCCGTTCTTCCGGAAGCTCCCCGCTGATGACGGATCGTTGCTTTGCTTTTCAGTCGACAGCGTAGCACGCACTACGAACGTAGGTAAACGAAAGAGCCGCATGGCGTCCACCATGCGGCTCTTCCTGCGCGACGACCGCGGTTCAATCGCAAATCAATCGCGCCAATCGCTTTCCGAGAGCGAATCAGCCTTCGTTGAGCTGCTCTTCCAGCTGCTTGACGATGTCGGCGTGCATCTTCTCGGTGATCTTCACCTTGAGCAGGAACACAACGCCGCTCAGGATGATGACAGCCAGCGGCACATAGAAGGCGCAGACCTTGAAAGTGTGGATGTTCGCGGCAGTCATGTCGGCGGCGGTGGCGTCACCAATCATGCCGGCGGCGATGGCGACAGCACCGACGATACCGTTGGAGCAGGCGCCTGCGATCTTATCGAGCATCGGACGCACGGACAGGGTGACGGCCTCGTTACGTTTGCCGTTCTTCAGCTGGCCATATTCGATGGAGTCGGTCAGGGAGAGGATGGCGGTCATCTGGATGAAGGTCTGCGGCAGGTAGAAGAACACCAGGCCGACGGTGACGACAGCGAGGTTGTTGGTGCCGACGATGAACAGCAGGTAGCCGAGGACCATGAGCACCATACCGCCGAGGTACAGGTAGCGACGCGGTATGCGCTTGTTCAGAATCGGGTACAGCGGCGCCATGATGATGCCGGCGATGACCGAGACAACGCCGACGATGGAGTAGGCGGCGGAGTTGTTCAGGATGAACTTGAACATGTACATGAGCACGCCGGTGGTGGCCACGTTGGCGATGGCGTACAGCAGGTAGGACAGGGCGACCCACAGCAGCTGGTCGTTCTGGGCGAGAGCCTTGAACGCGGCGAGTGGACCACCGTTATCTTCGGCCTTGGCGCGCAGGGTGCTGGTGCTTTCCTTGGTGCCGAACGCGACGGAGCACACGGTGAGGACGCCGAGAATAGCCACGATGATGGCGAAGCAGGTCCAGCCACTTTGGCTTTCCTGGTGCTTGCCGGTGAAGACATAGCTGAAGTAGGTGACGATCGGGATGACGACGATAGTCAAACCGTTGTAACCGATGGAGCCGCCGAAGGAGCCGAGAGCAGTGTAAGTGGAGCGCTCGTGGGAGTCGGAGGACAGCGCCGGAATCATGCCCCAGTAGGAAATGTCACGCAGGGAATAGAACACGTCAAGCACGATGAACGTGATGACGAACAACACGATGAACAGTGTGGTGTTGACGTTTACCAGACCGAACAGACCGGTATAGACGAGCACAAGTAGAACGGCGGAAACGGTGCCGCCGATGAGCTGCCATGGCTTGAAACGACCCCACTTGGTCTTGGTGTTATCGATGATGTTGCCCAGCAGCGGATCGATGAAGATCTCCGCGATACGGATGACAACCACAAGGCCGGTGATAACGCCGATGAGCTTGGTAGCGAGCGCCTTGTCAACGCCGGAGAACAGCGAGCTGGTGACGTAGACGATGAAGTAGGTGCTCAGCGCGTTGTAGAAGGCGGATTGGCCGACGTTGCCGAATGAATAGGCCACGCGGGACAGCAGACTGCCTTTCCTGGTTGGCTTCGCAGACTGCTGCGTCTCCTTCGGTGCGGCTGCGACATTGGATTCTGCCATCGTACTTCTCCTTAGAAGTTGTGATTGAAGCTGTAATCGGAAATCATCATTTGATTTCGCATGAGTTAAGTATATCCCTTTACCCCTGTTTAGTAAAATTTAACATCTGCGTTGTGCACTGTTGGGCGTGTCGCATTTTGTGCGATTCTGCACATATACATGTCATATTGTGTGCGATTCGCGGTATTTCGCCGACAGTAGACAAACAAAAGGCGATTGATGACGTAGCATCATCAATCGCCTTTCATATTTTTCCGCACATACGTACGCTAAGCAGCCCGTTTCGACCGGGCAGATCGCTTCGATCGGGTCTGCAATTTTGGCCGCGATTCACGTTTCGGCTGCGCCGGCACGAAACTATCTCGCACTTCCAGCGTCGTCGACAGGTACGCATGCTGCCGTACTGTGCGCTTGCTGGCAATCGCATCGGCCAAGGTGAGAATCGCAACGCGCGCAAGCTCGTTCTGGTCGATTGAGAACGTGCTCAACGGTGGCGACGTAAGCTGTGCGATCGCCTGGTTGTTGATGCTGATGACACTGATATCGCGGGGCACGATCACACCAACCGCATTGAACGCCTGCAGTACACCAACCGCGATGATGTCCGCCGAAACAATAACTGCGTCAGGCAGTGCGCCGTTGTGGTCACGGATAAACTGCTCCCCCAGCTTGCGACCATTCTCCACGGTGAACAAGCCGTCAGAATACACCAGTCCACGCAGGTCGAGACCATAACGGCCCATTTCACGCCGAAAATATGTGGCACGCCCCTCTTCGTCCACCTCATAAAAATTCGTCAGCCTCCCCTTGCCGCCGATGAATCCGACACGCTTCATGCCAGCCTTCGCACATGCTTCGACCGCGTCATGCATGGTCTGCTGTAGGTCGGGCTGCACGGAATCGAACAGGTTCGGTGCGGGATTCACATCGATGAACACACCGTATGGCATGACCTCATGCAACTTCTCAAGGTCGCTTTCGGCTATGACATTGGCGCCGATAGCCATGAAACCATCGAATTTCCCCTTCTGATTCAATATCTCGTCAAGACTGTGGAAAACAGTGAGCTCCATACGCTGCTGTTTGGCGTTATGTTCCAGCGCCGAACGCAAATCGGCAAAATACGAATCACGCAGTGTTTCGTCGGACTCCTCGTTGTCCAACAAGGCTACTTCGTGCGGAATGACGATACGCTTGGCCTGGGCGCTGTATCCCAAATCCTCGCTGGCGCGGATGATCGCGCGACGCGTCTCCTCACGCACGGACAGCGTCGGATCGCCATTCAACAGACGCGACACCGTGGCCTGCGAGAATCCCGTACGTTTCGCAATCTCCTTGATGGTCGCCATCGCTCCCTCGCCCTCCCATGGATGCCTCATCAGATTTTAGTAAAAGCATTACTAAATCCATCATATTACATTACCGAACGTATTCTTATAGCCATGACACAGCCAGAGCAATCACGGAAACCGCGAATCGCGCATCAGTCCACGGAACGGATGAACGAACTGCGTGCACAACAAAAATCCTTTGCCCTGCAGAACATGCGGAGCAAAGGACTCGGCAACGCCGGTCTGCCTTTCAAAGCGACCGGTCATAAAGGTGGCATCAGTCGGCAGGGTTCCAAACGCGGCTGACACCGTGGAGAAACGCGGTCACCGTCAGCCCCACGGGCCTGCGGCTGGAAGCGCCCGCCCTTCTGCGTGGCCGACTTGCCATGTGAGCCACCCCTCGATGACGCCACGCTCCGCATCGGTTCTACCGGACGCGTATACATCAGGCCTCTCCCCGGCGATGCTGCGGATGGAACCATACACATATCCACATTTTTCACGGAGACGGTTGCGGGGCTGCCGGCTTTCCATATACCGTCAGCGCATGGAAAGCTTTGGACACAATACATTTTTCACATTAGAGCAGGCACGGGAGGAGGCGGCGAGACGGCATCTTGAATGCAGGCAGGTGTTGTCGCGGATAAGGTCACGCTCCTCGCTTCCACTCTATGTAAGCCACGGCACAGCGCTGGAGCTGCATGGCATGATTGCCACCATGAATTATTTACCCGGATATGGTTCGGAGCTCGTTCACGTTTCAGTGTGCCGGCAACGTGACCTGCGGAAAATCCAGGGGATGAAATTCCATTACGCAAGGCATGGCGTAGACGTGGTGCACGCCGACGAATTGGTGTCAAGCGTCTCCGCGATGCAGGCGGTCTGCCAGATTGCGCCCTATGTCGACGAACGGAGTCTGGTGATCGCCATGGATTGGCTCACTTGCGCCAATCCCGATTTACGCGTCTGCACTCACGATGAGCTCTCCGACTACATCCGGAGTGCGCCGCGATTCATTGGGAGGGCCAAATGCAGAAAGGCCTTGCGCCTGTCCAAACCAGGTACCGATTCCCCGCAGGAAACGGTGCTTCGTTTGGAGAGCGATGCCTACGGGCTGCCTGAGGCACATGTCAATTATGAGATCATTGACCACATACGCGGCTCGGGCACGATGAAGGTGGATATCGCCTACCCGGATGACCGCGTCTGCATAGAATACGACGGAAATTACCACTACACCCACGGCCGCTGGATGTATGACCTCGATAAGCGCAACCGGCTGAGGGATCTTGGATTCACGCCTTTTGTCGCCACCCGCGAGCATTTGGCATCCAAACAGAAGCTGAACGAACTGTTCGGCATGGTCGCCCGCGCAATAGCCAGTCACCGTTACGGCTTGGACTAGTTCCGTAGGTGGTTTTTCGCTTCCGTAGGTGGTTGGGTCTGAATACCCGGCATGAAAACGGCCAGAATAAAGCCTTTCTCCAACCCCGATACTCTGACCAACCACCTACGGAACACCCAAACCGCCTACGGAACCGCATGAGTAGTCCCCGCAATGGATTTTTCGCCATTGATTCGGGGAATCCATGAAAAGCCACAGCGGGCGCACCCTGCGTAAAAGGTCATGCCCGCCGATTCATGGGAGCCATATGCGCAAGGGCCGTGCGGAAGCCACATATGTGGCTTCCGCACGGCCCTTGCGCATATGGCTCCCATGAATCGGCGGGCATGACCTTTTACGCAGGGTGCGCCCGCTGTGGCTTTTCATGGATTCCCCGAATCAATGGCGAAAAATCCATTGCGGGGACTACTCATGCGGTTCCGTAGGCGGTTTGGGTGTTCCGTAGGTGGTTGGTCAGAGTATCGGGGTTGGAGAAAGGCTTTATTCTGGCCGTTTTCATGCCGGGTATTCAGACCCAACCACCTACGGAAGCGAAAAACCACCTACGGAACTAGTCCAAGCCGTAACGGTGACTGGCTATTGCGCGGGCGACCATGCCGAACAGTTCGTTCAGCTTCTGTTTGGATGCCAAATGCTCGCGGGTGGCGACAAAAGGCGTGAATCCAAGATCCCTCAGCCGGTTGCGCTTATCGAGGTCATACATCCAGCGGCCGTGGGTGTAGTGGTAATTTCCGTCGTATTCTATGCAGACGCGGTCATCCGGGTAGGCGATATCCACCTTCATCGTGCCCGAGCCGCGTATGTGGTCAATGATCTCATAATTGACATGTGCCTCAGGCAGCCCGTAGGCATCGCTCTCCAAACGAAGCACCGTTTCCTGCGGGGAATCGGTACCTGGTTTGGACAGGCGCAAGGCCTTTCTGCATTTGGCCCTCCCAATGAATCGCGGCGCACTCCGGATGTAGTCGGAGAGCTCATCGTGAGTGCAGACGCGTAAATCGGGATTGGCGCAAGTGAGCCAATCCATGGCGATCACCAGACTCCGTTCGTCGACATAGGGCGCAATCTGGCAGACCGCCTGCATCGCGGAGACGCTTGACACCAATTCGTCGGCGTGCACCACGTCTACGCCATGCCTTGCGTAATGGAATTTCATCCCCTGGATTTTCCGCAGGTCACGTTGCCGGCACACTGAAACGTGAACGAGCTCCGAACCATATCCGGGTAAATAATTCATGGTGGCAATCATGCCATGCAGCTCCAGCGCTGTGCCGTGGCTTACATAGAGTGGAAGCGAGGAGCGTGACCTTATCCGCGACAACACCTGCCTGCATTCAAGATGCCGTCTCGCCGCCTCCTCCCGTGCCTGCTCTAATGTGAAAAATGTATTGTGTCCAAAGCTTTCCATGCGCTGACGGTATATGGAAAGCCGGCAGCCCCGCAACCGTCTCCGTGAAAAATGTGGATATGTGTATGGTTCCATCCGCAGCATCGCCGGGGAGAGGCCTGATGTATACGCGTCCGGTAGAACCGATGCGGAGCGTGGCGTCATCGAGGGGTGGCTCACATGGCAAGTCGGCCACGCAGAAGGGCGGGCGCTTCCAGCCGCAGGCCCGTGGGGCTGACGGTGACCGCGTTTCTCCACGGTGTCAGCCGCGTTTGGAACCCTGCCGACTGATGCCACCTTTATGACCGGTCGCTTTGAAAGGCAGACCGGCGTTGCCGAGTCCTTTGCTCCGCATGTTCTGCAGGGCAAAGGATTTTTGTTGTGCACGCAGTTCGTTCATCCGTTCCGTGGACTGATGCGCGATTCGCGGTTTCCGTGATTGCTCTGGCTGTGTCATGGCTATAAGAATACGTTCGGTAATGTAATATGATGGATTTAGTAATGCTTTTACTAAAATCTGATGAGGCATCCATGGGAGGGCGAGGGAGCGATGGCGACCATCAAGGAGATTGCGAAACGTACGGGATTCTCGCAGGCCACGGTGTCGCGTCTGTTGAATGGCGATCCGACGCTGTCCGTGCGTGAGGAGACGCGTCGCGCGATCATCCGCGCCAGCGAGGATTTGGGATACAGCGCCCAGGCCAAGCGTATCGTCATTCCGCACGAAGTAGCCTTGTTGGACAACGAGGAGTCCGACGAAACACTGCGTGATTCGTATTTTGCCGATTTGCGTTCGGCGCTGGAACATAACGCCAAACAGCAGCGTATGGAGCTCACTGTTTTCCACAGTCTTGACGAGATATTGAATCAGAAGGGGAAATTCGATGGTTTCATGGCTATCGGCGCCAATGTCATAGCCGAAAGCGACCTTGAGAAGTTGCATGAGGTCATGCCATACGGTGTGTTCATCGATGTGAATCCCGCACCGAACCTGTTCGATTCCGTGCAGCCCGACCTACAGCAGACCATGCATGACGCGGTCGAAGCATGTGCGAAGGCTGGCATGAAGCGTGTCGGATTCATCGGCGGCAAGGGGAGGCTGACGAATTTTTATGAGGTGGACGAAGAGGGGCGTGCCACATATTTTCGGCGTGAAATGGGCCGTTATGGTCTCGACCTGCGTGGACTGGTGTATTCTGACGGCTTGTTCACCGTGGAGAATGGTCGCAAGCTGGGGGAGCAGTTTATCCGTGACCACAACGGCGCACTGCCTGACGCAGTTATTGTTTCGGCGGACATCATCGCGGTTGGTGTACTGCAGGCGTTCAATGCGGTTGGTGTGATCGTGCCCCGCGATATCAGTGTCATCAGCATCAACAACCAGGCGATCGCACAGCTTACGTCGCCACCGTTGAGCACGTTCTCAATCGACCAGAACGAGCTTGCGCGCGTTGCGATTCTCACCTTGGCCGATGCGATTGCCAGCAAGCGCACAGTACGGCAGCATGCGTACCTGTCGACGACGCTGGAAGTGCGAGATAGTTTCGTGCCGGCGCAGCCGAAACGTGAATCGCGGCCAAAATTGCAGACCCGATCGAAGCGATCTGCCCGGTCGAAACGGGCTGCTTAGCGTACGTATGTGCGGAAAAATATGAAAGGCGATTGATGATGCTACGTCATCAATCGCCTTTTGTTTGTCTACTGTCGGCGAAATACCGCGAATCGCACACAATATGACATGTATATGTGCAGAATCGCACAAAATGCGACACGCCCAACAGTGCACAACGCAGATGTTAAATTTTACTAAACAGGGGTAAAGGGATATACTTAACTCATGCGAAATCAAATGATGATTTCCGATTACAGCTTCAATCACAACTTCTAAGGAGAAGTACGATGGCAGAATCCAATGTCGCAGCCGCACCGAAGGAGACGCAGCAGTCTGCGAAGCCAACCAGGAAAGGCAGTCTGCTGTCCCGCGTGGCCTATTCATTCGGCAACGTCGGCCAATCCGCCTTCTACAACGCGCTGAGCACCTACTTCATCGTCTACGTCACCAGCTCGCTGTTCTCCGGCGTTGACAAGGCGCTCGCTACCAAGCTCATCGGCGTTATCACCGGCCTTGTGGTTGTCATCCGTATCGCGGAGATCTTCATCGATCCGCTGCTGGGCAACATCATCGATAACACCAAGACCAAGTGGGGTCGTTTCAAGCCATGGCAGCTCATCGGCGGCACCGTTTCCGCCGTTCTACTTGTGCTCGTCTATACCGGTCTGTTCGGTCTGGTAAACGTCAACACCACACTGTTCATCGTGTTGTTCGTCATCACGTTCATCGTGCTTGACGTGTTCTATTCCCTGCGTGACATTTCCTACTGGGGCATGATTCCGGCGCTGTCCTCCGACTCCCACGAGCGCTCCACTTACACTGCTCTCGGCTCCTTCGGCGGCTCCATCGGTTACAACGGTTTGACTATCGTCGTCATCCCGATCGTCACCTACTTCAGCTATGTCTTCACCGGCAAGCACCAGGAAAGCCAAAGTGGCTGGACCTGCTTCGCCATCATCGTGGCTATTCTCGGCGTCCTCACCGTGTGCTCCGTCGCGTTCGGCACCAAGGAAAGCACCAGCACCCTGCGCGCCAAGGCCGAAGATAACGGTGGTCCACTCGCCGCGTTCAAGGCTCTCGCCCAGAACGACCAGCTGCTGTGGGTCGCCCTGTCCTACCTGCTGTACGCCATCGCCAACGTGGCCACCACCGGCGTGCTCATGTACATGTTCAAGTTCATCCTGAACAACTCCGCCGCCTACTCCATCGTCGGCGTTGTCTCGGTCATCGCCGGCATCATCATGGCGCCGCTGTACCCGATTCTGAACAAGCGCATACCGCGTCGCTACCTGTACCTCGGCGGTATGGTGCTCATGGTCCTCGGCTACCTGCTGTTCATCGTCGGCACCAACAACCTCGCTGTCGTCACCGTCGGCCTGGTGTTCTTCTACCTGCCGCAGACCTTCATCCAGATGACCGCCATCCTCTCCCTGACCGACTCCATCGAATATGGCCAGCTGAAGAACGGCAAACGTAACGAGGCCGTCACCCTGTCCGTGCGTCCGATGCTCGATAAGATCGCAGGCGCCTGCTCCAACGGTATCGTCGGTGCTGTCGCCATCGCCGCCGGCATGATTGGTGACGCCACCGCCGCCGACATGACTGCCGCGAACATCCACACTTTCAAGGTCTGCGCCTTCTATGTGCCGCTGGCTGTCATCATCCTGAGCGGCGTTGTGTTCCTGCTCAAGGTGAAGATCACCGAGAAGATGCACGCCGACATCGTCAAGCAGCTGGAAGAGCAGCTCAACGAAGGCTGATTCGCTCTCGGAAAGCGATTGGCGCGATTGATTTGCGATTGAACCGCGGTCGTCGCGCAGGAAGAGCCGCATGGTGGACGCCATGCGGCTCTTTCGTTTACCTACGTTCGTAGTGCGTGCTACGCTGTCGACTGAAAAGCAAAGCAACGATCCGTCATCAGCGGGGAGCTTCCGGAAGAACGGCGGCGGTCGTCGCGCGTAAATCGCGCGGTGCGATCGCAGGCTCAGTAGAACCGGCGGGGTCGGCCCGAACAGCCGAATGTCAAGCGGTCGTACGAAACCTGCGCAGGCGGACAACCTGCGTGAGAACAACAGGGAAGTGCGGCAAGCGAGGTGGTACCGCGGTGCCGGACGTGCGCGATCGCACGGAAGCCATCGTCCTCGTAAGGTAAGTAATGAAACCGCCAAACGAGGAGCATACGGTGAGCGAATCCACCAATCATGTGTATCCGAAGGCTGCTGCCGGCGAGCAGAGCGCCAACGTCGCGCCGAACCCCAGCTTCCCCAAGCTGGAGGAGTCCGTGCTCGACTACTGGGATAAGGACGACACTTTCCAGAAGTCCATCGACCGCCGTCCGTCCGGCGATCACAGCCAGAACGAATTCGTGTTCTTCGATGGCCCGCCGTTCGCCAACGGCCTGCCGCACTACGGCCACCTGCTGACCGGCTATGCCAAGGACGTCATCCCGCGTTACCAGACCATGAAGGGCCACAAGGTCAACCGCGTGTTCGGCTGGGACACCCACGGTCTGCCTGCCGAGCTTGAGGCGCAGAAGGAACTGGGCATCGATTCCGTCGACCAGGTCAAGGAGATGGGCATCGACAAGTTCAACGACGCCTGCCGTGCCTCCGTGCTCAAGTACACCAACGAGTGGAAGGATTACGTCCATCGTCAGGCCCGTTGGGTCGATTTCGAGCACGGCTACAAGACCCTGAACATCACTTACATGGAGTCCGTGATGTGGGCCTTCAAGCAGCTGTACGACAAGGGCCTGGCATACCAGGGCTATCGCGTGCTGCCGTACTGCCCGAAGGATCAGACCCCGCTGAGCGCGCACGAGCTGCGCATGGATGCGGACGTGTACCAGGATCGTCAGGACACCACTGTGTCCGTGGCCGTGAAGCTGCGTGACGAGGAGGACGCCTACGCGGTGTTCTGGACCACCACCCCGTGGACCGTTCCGACCAACTTCGCCATCGTGGTCGGCGCGGACATCGACTATGTGGAGGTGCGCCCCACCGAAGGCAAGTTCGCGGGCAAGAAGTTCTACCTCGGCAAGCCGCTGCTCGGCTCCTACGAGAAGGAACTTGGCGAGAACTACGAGATCGTGCGCGAGCTTAAGGGCGCCGAAATGGAAGGCTGGCGTTACTACCCGGTCTTCCCGTACTTCGCAGGCGACGAGAACGCCGCCGAGGGCAAGGTGCCGGGGCCGGAAGGCTACCAGATCTTCACCGCCGACTACGTCGACACCGTTGAAGGTACCGGCCTGGTCCATCAGGCCCCCTACGGCGAGGACGATATGAACACGCTCAACGCCAAGGGCATCAAGAGCGTGGACGTGCTCGACGCGGGCTGCAAGTTCACGTCGCTGTGCCCGGATTATGAGGGCATGTACGTGTTCGACGCGAACAAGCCGATCCTGCGCAACCTGCGCGCCGGTGACGGCCCGCTGGCCCGCATTCCTGAGGAGCAGCGCGCCATCCTCTTCCAGGAGAAGAGCTACGTGCACTCCTATCCGCACTGCTGGCGTTGCGCCACTCCGCTGATCTACAAGCCGGTGAGCTCCTGGTTCGTGGCCGTGACCAAGATCAAGGACCGCCTGCTCGAACTCAACCAGCAGATCAACTGGATTCCGAACAACGTGAAGGACGGCCAGTTCGGCAAGTGGCTGGCGAACGCACGCGATTGGTCGATCTCCCGCAACCGTTTCTGGGGCTCTCCGATCCCGGTATGGGTTTCGGACGATCCGAAGTACCCGCGTGTGGACGTGTACGGTTCACTCGATGAGCTCAAGGCCGACTTCGGCGATTATCCGCGCGATCATGAGGGCAACATCAACATGCACCGCCCGTACATCGACGAGCTGACCCGCGTCAACCCGGACGATCCGACCGGCAAGAGCCACATGCACCGCATCAGCGACGTGATGGACTGCTGGTTCGAATCCGGTTCGATGAGCTTCGCCCAGTACCACTATCCGTTCGAAAACAAGGAAACCTTCGAACAGCACTTCCCGTGCGACTACATCGTGGAATACATCGGCCAGACCCGTGGCTGGTTCTACGTGCAGCACGTCATGGCCACCGCCCTGTTCGACAGGCCGGCGTTCAAGAACGTGATCTGCCACGGCATAGTGCTCGGCTCCGACGGACAGAAGATGTCGAAGCATCTGCGCAACTATCCGGACGTGAACGGCGTGTTCAACGACTTCGGCTCCGACGCCATGCGCTGGTTCCTCATGAGCTCGCCGATCCTGCGCGGCGGCAACCTTATCGTCACCGCCGATGGCATCCGCGACACCGTCCGCCAGGTCATGCTGCCGGTGTGGAGTTCCTACTACTTCTTCACGCTGTACGCGAACGCGGCCGGGTACGACGCGCGCAAGCTTCGCGCCGACGAAGTTGCATCGCTGCCGGAAATGGACCGTTACCTGCTGGCCCGTACCCACCGACTGGTCGAAAAGACCCAGTCCTCGCTGGACCAGTTCCTGATCTCCGATGCATGCGACGCCGTGTCCGACTTCATCGACATGATCACCAACTGGTACATCCGCAACAACCGCGACCGCTTCTGGAACGAGGACGCCAACGCGTTCAACACCTTGTACACCGTGCTTGAGGTGTTCATGCGCGTCCTTGCGCCGCTTGCCCCGATGGAAGCCGAATCCGTGTGGCGCGGCCTGACCGGAGGCGAATCCGTGCATCTGGCCGACTGGCCGTTCCTGGCCGACGAGAAGACCGGCGAAGCCACCGAACTTGGCCGCGTGCTCGTCGACGATCCGGCTTTGGTGAACGCCATGGAAAAGGTGCGCGAGGTCGTCTCCAGCACCCTGTCCATGCGTAAGGCGAAGCAGATCCGCGTGCGCCAGCCGCTGAGCAAGCTCACCGTGGTGGTGGAGGATACCGCCGCCGTGGCCGCGTACGACGAGATTCTGAAGTCCGAGCTCAACGTCAAGAACGTGGAGCTGTGCACGCTTGAGGATGCGGGCTCCCAGGGCCTGAAGATCATCCACGAGCTGCGCGTGAACGCCCGCGTTGCAGGCAAGCGCCTGCGCAAGGACGTGCAGTTCGCCATCAAGGCCTCCAAGTCCGGCGCATGGCATGTGGACGCTTCCGGCGCTCCGGTGTGCGAGACCCCGAACGGCGACATTACGCTGGAAGAGGGCGAGTACGAGCTGATCAACAGCGTGGAGGAACAGAACGCCGAAGAGGCCGCCAACTCCGTGTCCGCGGCCCTGCCGACCGGCGGTTTCGTGATCCTCGACACCGAGCTGAACGACGATCTGGTTGCCGAAGGCTACGCCCGCGACGTGATCCGCTCCGTGCAGGACGCCCGTAAGGCCGCCGGTCTCGAGGTCTCCGACCATATCGCGCTGAAGCTGACCGTCCCGGCCGGCGACGTGGCGAAGGTCGAGCAGTTCAAGGATCTCATCACCTCCGAGACGCTCGCCACCTCCTTCGACGTGAAGGAAGGCACCGAGCTCAGCGTGGAAGTCGCCAAAGCCTGAACCGAAGTTTGGTCGGCTTGCGATTATTCCAAGCTGCGGCTAGAGTAATCCCTTGGCTTTCGAGCCGCCGTGGCGTTGCCCACCGCGGCTCGAGCCACGCAAGACTTGATTTGTGTCCGTGCCGCGCAGCCGCGTTTTGTACACGGTTGGCGCGCATGGAAGCAGATCGTTAAGCGAATGGTTCTCAGTACCATCCATGTGAGTCAAGCACACATTCTTGAGAAACAGTCGCGCCGCCGGACGGCGGATTCAACGGGTTCGCCCATACGGGCGGATCCAGGAATCCACCGTCCGGCTTTTTCTATAGGCAAATACATGTAGCTAATGCGGAATTAAGCTACACTTATCCGATTGCATGTAGCTAACGCAAAAATAAGCTACACTTATCAGCTCTAGTGAGCGTTCTTTGGCAAGATTCCAATTACGCATGGTATGTGAGTACTCGCCATGGCTCACAATCCCAGCCAGGCGCGCACGTCGGCAATTTCCTGATCACATATGTTGTGCGCCATGCCGGGATATTCGAAATACGTGCAACGACCGGTCGAGCCAAGTTGCTCACGGGCACACTGCTGGTCGGCGATTGGAATCGTACGGTCATCACTGCCGTAGCAAAGCGCGAATCGTGTGCGGCCGGCAGGGATCGTGTCCGCTGTTTCCCCCTTGAATGACGGGCTGAGCAACACCGCCATATCGAACACGTCCGGATACTCCGTAGTCATGCGATACGACAGGTATCCGCCCTGTGAAAAACCGATCAACACCTTACGGAAACGCTGGAATACCGGCGATTGCAGCATGCACACCACTTCGGCGCCGACCTGGCTGCACTCATGTTGGCGCTCGCTGACGGAGCATCCGTCGGGATACCAGTAGTGGCTGCCGATGTATGGGCGCGTATATGTGCCGCGGAATGAGATGTAGTTGGGCTTGATGGGTGGGTCGGCAGCGGGATTGCGGTTGGTATTGCTATTGACGTTGCCGTTTCCGTTGGCGTTGGCGTGATGCGTGTTGTCGGGACTGCCGGTTGCACAGATCGCGTTGATGATGCGCACCATTCCCGATTCATCGTTGCTGTATCCGTGGAATCCAAGGAACAGCAGGTCATTGGATGATGCCGCACTCCCATCGGCATCAAAGCTTCCCGTCATTTCCAACCGCATGTGTTCTCCTTATGCTGTCTGAAAATCTTGTCGAAACTGGCGTTGTTGCAAGCCTTATTCAAATTCTGGTTCAAAACCGTCGTTGACGGAATGGTAATGCTCGCCGAATACGTCTATGTCGGTCAATTGTGTTCCGTCGCCATTGTGTAGGCGGTCCATGGCTTCTTGGTATAGTGCGAAATCCTCTTCCGCTTGAGTGAGGCGCCAATAGTCATCGGGGGTAATGATAACCGCGCTGGGCCGATTGCCGTCGAGCACGATGACTGGGTGGTTGTTACCGACTCGGCTTAGTGTTTTGCTCGCGCCACCGCGGTTGAGATCGGTGACGGAAATCATATTGTCGAGAATCGATGTAACCGACATGTTTCACCTTATAGTTTGCTTGAAGTATACGAGTAAGTATACAAGTCCGTTGCGGCGGAATAACTATATTTTTGTTCCCGCATGTAGCGGGTTCACGCTGCCTGATGGCACTGTGTCAATGAGTGTTTTCTGATGTTCGGACCGATACAATCGCTGTAAATGGGAGGAAGCTGGTCATTATGGCAGAAGGTAAGCAGATCAGGTTATTTCTGATTGATGGAACTTTTAGTGGTTTAGTTACAGCAGAAATCATGAACTGGACTGGCCATGTGTTTAAAGGCAGCCGCAGTGAACTTGGTCGAATCTATCAACGCGAAGAAGCTCAGCGTACAGGCGTTTATATCCTGCTTGGTGACAAAAGTGATGGAAGTCCATTGGCTTATATTGGTGAAAGCGACAATATTGCAAGTCGCTTAAAACAGCATGCGGCCAAGAAATCGTTCTGGTCTGAAGTAGTGTTTGTCACTTCAAAAGATGGCAACCTGACTAGTGCACATGCTCGCTACATTGAGGCTCAGCTTATCCAGAGAGCTAAGGAGATTGGACGTATTCCTTTGGAAAACGGCAATGAGCCTACAGGGGGTGCGGATTTGCCGGAAGCAGATGCTTCGGATATGAATCATTTCATTAAGGAATTTCTGACGATTCTGCCGGTACTTGGGGTAGAAGTGTTTCGCGGTCGTTCATCAAAATGGGATGATGCATTGAAGGCAGGGGAAGAATTGCAATATGATTCTCCGATATTCCAAGTATCGGTAAAGAAACATGGAGGTACTGCTTATGGGCAAATTATTGATGGTGAATTTACTGTGCTTAAAGGGTCTGCGATTGCTGCAGAAGTAACGCGTAAGGACAATGTTGTCGAAAGTACTCGCAGGCAGTTTGAATTACGGAAACAGCTTCATGAACGATTAAACAATGAGGGAGCAATCGTTATCGATGATAAGGGGATTGCGACTTTGACAAGAGATGTGCCTTTCTCTTCGCCTTCTGCCGCTGCTGCTTTTGTACAAGGACGTGCGACTGCTAATGGACGTCGTGAGTGGAGGACCAAAGATAATGATACATATGCAGATTGGGAGGGGCGGAAGTGATTTGTTTCAAGTTGTTTGTACCGACGTCGGTGTGCAAAGTGGCAGTAGAACCCCCTTGGTAGCGTACAATCGGTTTGGATGGTTTTCCGGATATCGGTGAATGAGAGTAGATATGGCAAAGAAGCGCATGATGGACAGTTCGTTAGTTGAATCTGTTCTTGGCAAGAATCACTCCATGATTATCGATGAAGACTGGTATGAGCATACGATCATTGACCATCTTGTGGATTCAATGGGATATGAGCATTTGTTCGGTCCGGATGTTCGTCGTTCTTCTGAGAATTATCAAGATGTTTTTATTCCTGATGTTCTCCCGGAAGCATTGTCTAATGTCAATCAAGGGTTGCCTGCGAAGGCAATTGATGAGGCAATTCTCAAAATTAAGAATATTGAGAGTGGAAGTCTTGAGCAGCGGAATGAAATTTTTAATGACTATCTTCAGTCTGGTGTGGAAGTCCGTTATTTTGATGGTAAAGAAGAACGGAATGAAATCGTTCGCCTTCTAGATTTCAACCATCCTGAAAACAATGTGTTCCAAGTTGTCAATCAATGGACTTTTGTCGAATATTCAGAGAAGCGCCCTGATATAATTATCTTCATCAATGGCATGCCATTGATCATTTTCGAACTTAAGTCGCCGTCACGTGTGGAAACTGATGCGTCTGACGCTTATTTGCAGCTTCGTCAGTACATGAAGCAGATTCCGAGCTTGTTTGTGCCGAATGTGTTCTGCGTAATGAGCGATATGACTGAGACTAGGGTTGGTACCATTACCGCGGACGAGGATCGTTACGTGGCATGGAAGTCTGTCGATGGGGACTATTCCGAAACGAAGAACGCTTCGTGGAAGACCATGCTTGATGGAATGCTGCCAAAAGCAAGGTTGTTGGACATTATTCAGAATTTCGTGTGCTTTAACGATACTTCTGAAAAAATAGTCAAAATTCTTGGCGCATATCATCAGTATTTTGCCGTGAAAAAAGCTATTGTCCGCGCTCAGGATGCGGTTGCTGGAGATGGCAAAATTGGCGTGTTCTGGCACACCCAGGGGAGTGGCAAATCCCTGTCGATGGTGTTCTTCGCGCATTTGATTCAAAAATATTTGGAGAGCCCAACGATTGTGGTCATTACTGACCGCAATGATTTGGACGACCAGTTGTTCGGTCAGTTCACCAGATGTGCGAAGTTCCTGCGCCAGCAGGCGGTACAGGCTGAAAGTCGGCAGAATCTGAAGGAATTGTTGGAGGGACGGGAAGCAAACGGCATTATCTTCACCACCATGCAGAAATTCTCTGATGGAGATGAACCGTTATGCGACCGGAGCAATGTTATCGTCATGGTGGATGAGGCCCACCGAGGCCAATACGGGCTCACGGAAACCATCGATGAGAATGGCAAGGTGAGTATTGGCGCGGCTCGTATGGTTCGCAAGGCTTTGCCGAATGCTTCTTATATCGGTTTTACTGGCACTCCTATCTCGACGGATGACCGTAATACCCGCGAGATTTTTGGTGACTACATCGATGTGTATGACATGACTCAATCAGTTGAAGATGAGTCAACCAAACCGGTTTATTATGAGAGCCGAGTTGTCGCACTGCACCTGGATGAGAGAGCTCTTGGGCGAATTGACGCCGCTTATAAGGAATTTGCTGATCAAGCAGATGAAGCAAGCATTGAGAAATCCAAGCATGACCTTGGCGGGCTTGATGCGATTTTCGATACTCCGGAAACCATCGATGCGCTCTGCCGTGACATTGTTGACCATTACGAGAACAACCGTGCTGATGTGCTTGCCGGCAAGGCTCTTATTGTTGCGTATAGTCGCCCGATTGCGATGAAAATCTACTACAAGATTTTGAAATTACGCCCTGAATGGAAAGAAAAAATCGGTGTGGTGATGACCATGTCGAATCAGGATCCCGAGGAATGGTTCGACGTGTGCGGAGGTAGCACACATAAGAAGGAGATGGAACGGAAGTTCAAAAATGATGACGATCCATTGAAGATTGCCATTGTCGTTGATATGTGGCTTACGGGCTTTGACGTACCAAGTCTGTCAACCATGTACGTTTTCAAGCCGATGAAGGGCCATAACCTCATGCAGGCCATTGCCCGAGTGAATCGTGTTTGCAAAGGCAAGGAAGGCGGTCTGGTAGTCGACTATATAGGCATTGCCGGAGCTCTTAAGCGAGCAATGAAGGACTATACGAATCGAGATCAGCATAATTACGGCAATATGGATATTGCTGCGACGGCTTACCCGAAATTTGTTGAAAAACTTGATGTATGCCGTGACCTTATGTATGGCTTCGACTACAGGAAATTGATTTTTACGAATAGTCGAGAGGCTTTGGCAGATGCCATTGCCGAAGGAACCGATTGGCTGCTTGAGCCAAAGCGCCATGAAGATACCGAAAACTTCCTCAAGCAATGCCAGCTGATGAACCAGGCATTGAGCCTATGCAAGAGCCTGGTTTCTGAAGAGGACCAGCACGAAGCAGCTTATTTGTCGGTTTTGCGTGTTCAGGTACTTCGCCTTACCGGGCGTAAAGGTAATGGTGGTGGAGGCATGACCTACGCCGAATTCAACAAGCGTGTAAGCGACATCCTTGAGCAAACTGTTCATGCTGATGGCGTGATCAACCTTTTCGACAAGAACAGTGTTGAGATTTCCTTGTTCGATGAAGCGTTTCTTCAGGAAATCGCCGGCATGAAGGAAAAGAACATCGCCGTCGAGAGTCTGAAACGACTCATCAAGGAGAAAGTTCGTGCTTATCAGCGAACCAGCGTGGTCAAAGCGCAGAAATTCAGCGAGATGCTGCAAAGCACATTGAACTCCTATCTCAATGGCATGCTGACCAATGCGCAGGTCATTGAAGAGCTTCTTCAAATGGCTCGTGACATTATGAAAGACCGTGATGATGCCCAGAAGCTTGGACTGAATGATGAGGAAATGGCATTCTATGATGCCATTACCAAACCTCAAGCGGTCAAGGATTTCTATAACAACGACCAGTTGGTTGCTATAGCGCGTGAGTTGACTGAAACCATGCAAAGAAGTGCCACGATTGACTGGCAGAAGAAGGAAAGTGCCCGTGCTGGAATGCGACGTGCGATCAAACGTTTGCTGCGAAAATACAAGTATCCGCCTGAAGGCGTCGATGATGCCATGGATACTGTGATGAAGCAGTGCGAGCTTTGGGCTGATACCAAGATCGAAGAGTAGGAACAGGAAATGGCGAAGAAGAAAAACGATAATACGGCGGAAATCGGCTTTGAAGAGCAGATTTGGAAAGCCGCGGACAAGCTACGGGGCAACATTGATGCTTCGGAATACAAGAATGTGGTTCTCGGCCTGATCTTCCTGAAGTACCTCTCCGACAAGTTCGATCAGAAGCATCAGGAGCTTGTGGATGAAGGCGAAGGCTTTGAAGAGGATCGCGACGAGTACCTGGCAGAGAATATTTTCTTTGTGCCTGAAAATGCACGTTGGAATGTGATTGCTGCCGCTGCGCACACTCCAGAGATTGGCAAGGTAATCGATGAGGCTATGCGTTCGATTGAATCGGAGAACGATAAGCTGAAGAATATTCTCCCCAAGAACTTTGCCCGTCAGGAGCTCGACAAGCGCCGCTTGGGCGAGGTTGTGGATCTGTTCACCAACGTAAAGATGGCGGATAAGGGTGACAGCAAAGATATTCTTGGACGCACCTATGAATACTGCTTAGCTAAATTTGCGGAGGCCGAAGGAAAGAACGCTGGAGAGTTCTATACGCCGGCTTGCATTGTGAAAACCTTGGTTGAGATTATTGAGCCTTACCATGGGCGGGTCTATGATCCTTGCTGCGGGTCTGGAGGCATGTTCGTGCAGTCGGCCAAGTTTGTGGAACGTCATCAGGGCAAGATTTCTGATCTGTCCGTATACGGGCAGGAAAGCAACCCGACTACATGGAAAATGGCAACGATGAATCTTGCCATCCGTGGCATTGATGCCGATCTTGGCGATCATAATGCGGATACGTTCTTTAATGATCTGCATAAGAACGAGAGATTCGATTTCATTCTTGCGAATCCACCGTTCAATCTGAAAGATTGGGGAGGGGATAAGCTCAAGGAAGACCCGAGATGGGATTACGGCACTCCGCCAGAAGGCAACGCCAACTTTGCATGGATGCAACATATGATTCATCATCTGCAGCCGACTGGAGGGCGTATTGGTCTAGTGCTTGCCAATGGTGCTTTATCCAGTCAGACGAGCGGTGAAGGCGATATTCGAGCCAATATCGTCAAGGCGGATTTGGTTGCAGGCATTATCGCCATGCCCGATAAGCTTTTCTACAGTACGGGTATTCCTGTGAGCCTGTGGATAATCACAAACAAGAAGGCCCAGCCGGGCAAGACCTTGTTTATTGATGCGAGGAACATGGGAACCATGGTTTCTCGTAAACTGCGTGAGTTCACCGATGAAGATATCGCCAAGGTATCGGGAGCGTTCGACGCATTCCGCGCTGGAACATTGGAAGAGGAGAAGGGCTTTTCGGCCATCGCCACAACTGAGGACATTGCCAAGCAGGACTACATTCTCACGCCAGGCCGCTATGTCGGCATTGCCGAACCGGAAGATGACGGTGAACCATTCGAGGAGAAAATGAAGCGGCTAACCGGTGAGATTTCCAAGTGCTTTGAGGAATCCAGCCGCTTGCAAGAGCAAATCAAGAAGAATCTGGAGGCAATTGGGTATGGGATGTAAAGTCGTACTTGGCGATATTTGCAGCTTTAGTCGTGGAGCGAGCATTCCCCGTGCCCGTATGCACGACACCGGAGATTACCTCTATATCCATTATGGTGACCTTTATAAAGGGTTTGACCTGCGCATTGATGTTGAAAGTCCATCAAAACCTATTCCGTTTATTCTCCGCGGTGAAAAGGTTAAAGAAAGTCAGTGCCTTAAAGATCAGGACATCGTGTATGTGCTTACTTCGGAAACTGTTGATGATTTGGGACATGCTTATCTTTTCAACAATCCACAAAATAAGCTTGCTGTTTCGGGTACTGAGACGACTATTGTCCGTGTTAAACGCAGAGATCTTGTTATACCTGCCTATCTCAACTACCTTATGAGTTCTCCTTGTTTTATCGGTGAGCTTCGTCGGTATGTAAGAGGTATGAAAGTATTTCGTGTCCATCCTGCTGATGTGTCTCGAATTGAAATTGAACTTCCTCACATCGAGACACAGCGAAAAGTGGTTTCAATACTTGATTCGATTTATACGAAGCAAAGAATCAATACTCAGCTAAATGGCTATTTA
>JABLTO010239949.1_pt1 | contig 32282 bp, 23 predicted proteins | sample 7160091 | NCBI WGS metagenome assembly JABLTO01 (sample SAMN14651225, study PRJNA627086) | human gut metagenome | isolation source: feces | host: Homo sapiens
CCGGCGAGGGCGCGCAGGTGCGTGAGCGTCTGTACGCCACCGGTTGGGCCAAGCGTGGTCCGGTCGGCCTGATCGGATCCACCAAGTCCGACGCGCTGCTCATCGTCACCAACATGCTCGAGGACCTGTCCAAGGCCGCCGAAGGCGGTCGCGTGGCCGCTGACCGCGATCCGGAATCCATCGACCGTCTGCTGGCTTCCCGCGGTGTCAAGCCGATCGACTTCGCCGGCTGGAAGAAGGTCGACGCGTTCGAACGTGCCGAAGGCGCGAAGGAAGGCCGCGAGCACAAGAAGGTCATCGACCCGGAGCAGATGCGCGCGCTGGCGCATGCCTGAATCGGGCCGGCTGGAATTAGGGTGGGAGTGCTGACTTCCTGACACCCTAACTCCAAGCCTTTTAACGCAATCTAGTAACGCCCTGCACGTCCGATTCCTCTGAATCGGACGTGCAGGGCGTTAGTTTTTGCCGCTTTAGTGGTCGATTTTCGGCGGACTGGTCGCGTAGCGTGCGTTTTCGATCGCACAACCGCCCGTTTCTCCAGAATCGGACATACGCGGTCGTTTTGACCTATTACCCCCGAAGTTCGGGTCCATGCGCTAGGCTGACCCCAGTGAAACGCGGTGCGCAATATCATCGCAAACGGATGCGGGCATTGAAATCTAAGGTTGTGAAGTCGGCATGAACTTTGGAAAACACGTCAAGCGCAAGGCACTGTACTGCTGTTCCGTGTCCGTCGTGGGCCTGCTGATCGCCTGCCTGATCGGCTTCGCCATGGGCGTGGGTCTTGTCGATGTGCATCTCGAAGAGGAAGCCCACGCAGCGGCGTCCTCGGGAACGTCTTCGGAAACGTCCTCCACGTCGGGCGCGCTTAAGCAAAACAGCGCGCCGCAATCGCAGACACAAGCCGTCTCGTCGCCGACGCAGGTCGCGCTGGACGGCATTTCCGCAGTCGAGGGCAGCGCCACGATCACAACGCAGGGCTTCACGCTAAGCGCCGATTCGCAGGCCGCCGTGCAGTCTCAAATCGCCACTTTCGAAGCCGACGGATATACCGCATCATTCGTGCTCGCCGACATCACGACCGGCCGCACGATCGCATACAACGCCGATGCACAGATCTATTCGGCCTCGTCGGCGGAGGCGCCATACCTGATATCGCTGTTCTCAACGGGCACCGTCGACCTGAACAGCGTGGCCCAATCCGCTGACGCGCAGTCCGCCACCGTCCACCAAAAGGTCGACGCCGTCCTGCGCAATTCCGACAACGCGTCTTACGACTGGCTGTACAAAACGTATGGCCTCGACTGCTTCAACACGTGGGCCGAACAGGCAGGCGCGGCTTCCAGAATGGGTGATCGCGGCGGGTACCTGTTCACCTCCGCGCGCGACATGGCCAAACTGTGGACCGCCGGATACGGTTTCCTGTTCGCCGGGCAAACGGCGGGGGTGCAGAACATCACGCCCGAATCGCTGCAATGGCTGTCCGGAGACATGACGAATTCGCTGAACTCCTGCATCCACGCGGTCCTTGGCGATGCGGACACCGTGTACACGAAGGCCGGATGGATCAACGGCGAAGGCGGTTTGTACGCGCTGAACGATGCCGGACTGGTGATGTCGCAGTCGGGCACGTACGTGCTGGCGGTGCTGACGAACGCGTGCGGCCGCAACGATTTGCTGACCAGCCTGATCGGCACGCTTGACGCAGTGCATTCAGGGGATATGCGGGGGTAATACGTTTCAAGTTGGGGTGACTCTCGCCGTGCCGCAGATAGGTCTATGGCCGATGCTGTAGCGTCGTTGCGTGGCATGTTTCTAGATGTTGCAAATCCGCCCTTCAGCTTGTATACAGCAAAATCCCAGCCTGAATTCCTAGGCTGGTGGCCATGAACGGCAAATTGCAGGTGCACGGCCATTGCAATGGCTTGAAAACAACGCTTTTGTTCGCGTTGATGTGGGGCGTCATCATGCTCATCTGGTGGGCGACCGGCGCCAGTCAAAGCACGCTCGGCTACTACATTCTCATCGGCCTGGGCTCCACGTTCGTCTCCTACTGGTTTTCCGACAAACTGGCGATCGCCAGCATGCACGCTCGACAGGTGAGCGAGCAGGAAGCCCCCGTACTATACAAGATCGTCCGCGAGCTATCGGCGAAGGCAGGCAAGCCGATGCCGCGCATCTACATCGCCCCCACCATGAGCCCCAACGCGTTCGCGACGGGGCGCAACGAACGACACGCGGCGGTCTGCTGCACGCAAGGCATCCTACAGACGCTTAACGAACGTGAGATTCGCGGCGTGCTCGGACACGAACTCATGCACGTCTACAACCACGACATTCTGACGTCCGCAATCGCCTCCGCCATGGCCACCGTCATCTCGTACCTCGGCTACTCGCTCATGTATTTCGGCGGCGGCCGTTCGCGTGACGACCGCGACGATTCGGCGTCCGGCGGCTTGGGATTGCTGGGTGTGCTGCTGAGCACGATTCTGGCGCCGATCGCAGCGTCGCTGATACAGATGGCAATCTCCCGCACACGCGAATACGACGCCGACGAAGACGGTTCCAAGTTGACGGAGGATCCGGAAGCGCTCGCTTCCGCGTTGAGCAAGATTTCCGGCGGCGCAGCCGCGATGCCGATGGAGAAGACCGCCGGCACGCAGTCGGTGGCTGCGATGATGATCGCCAGTCCGTTCTCCGCGGAGGGCTTCTCGCGCCTGTTTTCCACGCATCCGCCGATTCAGGACCGCATTGCGCGGCTCATGCAGATGGGTCAGGAGATGCGGCAGCAGGGCGTGCAGTCGGGCTACCTGGCCGGCGGATACGCAACGACCGGCGTTGCCGCGATCGACATTCGACAGGGCGGTTACGACGGGCCGCAGTTCGGCTCGCAGTATGGTTCCGCTTACGATTCGTACGGTTCGGGTTCGGCGGGTTCGACCGGTGGATATTCGCGCGACTATTCGCAACGCCCCATGCGCAGAAGAGGATCGCGCTGACGCCCGCACAGCCTCCCGCGCCGGTGGTTCCTGCCCCGACTTTCAGCCTTTTCCGGTACTGATGTTGCTGCGGACGCATACTTGCTGTGCTGACGACTCCCAAAATCGCTATATGTGGCAGATAAGAGACTGCCGAGAAAGTGATTTCCGCTATATGTGGCACTTTCCTTCGCGAAGATGCCCCCATACCTTCGATTTCGTACCCTCTAGCAGCTCTTGCCCGCGGAGAACTGCCACATATAGCGCAAATCGATTTTGCGGAACCGGACAATCTGCCACATATAGCGGGAATGGCGTGCTAGACTAATGGCTCGTGCCCAAAAGGCACACCTTGCGGATGTAGTTCATCGGTAGAACGAAAGCTTCCCAAGCTTTAAAGGCGGGTTCGACTCCCGTCATCCGCTCCATTCGAACCCCTTGGAATTCCAACGATTCCAAGGGTTTTTAACTTAGTTAAGATACCTGCGTGGACACACGGTGGACACAATCGTAGAAAACGTACGCCACCGATTTGATCCCAGGCCGATGTCAGGTTCACGCCATGTGCTTGCCGCTTTGATGCCGTACGGCCGGCGGATGGTGCGTGATGGGTGGCGGGTAGGCTGGGGTTGTGAATACAGACCAGAAGCTTCCCGCCGAATCCGCTGATTCAGCGTCTCGCAATGCCCGAGACTCACGAGACATCCGTAACGCCAGTGACACCCACGATTCCCAAACCGCCAGCAGCCAGCGCGCCTCTCACAATCCGCTGCTCGGCCACGCCACATCGCACGCCGCAACCATTGTCGGCCTTGCCGCAATCGTGCTGTGGGGCTTCATGGCGGGCCTCGTGCGACTCGTCTCCGAATCGTTCGGCGCCACGCTCGGGTCGGCGCTCATCTACACCGTCGGCGGCGCGCTGCTGTTCATCGTGCGCCGGCCGAAGCCGATCAGCCAAGCGCCACGTAAGTATCTCATCGCAGGCGGCGCCATGTTCATCGCGTACGAAGCGTCGATTTCGCTGTCGATCGGCCTGGCCACCACGAACGCGCAATCCGTGGAAGTCAGCCTCGTCAATTACCTGTGGCCGACGTTGCTGGTGCTGATGACGGCCGCCGTATCGCGCAAACACGGTGCCGTCGTCAAAGCGATTCCGGGCGCGATCGTAGCCACTATCGGCGTGGCGATGGCGGTCGGCGGCGAAAGCCTTAGCGTGCAGGAGGCGGTAAGCAACATCGCCAGCAACCCCCTACCGTTCGCGCTTGCGCTCGCCGGCGCCTTTATTTGGGCGATTTACGCGACTTTCACGCCGTCGCTGTCCGAAGGCTACGACGGTACGACGATTTTCTTCTGCTGCGTCGCCGTCGTGCTGTGGACCATCCACTTCGCTTCGGGCGACGGCCTGCCCGCCACGGCTCCCGGCATCGGCGGTTATGCCGCGCTGCTTGCGTGCGCTATTTCGATTTCCGGCGGCTACGCATGCTGGGGGTACGGCATGCTGCACGGCAATATGGAAACGTTGGCGATCGGCTCGTACGCGACCCCGCTGTTCTCCACGGCTTCCAGCACGCTGCTGCTGGGCGTCGCGCTGGGCATGCCGTTCTGGATTGGCGTCGCACTGGTGGTGGCCGGCTCGCTTATCAACCTCTGGTTCGCCCGGCGGTCGTAGCCCGGCGATTACAGCTTCGCCCGGCACCCGTAGGCGCCGGGCGAACATAAGAGAAAACTTACTTCAGTGCGCGGCCGGCGGAGCCGAGCTGCTGGCACGCCTCGACCACGCGTGCGGCCATCGCCGTTTCGGCTTCGCGGCCCCAGGAGCGCGGGTCGTACAGCTTCTTGTTGCCGACTTCGCCGTCGATCTTCAAAACCGAATCGTAATTGCGGAACATGTGTCCGGCGATCGCACGGGAGAACGCGTACTGCGTATCGGTATCGATGTTCATCTTGACCACGCCGTAGCTGACCGCTTCCGCGATTTCCGCGGCCGTCGATCCGGAACCGCCGTGGAACACCAGCGGGAACGGCTTGCCTTCCGGCATATCCGGCAGGGCGCAGGAGGCGACATGCGCCGATTCGGCGCTGCCCAATCGCCCGTCATGCGCCGCATTCCACACTTCCGTCTGGATGTCGTGCAGCAGTCGCGGACGCAGCTTGACGATGCCCGGCTTGTACGCGCCATGCACGTTGCCGAACGTGAACGCGGCCATGTATCGGCCGTGCTCGCCCAAGCCGAGCCGTTCCGCCACGCGCACGCCGTCGGCCGGGGTGGAATACAGTTTTTCGTTGATTTCCGCGGAATGGCCGTCCTCTTCGCCGCCGACCGCGCCGATTTCGATTTCCAGCACGGTGTGCGCCTTCACGGACTTCTCGAGCAGTTCCGAGGCGATGTCGAGATTTTCCTCAAGCGGCACCGTCGAACCGTCCCACATGTGCGATTGGAACGTCGGCTCCTCGCCGCGCTTGACCTGCTCCGCCTCGTGCGCGAGCAGCGGCCGCACCCACTCGTCCAAATACTGCTTGGCGCAGTGGTCGGTGTGCAAGGCCACGGTGATGTTCGGATAACGTGCGGCCACTTCGTGCGCGAACGCGGCGAAGGCGAGCGATCCGACCACACGGTCGTTCACGCTTTGGCCGGAGAAATAGGCGGAACCGCCCACGGACACCTGGATGATGCCGTCGGATTCAGCTTCGGCGAAGCCCTGCAACGCCGCGTTCAGCGTCTGCGTGCTCGTCACATTGATCGCGGGATACGCGTATCCGCCGCGGCGGGCGGCATCCAGCATCTCGGCATAACGTTCAGGTGTTGCGATAGTCATGCTTCCATTATGCCGCTGTTGCGTGACGAGAAACCGCCACGCAGTAGAGGGCTCACGGTACGCTATTTTCGGCGGAAACAAGGCAACATCGTGGAGGTGCGTTATGCCGGGAATCGTGTTGATTGGCGCTCAGTGGGGCGACGAAGGCAAAGGTAAGGCGACCGATCTGATCGGCACCAAAGTCGACTACGTGGCCCGCTTCAACGGCGGCAATAACGCTGGCCATACTGTGGTGGTCGGCGACGAATCGTATGCGCTGCATCTGCTGCCGTCCGGCATCATCAGCCCCAACACCACCCCTGTCATCGGCAACGGCGTCGTCGTCGATCCGGAAGTGCTGTTCCAGGAGATCGACGGCCTTGAAAGCCGTGGCGTGGACTGCTCCCGACTGCTGGTGAGCGAAAGCGCGCACATCATCGCCCCGTATCACCGCGTGCTCGACAAGGTGACCGAACGCTTCCTCGGCAAGCACAAGATCGGCACCACCGGCCGTGGCATCGGCCCGGCATACGCCGACAAGATCAACCGCGTGGGCATCCGCGTGCACGACCTGTTCAACGCGGAACACCTGCATGACAAGGTCGAGGCGAGCCTGCATCAGAAGAACCAGATGCTCGTCAAGCTGTACAACCGTCGCCCGATCGACGTGGACGAGACCACTGACGAGCTGCTCAAGCTCGGCGAACGCCTGAAGCCGTACGTGGCCAACACCTCCCTGGTGCTCAACAAGGCGCTCGACGAGGGTAAGACCGTGCTGTTCGAAGGCGGCCAGGCCACCATGCTCGACGTGGACCACGGCACCTACCCGTTCGTGACCTCCTCCAACCCGACCGCCGGCGGCGCCTGCACCGGCACCGGCGTTGGCCCGACCAAGATCACCCGCGTGATCGGCGTCTCCAAGGCGTATGTGACCCGCGTGGGCGAAGGCCCGTTCCCGACCGAACTGTTCGGCGAGGACGGCGAATGGCTGCGCGCCCAAGGCCACGAGTACGGCGTGACCACCGGTCGCCCGCGTCGCTGCGGTTGGTTCGACGCGGTCGTCAACCGTTACGCGGCCCAGGTCAACGGCCTGACCGACATCGTGCTCACCAAGCTCGACGTGCTCACCGGCCTCAAGGAAATCCCGCTGTGCGTGGCGTACGACGTCAACGGCGAGCGTCGCGACGATATGCCGACCGACCAGGCCGAGTTCGCCGCCGCGAAGCCGATTTACGAGTCCATGCCGGGTTGGGACGAGGACATTTCCCAGGTCCATGACTTCAACGATCTGCCGAAGACCTGCCAGGATTACGTCAAGCGTCTTGAGGAACTGTCCGGCTGCCGCATTTCCGTGATCGGCACCGGCCCGCAGCGCGACCACATCATCCAGATCAACTCGCTGATCGACTGAAGCTGATTCGGCTGATTCGTCGATATGAACGTCGGTAACGAACGTCAATGACAAGTGCCGGTGGGCCTGTGCCTGCCGGCACTTTGCGTATGGTGCGTGCGATGGCGTGCGCGTATGACGCACACCGCATACACACCGACGGGGTGCGCGGCGGAGGAACGGAAAAGGGGAGTGCGATGACTGCAATGCCGCCTAACGACAGGTTCGACAGGTTTGACAGGTTCAGCAAACTGGTCCCGCGATTCGACCACCTGAAATGGAAGATGGCCGCTGCCGGCATTCTCGTCGGCCTGATTTCCGGCTTCCTCGTCGTCCTCTACCGTCTCGGCATCGAATACGGCACCGACACCGCGCGCTGGATCTACGCGCGCATCCGCGAAACCCCGTGGCTGGTCGCACCGTGGGCGGTCGCCGCAATCGCAGCCGCGCTCGCCATCGCATGGATGGTCAAAAAAGAGCCGATGGCCGGCGGCAGCGGCATTCCGCAAACCAACGGCGTGGTGATCTGCGGCCTGAAAATGCGATGGCAGACGATTCTGCCGGTTCGCTTCATCGGAGGCCTGCTCGGATCGCTCTTCGGCCTCTCGCTCGGCCGCGAAGGACCGTCCATCCAAATCGGCGCATCGGGCGCGCAGTTCCTATCGCACCGGCTGCGCGGCAAGAAACGTGAGGACATGCAGGAGCATTATCTGGTCACCGCCGGTGCCGCGGCCGGCCTGTCCGCCGCGTTCAGCGCACCGCTGTCCGGCATGATGTTCGCTTTGGAAGGGGTGCATCGCAGTTTTTCGCCCGCGATTCTGATGGGCGCCACCGCCGCGTCCCTGACCGCCGATTTCGTATCGAAATACTGTTTCGGCCTGCGTCCGGTGCTTGACTTCGGCACCATCGGCCAACTGCCGCTCGGCGAATACGGGTGGCTGATTCCGCTGGGATTGGTGGCCGGTTTGGTTGGTTCGCTGATGAACCGTTCGCTGCTCGGCTTCCAAACGCTGTACGGCAAGCTTCCCGCATGGAGCCGCCCTTTGATCGCGATCGCACTCGCGCTGCCAATCGGCATTTGGCTGCCTGACGTGCTCGGCGGCGGCTCGAACCTGATCGCCATGGCCGAGCATGCGCGCGTCGGCTTGGGCATGCTGTGCGTGCTGTTCGTGGCGAAAGTGCTGTTCACCTCCACCAGCTTCGGTTCAGGCGCTCCCGGCGGCATTTTCATGCCGATTCTCGCGGTTGGCTCACTCGCCGGCGGTATCTGCGGCGAGACGTTGCACCAGTTCGGCAACCTGCCGTCCGATTCCGTGGCGATTTTCTCGGTATGCGTGATGACGGGCACGCTGGCCGCGTCCGTGAAAACACCGATCACGTCGATTCTGCTGGCCGTGGAAATGTCCGGCACATTGACGCACATGCTGCCGGTCGCCGCCGTCGCGTTCATCGCATTGCTCGTCTCCGACCTGCTGCGTACGAAACCGATCTACGGCGAGCTGCTGGAACGGTACATGCGCGCGCAAGGCGGCACGACGGCAATCGCCAATCGCATCGACAACGGCATCATGGAACTGCCTGTGGAAATGGGCGCGACCGCGGACGGCAAGCTGATGCGTGACGTGCGCTGGCCGTACGGCTGTCTGGTGATTGGCCTGCGTCGCGGCGAACGGCAGATCGTGCCGCATGGCGATACGCGGCTGCGTGCCGGCGACTATCTGGTCGTGCTGTTCAGCGGCGAGGACGAAAGCGACGCACGGCATGCGATGCGGCGGTTGTGCGACGTATCCGTCTGACGCGGCCGTACCGTCTTCCATAACCATTCGTAGACGTCTAGGGCCACCCGAAGTTATCCACAGTTATCCACCGAATCGGACATGTTCGATGTTTGGTTGCAACGCACGTGTAGACTCGTACAAGGTTAAGAAGACGGCACCTGCGGCCAGCTCGTTGCCGTATGGCTGGGGCGGAACGACGCTGTCCGCGGAAAGCCAAGTACAAGGGGAACGTGATGGAATCGCAAGAACAACGGGCGGCAGACTCGCCAAACGCGGGTGATGAGCCGAATCCCGCCACACAGTCGATCGACGTCGCCGAAGTGGCGCGCGCGGATGTGCGCCCGTCCGGTGCCGCCGCATCCAAGCATCCGCCGCAGATTCCGCTCGCGCCGATGAAACGCATGCAGGCGCGATTCAACCCTCTTGCCGATGGTCTGATGTATCTCGTGGTGTTCGTCGGCGGTTTCGTCGGCGTCGGGTTCCGTCGCGCCACGGACCTGCTGCTGCCGTCGGTGAACGGTTCGCCGTTCGTGGTGGGCACGTTCGTGTCGAATATGCTCGCCTGCTTCCTGTTTGCGATGCTGACCGAATACATGGCGACCGCGTCGTGGCTGCGCCGCAGGGTACGGCAGGTCGTCAGCCGTGGCGTCGGGCTTGGTTTGCTTGGCGGACTGTCGACGATGTCCGGCGTGATGTTGGAAACCATGGAAGGCATGCGCGAGCAGCGTTTCGGCAGCGCGCTCGGCTATCTTGCGGGAAGTTTCGCCGGCGGTCTGATCGCGGCCGCGGTTGGCGTGGCGCTGATGCAGGCGTTGCTGGCGCGCGGCACACGCAAGCGGGTCCGTAACGCGATCGCCGATGCCTCCACGGCTTCCGTATCCTCAATGTCCGATTCGGACGCGTACGGCATCGTGCAGGACGTCCAGATGACCGACACTGCAGTATCGGCTACGCAGAGTGTTACGCAGACGGTCCCCATGGCCGATTCGGGCGAATCGGACGTGCCGGACGCGCAAAACGTGCAGAACAACGTGCCGGGCGTGCAGGGCGTGCGCCACGTGAAGGTGGCGGATGCGGCACATTCGGCCGCGCAGGCCGCGTTGGAGGCCGCGCAGGCGGCACAGCAGGCGGCCCAGGTCGCCCAGCAGGTCGCGCAGACCGGGCAGGTGCCGAAAATCGAATCGCAGCCGCAGTCATCGCAACCCGTCGCACCTCTGCCCAGCTTCGAACCCAAGCCGGTCACCGCGGAAATCCCGCTCGTCGCCGACCCGACCACAGGGGAGGTGCGCTGATGACCTGGATGATCTGCCTGTTCGGCGGCATCGGCGCCATGGCCCGTTATGTGCTTGACGTGTCGATCCAACGCAGCTGGAACCGTGACGGCAACCACAGCTTCCCCCTGGCCACGCTCGTCATCAACGGCGTCGCCTCCCTGTGCGCCGGCATCGCCATGATGTCGTACTATGCGCAGTCGGTTGATATGGGCACGGTAATGACGTTCGTTGTGGGGTTCCTCGGCGGATTCTCAACATTCTCGTCGGCGATCAACGAGGTGCTGTCGCTGATTCGCAAACGCCGTTTCGCCATGGCCCTGGGCTATGGCGCTGCCACGGTCGCGGTGCCGCTCGCCTGCGTGGCGCTCGGATTCGGCATCGCCATGCTGGGCGGCCACGCATAGCTGTCACCGGCTCGGCCGCGCGTAATTTTCACGTTACACGGGCGGTCATCGGGTAACGTTCAGGAAATCTGAGCGCAACCGCGCGAGCTGTTTCCTCTCCTACGTTGTGAAAACAACAAGAGAGGAAAAACCTATGACAGCCGTAACGTATCTCACACGGCATCGTCGACCGGGAATCGTCATACTCTGTTCGATTGTCGCCGTTCTCTCGATGCTTTTCGTACTCCCTCCCGCCATCGCGTCCGCAGCCGATTCCGGCGCGCAGGCCGTCGATGAATGCAATCCGACCGCCAGCAACGGCTGCGTCAACGGCATCCTGCAGGACGCCGACAAGAAGCCGATCGCCGACGTCACCATCACGCTGTCCGGCAAGGCAATGGCGGAAACCAAAACCGCTGCCGACGGCAAGTGGGCGTTTTCCGTTGCCGATGATGGCGATTACACCGTCACCGTCGACGCATCCGTTGCGAAAGAGCACGGTCTGAAGGCAAGCAGCGCAACGGTGACGATCAGGAAAGCCAGCTTCGACAAGCAGCGCGGAGTCGTCCGTTTCGACCAAGCTGGCGATTCCACCGGCAGCGGCACGTCCGGCACATCCGGATCGACGGCGGCCGCGCAACGCAAGGGGCGGTGCGACGCAAGCGAGATGATCGCAAGTGTCGCACCGCCCCTTTTGCGGGCGGAACGCGTGTGGAGTACATGCGGAGCGTGCGTGGAAGATGCGTGGAACGCGTCGTGAAACATACGTCGTTCACGGGTGAAAAAGTGGATTTTTCGGGGGAATTGAAGAGGGGGAGGGCGTCTTTCGTCAATTGATAGTTCATATTGTGCGGACGATTGCAAAGAAACGTTACAGATGCATGTAAAATAACACATAATATCGCGATTTGTAAGGAAACATCCCGACGATGCGGGGGAGAGGTGTTGGGCAATGGTCGGCATGCGTGACGTGGCGAAAGAGGCCGGGGTTTCGCTGAGCACGGTTTCGCTAGTGGTCAACAAGACGGGCTACGTGTCCGACGACATGCGCGCGCGCGTCAAAGCCGCCATGAAAGAGCTCAATTACGTGCCCAACGAGCTGGCACGCAACCTGTACAAGAACCGCACGAACCTGGTCGGCGTGATCGTGCCGACCATCCGCCACCCCTTCTTTGCCACCCTTACCGCGCATCTGCAACGCGAGCTGGCCGCGCAAGGACTGCGCACCATGCTGTGCTCCACCGCCGACGCGGAAAACGGCGAGGTCGAATACGTGGACATGCTGCGCCGTCACATGATGGACGGCATCATCGTCTGCTCGCACACCACCCATCCGAACGATTACTGGACGTCCATCCACCGCCCCATCGTCGCCTTCGACCGTGTGCTGGGCGGCGGCATCGCGTCGATCGGCTCCGACCATGAGCAGGGCGGCCGGCTCATGGCGCACATGCTGGTCAACACCGGCGCGCACCACGTGGTGATGATCGGCGGCCCGCGCGACCAGTTCTTCGATTTGGCGGCGCGCAATGGAGACAGCCCGGACGATTTCGACCTGCACAAGACAACGTTCCCGGCCGTCCGCTACTACCTTACGTTGGAGCAGGAGCTGAAAGCGGCCGGCGTGCGGTACGAGTATGTCGAAGCCGGCAATGTGGAGGATTTCCAAGGGTATAAGAACGCGGTGAATGCTGTGCTCAACAGTATGCCGGTGGACGGCGTCGATGCCGTGGTCAGCTCCGATATCGGTGCCGCGCTTTGCGTGCGCGAAGCGATGCGGAGGCATATTTCGATTCCGCGCGACCTGCAGATCATCGCCTACGACGGCACGTATCTGACCGACCTGGCCGGTATGAAAATGACCGCGGTGGCGCAGAATTTCGACAAAATCGCGCAGGTCGCGGTCGGCAATATCGTTCGTGCGATCGCCAAGGAAGGGGATGCCAAGGCAGATACGACAAGCGCCACGGGACGCAAGCCGTACGAGCCGGACGTGCTGATTCCCGTGACGCGCAAACTGGGCGATACCACGCGCTAAGCGGGCCGTATCGCCCATCATTGGACGGGCCGTTTTACCTGCTAAGCGGGTCGTTTCGCCTTATTCGTAATCGCCGGTCGGACCGATCTTCAACGCGTCCTCGTGCGTGCGGCCCGAATGGATCGCATCGTTGATCGCCTGGATCTCCGCCGCATCCACGGCAAGTGCGCGCCCGTCGATCGCGCTGATCGGAATCGACCATCCGCCGTGCGTCATGTACAGGCTGTCCGCTTCGCGCAGCTCGGCGATCGGCAGCTTCCTGTACTCCGCCTTCTTGCCCTCTTCGAGCGCCCAGGCGAACATTTCGCGCTGTGATGTGCCGTTCAGAATACCGATGCGCGGGTCGGGCGTGACGAACGTATCGCCATAGCGTGCCACAATCGACGAATTCGGGCATTCCATCGTGTAGCCGTCCTCCGTGAACAGAATCGCGTCGCCGACGCCACGGCGGGCGCATTCGCGGTGCACGGCGCAGTTGAACGCGTAGCTCAGCGTCTTCGCGCCGTTGAGCAGCCACGGGGCGCGTGCGGTGATGTCCGACGGGTAGCCGCGCGTCATCGAAGCCATGGTGATCGGCTCCAGCGAATGCAGCGTGCCCTTCGCGTCAAGGAAGATGTAGACGGTCGGCGTGCGGTCGGCCGCCTTGCCCACGCCGGTGTCCGGATCGAGACCACGGGAGACGATGATGCGCAGCATCGGACCGGGTTCCGGATCGTCATACTGGTCGATGACCAGCTGGACCGCGCGGGTGAGCGCGGGAATGTTCGGCTCGGGCATGTCCACCAGGCGGGCGGAATTGGCGAGACGCTTCAGATGGTTCTCCAACGAAACCGGGAAACCCTTCCATACCGTGGTCGCTTCGAAAATGCCGTCGCCACGCAGTGCGCACAAATCGAACGCGTTGATGATGGGGCTTTCCGGATCGACGAAACGAACCAGATCCGCGTCGGGCGCCACGCCTGCGCCTCCGAATAGCGTCTTGCCGTTACCGACTGCCAGAACGATCGAACTCATGGGAACCTCTCTTCCGCGCTCCGCGTCTTTTGATTGCCGCTTTATTGCTGTTGCGCTGTTGTGTTGCGTCAGCGTTCGCGTGCGTCTTCGGCGTCCAACCTAACCATGGTTTGTTTCCACTTGGCACCGCCAATTTGCAATGCGGAAACATACGCGTCATGAATCGCGCGGCTTCCGTAACGTTCGGCGACCAAGGTGAGGGAAAGCGACTCTGAACGTCCGTTTCTGCGGAATCTGATTTCGGGGTTCGTCGGCAGTTCGTTCGGAAAAGGCCGGACGGCGGCCGACGGGAAAGGTGAGCGCAATGGTGGATGGGATGTCCGATATGGGAACAACCGAACTTGGCGCGGCGAGCACGCCCGAACAGGCGCGCGCCGCGTTCCGTGACGGCCTGGTCCGCCCGACCTGCGGCATCGCGCAAGGCTACGCGCAGGCGAATCTGATGATTCTGCCCAAGGAGCAGGCATTCGATTTTCTGCTGTTCGCGCAGCGCAATCCCAAACCCTGCCCGCTGCTGGAAGTGATGGAGCCGGGCGTCACCGCACTCGTCACCGCGCCGGGCGCCGACATCCGTACCGACGTGCCGTTGTACCGCGTGTGGAAGCGTGGCGAACTGGTAGCCGAAGTGCCCGATATTCGCGAGTATTGGCGATCCGATTTGGTCACGTTTGTGATTGGCTGCAGTTTCACATTCGAGTTTCCGCTGATGGAGGCGGGCGTGCCGGTGCGGCACATCACGGCAGGCCGCAACGTGCCGATGTACGACACGTCGATCGAGTGCCGTTCGGCCGGCGCGTTCCATTCGACGATGGTCGTGTCGATGCGTGGCATTCCGTCTACGCAGGTGGCCGACGCATGCCGGATTTCCGGCTATTACCCGTCCGTGCACGGTGCCCCCGTATGTGTGGGCGACCCGTCCGCGATCGGCATCGACGACATCATGCATCCCGACTATGGCGATGCCCCCGTGTTGGAGCCGGGCGATGTGCCGGTGTTCTGGGCGTGCGGCGTGACCCCGCAGGCCGCGGTGATGGCGTCCAAACCGGAATTCGCGATCACGCACGCGCCGGGGCACATGTTCATCACCAGCAAACGCGATTTGGAATACATGGTGTGAGGCCGAGCGGCAGGTTGCGGGGCGCGGCATGAGATGCGTGCTGCGGCGACTGCGGCAGAAGGAATGTTGCGGCGGCGGAACACTACGACAGCGAAACGACGGAAAGGCGACGGAAGGAATGGAAACGATGGCTGTGCAGGAAACAGACGGAAGGCAGACGGCTATGCGAATCGATATGAACAGCGATATGGGCGAAAGCTTCGGTCGTTGGACGCTCGGCGACGACGAGGCGCTGCTCGACGTGGTTTCCAGCGCGAACGTGGCGTGCGGCTTCCATGCGGGCGACCCGTCCGTCATGCTGAGAACGTTGTCATACGCGGCGTCGCGGGGGGTAATGGTCGGGGCGCATGTGGCGTACCGCGACCTGGCCGGATTCGGGCGCCGCTATGTGGACGAGTCCCCCGACGAACTCAAGGCGGACGTGATGGTACCAGATCGTCGAATACGGCGGCCTCGACGGCGTGCATATGACGAACGTGGCGACCGTCGACGGCCTCGAACCCGACCGTTACTTTAAGCAGGTCGGCCAGCTTACGGACTGCGCCCGCAGCTGAAGTCCTGTGCCCAAGGCTGAGGGCCCTGCGCTCGCGGCTGCCCCGCATGTCCGTCGCTTTCGAATCGGGCGCCGGAGACATGCGCCGCGATTCGGCCGAAAGCCGGTTCGACACGCCCGAACACCGGTTGCGGTTTTGGTGTCGAGCCCCATTTTGCGGTAATATCGAACCGGTTCGACACAACCGTGGGAATGGCCGTAAGGACTCCCGCAAAGAATCTCGCAACGACTTTTTGGAACCGAAGGAGGCTCCATGAAAAACAAGGTGCAGCTCATCACTTACGCCGACCGCCTTGGCGACGGCACCATCAAGTCGATGACCGACATTCTGCGCACCCGCTTCGACGGCGTGTACGACGGCGTTCACATCCTGCCGTTCTTCACCCCGTTCGACGGCGCCGACGCAGGCTTCGACCCGATCGATCACACCAAGGTCGACGAACGTCTCGGCAGCTGGGACGACGTCGCCGAACTCTCCAAGACCCACGACATCATGGTCGACGCCATCGTCAACCACATGAGTTGGGAATCCAAGCAGTTCCAGGACGTGCTGGCCAAGGGCGAGGAGTCCGAATACTATCCGATGTTCCTCACCATGAGCTCCGTGTTCCCGAACGGCGCCACCGAAGAGGACCTGGCCGGCATCTACCGTCCGCGTCCGGGCCTGCCGTTCACCCACTACAAGTTCGCCGGCAAGACGCGCTTGGTCTGGGTGAGCTTCACCCCGCAGCAGGTGGACATCGACACCGATTCCGACAAGGGTTGGGAATACCTGATGTCGATCTTCGACCAGATGGCCGCCTCTCACGTCAGCTACATCCGCCTCGACGCCGTCGGCTACGGCGCCAAGGAGGCCGGCACCAGCTGCTTCATGACCCCGAAGACCTTCAAGCTGATCTCCCGTCTGCGTGAGGAAGGCGTCAAGCGCGGTCTGGAAATCCTCATCGAAGTGCACTCCTACTACAAGAAGCAGGTCGAAATCGCATCCAAGGTGGACCGCGTCTACGACTTCGCCCTGCCTCCGCTGCTGCTGCACGCGCTGAGCACCGGCCACGTCGAGCCCGTCGCCCACTGGACCGACATCCGCCCGAACAACGCCGTCACCGTGCTCGATACGCACGACGGCATCGGCGTGATCGACATCGGCTCCGACCAGCTCGACCGCTCGCTCAAGGGTCTCGTGCCGGATGAGGACGTCGACAACCTCGTCAACACCATCCACGCCAACACCCACGGCGAATCCCAGGCCGCCACTGGCGCCGCCGCATCCAATCTCGACCTCTACCAGGTCAACAGCACCTACTATTCGGCGCTCGGATGCAACGACCAGCACTACATCGCCGCCCGTGCGGTGCAGTTCTTCCTGCCGGGCGTGCCGCAGGTCTACTATGTCGGCGCGCTTGCCGGCAGGAACGACATGGAGCTGTTGCGCAAGACGAACAACGGCCGCGACATCAACCGCCATTACTATTCCACCGCGGAAATCGACGAGAATCTCAAGCGTCCGGTCGTCAAGGCCCTGAACGCGCTCGCGAAGTTCCGCAACGAGCTTGACGCGTTCGATGGCACGTTCTCGTACACCACCGATGACGACACGTCCATCAGCTTCACCTGGCGCGGCGAAACCAGCCAGGCCACGCTGACGTTCGAGCCGAAGCGCGGTCTCGGTGTGGACAACACTACGCCGGTCGCCATGTTGGAATGGGAGGATTCCGCGGGAGACCACCGTTCGGATGATCTGATCGCCAATCCGCCTGTCGTCGCCTGACGGAAAATTTCTTGCGATTACGTATTTTCTTGCGATTACGTACGGCCTTGCGATTGCGTTCCACCTTGCGGTCGCGCACCCGGTCCGTCGCACCCGGTCCGTCGGGCGGACGGCAGTGGCCGCACGTGTTGGTATCGTAAGTTGCGTTGAAGAATCGCCCGAATGCGCTGAAGCAATGCGTCCGGGCGATTTTCGTATGTGTCGCTCGTAGCGGGCGGGCGCATGCGTGGAGTATCGAAGCACATGAAACGCGACAAGCAGAAAACGCGATAAGCCAAGAAAACAGCAGATATGACCGAAGACAATCAGAATAACGAATTCAAACCGCAGCCGCTGCCCGGCCAGGTGTTCATCCGCCCGGGCATCGACGATCGCCCCGATTATGAGAAGACCCTGACTCCCGAAGCGAAGGCGGCCATGCGCCGGCTGTCGGTGCAGCAGCATCCGCGTATTCCGGAAGCGTCCAACGAGCGTCCGGAAACCCAGGCCGCGCGCATCGCATCGGAAGGTGGAGCGCCCCTAACCGCGGCCGCGCATCTTGACGTGGCTGTGCCGAACCTCGAATCGTCCTTCCTCGACCTGCGCGACCCGATGACCGCTCCGGACGGCACCAGGCCGACCGCAATGCAGGCCAACCGGCTCGTTGCGGGTTTTGCGCTTGGCTCAATGCTGCTGTCCGCTCCGATGGCGGCGTTCAACACGGTGCTCATTCCGCAAACCGTCAGCCGTTTGTCGGGAATCAACCGCGTCACGGATTTGGCGATGCTCGTCATCGCAGGTGCCATCATGACGTTCCTGCTGAACGCATGCATCGCCGTCGGTTCCGACCATTCCTACTGCCGGTTCGGGCGCCGTACGCCATGGATCGTCAGCGGCAGCGTATTGGCGGCTATCTGCATGGCGATTCTTTCCGCATGCGATTTTCTCCCGTGGGCCGTGTTCTTCTGGCTGGCCACGCAGGCCGCGTATGCGATGGCGGCCATACCGTTCGCCGCCGCGTTCGGCGAACGTGTGCCTGACAAGTTCCGCGACCGCGCCGATTCGTGGCACGGCAAGGGGCTGGCGCTTGGCCAGCTGGTCGGCGTCGCCGTGGCTGTTGCGCTGACGCCGCATGCCGGTGGCGAAGGTTGGGATGGCACTACGGGTTTCGCGATGCTGGTATTCGCGGGTTGGCTTGTCGTCGCGGCCGTCGTTACGCTGTTGGTACTGCCGTTCGAAGGGGCCAGCAGCTACCTGCCGCGTAGGGATGTTGAGAAAGGCGATTTCTTCTCGCAATACCGTCCGCCGCAGAACGCGCCGAAGTTTTCTGTGGCATTCGCGGCCCGCATGTTCGCCGTTGCGGCCACAGCCGGAATCGCCGTATATCAGTGGTATCTGGCGCCGAATATCGTCGGCAATACCGATGAGGCCGGTTTGTTCGGCATTGCCGGTGCCGGATCGGTGGTTGTGGTCATGGCCATCTGCACGTTTGTCGGTGCTTTGATTGCGGCGTTGCTGCTTGGCCGTGTCGTCAGCCTGTTTGGTGATCTGCGTATTCCGGCCGTCGCGTCCGCCGTGTTGTTCATGGTCGCTGCGCTGCTGCCGTTGCTGATGGACGACGGTTTCCTGGCGGTTGCGCTGTACGCCCTGCTTGCCGGCTTCACATACGTGGTGTTCGACGGCGCCAGCCAAAGCTTGGATCTTGCGATGCTGCCGGATGTGCGTTCCGTGGGCCGATCGCTTGCCGCTTATAGTCTGGCCAATACGTTCGGCACGATACTGGGCGTCGCTGCCTGCGCCGCGGTGATTGTGGCGACCGGTGCCACCGTGCTGATCTTCGCTGTCGCCACTGTTTCGATGCTGTTGGCGGGTCTGCTGACATTGCGGTTGAAATCGCAACAATGACGGCGACTATGACAGTGCTAGATCGCCAATGATTGGAAAATAAAGCGAAACGGCGCGTCCACATAGTGAACCTTTAGTGGATAGGGGAGATGGACGCGCCTATGTTTACGGCTTAGTTCGAGCGGAAATCCCGCCCGGGGAAAAGACTTTGCGAAAGGAGGTTCGCCAAGATGAACGGAATGGTTGCACGCGTACTGCTGTCCGCACGAATTATTATTCCGCTTTCGTTGGCGGACTGATTCGAGCATAGCGGCTTCAATCCCTCGCCAACGAAGGCAGGGTTTGAGGCGCGCGTAACACACACGTTGATGGCCCTGCATGATGCGGGGTCTTTTTGTTGCAGCCCACAAGGCAGACGCAGCGAAAACCTTTTGAAGCCGGCCGGCATAGCGCACAACAGAAAACAGAAAAACTACAAACAACATCGTTATCGGCGGAAGTTGGGAGCCGGTAGCAGGACGTACAGGGAGTACATCAATGAGTACAGTCGAAGCGGCCGCTGGCAAAGCGCAGGCGATGGTCCGCGATTCGGTCAAAACCGTGATCGCAGCATCCATGGTCGGCACCGCCATCGAGTTCTACGACTTTTACGCATACGGCACCGCCGCTGCGAATTATTTCCCGAAGGTGTTCTTCGGAGACACCACCAATCCGACCGTCGCGCTGCTGGCCAGCCTGCTGACCTTCGCCATCGCGTTCATCGCCCGTCCGCTGGGCTCGTTGGTGTTCGGCCACTTCGGCGACCGTATGGGCCGCAAGACCACGCTGGTGGTCTCCCTGCTCACCATGGGCATTGCCACCTTCCTGATCGGCTGCCTGCCGACCTACAACCAATGGGGTGTCGCGGCCGTCGCCGTGCTGTGCCTGTGCCGTTTCGTGCAGGGCATCGGCCTGGGCGGCGAATGGTCTGGTGCTGCTCTGGTGGCTACCGAGAACGCTCCGGAAGACAAGCGCGCGCTGTACGGCTCCTTCCCGGAACTGGGCGCCCCGATCGGCTTCTTCCTGTCGAACGGCACCTACTTCCTGCTGGAGACCTTCAACGACAATGACGCGATGCTTGCCTGGGGCTGGCGCGTGCCGTTCCTGCTGTCCTCCATCCTCGTGATCGTCGGCCTCGTCGTCCGCGTCCAGATGGAGGAGACCCCGATCTTCCGTATGGCCCAGGAGCAGAAGAAGGTCGTCAAGTCCCCGCTTACCGAAGTGTTCAAGAAGAGCTGGAAGGAAGTCATCCAGGCAACGTTCCTGGTGGCTGTTACCTACACGCTGTTCTACACGCTGGCAACCTGGTCCCTCGCTTGGGGCACCAAGACCGTCGAGCAGGGTGGCGGCAACCTGGGCTTCACCAACCAGGAGTATCTGCTCATGCTGATGATCGCCGTCTGCGTATTCGCCGCGTTCATCGTGATCTCCTGCGTGAACGCCGACAAGTTCGGCCGCAAGCGCGTGATCATCATCTCCTCCTGCTGCCTCATCGCCTTCGCCCTGCTGTTCCCGTTCCTGCTTGATCCGGCGGTCGTCGGTCAGCGCAACTTCGCCACCAACCTGCTGTTCCTGTGCATCGGCTTCGCTCTGATGGGTACCGCGTTCGGTCCGATCGGCGCCTTCCTGCCGGAACTGTTCGACGCGAACGTGCGTTACTCCGGCTCCGGCATCGGCTACAACCTGGCTGCCATCGTCGGCGCGGCCTTCGTGCCGACCATCGCCACTTGGCTGTCCCATCATTGGGGCGTGCATTCCGTGGGCCTGTACCTCGGTGTGATGGCCCTGTGCTGCCTCATCGCGGTGTTGAGCTGCAAGGAAACGAAGAACGTCGACTTCACCAAGTGACGCCGACCGGCTTGCCGGGCTGCTTCGCTTGGGGTGGCTCGGAGCCTTAGAAAAAACGTTTGACGTGAATATAGCCACTATGTGAACGTCAACAGACATCATAAAGAAAGCGGTACTAGAACAGTTCCGCAGGAGAGGCGGAGTGGTTCCTCGGACACAATCCGGGGGGAGCAACATCCTAGGAATCACTCGCCGTGATAACAACCGAAAAAAGAATAGAAAATAGCGAGTTTGTTCGGAAAAAGCAAGTTCCGAATCGCAAAAAACAATAAAGGAGCGCCAATTATGGCAGCAACTATCTGGTACGAAAAGGACGCCGATCTGTCCGTGTTCGATGGCAAGAAGGTGGCCATCCTCGGTTACGGTTCCCAGGGCCACGCCCATGCGCTGAACCTGCGCGATTCCGGTGTCGACGTCGTCGTCGGCCTGCGTCCTACCTCCAAGTCCGTGGAGTATGCCAAGGAGCAGGGCCTTGAGGTCAAGCCTGTTGCCGAGGCCGTTGCCGAAGCCGACGTGGTGATGATCCTGCTGCCTGACCAGTACCAGGCCGCCGTGTACAAGAAGGACGTCGAGCCGAACCTGAAGCCGGGCGCTGCTCTGGCCTTCGCTCATGGCTTCAACATCCACTACGGCTACATCAAGCCGTCCGAGGACCATCCGGTCTTCATGGTCGCCCCGAAGGGCCCGGGCCACATCGTGCGTCGTGAGTACGCCGCTGGCCGTGGCGTCCCGGTCGTCGTGGCCGTCGAGCAGGATCCGGATGGCAAGACCTGGCCGCTGTGCCTGGCTTACGCCAAGGCTCTGGGCGCGCTGCGTGCAGGCGCCATCAAGACCACCTTCACCGAGGAGACCGAGACCGATCTGTTCGGCGAGCAGGACGTCCTCATGGGTGGCATCAACCACCTGTGCGATATGGGCTTCGATGTGCTGACCGAGGCTGGCTACCAGCCGGAGATCGCCTACTTCGAGGTGTTCCACGAGCTGAAGATGCTGGTCGACCTGGCCAACGAGGGTGGCCTGAACAAGGCCCGTTGGTCCTGCTCCGACACCGCCCAGTACGGCGACTACACCTCCACGGTCATCACCGAGGAGACCAAGAAGCGCATGCAGTACCAGCTCAAGCGCATCCAGGACGGCTCCTTCGCCAAGGAGTTCATGGATGACCAGGCCGCTGGCGCTCCGAAGTTCAAGAAGCTGCAGGAAGAGTACAGCCACCCGCACCTGGAGACCGTTGGCCCGAAGCTGCGCGCCATGTTCTCCTGGAACAACCAGGTGGACGCCGATGCCGATATGGCCGAGTCCTTCAACGGCAAGATCGCTCGTACCCAGGTTCAGTGAGATTGCTTCGCTAGCTGCATAAGCTATTTAGCGAATTAGAAAGCGTCGCCCGCTTCATGCGGACGGCGCTTTTTGCATATCGTCGTGCGTGCGATGGTTGCGTACGTTCCGGCATAACGAAAGGCCGCCACCCAACTTGGGCGGCGGCCTTCAATCGCAGTTAATGCGATTAATCGCAATGAATGCGAGACGTTACTCAGCCACGGGCGATCTTGCCGGTGAAAGTGGCCATGTCAGCGTCGTCATCCTTGCCGTTGTTCCAAGAGAACATGGCGCGCAGCTTCGGACCGACGGTCTCGATGCGCACGTTGCCATATTCTTCCTGCAGCTGCTTGAACTTCGGAGCGCCAGCGTCCTGATCGTCGATGAACTCCTTGGCGAAGGAGCCGTCCTGGATGCGCTTCAGGTGGTATTCCATGCGCTCACGCACGTGCTCGTCGATGCAGGTGTTGGTGTAGTCGCCGTACTGGGCGGTGTCGGAGCAGGACCAACGAGCCTTGTTCAGGCCACCCTCGTTCATGAGGTCGACGAGCATCTTCAGCTCGTGGCAGACCTCGAAGTAAGCGATCTCCGGCTGGTAGCCAGCGTCAGTGAGGACCTCGAAGCCCATTTCAACGAGCTTGTTCACGCCGCCCATGAGCACGTTCTGCTCGCCGAACAGATCGGTCTCGGTCTCCTCGGTGAAAGTGGTCTTGATGGCGCCTGCGCGCAGGGCGCCCAGAGCCTTGGCGTAAGCCAGGGTGATGTCCCAAGCGTCGCCGCGCGGATCCTGTTCGACAGCCACGACGACCGGGACGCCACGGCCGTTGGCGTACTCACGACGCACGATGTGGCCCGGGCCCTTCGGGGCGACCATGAAGACCGGGTGGTCCTCGGTCGGCTTGATGTAGCCGTAGTGGATGTTGAAGCCATGAGCGAAGGCGACGGCGGCGCCCGGCTTGATGTTCGGTTCGATATCGTTGGCCCAGATGGTGCGCTGGTACTGATCGGGAGCCAGAATCATGATGATGTCGGCCTCGGCGGCGGCTTCCGGAACGGACTTGACTTCCAGACCCTGCTCCTTGGCGTGCTCGACAGACTTGGAGGTCGGGCGCAGGCCGACGACGACGTCGACGCCGGAATCGCGCAGGTTCAGCGCATGGGCGTGGCCCTGGGAACCGTAACCGATGATGGCAACCTTCTTGCCTTCGAGGACCGAGAGATCACCGTCGTTCTCATACCAGATTTGTGCAGCCATTGTACTTGGCACTCCTTTTGTGTAGTGGGGTGAACGCTTGGAAAGCGTTCGGGTTTCTACCATTCGCAGATGAAATTCGTGGTTTCGTGCATGGATTTTGTCCTGCAAACTGGGGTCCATCCTACCGGAGCGGCCGTTTTGGTACGTATCCAGTCCACAAAGTGAGCCGCGAAATCGTAAAAAATTCGTTGCGGCGCAATCGTGATACCTTTCCCGCGAAACCCCTACGGAAGCGACGTTTCGGGCCGTTGGAATGTTGTTTCCGTTGGGAATTGCGATTAAGCCCCTACCGAAGCGACGTTTCGATCGCTGAAAATGACGTTTGTGTGGGCAAGCATGTGCTTATTTAGGTGACGCTTCACGCATTTTGGTAGGAAAGTGGCTTAGGATAGGCACGTAGGATTGTTTGATGAGGAAGCTGAAGCAATGGTCACTGCGACGGGGATTGCGCCTGGTTCCGAAATGACGGCGCAGATGGAGCAGGTGGAGGAGCGTAATGTCTCGGGCGTGCTGCATATCGCCTCGATTTTCGCCTCGCACATGGTATTGCAACGCAACAAGCCCATTGCGGTGTTCGGCGCATTGGCTGCCGATTGCGCCGGTATGGAGGTTGTGGCGGAAATACACGACTTTGACGGCTCCCTGATCGCGCAGGAACATGCTTATTCTTCGCAGAACGTGGTCAACGGCTTTTCGCAGTGGCGCGTGATGCTGCCCGCGCAACCGGAAGGCGGTCCGTACACGCTTCGTATCGTCGCGGGCAATGATGCCATCGAATTCGACGACGTGCTTATCGGCGAAGTGTGGCTCGCCGGCGGCCAAAGCAATATGGAACTTGAGTTGCGTAACAGCGAGCATGCCGACGAAGCACTTGAGGATTGCGCCGATCCGCTGCTGCGTTTCTACAATGTGCCCAAAACCGGTGTAATCAATCGCAATGCGGAAAATACGTCGAGTTGGCAGGAATCATCGCCGGAAAACAGTGGCGTGATGAGCGCCGTCGCCTACTATTTCGCACGCAAGCTGCGCTCCGAACTCGACCCCGATCTGCCGGTCGGCATTGTCGACTGCTATATCGGCGGCACGTCGATCAGCTGCTGGATGAGCGAGGACGCACTCAATTCCAGCGATGCCGGCCGCGACTATCTGACGCGCTACCAGCGTGCGATCGCAGGCAAGACGCAACAGCAGTTCGAGCTGGAAACCAGCGAATGGCAGTCGCAGATGGACGCATGGAACGCGGCTGTGGAAACGGTGCGTCAGACCAATCCGAACGCAACGAGCAGCGAGTTGAGCGAACAGTGCGGCACCTGCCCGTGGCCGCCGCCGCTCACCTCTACATCGCAATGGCGTCCGTGTGGCCCCTTCCACGCCATGCTGGAACGTATCATGCCCTACTCGCTGGCCGGTTTCCTGTGGTATCAGGGTGAGGAAGACGAGCAATACAGCGGTTTCTACCGCGAGCTGCTCGGCATGATGATCGGCGAATGGCGTGCGCTGTGGAGCGAAAATCTGCCGTTCCTCATCGTGCAGTTGCCGCAATGGATCAACGGCAAGACGGCTGCGGACGGCAACGATCCGATGCGCTGGCCGGTGCTGCGTGAGGCCCAATGGGACGCCGCGCAGTCCATAGACAACGTGTACGCCATCTGCACGATCGACTGCGGCGAATACGACAACATCCGCCCGCTGGACAAGCGCACGCCCGGCGAACGCCTTGCCAATTGCGCGCTGCGGCAAATCTACGGCATGGATCGCGTTCCGGTGCACGGCCCGACGGTGCTGGGCTTCCGATGCGACCCGAACGGCCGCGTACGCCTGTTCTTCCGCTATGCGCACGGTTTGCATTTCGAAGGCACCACGCCCGGCGGCGACGATGATTTCGATGGCCAGCTGCCGACTTTGGTGCGCGTGCCGGAACGTTCCGGCTTCGAACTGGCCGGTTCCGACGGTATGTTCCACCCGGCGACCGCCGCGATTTTCGTGGATTGCGACATCGATGATCTCGTCAATTCCAGAGTGAACGTGGTCGATTACAACGCCACGGAATTCGGCATTCCGATTAACAGCCGCAGCATCGGCACGATCACGCTGGCGACTCCGGATGTGCCCGAGCCGGTGGCGATGCGTTACGCGTGGCGTAGCTGGGGTCCGGCTCCGCTGTTCAACGACGACGGCCTGCCCGCGCAGCCGTTCCGTCTGGACCTGACCGACCATACCGCCCCCGTCGAGTCCGCCGAGCCCGTCACCCCCGACGGCACCGCTGACTGAGGCCGTCGGTCTGGTCGCGTCGGTCTAATCGCCCCGTCTAATCGCAAAAACGGCATTCCCATCCGGCTTTTGTTACCGTAACCAGCCGATTCGGGTAACAAAAGCCGGAAGAGGAGGCCGTTTTGTGTTTCGTGCGATTACTCAGCGGTTGCGGCAGCCGCGTCGACAATCACCGCCGCGTCCTCGCCACGCTCGCTGCCGGACTTGCCAAGCGCAAGCTGGGCGGCGGCGAACAGCACCGCCAGCCAGATGACGCCGGCGATCACGGCGATGCGATAGCTTGCGGAGAAGCACATGAGCACCACAACCAGCAGCATGAACGCGATCACCACATACGGCGTCACATTGGCGAACGGCAGCTTGAACGCGATCTTGTCGAGCGCTTCCTTGCCCTTCAGCCCCTTAAGTTCGGCCGGGCCATCGCCAGCCGCAACCATGCGACGGAACTTGATCTCCGTAATCATAATCATGATCCAGTTGATCGCAGCCGCGATCGTGGCGATCGACATCAGATAATTGAACGCGAATTCCGGCCATACGAACACGACGACAACGGCAATCGCAATAATTATCGCGGAAGTGATAACACCCCCGACCGGCACGCCTTTCTTGCTGAGCTTACCCAGGTAAGCCGGCGCGTTGCCCTGCTTTGCCAGCGAATACAGCATGCGGGAGTTGGCGTACAGGCCGGAATTGTAGACGCTCATCACGGCGGTCAGGCACACGAAATTGAGGATGCCGGCGGCCGCGTGCACGCCGACGGAGTCGAAGATCTGCACGAACGGGCTGGAATCGCCGTCGATTTTGCTCCACGGAATCACCGCCATGATCACGCCGAGCGCGCAGATGTAGAAGACGAGAATACGCCAGATGATGCCGTTCGTGGCCTTCGGAATGGTGGTGCGCGGATTCTCGGTTTCGCCGGCGGTGATGCCGATGAGTTCGGTGCCGCCGAAGCTGAACATCACCACGACGAGCGCCATCAGCAGGCCGGTCCACGTGCCGTCGGCGTTGCGGGTCATCAGGCCGTGCGGCAGGAATCCGCCGTCCACGGTGAACCAGTTGGCGAAGCTCGCGCGAATGCCCGAAGCGGTCGGCACATTGGCGATGATCACATACAGGCCGCCGAGAATCATGGCCAGCACGGCCACGATCTTGATGATGGCGAACCAGAATTCGAATTCGCCGAACTTGTTCACGCCCATGAGATTCAGCGCCGCGATGGCCACGAGGAACACCGCCGCCGACACCCACTTCGGAATGTTCGGGAACCAGTAGTTCACGAACGAGCCGACCACGGCAAGCTCCACCATGGCCACCAGCACGTAGTTGAACCAGTAGTTCCAGCCGGAAATGAAGCCCGCTCGCCGTGACCAGTAGCGCGTCGCGTAGTAGCTGAACGCGCCAGCCTTCGGATCCTCGACCGCCATCTCGCTCAGAGCGCGCACGATCATGAAGATCGCGAGACCGCCGACGAGGTAGGCGAGCAGAATGGACGGGCCGGCCAGCTGGATGGATTCGCTGGAGCCGTAGAACAGGCCGGTGCCGATGGCGCCACCCAGCGCGATGAGCTGGATATGGCGGTTTTTCAACGATTTACGGAGCGTCGGCGGAACCGGTACATCGTCGGTTCCACGCGGCTTCTTTGCGGCGGTGACGTCGCTCATGGAGATTTCCTCTTCTCTGTTTCCTTGCGATTGCGCGTTGTGCGTTGCGCTCGCTGCTTGCGTTGCGTGCTGTTGCACGCTTGCATGTGCTTGTTTTGCTTGCTTTTTTGCGATTCGCCCTTTGTGAGGGAACGTTCCCGATTGTAGCGGGAAGCGGCGGGCAAAGTGTTGGTTTGTTCGTTCCGGAATGTCTGGTTTGCTTAACGGGTTGTTTGGTTTAGAAGTTCGATTCGCGCGATTGCTGTGCGATTCGAACGCGCGATTTGGACACGTGTTGCGGATGTGCGGTTTGGCGCGTCTTTCCAAGCTTCATGGTGTTCAATGGAATGAGGGGCTACGAACGGAGGTCGACATGGCATTCGTCAAGGACATGCTGCGAATGTGGGCGCATTCGTGGAAAAGATTCATTTCCATCGCCATGATCACGTTGCTCGGTGTGGCCGTGCTCACCGGCATTTACGCGGGCTGCCGTGACGCGTTCCGCAGCACCGATCGCTTTTTCGACGCGCAGGGCCTGCACGACGTCCAGGTGCTGTCCACTGCGGGCCTGTCGAACGGCGATATCGCCGCGTTGCGCAAGGTGAACGGTGTTGCGAAAGTGCAGGCGGAACGGTCGCAGGAAGTGACGTTCGATTTGGACGGCCGCAAGTCGGCGACCATGCAGGAAATCGGCACGAACGGCATTGACCAGCCATACTTGCAGGAAGGGCGCATGCCGAAGAAAGCCGGCGAAATCGCGGTAACCAGGAAATTTATTCGCGATTCGGGCAAGCGTATCGGCAGCCGCCTCACCGTAACCCCCGAATCGGCTTCCTCCGATACTTCCGATACGAACGATACGAACGGTGCGGACGGCACGAATGAAACGAACGGCACGGACGAGGCGCCGAGCTTCCCGACCAAGCTCACCATCGTGGGCGTGGTGCTCGATCCGCAGAACCTGAGCAACCCGGACGGCTACTCCGCCATGACCTCGTTCCGTTCCACCGCCACCACCGACTACACGTTCTTCGCGCCGTCCGATGGCGTGACCGGCACCCTCTACACGTCCGCCACGCTGCTCGTCAAGGGTGCGGCCGCCGAAAGCACGTTCGACGAATCGTACGAAAACACCGTCAAACAGGTGACCGACCGCATCGACGGCACCGTGAAAACCGACCGCCAGAAGGCCCGTCGGCAGGAACTGCTCGACGCGGGCAACAAGAAGATCGCCGACGCGCGTGCGGAAGCCGACAAGAAGTTCGCGGACGCGCAGTCGCAAATCGACGCGAATCGGCAGCAATTCAACCAGCAGGTCGACCAGATTGTCAGCATGCAGGCGGGCGCGGCAGCTGCGGGAGCTGCGGCAAACGGCGCGAACGCAGGTGCGGCGGCGGCCGCAGGTGCAACTACCCCCCAACTTGACGAAACCACGCGTGAAACAATGCGTGAAACCATCATCGCCGCTAGTCCCGAACTGACGCAAGCCAAGCAGCAGCTCGACCAGGCGCAATCGCAATTGAACGAGCAGAAGGCAAGTACCGAACAAACGCTGAAAACCAAGGAAAACGAGCTGAAAACCAGCATTCCGCAAGTACGCTGGTATGTGCAGGACCGGCAGTCGCTCGGCGGGTTCAGCGCGCTCAAATCCGACCTCGACTCCATCCAGTCGCTCGGCAACGCGTTCCCGATTGTGTTCCTGCTGGTGGCCGTGATGATGAGCCTGACCGCCATGGCGCGCATGGTCGAAGAGGACCGCTCGCTCATCGGCACGTACGTGGGGCTCGGCTACGGGCGGCTGGCGGTCGCGTCGCGCTACCTGCTGTTCGCGTTGCTCGCCTGCCTCATCGGCGGCGGCCTCGGCCTGATCGCCGGCTTCCTTGGCATTCCGGCGTTTCTGCTGGTCGTATTGCAAGGCATGTATGTGATGCCCGGCCTGCGACTGGAATACGACTGGCTGTACGGCTCGCTCGGCATCGCGCTGTTCGTGGTCGGCGTGCTCGCCGCCACCATCTACGCGTGTGTGCAGGAAATGCGGCAGACGCCCGCCGCGCTGATGCGTCCGAAAGCGCCGCGCGCCGGCTCGCGCATTCTGCTGGAACGGATTCGGCCGGTCTGGAATCGCATCGGCTTCCTCGGCAAAGTGACCGCGCGCAACATCTTCCGCTTCAAGTCGCGCCTCATCATGACGGTCGGCGGCGTCGCCGGCTGCACCGCGCTGATCGTCTGCGGCCTGGCCATCAACGACACCGTCGCCGACCTCGGCATCAAGCAATACCGCGACATCTACCAGTACGACCTGATGGTGGTTTCCGACGATTCGGACGCGTCGGCGATGCGCACGAAAGTCGCGTCAGACGGGCGCGTCACGTCATCGCTTGACGTGCGCATAGAGTCGGGCGATTTGACGGTTGCGGGCAGTGGCGACGGTGACAGCGGCAAGGCCGGCAGCAGCGGCAGCGAAAGCATCCAGCTGGTCGCGGTGCCGGAAAAGCATCTGTCCGATTTGGGCGAAATGGTCACGTTGCAGCCGGTCTCGTCCGGCATACTGGGCACGTCCGGCGTCGGCAAAACCGGTTCGCTGAAACTCGATGACGATGGCGTGATCGTCGCGCAGTCGGCGGCAAGCGCGCTGGGCGTCAAGGCCGGTTCCAAGGTGCGACTGACCAACGGCGACGGCGTGCAGGCGACGGCGAAGGTGAGCGCGGTGAATCGCAACCTCATCGGCTCGGATGTGTATGTAAGCGAAACCTACTACGCCAAGCTTTTCGACTCGAAAGACGCGAAGAACACCAAGAATTCCAAGAGTTCCGAGGATTCCGAGGCTCTGACGTGGAACGCCATGCTCGCCAAGCTTTCCGGCTCCGACACTTCGCAAACCGACTATGCGGAATCGCTCGAAGAGGACAGTTCGGTGATGAAGGCCGTAAGCTGCGCGCACATGGCCGACAGCTTCAAATTCGACCTCATGGGCGCGGTGGTGGCGCTGATTGTGGCGCTTGCCGGCGGTCTGGCACTGGTGGTGTTGTTCACGCTCGCCAATACGAACGTGTCGGAACGCGTGCGCGAGATGGCCACGCTCAAGGTGCTTGGCTTCTTCGACCGCGAAGTGCACCATTACGTGAACCGTGAGATGATGATCCTCACCGTCATGGGTGTGATACTGGGCCTGCCGCTCGGCCGGCTCGTCGGCGGCATGCTGACGATGGCGCTCAACATGCCCTCGTTGTATTTCGAGGTGGAGGTCAAGCCGCTGAGCTACGTGATCGCGGCCGTGGCGACCATGGCCTTCGCGCTGCTCGTGCAGCTGTTCGTCAACCCCGTCCTCGACCGCATCGACCCCATCAGCTCCCTCAAGTCCGTGGAGTAGCGCCCCTCTGAAGCCCTCTCAGTTCTTCGGGTAGCGGTAGTTGTGGGGGAGTTGGGTGGTGAGCTGCGGGTCGAGGCCGAGTTCCTTGAGTTGGCGGTCGATTTCGAGGCGCGCACGTTCCACAAGTTCGGCGCGACGGCTGTCCAAACCGTTCAGCCCCTCCTGCTTTTCCAGCGATTTCAACGTCTCCGCCATACGCTTGAGCCGGTCCTGATGGTGCAGCAGCGCACGTACCTGCGCATGTTCGCGTACGATCGTCCGCCAATCGGATGGCGTGTGCGCAATCTCCCGAACCGCGGTGACCGGATGCACGTCGGCCACCTGATATGTGATCGAGCCAAGCAGCGGCATCAGGAACACTGTAATCGCGCCGGCTGCGACCAGTGTTGACGCGGTGTCGCTTTGCATGGTGCCGACCTTCACCGCCAGCGACGTGACGGCGACGATGATCGGCAGCGCGGTCGTGCAATACAGGGCTACGGTGACGCGGTGATGCGATGACAGCGGATTCTTGCGTTTGTCGAGCGACAACGCAACATATACGGGCACCGCGCGAATCAGCATGAGCATGACGATGAACGCGACGAGCAGTGCGGGCCGGCCTGCCACGGCGCGCACGTTGATCGCGGCGCCTGACACCACAAAAAATACAGGAATGAGGAAGCCGTAGCCGACACCCTCCAACTTCATTTCCAGCGACTTGCTGCCGTCGGGGATGATGTAACGCAGGATAAAGCCTGCGGCGAACGCGCCGAGCACCGCATCAAGTTCGAACAGCGCGGAAATGGTGACAAGGAAGATGAGCAGGAATGTGGTCAGTCGCATGAGCGTTTGCGATGACGTGTTCGCATTGTCCGTAAGGAAACGGTACAGGCGATGGCCGGTTTTCAGCGCTTTCGTCGGCAGTGTGGCGCACAGCAGGCAGATGGCGAGGAACGCGCCGAGCACGAGCATGGTCTGCCAGCCGGTTCGGGTGGATAGCAGGATAGCCATGGCAAGGATTGGGCCGAGTTCGCCCCACGTTCCGTACGAGATGATGGCGTCGCCGATGGGGGTGCCTTCGAGGTTGCGTTCCTTGAGAATCGGCATGAGCGTGCCGAGCGCGGTGGTGGTGAGTGCGATTACCGTGGCCACGCCGTTGATGCCTTGCTTGGTGAAGAACGGAAGGAATGTCACAACCAGCCAGGCGAGGCCTAGCGTGATTCCCCATGTAAGCAGTCCGACTTTGCCTTGATGCCCGGCGAGTCGTTTCGGGTCGATTTCATAGCCGGCGAGCAGGAATAGGAACGCCATACCAAGCTCGCTTAGGAGTTTCACGGCGTCGTTCACTTCAATCACGCCGAATCCGTAGGGACCGAGTACGGCTCCGGCGGCGAGCAGCAGCACGGTCTGCGGAATGAACTTGCCGGGAATCAGCTGCGCCACAATCGGGCTGACGGCCGCCACCGCCATGATGATGGTTAATGAAACGAGCTCTTGCGTCATGTTTCCAGCCTAGTGAGTCTGCGTGACGGTGCTCGGATACGCGGTGACCCCCATGACGCGCTGGGGGTGAGGTTAAGTTTTTGTTAATTCAATGGCCTCTGGCCACACTTCGAAGTTCACGCCATACCTTTCAGCA
>JABLTO010017054.1_pt1 | contig 32150 bp, 23 predicted proteins | sample 7160091 | NCBI WGS metagenome assembly JABLTO01 (sample SAMN14651225, study PRJNA627086) | human gut metagenome | isolation source: feces | host: Homo sapiens
AGTCTTTGATTACCGACAACACATTGGTAGTACACGGATTGCGCTTGGATCCTAGTGCCGGCGGACTCTTTTACGCAGGTATTAACTCTCGAATAATTTACTTGTACACTTTATTAACTATATTTCAATTATGCCTATCCTCACAGCTTCACATCATATATGAAACGGGAAAAGCTAACACACAGCTATAGCCGACAACAAACATGACTTGCTTCAGATCAAAGTTTCCAGCATAGCCGCATAAAGATAATGACCGTAAGAGGTAGGGTGATTGACGTCGTTAAGCAGCAAGTCGCACAAGCGTTTGCCATGAGCCAGTTCCCGTTCCCATAAAGCCTGCACATCTGCCAACGGCACTTTTTCCTTCTGTGCTAATGTCCGTAATCCCGCTGCATAAGCCTTATGATTAGAACTGGTATAGCACCAGCGAGGATTCGGCAGACAGTTAGTGATGAGGATGACCTCAGCCTCTAGACTGCGAGCCATATTCAACATTGTCTGAATATTTGCCAGATATTGCTCCACTGTTAGATCAGCAGGTCGATCGCTCTTAACACACATGTCATTCATGCCGTAAGCAATACTTACCAAAGAGGGACAATGCTTTTCTAATGCCGCTGCAAAGCGTGCGACTCCCTCCCGAGAGGTTTCTCCGCCAATGCTCTCGTTGCTTAGATGAACCGTACCGCCTGTCACTCGCTGCAACCGATCGGCAAACCGAGCAAAATAGGTATCTTTTTCATACAACGCTTCGCAGCCGGCGGAGATACTGTCACCATAGACCATGTAGGTTATTTCTTCGCCGCTGCACAGTCGATGCAGCGTTCGTTCCGGTCTTGCAGGTGACAAAGCGCAGGTGATGCTCCGAGCATCATCCTCAACTCGCTGGTTGTACCCATCCTCATAGATATAACTAATGTAAACCATGAAAGGATAGCTGCCCCACCGACCGTTATACGGTTCATGATTAAAGGTTTCCTGCCCATAGAATACATTTTCGGTGTAATCCCGAATGGCAGAATGAGGAGTACGGCGGATACGTCCATGAAGACCATCTAATTCATAATCCCGACCTGCCACAAATATCCGGCGGGACACCCCATCAAACATACACTCCGCAAATACAGGGTTAGTAATACCGGAAAAATCTTCGATCATGACCTCTGCTGTGTCTTCAAGAATATGGTGATAACGCAACGATACCCAATCAGTACCGGTCAGCACCAGTGATTCACAAGTTTGCACTTTTTTCATACTTATTCATTCTCCTTTTATGCGACATGAAGACTGCATCATGGATAATCCTCCGTCAACCCACCACTCCGGAACGCTCCACGCTCTCTACAAAATAGCGCTGCATAAATGCAAACAGCAAAATCAGCGGAGCCACCACCATCAGCGCAGCAGTGGACTTGAAATTCTTAGTAATAACCGGATCGTACTGCGAAAAGCCGGTATATTCCGTAAAGCTGGTAAAATAGTTGGAAAAATTAGCTGTATTGACACTGTTGGATAAGTTACTGAAGCGGCGATCATATAGGTTAACAAAAAATACATCATTCCATTGCCATACAAAACTAAACAGCGCCACCGTTACTATGATAGTCAACGCCCCCGGAAGCATTACCTTGAAAAAAATACGAAAGTGCCCCGCACCGTCTACCATAGCTGCCTCCTCCGTCTCTTTGGGCATTGACCGAAAAAACTGACGGAACATATAAATGAATAACCCGCTGCGTATTCCGGTGCCCGTCGCAGACATCAGCATCATCGGCCATTGAGTGCCGATCAGGGACAAATCACTGAAATACATATATGAAGAGATCATCGTTAGCTGCGGCGGTACGATCAAGGTCAGAAGCACACAGACGAACAGAAACCGGCGCATGGGAAAACGATAACGGGCAAAAGCATAACCTGCCGTCACGCAGGAAAACAGTTGCAAAAGTGTCGCCATTCCAGATGTCCACAGGCTATTCCAGAAGGCCTTGCCGTATTGCAGAGAACGAGCAGTAATCTGCAAATTAATGAGGGTAAAATGCTTGGGCAGCCAGAGCACAGAACTGTCATACAGATCCTGCGGAGCCATAAAAGCTCTGGCCAGCATGTTCAGCAAGGGATACAGAATCACAAAACTAAAGCCCAAAATAAATATGGCACGGATAAAGGTCCAACCCCAAGATTTTCCCCGACGTTTGGCACTGTAAAGAAAGCGCCGGCGATTGAAAGTATGAGTCATGACAACGCCTCCCTTCTCATGATTGATAAACTACCCGTTTGGAAATTACCAGCATAGCGATTCCCACAATGATTGCAAGTACCAGACAATAGAGCCACGCCATTGCACTGGACAAGCCGTAATCAAAGTTGGAAAATGCGGTGTCAAAAATATAAGTCATTGTTTCATTCGTAGACATCGTAAAATTGTCAATCAATGAATAGACAACGTTGACCACGATGACCGGCGACACCATCGGAAAAGTAATCTTCCAAAATGCCACCCAACCGGAAGCTCCCTCGATATAGGCTGCTTCGTATACTGATGGAGAGATGGCATTGAGTCCTGCCAAAAAGATGAAAATTTGCACACCAGACAGAGAAATCACATTGTAAATCCGATCTACCGGACCGGTAATATATTCCGTTACCGATGCCGGTATACCGATATCCTGCAGAATGTTCACCAAATTCATACTTTGCAGCATTTGCATGGAGCCGATACCCTCCTGCATGGCGGAGTCCAACGCCATTCCTGAAACTGCAGAGGTGTCGGTCTGCACACTCAGAAAAACGCCGGTACCGAGTATAACCGGCAGAAAGAAGATCGCCTTAACGAGAGAATTGCCGCGAAATTTCTGACGCAATAGTACTGCTACAAAAAAGGAGAAGATCAGGCATACCGGCACATTGATGAACAAATCCAGAATGGAACCGGCAGCCAGCGGCAAAAATTTCTCATCTTTAGTTAATGCAACCAAATAGTTATCCACCCCAATGAAAGCAGTAGAAAAACCGCCATCAGAGAGAAATGTCACTTTCTGCAGACTCAGCAACACCGCCCGCAGAAATGGATAAAGAAAAAACATCAGAAATCCGATTAGCCACGGAGTCAAAAACACCAAACCGAAACTATCGCGCCGGCGCAGCAAACTTCCGCTCTTATCTGTCTTTTTCATTTGTCTCCCCCTTTCCGCACTGCATTTTGTGCTGAAATTGTGACTCCATCTACAGTGACAGGCGCATCGTTAAAATTTACATAGATGGAACAGTTGTTGTCGTATTCTGTACGATAGACTCCATCCGAAATGCAGACATGATTTATCATTCGGGCGTTTTGTACCGGAGTCAGAAGCTCGTTCAAAAAGGCATAAGCTTCAGCGGCGCTGTCCATCCAACGCTTATAATAGGAAGCATAGTATGCAGCGTCATCCACAAAGGTGAGCCGGTCGTCCTCTCTAGCAACAAACTGGAACTTGGGACAGCTGCCGTATTCTGCACATTTTAGCAAACTGCGGGTAAAATCCGCATCATAGTTCATAGCAGTAAAGGAATATGAGGCATAGCCATGAAATACCATCTGATAAAAAGGTACGGAACAATAAGCCATACTCAAGCTTGCAGAAGATTTTGGTACATCTGTATATACGTGACTGTATCGAGCGGTCAGATCGTTGGGCGCAGTCAACATCAAATCAGGCAACGCGTCAGCATATTCCGCCACCAGTTCTGCCGCTGAAATGCGTGCCGTCTGACGCAGAGCCTCGCTACTCTCTCCATAATCACTGTAAACCGTAGTAGCAATATCTCCGAGATTCACACCGGTCAAACCTGCTTTTTTCAAGGAGGTGCAAAGCTGTTTGCCTAAAGATCGCTGCCAAGTAGGAGACAAAAGATAACGCTGTCCGGTCGCAAGAGCGCTGCCGGTTGCAACATCATAGAGAGCGCGATAACTCTTTTTGTTATCCAGCGCACGAGAGGCGTAGGTGTTCTGCACTGTCAGACCTTCTGAAGCAGAAAAGGTATTAAGTAATACCTGCGGATAGAGCCTTACATTGCTGTTTTCAGCCCATTCGCATAAGGCGGCAAATTTTTTCTTTCCACCCAGTACCCGTATCAGTTCCGTCTTATCAGGCAGTCCCGGATCAGAGCCGCCGTTCATCCAACCGGTCAGAATCAGATTTACCTGTTCGATACCGCGTTCCTGCAACTGCTCTATCAGAGTAATATTATCCTCATAGGTAGTCAACGGTACCAAGGTATCATGAACAAAGCCCAGTGTGGACACCTCGGTATCTATCGCCCCCACGGTTTCTAAAAAGAAAGGCAATGATCCCTGTGCTAATTGCAGCGTACGTTCGCCGGACAAATCCAGATAGTCCCGATAGATTCCGGCCATTCCGGAATAAGTGGCATCCTCTTTTTCAAGGAATACATACCGCAGGGCTGTATCACCTGCATAGCGGGTTTCCGCTGTAATATAGAATTTAGAAATACTGTCCGAAGACAGCCCGACGTTTTGAGTGGCATTCAGAGCAAATGCTGTGCTGGCAGTGGCATAACTGTCCACATAGCCCGGTTTTACCACCTGAATGCTGGCAATCGCTTCATTGTCCTCAATCACAGCCAGCATACCGCCTCCGGTTCGTGAAAATCCGAACACCGGCAGCAAGCAATCCTCGCCCAACGGGGAATAACCGGTCTGAGGCAGAGTGTCATCCCGCCCGTAAAGCGGCAGAGAAACTGATCCTGTGGTGCCCATTCTGGCAGAAGTATCCACCAAAGCACCGGAGCCATCCGGAATAAATATCCAGCCCTCCGTATTTTCTTTCAGAGCACCAAAATATTCCAATACTTCCAAAGAGGTAATTAAAGAATCGGTAGGATAGCGAATCTGCTCTCCGGAAATATACACCCGAAGAGAATCCCCTTCCAACAAATAGGTCAACGGAATCATGAAGCTGTCATCTTTCAGAGATGTTCCCGAAGTACCGGCAGCCGCATTGTCTTCCGCCAATTCCTCCGCAGTATAATCAATCAGTTCAAATAGCTTCCGAAGCTTTTTACTCTGATCCGCAGTCAGATTGTCCTTACGGATCCAAATACCGTCTTTCTGAATATACCGACGGGTCAGCAGCGTTTTGTCGCCGCCGGCTACCGCCGCTCGCTCCATCAGTGCCTTGTGACGTTCGTCTGTGAGTTTTTCCGGCACAGAGGAAAGATCCGGCTTAGGATTGCCGAAAGTATAAGATACTGTCAATCCTTCTCCTGTCTCAAAACTCACCTGTCCTCTGGAAAGGGAGTCTGCATAGGACGTATATTGCTTTACTACCCCCTGAGAACTAATTGTCGAGATACTTAGCTGAGAGCGGGATGCAGGATTTTCCGGATCATCCGGATTGGAATGCCACCATAGACCAGTACGCTTATCAAACACCGACACCGCCGCAGTACTCTCCTCATAATATAAAGCAAGCCAGTCGTTTTGCTGCGCCAGTTTTTTACCGGCGATTTCTGTGTCTGTCGGAGAAAGAGTACCCTTACTCCGCAGAGCAGTATAAGAAAGTTTCTCCTTAACGATATCGTTCATATTTGTCCGACGGCTGTCAGCACCGCAGGAGGCACACAACACGGTCAGGAGCAATGCTGTACAAACCGCGCCGATTCGTTTTAAGATATTCATTTGTCTCACTCACCTCGCCTCCTTCATCGATAGCGCATTTCTTGAAACATCGTGTACACAAATCCCACCAACTCAGAAAACAGAGAAAAGAACAGCACACATATAAAGCAAATGATCAACATAGCGACCACGGTGATAATCAAAGTTGCCACCGTTTTACTGCCGGTATACTCGTGCGTACTCAGTAAGGCGCCGAATAACAAAAATGCTACCCAAACAATCGCAATTACATTGAGCAACTGCACATACATGAGTTCATTCTGAGTTAACAAGTTGCTCACAAGAGTTAGCGGCAGCTTAATGAGAATTAACGGAGTCAAAGTATATCCCACTGCCGTATATATCTGTCCGAGGGTACCTTTTCCGTCCATCAGTGTAGTGATAGACAGATTTCCCACTAAAAACAACAACAGGGGTACCAGCACAAACTTAAGTTCATAAAGAATATCCAATTGGCGATCCGGCACTGCGCTCACCGCAAAACCGGAAAGCGAACGTTCTACTGCAAAGGTAACAACCGTAAGCGCCACCAGCAATGTAGCCACCCATTTTCGACCGCGATTTTCATATTTAAGATCCCAAAATCCGTCAAAAGGATGAAAAATCACATATAGTGGATAATGCAGGGAGTCCAATACTCCGCCTGCTTTCACAGGATAGCGTTGCAGTATCCTCCGCAGAGCAAGCCGCGCAACCATCAGCACGCCTATAACCGCTATAACACCGATAACGATCCCGACGAAATGATCGGTGAACCATGTGTTTCTCCAACGTTCAAACGCCTTTGAATAATTGGTTTGATCTACTGCTCTTTCGAAATATTCCATAGCCTCAGCATAGTTGCCGGTCTGATACAATGCCTGCCCGATTTTTGAATAAGCCAGCACAAAGTGACGGTTATATTGCAGTACCTCATTCCAAGTATCGATACTTTCGGCATAGGAATCATCGTTATACTGAGCAATCCCCTTAGCGATAGCTTCGGCATAAGCGGTACGGGTAAACAAGGTAATTGTACCGGTGGAACTGTCAGCAACCAACACCTTCTCTCCCAACAAAGCAATAGAAGAACCTTTAGGAAAAGTTCCGTTCTGACCGGTACTGCGGCCGCCGAACACATACAACAGATTACCGTTGTCGTCATAGGCATAAATACGGCCATATTCCGCATCCAACGCGTAGTAGAGATTATCTTCTCCTACCGCTATGTCTACAAAATCCGACAGTTCGCCGTCCACCGGAAAGCCTTTTGCCTCCTCAACTGCGCCGCTAACCGGAATATTTCCCAGTGAGGTGCGCACGAGAATGTCATTGCCTGCCGCGTTCAGGCGTCGAATTGAGTCCTGATCGTCCGCCGCCAGCGAGACAGTGAACAAAAAGCCATCCGCATCCAGTGTTAAATTGGTATACTCTACGGGAATAAAATTTTCCAGCTTTTCCCGCTGTTCCTTACTCATTAGTGACTTCCACAACAGCGTTATCGGATCAGGATCAACAGGAATGCTGCCCACAAATCCGCCGAAATTGCCATCCTCATAAAGTTCCATAATACCCTCGTACACGCCCTTGACCACAGCATATACCCGCCCTTTGCCGTCAGCAGTAATCTTACGGGGCTCGAACACCAAATCGTTCGAAAGAATGTCTGCGTTCGGCTTTTCAATGATTGAGGCACAGCTTCCGTCTCTGTTGAGCACCACAATACGATGGTTACCGGTATCGGCAACATAAACATGATCAGCAGTGACAGAAATCCCTTCCGGCTTGGAAAAAGTCTCCTGTTTTCCTTTCCAGGTAAAACCGCGGATCGTATCCAAAAGATTGAACGCTGCGTCGGTACGCAGTACACAATGATTGGCACTGTCTGCAATATAGACTTCGTTATTATAAACGCACAAGTCACTGGGAGTTCCCAATGGTGTTCCAAGAGAAACAGCATCCACCTGCCCCGCTACCCGATAGGGAGCAGGAGATTCCAGTGCATAGATACTGCCACGAGAGACAGCATAGGTAAAAGAGGTGTACATAGGTTCCTCCTCCACCTTCGTCACACTCGCCGCCGCAGACATCGACAGCAGCAAAGCGGCGGCGGCAGCGGCCAACAGCCGCATTCCCCATGTCTTCAGCAAATGTACCGCCTCCTTTATTCCTTAATGCCCGAAGACGCCATAGTCTCGAGAATTTTGGTCTGATTAAAGATAAAAATGATCGCGGGTACAATCAGCATCAGCACACCCACGGATTGGGCAGCACCGGCACGGATATAACCGCCGGTGGTTATCTGAGTCAGGGCATATGGCAGGGTTTTCATAGCCTCCTGATAGATATATGCCGTATGCGTCTGCCCCCAAATATTCTGAAACATGATGATGATAAGCGTCAACCATGCAGGTTTGCAGATCGGCATAACAATGGACCAATAGATTCGAAAATCTGAACATCCATCGATACGAGCTGCCTCCAGCAAAGTATCCGGAATGGTAGACATATAGTTGGTAATCAGGAACAGACCAAGCGTAGTGGCAACATTAGGAGCTATGGCAGCCATATAGGTGTCCAGCCACCCTAAAGACACAATTGTCTGATAATTGATCACATCGGCGATGGCAGGTACGAACATCAGAGCCAGCAACACAATCTGATTCAGGAAATTTTTCCCCAGGAATCGCCCCTTGGACAACGGATAAGCCGCCATAGAGGCAATTAGCACATGTATAGCAGTCGTGGCAATTGTGATGAACACCGTATTAAAAGCATAGCGGGAAAAAGCTACCCGAGTGGAATTAATCAGGCTAAAGAGCATTTTGTAGTTATCAAAAGTGGCGTTACGGGGCCAAAGAGTCGGCGGAAACAAATACAGTTCATTAATAGGCTTTAAAGACATTCCAATAGAAAGCACCAACGGCAAAGCGGAAAACACCGCTATCACCAAAATGAACAGCAGCATGAAAAAGTTGCCGGAGCGTGAACGGCTCACCCTATGGGTCCGGTTGGAGAACAGACGACGCCAGAAACGGCGTGCGGTCGCAGACACTGCCATATCACGCTCCCACCTTTCGCAACTTTTTCATAATAATACGGTTGATAATAAAGATAAACGCAAACAAAAACACTGCGATGGCACTGGCGTAACCCCGCTCTAACCGAACACCGCTGTAATCATTGAAATGATTCATCAACAGATGACCGGCGTAGTTCGTACTAGGATTGCCTGCCAGCGTTTCGGATACAATCGCATTGGAAAACATCGCTGTGATCTGTAACACCGCTGCGGTAGTTAAATGAGGCGCCATCATAGGAATAGTGATATACCACAGTTCTTGCCAGCGATTGCGGATACCATCAATGGCTCCAGCCTCATAATACTGGCTGTCAATGGTGGAAAAACCGGCACGCATAGCCAAAAAGCCAACTCCCATACTCATCCAAAGCTGAACTACAATAATCAGCGGCAGAATATAGCTTTCATTAGTTAACCAGTCAATGGGATCATGGATAATACCGACACGGATCAAAAAGCTATTGGCATAGCCGTAAATATCACTGTCAAAAATTAATCCCCATATGGTATAAACGGTACCGGAAATAGAAGGTATGTAAAAAATAAAGGTGAGTAAAGCTTTGGTAAATCGTCCAAACTCATTGATAATCCACGAGGTAAAGAAAGAAATCAGATATCCCAACGGTCCGGTGACCACAGCAAATACCAAAGTATTGCCAATAGCCTTTTTGAAAATGTCATCCTCCAGAAACAGGCGGCGATAATTGTCAAGCCCCACAAAGCGGGGCGCCTCCAGTACATTGTACTCTGTAAAACTGACAAAAATGGAGGCAATTACCGGCCAAACCGTGAAAAGAAAAAAGAAAAACATAAAGGGAAACAGCAGCACATACATCTGCCAGTTAGAAGCGATGTTGTGCAGAAAACCGCGACCTCTCCCCTTCATAGTGTTGCGTTGCATTCTCGAAATACCTCCTCTTTGTCAGTCAAGACCCAATTCACGACGCTTAATGGCAATCTCTTCGTTAATATCCTTAACATATTCATACAACGTCTCCTTGGGCGCTGTACTGGAATTAACCACTGAGCGCACTGCGTTATTGACGCTTCTACCGGTATAATAACCTCCGGCAACTTCTGGTAGCGCTCTGGCGCTTTTCAGCTGCTCTTTCAGCACTGCGAGTTCCTCCCGCGACCATGCAATACTTTCCATAGCCTCCAGATTGGCAGAGGTCCAGCGGCCCGCACGTCCCAAAGCCGCCTCGATTTGACGGGCATATTCTACCTGCGCATCCCGAGAAGTCCACCACTTGATAAACTCCCATGTGTTTTTCACATTACGCGCATTCCGAAACATTACCGTTCCGGAACAGCTCAGTTGAGTGGAGTGATCCACAGTACCGTCTTTCTGTACTGTACCGGGCAATACCGCCATCTTCCACAAACCGTTGATTTCCGGCGCGGAGACAGTCAGTTCGTTTCCGAAAGTGAAGTTGTTAATCGCCATAGGGACTTCACCGGTACGGAAACGAGTCAGCAAATCAATTTTCAAGGAAAGACCGTATTTTGTATACAACTCACAAAAATCAGTAAAGGCCGCTACACCCGCCGGCTCATTCAACACACAAGTACTGCCGTTGTCGTTATACACCCTACCGCCGTATTGATAGAGCATAGAGACAAACAAAGAACTCATGGCAGTAGTGGTAGCGGTAGTGAAGGAAGAAACGACACCAAGCTCCAGGTTGTTCTTCTGAAATACTGTCAGCACATCATAGAGTTCTTCCCAAGTCTTCGGCACCTCCAATCCCAACTCCTGCATAATATCGGTGCGATAAAACAATACGTTGTAGTTAATATTTTCCGGCAGTGCATAAAGACTGTTCCCAAGTCTGAAAGGCACGGCAGCTTCTTCCGGAAAACGAGTCAACACCTTGTCGATGTCATCAAAAGTATTAAGATCATAAAGCGCGCTTCGCAAAGCGTAATTGATAACTGTACCCTGATCCTGGTACAGAGCCAAATCCGGCCCGACATTGCTTGCAACCGCCCGCATGAGCACATCCATGGCGATCAATCGCAGGTTGACCGGTATTCCTGTTTCAGTAGTAAAGCCGCTGGTAATCAACGATTGCATAACGATAGCCTGATCTCTGCCGACGCTCAGCCAGATCGTCACCGGCTCTTCAGTGGCATTGACAGAAGTACGAATATTATCGTAATCCTCGATAAAAGAACAGAAAAAGCGCATAACCTCGTTACCGACCGATTGATACCACGGTGCATCTGCTTCGGGCAAAGCCGTTCCTACCGGAGCCAACTGTAAATAATCCAACAACAGCGGCTGCTTGGTAATGGTAATGAGCCAGGAAGCAAGACTGCTGATATTAGAATTGAAGGCAGAGAGACGCTGGGGAATCGTCTCTACATCCTTGACAAACTCCCGAAGCTGTAGAGCCATCTTGTCCACCGGAGCAGTTTCAGAACCCTTGCCGCCGGTCATATCCGCCAACCGATCAGTCACTGCTTCCAGTCTTCCGGCAAGATTCTCACAGCGATCTTCACAATTTGAAACCAGCGTGCCAATATGATAATCACGCAACGTATCCGGTGAAGAACCGGTGATCATCATTACCTGACGATAAAGAACATTGAGTTCCTCAACACATGCCTGTACCTCTTCGCAAATTTCAGCAAAGGAACCGTAAACCACCTCTAAACGAAAGGTATGCGTTCCCTTATCCAGATAAAGATAGGTTGGAGTATTTTCTCCCAGCGCTGACACACCCCAGCCAAGGTCATAACGGAAAGTAATCTCACCCGCCTCGGCAAAGGGTACCTCTCCGTCCACTTTCAGCTGACGCACCGAAAAGGAACCGGATTTGTAGTTTTGCTTATAACGAAAAGCCAATTGATAAAAGCCTGCGGTTTCTACCTCTACGTTCCACTCCATCCACTGTCCCTTAGTGGACCAGTTTTCGCCGCCTATGGTATTTTGCAAGCTGCGGTACACATCATAAGGGCGAGTGATACAGGAAGAATAATCGGCAATAGAATACAAAATCGGATGGGATTTGAAGACGGCGTCTTCTCCTTCAAGATACTGTACCTTAGCCTCTACTGCTTCGGGAGTAAGTCCTTCAGCGGCATAATCAGCCAGATATTCATCATAAGAAGGCGGAGTTTTCTCTCTGCCAAGAGTCAGACTTCCGAGGCAGAAGCCTTCCTGTATGCTTGTAAATGTCAGGGTATGTGACCCGGCTTCAAAATAGAATTCATAGCCTCCGTCAAGATATTCATCCTTGGCACAGAGCCATGTATCCTGCCATGAAAATTCTTCTATTTGTTCGGGGCGATACTCATTCCCCTGATCGTCACTATAAGATTGCTCGTTGCTATCCTTCCATGCACGGGTCATTGTCAATCCTGCCGCAGAGGAAAAGGGCAACTGTCCATCAATGTATAAGGCGCAAAGAATATCAATATCTTTACCGGTCAGCGCCTGGTAGGACACATGAATTTGATATAAACCGGATGCCGGCACTTGAGCCGTCAACGTTACACTTTCACCGTCCTCCACCTGCACTGCTGTCAAACTTCCATCCGCATTTTTAGCGTATAACGGCGCCTTCCCGTCCGCCCCCGTCGCATTAGTGAGCGGCACTTCGACAGCAGTCTGCGGTTGGTCTGCATTCATGTAGTTCTGACGGTATTTTCGATAACCGCCGGAGGATGAAACGCTCTCCGTCATAGTCTGACTAATCGTACTCTTCTCCGGTACCGTCGTCGCACTGACGCCGCATATAGTGGTCATAAGCAGCACGCCCGCCAGGGCGATACAGGACAGCTTTTTCAATGGAAATCTCCTCCTTATAAGAGCCGACGGAGTGTTGTTTCCCCGTCGGCCAAAAAACAGTATCACATTATTTCAGGGAATCCGGCAGCAAATTCTTCAAAGCCTGCTCTACCACCGGTTTAACACGTTCCAACACAGTACGGGGCTCCTCACCATTCGCGATGGCGGAAAACACCTTTTCTGCCATGGTTCCCTTAATGTCATCCGTAGTAATATTGAGCATCTTATCCACTTTATCATCGCAAATAAAGTTATAGTAAAACTCTGCTTCCTCCTCGGTAGCAAATACACAACCGTCATAGGAACGAGTAATAAAATTCTGTTTCTTGTCCGCCTCAGAGAAATAGGTATCCTCATAGGCGGAATCGTTGTCATTCATATCCAAAGCGATCTGTACCAACTGCTCGGTAGTAAAATCAGAAATAGCGCTCACCATCCACCATTCCTGCAGATCCTGCCCGTTTGCATATTTATCAGTGTCAGGACCTTTAGGCATCGGCACTGAAGCTACCGGCATTCCTTTTTGAATATATTCCCCCGGATAATAAGAAGGACAGATTAACATAGCGGTCTTAGAATCCCCGAAAGTAATTTTAGAATTATGACCGCCATAGTTACCGTCACAACCCTTATAGTCATAAGTCAGCTTTTTCAGAAAATTAAGCACATTGAGACCTTTGTCAGTATACAAGTTGCAAACAAAGTTTTTCGCTTTAGTGTCCATGCCAATCATAGTGAATCCATTTGAAATGCACAGCGCATCAAGCAGATTACTGCCGCCGACGCCCCATTGAGTAACCACACCGTCGTTTCCTACTTTGGTAGTCTGCTGTACAATCTTGGCAAAAGCATCCCAATCCCATTTGCCCTGTCCGTACAGTTCCATAGGATCCTCACAACCGGCATCGGAAAGCAAATTCTGATTATAGGTGATAAAATAACCTACATCATTAGGAGAATACTCATCCGGCATATAAGAATAGTGCTTACCGTCTACATACAACAGATTATCACCGGTCACAGCATAGTATGGAGATGAATAATCGATATAATCATCCAACGGTAGTACCGCACCCAACTGACACAGCTTGAAAGCGTGGCTGGAAGGAGCAAAAATCAGATCGGCAAATTTCTGTTTGGAGGTAAACGCCAGTGTAACATCTTGTACAAAGCTACTGATATTAGTCGAAACCCACTCTATGTTAACATTATAACGTTCCTCAGTACGTCTCTCCAGAGCATAACGACGGTCTACATAAGCATCACCCGCGCCCTCAGGTGATGGCTCACCCCAAACGGAGATCTGCAACGTCTTGCCGCCCAAATCCAAAGATTCGTCAGACTTTTTGAGAGCAGACTTAACTGATCCGGAGGTATTATTGCCAGAGGAACCGGTGCCGCTGCTGGTATTCTTTTCCTGCTGACATCCGGAGATAAGCGCACAGGCACCTATCATGCACAGGCAGGTAGTTAATGCGGCAACGCGGCGGAACAAGTACAGTTTTTTTAGCTTCATAGAAAACCGAACCTTTCTTATCTTTATTTTTGTGGCGGACATAGAGTCACGCTCTTGCGCTCAGTGATATACACAGGCTCCTTTTTTTCCGACAGCTCGCCGGTGGTCATCGCACGGTGTAGCATAGAAAAAGCGTCATTGGCAAAGCGATACTTATCGAAACCTACGGTAGTCAGCGGCACCGCCACATGTTTGCCGATGGGAATATTGTCAAATCCCATGACCGACACATCCTCAGGCACACGGAAACCATGCTTCTGCAACGCCTCAATACAGCCGATAGCCATCGAATCGTTGGTGGTGATGACAGCCGTGAAAGGAGACCCTCGATCAATCAGCCGTTTAGCCAAATCATAGCCGGCGTCTACTGTGCTGGGAAAGGGATAGTCTCCTGTTATCAATAGTTTCTCGTCTGTCGGAAATATTTGATCATAATACTTCAAAAACATTTTCAGTCGGTTATCACATTCAAAATCTTGCGGGAAAGCACTCAGATAGGCGATACGGCGGTGACCGCATCCCTTGAGATATTCCAAAGCTATTAACATTCCCTGCGCATAGTCAAGTTCTATCAACGACACACGACTGCGATCTGCCGTCGAGTTTCCGCTGATCAACACGGGAATATCGTCCTGCCGCAGTGCATATAGCTTTTGTAAATCAATACGGGTAGGTGAAACCATACAGAACACACCATCCATCCGACGAGTCACAAAGCTGTCTATATAATTGGAGATGCTACGATCACTGGTACAAATATTGACACAGTATCCCTGTTGAATCGCTGCCTTTTCAAACTCGGTGACAATCTCTGCGAAAAAATTGTTGAACAAATCGTTAACCAGCAGGGCGATCTGCATGGTACTGCGGGTAGACATAGCACGAGCAATAAGATCCGGACGATAATTGTACTCCTCGATAATCCGCTGCACCCGCTCCCGCGTTTCTTCGCCCACTCGATTGGAGCCGTTGATCACATAGGAGACTGTTGCGGTGGACACACCCGCCATTTTAGCAATATCTTTTCTGGTAACTTTCATGTCTTTTCTCCATTTCCAAATATGTGTGCGGACTTACACGACTTCTTCAGGCAAAATACGAACATTCCCTTCCGTCACTTTCGCCTGTTCTGCCAATGTGTCAATATAGACCTCATACGCTTCGTCCAACAGATACTCCCGGATACGATAGTATGCGTCTTCTCGACTTTCGGAGGTAAAATTTTCCCGATGAGCTTCATAATAAGCTTCAATCTCTCCCGCAGCAATCGAAAGGGTTCCTTTTTCGCTGAGCACCGCCCGGCATTGCTTTTTCATATCCAGATACCATTCACTGAAATAAGTGACAAAATCCCGCTCCACGGGACCGTAGAGCACTTCTCCGGCCTCATAAGCCGAGGTGCGCTGACGGTTTTGTTCCTTCATTTCCGTCAGTTGGTCGCTATAATACAGCGGAGTATCGATTCCCTGCTCCTTAGCGCACAGTTGTTCCACCTTTTGGCGAACGATCTGTTGTGTAGTATACTCTCTCAGCCGGGAAAAAGTATCCACGCCGTTTTGCGGTACAAGCCAGAAGTCGTCGTGAAAGCTGTCCACCCCCGCTTCTTCCTCTAAAGCAGCCGCTACAACAGCGGTATTTTCCTGCATATAATGGACAAGCTCCGCCTTTTCTACTGCCAGACCATTGACGGTAAAAGCCTTTTCACTGTGGTTGCAGCTACAAAGCAATAAACCATACAGCACTACCATTAACCACAGGATGACGTATCGTGCTTTTGTCATGCGCATAGGCAAAGCTCCTCCTTATCTTTATAAAATATCGGTACCGCCTGCCGTCTTACACGACAGACGGTACACACATGTTTTTAAAAATTAGCAAACACGCCGCTTGCGGTCAACCATAACAACCGCACCGGAGACACCAACCATTATCAGAGCCGCCAAAGGCAGTGATACGCCGGTATCAGGCGTATTGTCTGTCCCCTTGGAGTCTTCGTCCGAAGTACGCTTTACATTATAAAGTACCTGAATATCGGAAATAGTTAAATCAGTAATCTCACCGGCAAGCATAGGAATCTCAACTTTAACGTAGTTCATGCCCGCAGGGATATCTTCGGTAGAAATGCGGTGAGCATAGCTCACAGGACCGCTATACAGTTTGCTCTCAAAACGGGTAAACTTATCAAGTGTCACCCATTCTTCACCGTCTTTGGAAACATAGACTAACAAATCTTCTTCGCAGTCTTGATTCCGATAGCCGCGAATGTCGATGGAGGTAACATCGTTGAGATGATATACAAGGTAGCTGTCGGCATCCAGGTTGTCACGATAGTAAACCTTGTCCTTACCGTTATCAGTGCCCAGACTCTGCATCATCCATTCAATGCCCTCGGCTTCCTCAGCCAGACCGCCGTTCTCCTTAAGCAGTTGAGTACCAGAGAAATCCTCCAGCATTTCCTTTTCACCCTTAGTGGCATCTGGTTTGGCCATTTCCGGCAAAGGCTCGGTTACGGGCACAGTAAATTCATAGTCTACCCGCGCGATTTGGCAGCTGCTGCCGATATTGTTATTCTCAGCCGCAGAAATGAATACCTTGAGGACGTTGCTGCCTTCGGGGATCGTCTGGTCGTCATCCATGACATACTCCAGCGCTTTCCACCCGGTGGGCTGTACCTTGTCAGTGCAGGCTTCAATATGTGCATTGATTTGAGTCCATTCATCTTCAGCAGCGTCCGCAGATGGCGCCACATAGAACTTCGCCACGAAATTGGCAGCCATTTCCTCGTTACCAACCAGGAACTTCACCCAGAATTTACTAATACCCTCAGTACTGAATACCGACCACGCATCTTTTTCGGCATCAGGATAGATAACGATACCGGCTTTGGCACCGATAAAAGCTGCATTGCCGCCATTGGCTACAACACCCATGTTATCGGAAACCAAATAGCCGAGATTGCCTTTATTGGCATTAATGGTCTGGACGTTCTCCCTCTCCGTGCCGATTTTATCTTCTGGTTCGGCTTGCTCGTCATCCGGTACATCCCCCGGTTCCGGGCCATCATAGAAATAGGTAAAGTTTAAGCAGTTTGTCCATTGTGCATCGGTGACCTGAATGCGAACGTAGGTATAATCCTGCGACATATTGGCACGGTCTGCAACCCGGAACTGATACCACGGAGTACCTTCTCCTTTATCTGCAGGACGAATATTACCGGTACGCATTAACGGTATCTCGGTTTCCTCACCATACTGAGTCTTGCGGCCAAATGCCTTGACCACCAGTTTATCCCCGCCCACAGTAGAAGAAAGTGTAAACTTAAAGTCTCTGACATTAGGAGTATACATAATAACGCTGCAAGATCCCGCACCTGTCATAATCAGGGCATTGGGCGCACCAAAATAATCCACATTTTGATTGTTAGTAGATACCACACTGTCAATCATTTTGAACACGCCGTTTTTATGTCCTTGCGTAAAATCTGTTATTTCTTTAGCCAGCGTCAGGTCGGCGATATCCTCGGACTCTTCAATCACACCGTCCGGCAGCCCTTCGGCATAAAATTCAGCATAAGCGATGGATGGGAAAGGAACAGCAGCTCCGCCGGTTGTCACAGTGGCGCGCAGATATTTGTATCCCTTGGCTTTATCCAGTATACCATAGTTATCTCTCTTATAGCAAGGTCCCCAAGCGGCAGAGGATGTTTTCTCCCCTTTGACGGTAACGGGAGCCAAAGCATCCCATGTCTTACCGTCTGCGGAAGCAGAAAAGCTCCAGTTGCCGTTCCATGTATCAGATTCCACTGTTGCAAAATTATAGCTTTCAATCGCATTTTTGCTTTGGAAAATCAACGAACCGTTAACTAGGCTCGTACCATCAGCATTGCGAATTGTATAATACTCGTTTGTAATATCCTCTGTTTCCTTCTTTAACTGCGCTCCCTCAGTATCAGATGAAATGGTTGCATCCGTGGGATACTTCTTGTTGTTAAAGTTCGTCGGTTTAGCCGGAATTGCTGTATTATACTCTACATAAGCGACAGAGGGAAACTGAATAATACCGCCGCCCACATTCAAAGAAGCACGCAGATATTTGTAACCGTCTGTTTCCTGCAGCGCACCGTAGTTGTCGTAATAGGAAGCACCCCAACCAGAATTTGGATGTGCCGAGGTCACCTCAGAAACAGGAGTCAAAGCATCCCAGTTCTGTCCGTCTTTAGAAGCAGCAAAGGAAATGGTTCCGCCCCAGCCCGCACCGGAAGCCAAGGTAGCAAAATTATAATCGGTAATGGCATATTCGCTTTGCCATGTAATCGTACCGACTGCCTGAGCGTTGTTATCTACAAAGGCATAGTATTCGCCCTCTACATTCGTCAGGGTGCCGTCACCGGAGGCTGTTCCGCCGGTGGCAGAAGCTTTCACATCATATGATGCAGGTTTTTCAATCTCAGAAGAAACCTTGAAATACACATTGCAGATCAGCGGATCATAATTATAGGCTGATTCTACGAAGTTGGCCCGCAGATATTGGAATGTCGTATCCGATGAGCCGGTATAATCAAAGGTGGGCCATCCAGGACGTCCCTCCGCGTTTACTTGTGTAGCTGTCGCAGACACTGACGTCCATGTGCTGTTATCGTTAGAAACATCAAAAGTTAACATTCCTGTAGCATCAGTATGACCTAAAATGGAAGTTACTTTGAAATCAGTCATCCCGGAACCTGCATCGTATACAACCCAGCCGGTAGCTTTTGCTCCATTGGAAAATCTGTAGCCTAATATACCGTCGTAAGCGGGAATACCTGCATCTGTCTGTTGAAATCCCGAAGCATCTGAAATAGAAGCATATTCATTTGCCGCTTTCTTAACAGTCCATTCATTCGCTGCGAAAGCAAAAAGAGCCGAGTTCACAGTGACGCTGAGCAACAGAGCCATCGCCGAGATCAGCGCCACGCACTTGTGCATTTTTTTATTCATAATATTGCCATCCTTTCTTCCGGGCTGTCTGAACGACAGCCCGGTTGCTCAAAATAAAATTCTTTTGAAATGCAAAGGAATGGGGGAACATTTCCCCGGAATCAATATTTCACTGCGCCATAAAAAGCAGAAGAACCAATTGAAGTTCCATTGATATCTTTACCGCCGTTGTTAGAAATCGTTGACGCTCCGGTCATCTTATTCTGCGGTGTAAATGCCTCAATCATTTTGGCGCGATTTTTATAATCCGTAGCTGAAGCATTTTTGAATTTAGGATCCGCAGTCTTGTTATTTTTCACCGTCAGACCGGAAGCGGAAGGAGCCGCCGCTCCATTTGCCAGAATGTTGTTTTCAAAAGTGCAGCCCTCAAGACCGTCACCGGCTGGTTTTATGATTGCGTTTCCATAGAAAATGTTGTTGGTAAAAGAAATATTCATACATTTTCCGCCAAAAGTATATACCAGATTGCGACCGTCATTTGTCGCCACGATGGTGTTGTTGTAGATATCGGTCTTGGCACGGGTGTTTGTTATCATAAACACGCCTTGACCGTTCTTGCGGGTTGCGTCATTGACTGACAGGTTAAAACGCACCACATGGTTTTTGCTGACATTTTTATAGCCATCTTCGGTATCGCACATCAGCAGAAAACCGCCTTCATTGTTGTGACTGTAATTATACTGCAAGATCGTACCGTTTTCAGCGCAGTCGATATCATATCCTTCTCCGTCAGCGCCGTTCTGAGAAATCGGCAGTTTAGTGTAGCCAACCTCATTGTACTGTACCTTAGTATCGTTGGTGTTGATCGTCCACAGTCCGGCACAAGCAGTTTGACTCTCAAAAGAACGTTTTGCTGAAAATGCATTATAAACTACATTGCGTTCAATCATCGTGTTACGACCACCGATAACGAGAATACCATCGCCTTGCGGGGAATCAACGCTGTTGCCTACAATTTGCAAGTTCTCATAAGGATACCAACCGTTGGTGTCACTCTTGTAGAGAGAAGCGGACTGTCCCCAACCGAAACCGTAACGGTCAGCCCAAGAGGTTGAGCAGTAGATACCGGTACGGGCAGTATTTTTGACGGTGTTTCCTTTGATGATCATTCCGTCATACCATGTCGGAGCCGCTCCGTTGGTACCAGCAGAAATACCGGCGCAGCTATAAATAAAATCAGAAGCGGAGGTCTGTACATCATGAACATAGTTGTTTTGTACAATCACACCTTTGATGGCACCGGTATGCGCCGGAGCAATATAGATTCCCTTGATGCCTTTGGGATTGGTAACCTCCAAATTTTCGACCGTCACATAGTCGCATTGAACCGTTACCGCAGTGCCGCCGCGAGCCGAGATTTTCGGCTTATTGCCGCTCCCATAAGATCCAATAGTCACACGAGCGTTTGCCTGACCATAGCCCTTAATCGTCATACTGCCACTAAAGGTACAGCCGGATTTAAACAGAATCTTATCGCCGGGCTGATAATATTTGGAGCTTACCTTAGATAGAGATTTGAAAGCTTTGCTTGCGCTGGTACCGTCATTCTTGTCATTTCCATTCTGGGAATCAACATAGAAAGTAGCGGAAGCACGATTCTCCAAGAATCGATCCGGATCATTCATCTTGCCGATGTTGTTAATACGCAGACGACTGATATTGGGGTTATAGGTAGGATCATCTTTACTGCTCGATTTTTTGAACTGAATTTTCAGAAATTTATTGGATTTGTCAATGCCGGTATAGCGATAGGTACGAATATACCAATTGCTGCCTATATCCACATCGGCATCCTTTTTGGCTGTCGCAGTTGTCCAGTTTTTGTTGTCCTTAGACACCAACACGTCAAAGCCGTCAGGAATTTTTCCGTTCACCGAAGTGACAAAGGTCACGACTCCCACCTCGGTGATCCCGCTGTCCAATTTATAGGTAAACCAGGCGTCTGCCGCGGTAGCAGTGGTCTTTAAAGCACGAGAGCTGTCGCCATTGAAGAAATCTGGCTGACCACTGTCAAACTGTAATTCCGAGCCGCGCTCATAGGTCTTTTTCCAGTCATCCAGATCGTCGTCCAAAAAGATGACGCCGGTTTCTCGATCAGTGCAGGTACCATCAGCATTACGGGTAAAAGAAGCCTGCACAATTTTGTTAGTGGTACCTCCTCCGTTGCCGCTCGCAGCACCACCGCTGTTATTTCCTCCGGAGGTTCCGCCGGCAGTGCCGCTCGCAGTGCCTCCGCCGGATTCAGTGATGTCACCACTTTCTGTCAAGGCATCGCTGGCATCATCGATCTCATCTCCGCTGATGTCATCTCCGCTTGTCTCACCGGAAACATTGCCAGATGTGATTTTTCCGGAAGCAGTTCCTTCTGTCTTGTTACAGCCTGCCAACAACAGGGAAAACGAAAGCAATAATGTCAGCAGAACCGTACCGATTTTTGCGATTTTCATTTGCTCACACTCCTATCATGGTTATCGTTTTATTATAGTTATTGTACTTCTTACAAATTAAGGAATCTGCGGAAGAAAGGCGCCAATATAAGCACGTCCTCCGGTTTCACGCCCCAAAGCGTCAATAGGCGATGCTTTTTCCGGTATACCAGCAACGTCGAAAAGACGACCCTCAGCAGGCACATATGCTTCCATTACACCGCGCCCGTCTCCGCTTCGGCCCGATTGAGTCAGCAGCGGGTCAAAAGAAGCCGCCTTAGTATGACCTTCGGGGATCTCTCGACGGGCACCCCAATAAAGGTTGTTTTCAAACACAAAGTTTTCACCGTTGCAAAGGTGAAAAGCGTTATCCCTACCATTAGAAAGAAAAAGGTTGTTACGCATTACCACGTCTTTTGCCTGATGCTGACCGTCTTCCGTCCACACCTCTACAATCCTTTCCGCAATTCCGGAGGAATAAAGGGTGTTGTTTTCAATCAGTACCCCACGTACCGGTCCTACCATAGCAATCAGCTCACCTTTGACGTTACCGTCGTTGACTGAAAGGTTGTTGCGAACTACTGTGCCACGATAGTTGTCAGCATCGGTGGTAGAACCATTCTCACACAACAGTAAAAATCCGCCGCCGTTGTCATGGCTGTAATTATATTGTATAATCGTGTTGCGGCAGGAAAGATCCACATCAAATCCCTGTGCGTCATTGCAACCCTCCGGCTTCTGGCAATAACCCACTTCATTATATTGAACAATGCAGTCGTTGGAAGACTGAGGCCAAATGCCGGCATTGGCACAAGGAGGTTTCGGATTCGTCATCACATGGTAAACAGTATTCCACTCAATCAGCGCCCGATCAGTACCCAGCAAAACGATTCCGTCGCCGCCGGTCCGATCTATGTAATTGCCCCTCACCTGCATGTCGTGAGAAGGCCACCAGTTCCCATCATCACTGTCGTAATCGTTGAACCCCCACATTTTCGGACGGCAAGCCCATAAGTTGGTGTGCAAAATTCCGCTACGACCCACGTCGGTAATCTCGTTATCCTCCAACACCACATCATCGAACCAGCCGGGTTTTTCCGAAGAGGAAGCGATTAGAATAATGCCGCCCGATTCATAAGCAAAACTCTCCCGCGCCTCATTGACATGATGAATGCGGCAATCCCGCACGTAAATATGTGCCAGTGCTCCTCCCGCACTGTTGCGGATACAGATACCGCAAACGCCAGCCGGAGTAGTCACAGACAAACCGAACAGTTCCACAAAATCAAAATCGCACAAATAGATGCCATTGCCATCCGGTGCTGCAATCTCCGGACGTTCTCCCACTCCATAAACGCCGAACCGGATAACGCCTCCGTCATGTTCCCGCTTTGGCTGCAGATGACCGAAATATGTTTCCCCGGCACGAAAGCGAATTTCATCACCGCCTTGAAACACATGGGCATTAATTGCCTCTGTGGTGCGCCACGCAGTCTGACGGGAAAGACCGTCGTTACTGTCGCTGCCGCGACGACTATCTACATAGTAAATCATAGGTCATTCCTCCTATTTTCGAGCGCCGTCTATAAAAGCGCCAATATACCGCCGTCCGGCGGTAGAATTACCAAAGAAATCGGTCTCAGCGGGGCGAGCCGGCGGTGTGCCCTCGTGCAACACCGGAGAATCCGGCGTCGGTACATAATATTCTGCCGCCTCTCGCCCACAACCGGATGCTCCGGGCAATACCAAAAGAGGATCCGCAGTAACCGGCATATCTTCTCCCTGCGCCGGAGTACGGTAAGTTCCCCAATAAAGGTTGCTCTCAAACACAAAGTTCTCGCCGTTGCAAATATTAAATGTATTATTCTTTCCGTCAGAGATAAAAAGATTGTTGCGGAAGGTGATATCTGCTGCCTGGTCAGTCCCGTCTGCTGTCCAGACCTCTGCCAAACGTTCCACATTACCGGTAGAATAGAAAGTGTTGTTTTCAATGGTAGCTCCCCGCACCGGTCCTACCATAGCAATCAATTCGCCCTTGACATTGCCGTCATTGACCGAGAGGTTATTGCGAACTACGGTCCCCCGATAGCCGTACTCTCCGGTTTTTCCCAACTCACACAACAACAGAAAACCGCCTTCATTATCGTGGCTGTAATTGTACTGCACGATCGTGTTTCGGCAGGAGAGGTCTACATCAAATCCTTGTGCATCATTGCAGCCCTCCGGCTTGTGTGTATATCCTACTTCGTTATACTGCATTACGCAGTCCTCAGTAGACTGAGGCCAGATGCCCGCATTGGCACAGGGCGGCTTGGGATCAGCCATCACCTCATAAGCAACATTCCATTCCATCAGCGGAGAGATAGCGCCGATGAGCACCATAGCATCTCCTGCCGGACGCTCAATGAGATTGCCGCGCCACACCACATCATAGGAAGGCCACCAATTTTCTGTATCGCTGACATACTCGTTGTTCGCCCAGGTTTTCCAAGGCCGATTAGACCAATAAGTATGTAAAATCACTCCTGTGCGGCAAACATGTTCAATATGGTTATCTTCGACTAGCAGATCACGAAACCAACCGGGTTTTTCATGCCCCGAGGTCATCACAATTCCACCGGTAGCAATAAAAAAGCGATCATGACCGCCGTAGACGTTATAGACATGACAACCGGTAATATGAATATGGCTCATCTCGCCGCCCGACTCATTCAGGACACGTATACCATAAAGTCCATTAGGATTAGTCACCGCCAGACCGCACAGATCAATCCCGCAAATGTCAACAAGATCTATTGCCGCCTCGTCGTCGCCGACAATCACCGGTCGCCCCCCCACACCGTAACGAGTAATTGTCACAATTCCTTGTGTATCCTCACGATGAGGACGCAGAGTGCCGGTATAAGTACAGCCTGCACGAAACCGAACCTTATCACCACCGCACAGAGTAAGGGCATTAACACGGGAGATCGAACGAAATGCCGTCTGTCGAGACAAACCATCCGCTTCGTCGCTGCCGCTAAAGCTGTCTACATAATAGATCATAAACCAGTATACTCCCTTTCATAAGTTTCTACTCTGAATTTTCAATCTAACATCTTCTCAAAACAAGGAAACTAAGGCTTTTTATATTTTGCTTACCCGCATAAATTTTTAAAAATAAAGATTCCTATTTTCAAAAGCCTTATAGGTATAATATACTATACTGTCCAACAAATGTCAAGTCTATTTTTAAAAATTAGACATTTTGCTTTTGGTTGCATTCATTTTTCGAGCTTATCACTGTTTTTTCTTCAAAATGATTACCCGAATAAGCAAGACTTGTCGCATAATTTTTTCTTTTTTTATCTCTTTATACAGGCAATTATACACAAAAAAGTGCAATACCCGGCGCTTTGATGTCTTGTTGTTTGTATGTCGAACGATTTTTATCGGCGATATACGGTCACACCGCCCCATACTATTCGTAATATATCGGCTTTCGCAAGCTAGTTTGAATCATCCATGGAAACATAATTGCAGCTATTATTGTCGAAAATTATAGGGCACCATTTTTTGATAAATGAAAAAAGTCGGACGATTGATACATATAAGTCCAAAACCAACATAACGAAAACTTCAACCTTGCTGGTCTGGTTATTATCATTCATTTATATGAAAAGTTTTACAATTAGAATGATTGCCAATGGATAAGACTTTTTTTAAAGCGATTTGTCCATAGCGTTTTGATGGTTTTTATGATATACTGTTTCACAGCATATCATAAAAAAAAGAAAAAAATTATTGCTTTGAATATTACAAGAGATATTCCTTGACGGCACACAGATATGATATCATTCAGCATCTGCCTGCAAAAAGATTGTTAGGAAAAGGAGACGAATAAAAATGATTTGCAACGACAGGTTTGAAATTAAAGTATTGAGTTCGCTTGAAAAGGTGTTTTTAAATGATGAGGGGCAATGGAAAGAATGCGATAGTTTCACTATGCTGAAGGGCGAAAAATACTCTTTTCAAATTGCAATGAAATTAAAAGCACCGATTAACGGTGTTTCTGTTACGGCATCCGTTCGTTCAAAACTTTCCGGCTGTATTTCAATACGTGAAGTTCAGAGCGTGCCGTCGAAATTACCGACATATGCTGTGTGTGATGATAATTATATCACAACGAAAGCAGGTCTATTTCCCGACGTACTTGTCTCCAATGATACGATACGGTTAATTCCCGGTCAATGGCGTTCGCTTTGGATCATTGTAGAGCCTGACGAAACTGCCGATGCAAGAGAATATGATATTGATATTGTGTTATCGTTTCAAAATTTAGACACAGAAGAAAAAATTCGTGTGAAAGCAGAGATAGCAAATGCAGTATTACCACCTCAAAAATTAATTCGGACTGAATGGCTGCATTGTGACTGCATTGCACAGTATCATCATACCAAAGTTTTCAGCAAACGGTTTTGGACATTACTGAATAAATATATTGGCATGGCGGCAAAATATGGTATAAACATGATTTTAACACCGCTGTTTACACCCCCTTTGGATACGGCTGTTGGAGGAGAACGTCTGACCGTTCAGCTGGTTGATGTATATCTAAATAACGGCGTTTATTCTTTTGGTTTTGAAAAACTAAAGAAATGGATTGCATTGTGTCATAAGAACAATATTAAATATTTCGAATTTTCGCATCTATTTACACAGTGGGGAGCAGCAGCAGCTCCTAAAATTATCGTAAAGAGAGATGATGGAACAACACAACGGATGTTCGGCTGGGATACTCCTTCGGACAGTGAAGCTTATACTTCTTTTTTACGTATTTTTCTCAAACAGCTTGTTGCCTTTACAGAAGAACAGGGCATTAAAGATGAATGCTATTTTCATGTTTCTGATGAACCGGGACTTTCTCAAATCCAACAGTATCAAAAAGCTTATCAGCTTATATCAGAAAACACAGCCGGTCTGAAAATTATTGATGCCCTTTCTGATTTTGATTTTTACGAAAAGGGAATCATAAAAAAACCGATTCCATCAAATGATCATATTGATCGTTTTATTGACGCAAAGATAGAAAATCTTTGGACCTATTACTGCTGCGGTCAAAGCACAGATGTAAGCAATCGGTTTATGGCAATGCCCTCGCCAAGAAACAGAATCATCGGTATACAGCTTTATAAATATCGTATAGAGGGATTTTTACATTGGGGGTTTAACTTTTATAATACTTATCTTTCGTTATCTCCCATTGATCCTTATGCAATCACTGATGGTGATCAGAGTTTCCCATCCGGAGATCCGTTTATCGTTTACCCTACCGACACCGGAGTAACGGAATCTATTCGGCTTGTCATTTTTCATGAAGCCATGCAAGACTTACGTGCACTTCAGTTGCTTGAAAAGTTAACAAGCAGAGAATATGTTTTAAATATAATTGATAGCAGCTGGAATCAAGAAATTACTTTTAAACAGTATCCCAAATCTCCCGAATATATTCTTCAATTCAGGAGAATGGTAAATCGGGAAATCATCAGACATATCAAACATTAAATTCATTTTTAAAAACAATTACTTATCGTAACATTTGATCCCTATCTAAACCTTTATGACCACATAAATGCGCCTGATTAAATGACTTAATCAGGCGCATATCAATATTATAAATTTTTCAGCCAACGTATTGCCATATCAATCCAGCTATGACATTCTGATACAATCATCAAAGGACCGCTCGCAGTTTCTTCATTTGCCAAAGCCAAACCGTGTGGACCTTTTGGATAAATATGTAACTCCGTCGAAATTTTTTCCTTTGCCAAAGTTTGTGCCAATATCAATGAATGTTCCACAGGAACACAAGCATCATCAAAGGTGTGCCAGATGAACGCAGGCGGTGTATCACTGTTTACCTGTTTTTCAACTGAAATCAGCTCCAGCAAAATAGGATCTGCTTTTTTCTCTCCCAAAAGATTTTCAATGCTTTCTCGCAGTACGTATTTATTGAAAGTAATACCAGGATAACCTAAAATCATACCATTCGGCTTATTCTCGCCGCCTTGATAATCAAAATATTCTTTTACAAAATCCCGATTCCAAAGAGTAGAAAAACTGGCTGCCAAATGACCACCCGCAGAAAATCCGCATACCGCTATTCTATCGGTATCAACATTCCATTCCTGCGCATTTTCACGAACCTTTGCCACGGCATAGGAAAGCTCAAACAAAGCTGCCGGAAATCTTGCCGGAACACAGCTATACCGAACAACAACCGCATTACAGCCCGCCGCTGCAAATCTTAAAGCAATCGGTTCTGCTTCCCGGTCAGACGTCATGGCATATCCTCCGCCGGGACAAATCACAACAGTCGGATGTTTTCTGTCAATTTGTATTTCAGGAGAATTGTCCGGCAAATAGACCGACATTTTCGGCTGAAATCCGCCGTTATCTACATTAATTGTCTGATAATCAATATTAATGTCAAATACCTCATATCGCATCATATACACAACCTTTCCACTATGTCAATTTAGTTTCTTCCCCGTTCTTTTAATGCCCGATCCATTTCTCGATTCGCATCGCGTTTTGCCATATCAGCCCGCTTATCGTATAATTTCTTTCCTTTACACAGACCAACCTCTACTTTTACTTTCGATCCCTTAAAATAAAGTGACAATGGAATCAACGAGCATCCATCCTGCTTCACAGTCCCAAACAGTTTCATGATTTCTCTTTTATGCATTAAAAGTCTGCGAACACGCAATGGGTCCCGATTAAATATATTTCCCTTTTCATAAGGACTTATGTGCGCTCCCATCAAAAACAGTTCCCCGTCTTTAATACTGCACCAGCTGTCTTTCAGATTGACAGAACCGGCTCTCAAAGACTTCACTTCTGTGCCAAGCAATTCAATTCCGGCTTCATAAGTTTCCAGAACAAAATAGTCGTGCCGCGCTTTTCGATTTTGCGTAATCAGTTTTGTTCCCGTCCCCGCCAATTCTATCCCTCCTTATAGCAATATATATTCTATGCATGAATCATACCGAATAATCTGTGCAAATATTGTCGAATTAGATTTCGTTTCTGTTTTCCAACGCACGAAATAATGTTACCTCATCAGCATATTCCAAATCGCTGCCAACCGGAACACCGTAAGCAAGTCTCGTGACTTTAATCCCCATCGGTTTTAATAAGCGAGAAATATACATCGCCGTCGTTTCTCCCTCGGCAGTCGGATTTGTTGCCATAATAACCTCTTTGACTTCTCCGCCGGCAATCCTTGCAAGCAATTCTTTTACATATAACTGCTCCGGTCCGATCCCGTCCATAGGAGAAATCAAGCCATGGAGTACATGATACAACCCCTTGTATTCCCTCGTGCGTTCAAATGCCAACACATCTTTGGCATCTTCTACTACGCAGATCGTACTCCGATCTCTCTGGGTATCACTGCAAATGTTACAAACCGGCATATCAGTATAATTTTGACAAATTTCACAATTATGAATTTTTTCATGTGCTTCCAAAATAGCATCGCTGAATGCTTTTGCGTCCTCTTCAGACATCTTTAGAACAAAAAAAGCCAATCTTCCTGCTGTTTTTCTTCCAATACCGGGTAAGGAGGCAAATTGCTCCACTAGTTTGGTTAGCGGTAATGCGTCGTATCCCATAAGCTAAAACAAACCGGGAATATTCATTCCGCCGGTAATATGCTGCATCTGCTCGTTAGATTCATCCTCTACCTGACGCAGTCCCTCATTAACCGCGCTGATAATCAGGTCTTGCAACATCTCAATATCCTCGGGATCAACCACCTCAGGCTTCAACGTCAAAGCAACAAGCTCTTTTTTTCCGGATATAACTGCTTCTACCGCACCGCCGCCAACAGTTACTTTATATTCTTTTTCTTCCAATTCCGCTTGTGCTTTCTGCATTTCTTCCTGCATCTTCTGCGCCTGCTTGATCATCCCCTGCATATTGCTCGGACCGCCGCCCATTCCTTTTGGCAATCTTGCTTTCATAACTGAACATCCTCCATTATGTTAATAAATTCATTTATCTTTTCACTAATGTAAATTCACTGAAACACCGTTTTCCTGTGCCCGTTTTGCCAAAGCGTCCAATGGGTTTTCTTTATTTTGCTCCGAAGTTTCTTTCGTTGTCTTCAAACGCAATCGATACCGATTTCCGGTATGCAGCTGCACAGCATCCAACAGCCGTACTGCACATCCGTCCTTTTTCAGCATCTGCCCCAAAATGGTGTTCGGTGTATCAATAAACAACATATCCTCATAACAATAAGCTTTTGAGCCTACCAACATTCCATGCAACGGTTTGTCGGTTTCAGAAAGCTGCTGCAATATTTCCACCCAACAAGTTACCGGCTTGAGCATGCTCATATCCAGTGCAACCGGACGTTTATTTTGTACCGGTTCTGCTTGAGCAGTGCTTTCCTGCGGCTTTTCCTTTTCAGTCTTGTTTTCTGCCGCGACAGTTTTGGCTGGTTTGGGTGGCTCTGCTGAAAAAGCGCCGGAACGAAGCTGTAATTCCAAATCGTCCAATCGTCGAATCAAAGCATCGGAGGAACTATCTAATTTCGGATTACACAGCCGAATCATACACATTTCCAACTCAATCCGCTTACCCGAGGTTTTGCTCAGCCGCTCTAAACAGTTCTGCAATACCGCCAAACAATGCAAAATAGAAGACATCGAAAAGGCTTTAGATAACTCTTTCAATTTTTCCATTTCATCGGGAAGAACGACAATCATGTCTCCCGGCTTAGATACTGTTTTTAAAATCATAAGACTGCGGAACTGTGAAATCAACTCACTGCAAAGCTGCTGCAAATCAACCGACATTTCATGCAGCTTGCTGATGACTTCCAAAGCGGCAGCCGGATTGTGTGACAATACCGCATCACAAATTTCAAACAAATATGCCCTGCCGGCAATTCCTGCAGCATTGCTTACCGTATCCAAATCAACCTGCGCACCGAATGCCGCGCACTGATCCAGCAAGGACAAAGCATCCCGCATACCGCCGTCCGCAATCCGTGCGATCAGCTCAGCGGCAGGCGGTTCTAACGATATCTTTTCCTGTTCGGCAATATACAACAGCCGTTTTGCAATATCCTCCGACTTGATACGGTGAAAATCAAACCGCTGACATCGCGATAGAATCGTTGCCGGAACCTTATGCACTTCGGTAGTCGCCAGAATGAAAATAACATGTGCCGGTGCTGGTCAATCTGGTTGCCAACGCTATGCCGTTTCGCAAAGGAATCGCCATTACCTGTGATCCGCAGACGGTAATCAACGATAAGAAAGTAACCGACCATCACGCAGTAATCCCTACCAGAAATCTCAAGGATGCAGACCTTTCTGCCCTTCCTGCGGGAGAAAAAGCGGTGCTGGAGCTGGTGACCCTTCGTCTGCTGTGCGCCGTAGCCCAGCCCCATATCTATTCGGAAACTGTTGCGATTGCAGCGTGTGCCGGTGGGGAGTTTACCGCCAAAGGAAAAACGGTGAAGCATCCCGGATGGAAAGCACTGGAGGACGCTTACCGTGCCAAAATGAAGGATGCAGAGACGAAAAAAGAGGGCGCAGAGAAAGCTCTGCCGGAGCTGACCGAAGGCCAGACCCTTTCGGTTGCTGCGGCAATCGTCAAAGAAGGCAAAAGCAGTCCGCCTCAGCACTTTACGGAGGACACCCTATTGTCCGCAATGGAGACTGCCGGGAAAGATGATATGCCAGAGGATGCTGAGCGAAAAGGTCTGGGGACACCGGCCACCCGTGCCGGTATTTTGGAAAAGCTGGTATCTGCCGGTTTTCTGGAACGAAAAAAGAGCAGGAAAACGGTGCAGCTTCTCCCTTCCCACGATGCAGTTTCCCTTATCACAGTGCTGCCGGAACAACTGCAATCGCCGCTTCTGACTGCCGAGTGGGAGTACCGCCTGGGAGAGATCGAGCGCGGGCAGCTTGCCCCAGAGGAGTTTCTGGCCGGGATCAGCACCATGCTGAAAGATCTGGTGGGGACTTATCAGGTCATCAAGGGAACTGAGTACCTGTTCACTCCGCCCCACGAGGTGGTGGGCAAATGCCCTCGCTGCGGTGGGGGAGTTGCAGAACTGCAAAAAGGCTTCTTCTGTCAGAATGATTCTTGCAGATTTGCAATCTGGAAAAACAACAAATGGTGGGCTGCCAAGAAAAAACAGCCGACCAAGGCTGTGGTGTCTGCGCTGCTGAACGATGGCCGTGTCCGTGTGACGGGGTTATATTCGGAGAAAACCGGCAAGACCTACGATGCCACTGTGGTTTTGGAGGACGATGGACAGTATGCCAACTTCAAGCTGGAATTTGACCAGCGGAAAGGAGGCAGCCGATGAAGCTCTCTTTAGTGGAACGGGAAACCATTCTCCTCTATAACCAGGCAGAACCAATGGCTGAGGTCTACACCCACGATCCCCATTTGATGGAGAAGCTGGAACTGCTGGCAAAAAAGCACCCCGACCAGATCATCCGAAAGGACGCCCATAACTTTACCGTCCCCAAGCGGTGTGTATCAGTCCGGGAGCCATACAGCGCCGAGCGTCGCAAAGCTGCCAGTGAGCGTGCGAAAGCCGCCGGATACCAGCCCCCTGTGAAAAAGTCCGGCAGTTAAAGGCACATGGCAGAGAATGTATTTGAAGCGGTCAAGCAGTCGGTC
>JABLTO010222119.1_pt1 | contig 32113 bp, 46 predicted proteins | sample 7160091 | NCBI WGS metagenome assembly JABLTO01 (sample SAMN14651225, study PRJNA627086) | human gut metagenome | isolation source: feces | host: Homo sapiens
ACGGTAAGAGGGATTTTTGCTAGTCATCTCGAAAACGACCATTTCTGTAGAGTCCATCTTACCATTATTTATATTAGATGTCAAGAAAGTTTTATAAAATCACCAATACCAATTCTGGGATCAATATCACTAAGCGGGTTTATGTCAGATGGGGAAACTTGCAATGCTTCTTTTTCTGTATAAGCGCTTTCTAGTAACGGAGATAAAGTTAAAAGTGGGGAATTTTTTTTGGTGACATTTTTGTTTTTTTGGCAGACAGAATATTTGTCTTGCACATCTATTACTTTTAAAGTGTCTTTGACAAAGATGTATTTACAAAGCTCATTCCCGGCTAAATCATAAATAGGATCACCAAGCTGGTAAATTTGAATAGAATCACCAATTGACAAGTAGGGTTTTCCAATATCTACAATTAGTGTAAAGTTATCAAGTATTCGGATAACATGACCTAAAGGTTTGCTTTTTTCGATTTTCATTTACTTACCTCCATTAAATATTTGAAAAGTTATATTATTTTAGTTACTACTAGGTTTGGAATGAAATATATAATATGGTTATCAATAGTAGCATATACTCCGTACTTATTACGGTAACATTCAATACATTCTTCCAGAAATTCTTCTGTCACTTCCAGGTATTCTGCAATTTCAAACCGGTTCTGGCAGCCATGCTCAAAGGCTCGCACCAGTCCGATCAGACCGATCTGCTTGTTGTACGCCCAGAGTCTTGCCTGACGTTCCTGCTTTCGGTTGGCAGCAGATGTCATGTCGAGAATGTTGCCAACGGAAGTATAGTGGTGTCCGAGCTCTTCAGCAAGAACACAGGACTTCTCTGAGATTGTAGTAATGTCTTGACGGATTGCAATCCGACTACCTTTAATACGTCCATTGTTATATTTTAAGGGTTTCTCTTTTACTATAAGTCCTATATTGTAGGTCTCGTCTAAAAGCGCTTCATAAGCATTCATTATAAACACCTCCAAGATAAATATATCAAAGTACCTGCTAAATAAATTGACCTTAAAAGTTTTCGTCATCCATGATATCATTATCAGATGTATCTGTCCCCTCTGGAGCAACTACATCTGTACGTTTGTTAGCTGCGTTTAATTCAATTGATTTATCAGAAGAATAAGTGTTTGTAGTATAGCTTGTCATATTGGATAAATCGGTAGCATAATCTACAACCTTTTCTTTGCCAGATGAATTAAGTAATTTGAAGGTTTCTAACAATTTTTGTTCAGAATCGAAGCCCTTTTGCTTATTAAGAGTGTAATATATAGACAATGTATCATTTTTTGTATTATATAATACGATATCTATAATAGAGTTAAGCGCAGATGCTTTATCTGCATAAGAATTAAATGGGCTTTTTAAAGCTTCAGCCATGCTACTTATTGTTTCTATTCCATCTGTATATTTTGTAGTATTGTCAAGTCCTTCGCACATTTCATTTAAACTATCACAAATGGTTTCAAAAACGGTTGGACTATTTTTTAAACTCCTTCCAGTTATTTCAAAAACTATAGTGCTATCAGAAATATATTTACTGTATTTAGCATCCATGTCAGCATTCATGCTAATGTCTTTACCAACTAACCATCCCGGATTAACGTTCAAAGAATTGGCGATAGAATGTAAGACCGGAAGTTTAGGATTGGCAATCTGCCCACGTTCATACCTTTGGATAGTTGATTTTGCTACACCGATATCTTTGGCAATGTCTTCTAAAGTATAATTTCTTAAAGAACGGGCGTGTTTAATTCGTTCACCTATTTTTTTGACATCCATAATACGCACCTCCTTTATAATTATACTATACAACAATAAATTGCATAGCGCAATACGATAAAAAGAGAAAAATAAAAAAAGTTGCACAGTGCTATTGACTTAAAAGTTGCGTAATGCTACAATTCGGTGTGAAAGGAGGAGTTAAATTGGTAAACTCAAGAAAAATAAAAGGACGCCTTGTGGAATTGGGATTAACACAAAAAGATGTTGCAAAAAAAATTGGCGTAGCACAGCCAACACTGAATCAAAAAATTAACAATATCCGTCCAATGGATTTGCGAGAAGCAGAAGCAATTGCAAATTTACTAGAAATAAATCCTATGGAATTTACAGAATATTTTTTTACATAAGTGTTGCACAGTGCAACTTGCAAATGCGCGATAAAGGAGGATATATGAACGAAATAGTAAAAGTAGGCAGTGAAAATATAGTCGTGAAAGAGTTTGACGGGTGCAGAGTAGTTACATTCAAGGATATTGATAATGTACATGAAAGACCAGAAGGGACTGCGAGAAAAAGATTTAATGATAATAAAAATCGTTTTATTGAAGGAGAAGATTATTACAAAATTTGCCCGTCCGAAATTCGGACGCACAAAATTATGGAGATTTCTGAAATGGCAAGGGAAGATGTGACGCTTATCACGGAATCAGGATATTTGATGTTGGTAAAATCATTTACTGATGATTTAGCGTGGAAAGTGCAACGAGAATTGGTGAAGTCTTACTTTAAGAAAACAAAGCCGTTAAGCCAGATAGAGATGTTGCGTATTCAGCTTGGTATGATTGATAACCACGAAGATAGAATTGCAGATCTTGAGCAAAATATGACTATTGATTACGGTCAGCAGATGGTTCTTGGCGATACAGTCAGCAAAGTGGTTATTGATGCACTTGGCGGAAAAGAAAGTAATGCATACAAGGAAATCAGTAAAAAGGTATTTGCAGAATGTAACAGAGATCTGAAGCATTACTTTAATGTCAATGCGAGAAATAATGTTCCGAAAAAGAAATTCGGTGAAGCTGTGCAGTACGTAAAGAATTGGCAGCCGTGTACAAATACAAGGATTATGATTCGGGACTGTAATAATCAAATGTTTATGGAGGACATATAAAATGGAAAAAATTAGAACTTGTGAATATACAGGAGAAAAAGATATTTTCTTTCCACTTATAGGATTTAAGGTTGTGGAGGTTGAAGATGCAACAATAAACGAAGGAGGTGAAGTAGTAATTCTCAAATTTGCCAACAAACATGGTGTTGCAATTGACATTTGCTTTTTAGATGCGATGGTTACGGTAAGTGAGCCATATGCGATAGAAACGGGGGAGGAGAAAAATGAACCATTATAAGAATGAAATTTTTAGAATGCTTCACAAATTAAATGATTGGGAAAATGACATGAGAATTTTACGACAGATATATGCAATTTTATATAAAGCATTGGAAAAAAGAGGAAAGCTAGAGCAGCGGACAAGTGATAAATGCGAAGACATTATTTATATCAATAACTGTCTGCAGAGAGAAGATGAAGAAAAGGTTAAAGAGATTTGTATATTTATAAAGGAATATTGTGCAGGTGATTGAAGTGAATAATGATGAGTACAAAAAATGTATTTATGAGATGTTGGAAAAAATCAATGAGAATGCGCACCTAAAGCTTATTTTTAATTTTGTACATAAATACTTTATTCGATAGGACAAATCAACAAGTACAACCAGCATTGCATAGTTTAAAGAGAGGTGGTGCATTTGAAACACATCAATATTGTAACAATTGATGGAAAAGAAATTGACATGGCAGCCATGATGCCGGAAGAAAAGCAAAAGGCAGTAATGGAAATGACCAGAAAGTTTGTAGAGCATTTTGGGTACCAGCAGGAGAAAACCGCGTAAGCGGTACCAGTTGGACAAGCAAAGGAGGGATAAGAGATGTTTTATAAAATTGCAAAGGCATTAAGTAAAGCGACTATTATTTTGGGATTTGTGCTTATGGTTGGTGGCGGTTCGGAAAAGAGTCAGGAACTGTTTTATTTATATGAAGCACTTGGAATAGTCACGTTTGCCGCCGGAGCGTTTGCACTGGAATGTTTTTGGTATCAAGAGCACCAATATCGGAAAAGGAAAATAAGGGAGGCGAAGGAGCATGCCGGAGGAGAAGCAGCGTAAGAAGCGGATTCGGGTGGAGAAGCTGGATGAGTGGATTGAGACTTTGAAATCAATAGAAAGAGTCAACCGTGATTCCGAGTATTTCAAACAAAATGCAATCCCATATTTGGAACAATATGTAGACAGCCTGAAAGAAGCTGGCAGAAAAACAGTAGTATTGGAGGACAAGCAGTGAAAACAGTAAAAGTAACACCGGATAACATTATTTCGATAATAAATGTAGATTTTGATGATTTCCGTGATCTGCAGAAAGCAGTAGGCGGGCATTTTGAAACTGTAAGCACAAAAACCTTGTATGAGACATTCAAGATGCCAATGATCATGCTGGTGGATGAAGACGGAATAATGAAACAGAAAGAAGTAAATCGTCTGGGAAGCTATTTCTACGATGCAGACAGGCACGGATGGCCAATCTTAGGAGATATTGTATTTGCAATTGCAGCCGGAGAAGATATTGAAGCACCGGATGATGCGGAAGCTCTGATGGTATTCCTGAAAATGAATTTTTCGTACTTAAAAGAAGAATAAAAAACGCTTGCGAAAAGAAATATCGCAAGCGCCGCAACCATAAAGGTACACGAATAAACCAAGCACTTATAGTGTACCTTTTAGCGGCTGAAAAGTCAAGTATTTACAGGGCGACCGCCGTTTTTAATAACTTGATAAGACTATTAAAGTTATGAGGACACGCTATGAGAATCAGACGAGTGACATACGATTTGGGAAACGTAATAGAGAGACAGGAATATCTGGATGGAAGGTATGGAGCACCGGGAGAGAAGAGAGCCAAGAAGAAGAAAGCCACACCGGAGGAAGTGGAGCAGGTCAACCAGTGGACCAGGGAGAGGAAAGCCAGACACAGACTCCGGATGTATTTCAAGGTCAATGACTACTTTTTCACCTTGACATATCCGAAAGAGGAACGTCCGTCGGACATGAAGCAGGCAAAGCAGGATTTCAAAGAGTTTTACCTGTTCTGCAAGAAGGAATACAAGAAAAGAGGACAGGAGCTCCGCTGGATCCGCAATATTGAATGTACCCCGTCCGGTAACTGGCACGTCCATGTAGTTCTGAACCGAATTCCGGACACTGATCTGATCATAGCTGCAGCATGGAAGCATGGGAAAGTCCGAAACAAGCAGTTACTCTACGAAAAAGGTGAGTTCCGGAAGCTGGCGCAATATGTTACCAAAAACGAGAAAACCCAGAAAAAATACGTGGATGAGGGCGTACTGGATCATGAGATTGCAGAAGCCAATTTTTCTACGTCTCGAAACATGCCGCTTCCAGAACCCCAAACAAAGATTTTATACCGGTGGCCGAAAGAACCGAAACCACTAAGGGGATATTACATAGTCAAGGATTCTTTTTACGAAGGGATCAACAAAGCAACCGGATTCCCGTACAGACACTACGAAATGATCCGGATAAGGAGAGAAGATGAAGATAGAACTATACACAGAGGTAAACTTCCGGGGACCAACAGCAAAAAACGGAAAGTGTATCGCTCTGGTAGAATGCGAGACTAAGAAAGGACCGGCAGTGAAAGCACAGATCGAGACCGAACAGAACACGACCTACCACAGAATGAGCATGATCGCTATCCTTGTCGGTCTGAGAATGCTCCGACCGTGTGAAGTGACTGTCTACACGCCGGATCAGTTCCTGGTCACCACCATAAACGAAGGAAACATGGACAAATGGAAGAGAGAAGAGTGGCGCAGACCACATGGAAAAGAGATCAAGAACAAAGAGCTCTGGCAGGAACTGTATGAGCAGACACAAAAACACCGTGTAACCCTTGAATTTTCCGAGTCTACACGGTATTCCGATGAACTACAGTCCAAAATGAGATAGAAACACGGGAAAACCTTGGAAACACTGAGAAAGAGAGGAATTTGAAATGACAACCAGTGGAATCACGAATATCAATGCGAAATTGATCCATCAGCATCCGGATAACCCACGAAAAGACCTGGGCGATTTATCAGAGCTGAGTGAGTCAATCAAGAAGAAAGGAATTATGCAGAACCTTACGGTCGTTCCAGGGCACTGGGATGAAAACCGGGCGCACCATGAAGAAGGATACACGCTGATCATCGGGCACCGCCGGTTCGCCGCCGGAAAAATGGCAGGCGTAACTATGTATCCATGCCGGATCGTAGAGGACATGAGCTATAAAGACCAGGTCGGAACCATGCTGGAAGAGAATATGCAGCGCATCGATCTGACGGTCCTGGAACAGGCGGAAGGCTTCCAGATGATGCTTGACCTTGGAGATACGGAAGAACAGATTGCAGAGAAGACCGGATTCTCCAGGACAACCGTCTACCGGAGGTTGGAGATCGCGAAGCTTGACCGGGATCTGGTGAAGGAAAAGACGGATGAGAACGGGGCATATCAGCTAAATCTAAAAGACCTTGCCCAACTGTCGAGAATCGAGGATGTTGAAACCAGAAACCGAATCTTAAAAGATGCAACAGACTCCAGACAGATTCAGTGGAAAGTAGAAGCAGAGATTAAAAACAGGGAGAAGGAGAAGAATAAGAAGATTATAATCGAACTCTTGGAGGCAGCAGGAATCAAGAAAGCTACAAAGGAGATAGAGAGAAAACGTTATACCGAAGAGGTGAAAGATAAAAAGAGCATTCCACTGGATAAAGAGCCGCCAGAAGAACTTAATATCCATGGGACAAATCTTTTTTGGCTGGAAAGTTGGGATGGAATTTGCGTAGTAGAAAAACTACCAAGAAAACCAAAAGAAGAAACGGAATGGGACAAACAGCGGAAAAAGAATAAGGAACTGGAAGCTCTGCAGAAAAAAATGGATGCCAGAAGACAATCGTTTATCAGGATGATCATAATCGGGAAAATTGAATTGCTGAAAGGCGAAGAACGTCAGAAAGTGATTGAAAAGATGATCAGAACTCTGACAGAAGTCGGAGGATGGATAAATGAAAGGAGATTTAGTGAGGTTTACACAGGGAAAGAGTGGCACGGTATGCCGGAAGAAGAACGAAACGAGATCAGAGAAAGAATATGGCAGGAAGACGTCCAGATACTGCTTTTGACTGTACTCAACGGTACGATGGATAGCACAGGAAGTTTGGTAAACTATGACGGTGGATTTGATGCGAAACGAGGGCGTGAATGCCAGAAATGTTTCAAAATTCTGATGCGCTATGGATGGAGTTACGAAAGAGAAGAGGCAGATCTGGTTTACGGCAACCATGAGCTATACAAAAAGGAGTCCTAAGATGGAGCAGTTAAGTGTAGAAGACTGGAAACCGGATGCCTGCCCGAAAAATATAACCGTAGAAGAATATCTGGCCACATTTCCCAAAATCAAATTAACCCGCCGGGAATATCTCCAGACAATTCCCTTGTATCATGTGGCTTTGTACCTTGCAGAGACAACCAAAAAAGTACACAGTTCACAGGAATGGTATCTGTATTTAAACGAAAAAGTAGATCAAAACGGGGAGGTGTTATCTGGTGAATATGATGTTTCCGAAACCAACCAAAAAGAAACGTAAGAAGCACAAAAAAAGCATCATGCAGCCAAAAGGCGACCGCCGGTGCTACCTGTGCATGTTACTGGATGGAGATTTTACATACAAGCCATATCTGGAAGAGCATCATGTTTTGTTTGGTAACACCCATGCATTTGCAGAGGCGGAAGGGTTAAAAGTAAATCTCTGCCTGGAACATCACCGAAACGGACCGGTAGCAGTCCATAACAATGCCAAGAACGCACGGATCCTGATGGCGAAAGCCCAGGAGGTTTACGAAAGAACCCATACAAGGGAAGAATGGATGGAAAACGCCGGAAAGAATTATTTATAGGCACCACAGGAAAATTAATATATCACAAATCTCGCAGAGTGCATGGCTGCCCGGTGCGGCAGCCAGAAAGGAGCGACATGAAGAAAGAGCTGTTTGAGCTTAGAAGAAACATGAGGATAGAATTATGCAACATCACTAAGATAACAGGATATATCGTAGATAATGACCGGAACTGCAGGTTGGAATTTGTCAAAAACTTTTTAAACCTCGAAGAGACGGAAACGTTCAAATACCTGGATATCTTCAAAAAGATTTTATCTGGAAAGCCTGGAAGAAATATGTTTCAGCTGGATTTTAAGGAGAAAACAAGAAAGCAGCATCTGGTCACGATTGTAAAAACAGGGTTAGAAGACAATGATGTACGCCAGATCTTCCTGGAAGAGATTGCAGAGTCTATTGGCATATTGAATAAAGGGTATTCCCTGATTCTAATTGCCAGTGGAATCTACGACATTCCGGGAATTGCAACGGACGGAGCGGATCTGAATGAAAGTGAAGAGGTTTATGAGTACATGATCGGATGTATCTGTCCGGTAAGCTTATCGGCAGCAGGATTATCTTATAAACCAGAACTGGCAGATATTCAGGAACGTACAAGAGACTGGGTAGTAAGTATGCCGACACAAGGATTTTTATATCCGGCATTTACAGACCGCCACGAAGATCCGGAACATATCTGGTACTACAGCAAAGTTCCGGATAAACCGGACGCAGGCCTGATCACGCAGACACTCCGATGCGGGATGCCATCCACACCAAAAGAGCAGAAAGAAGCTTTTAGGGAAGGGTTAAATGCAGCAGACGGAAAAGTAAGCCTGGAACAGGCGAAAGATATTTATCATTACCTTGGAAGAATCCGTGAAATAAAAGCAGAATCCAACAACCGGATATTAAAAGGCGCGGAGCTGGAAAACGTATTAAAAAGCATCGGGATAGATCCGGAACTGGCAGCAGAAAAAACAAAAGACTGTGACGCGGCCGAAATCGATGCGGACAACACAGTGAGCACGAAGACATTTGAGATTGGTCTTCCGGATGCACATGTAACAGTAAGCGCAGACAGAACGGACCTTGTTACCTTAGAGATGATTAACGGAGAAAGGTACATTATGGTAAAAGCGGACGGAGACATAAATGCAAATGGAATCATTTTAGAGAACCGGAAGGGTGAGAAAGATGAAGAGGAAGACGACTAAACCCGGCAATATGCGGGCGTTCATATACTCGGTAAGCAAGAAAATGCGCAAGGTAAGACGGAAAGGAACAAAAAAATGAAAGTTGGAGACAAAGTACAGTTAAGGCGCAGGATCTCCCAGAAGGGAGGTAAAACCAGACTCGCCACGGAAAAAGTCACGATTCTTGGAATCTATCCGCATCATGTGCAGGTCAGGAATCAGAAAGGGATTGTGAGGAGCTATATAAACTGGGAGTGGCAGCAGTTGACAAGTAAAGAAGGAATGGAAGGCGTGGAATCGTGGCGCAGGAAGGGGTAAAAAATGCCTAAACAAATGGAAAAAGTTTCGGTAGATTATGGGAAAATATGCGAGGAACTTAAAAGAAAAAATAAAAGCAAACGATGGCTGTCTACCGAGATTGGGAGAAATGAGACATATTGTCAAGGTTTTTGAATGGATGAAAGAATATGATAAATAAATTTTAAAGAAAGGAGACGGAGCTCCGGCCGGACAAAGATATATCGGCTCCTTTCGAGAAGATGAAAACAGGAGTTAGTAAAGTATATAAAGACAGACCAGATTATGCGGATTTTGATTCACCGGAAAAATTTGAAGCAATTAAAAGCATTATTGCAAAGCATTTGTATCAGCATCCGAATGCTATATGTTCATATTCCGGCGGCGCAGACAGTGACATCATGATTGATTTGATAGAGCGGACAAGAAAAACATTTGGGTTTCCACCAATCAAGTATGTGTTTTTTAACACAGGGCTTGAAATGAAAGCTACTAAAGACCACGTAAAAGCAACGGCTGAAAAATATGCCGTGGAGATTGAAGAGGTACGTCCGAAAATTGGTATTGTACAAGCATCAAGAACTTACGGAATACCGTTTGTATCAAAAATCATGTCAGGCGGTCTATCGGATTGGCAGAAAAAAGGTGTTCCATTGTCAATAGCAAAAGAATACGACGAAGCAGAAGATAAAGCAGAAAAAAGAAGAGAACTGAAAGAACGCTATCCAAAATGTGAAAGTTTAATTAACTTTTTGTGTTGTTGTAATTCAAAAGGAGAAGCTAGGCCGAATATCCAGCTCGTAATAAATTCGTCAAGATACATGAGGGATTTTATAAGCGAGTATCCGCCAGATTTTAAAATCAGTGCAAAATGTTGTGATTATTGCAAAAAGCAGATTGCTCATAAAGTGCAAAAAGATTATGACATGATAATCACGGGAGAACGTAGGGATGAAGGTGGAATGAGATCTGTTCCGAGAAAAGATAATACTTCTCTTTGCTTTACGGAAACAGCGAGCGGACAATACAGATTACGTCCTTTGTATTATGTATCAGACAAAGATAAAGAATGGTACAAAAACTACTATGGTATTAAATATTCTGATGCTTACGAGGTATACGGACTGACAAGAACCGGATGTTGCGGTTGCCCTATATCATGCAAAGCTGTAGATGATTTGGAGAAAATAAGACCTTACGAACCGAATGTAGTAAAAGCAGCATGGAACATTTTTGGAAAAAGTTATGAGTATCGAAAACAGTATAACGAATACAAAAAGAAAAGAATGGAAGATGAAAAAGCGGAAAACACATGGTTACGGCAAGAAGAATAGAGTAGCAGAGAAGGTGATGAAACATTGTATAAAAACCAGGAAGGATATTGTGATCCGACAGCAGGCAAAGCCATCCAGGATGCAAGCCGCATTCCACACCACGTAAAGGAAGCACATAAAGCATTAAAGGATATAGCAAGTCTGCTTGGATTCGAGATCTTAGTATTAAGGGACAGGAAGACAGGGAGGGTATACCGATGGAAACAGTGAAAGAAGAGAACGAGAAGAAAAAGGAATACCTGAAACAGTACGGCAAAGCATTACGCCAGGAGAAGCGCATCGAGGAAGAGTTGGAACGCTTAAAGCTGGATCGGATGCTTCCGGGAGCACTGGCAGCAGATGGGTTGCCAAAAAGCAGCAACCTTTCTGATCTGTCAGATTATGCAGCAGAAGTGGACGAACAGGAACGGAAACTGGTGGAGCAGAGGAAGAGAAGAGTCAGGATCCGGACTGAGATCAGGGAAAGAATTGAGCAGATAGAAGATGAGACAGAGAAAGATATCCTGACTTATCATTACATAGATCTTATGAGATGGAAAGAAATCTGTGCAAGAACCGGGTATTGCTGGCAGTATGTGCATAAAAAGCATTCAGATGCATTGAAAAATTTTAAATATGCGATAGAATGCGACACTCAACCTGTGATATAGTATATGCAGGTAAAGAATTGAAACAGGGCAGCAGTCGAAAGATTGTTGCCTTTTTCTTTGCCATGAATTCCAGAAAGAGGTTTTGGCGGTTTACTCTGGAAAGAATTTATTCATACGTCAGTACATTTGTTTGTTGCAATTACTTTTTTAGAACTCCTTATTACAGATACAGAAACCGCCAAAATAAAAATATGACAGACAAAGAAGCAAAAGCATTTTACAACTCATCTGCATGGAAACATAAGAGAATGCAGATATTAGATCGAGATCATTTCGAGTGTCAGGATTGCCGCAAAAGAATAAAAGACGCAGCTGCATCTGGCACACAGCTGATCGGAAGAGACAGAAAGATATGGAGAGCTGAAGAGGTACATCATATCCAGGAACTAAAGGAACATCCGGAACTTGGACTTGATGATGATAACCTGGTAAGTCTATGTAAGCGGTGACACAACCTGAGACATGGCAGAGCACCAAAGAGGTTTGCCAGAAAGAAGAAGCTTGTGAGCATGGAACGATGGTAGCTGCACTGAGGGCAGACATAGCTTAGGAGGAGACAAGCGGACGGTGCAAGCCGTCGCATGTGCGGTTCGAGTCCGCAGCTGTCCTCAATTTTTAAATAGACCCCCCGGTAAATTCTCAGCGATTTTTCCTGAGTGAAGAACGGGGATGTAGCCATGACTCTGGAGAAAAATGAAAATCTCGCGTGAAAAGGGTAAGGGTATCAGATTTTAAAATTTACTTTAAGAAGAAATTTTTTAACACGGGCATAAAAACCCGTGTTTTTTAGCAAAAAAAGTTACGAAAAAGGCATGATTTGAGCGAAAAGAGGTGAGCAAATTGACACAAAAAGACGTAAAAATGTCGCTGGTCAGACAGTTGGAACTACGTGGAATGAGTGCAGAATTCTACATGGATCTAGTGAATGATTATATATATTACTGGTCATTGAAAAAGAAACTAATAGCAGATATTAATAGCAAAGGGTTGAGATACGAGACCGTGAACGGGAATGGAATGACGGTGGAAAAAGCGAATGAAAGCGTTGTCAATTTGCAGAAAACTACGGTCACTATGTTGAAGATCCTGGCAGATCTGAAGTTAAAAGAGCCGGTACCAGAGCCGGAGAATCCTACAGATGGTTATCTGTAAAGAGATTGATTATTATCTCAAATATGCCGAAGAACATCCGAAGTGGATAAACAAGAAAAGAAAATTGCTCATAGAAAACATCGTGAAGCCGATATTAAAGCGGGACGATGTTTTTTTTGACGAGAAAACATATAGGGATTGCTTACAGTATTGTAAATCCAATTACTATGAGCTATTTCCGTTCCAAAAGTTCATTTATGCCTTTGCATTTATGTATGTGGATGACATTCCAGTATTTTCAAAGTTCTTCATCAAGGAAGGACGTGGAAATGGCAAAGATGGATTCATCGTGCCGCTGGTAAATTTCTTTCAGACTCCACTCTACGGAGTGAAAAATTACCATGTTGAAATTGTGGCGAACTCAGAGAGCCAGGTGAAGGATACATTCAAAGTGGCTTATGATATGTTGCATGATAACCAGAAGTTCAAAGGAAAATTTTCCGTAACAAAAGAGCTGATAACAAACCTTGTGACCGGATCAGAAATGAAATACAACACATCCAATGCAAAGACAAAGGATGGTAAAAGAACTGGATGCCTGGTGCTAAACGAGATTCACGCATATGAGAATTACGATCAGATAAATGTATTTGAATCCTCTTTCGGTAAAGTTAAGCATTCACGAGAATTTATCATCACGACTGACGGATATGTGAGAGACGGCCCGCTGGATGAGATATCAGCAATGTGCGCTGAGATCCTGGAGACAGGAGAAAATCTGCTGGGATACTTCCCGTTCATATGCGAGATCGATGATATGAAGGAAGTGGATGATCCGGAGGCATGGCATAAGGCTAATCCATCTATGGAGTATATGCCGATTCTTGCGAATCAGATTATGCATGACTATTTAGAAATGAAGAAGATTCCTTCTAAGCGTGCAGAGTTCATAACAAAGCGAATGGACAGATCGGCGCGGAAAGAAGAGGAAACGGTCACAACCTGGCAGAATGTCCTACGAGCTTGCTATATAGGTAGGACAATGGAAGAGTTGGAACACAAGATTCCAAGGATAACATTGGATACACGAGGACAGGCAGCAGTCATTGGAATTGACTATGCAGATGTGCGAGACTTTGCATCTGCCGGTATTTTGACTAAGACTGATGAAGGTGAGTGGATTTGGAGACAGCATACATGGATCTGTGCAGATTCTCCATTTATCGATTCCATAAAGTTCCCACTGAGAAATGTAGGACAGACAGAATTTGAAGACTTTGAGATTGTTCCAGGTCCGGTGATTGATGTGAACCTGATCGCAGACTGGTGCATGGAACAGATGAAATACTACGAGGTCAAGAAGATTGCAATGGATACTTACCGGTACACATTGTTCAAACAGGCATTCGAAGAACGCGGGCTGACAATAGAAGACAAGAAGAACCCACATGGAATAGTCCGTCTGATTCGAAAGATAACATCAGTGACTGGAATTATCGCACCATTCATCCAGTCGATGTTCTCACAGGGCATGATTAACTTTGGACCATCTGCAATCATGCGATGGTATACAAACAATACAAGAGTATCTGAAGATAAATTTGGAAACAAGAGCTTTGGTAAAATTGAACCGAAGCTAAGGAAAAATGATGGATTTATGGCTTTTGATGTAGCAATGTTCTGCAAAGATGAGCTGGAAGTCCAGATCGTATATATTTAACAGGAGAAGAATATGTTTAAATTTTTGTGGCAACGGGATAAGGAGATGCAGTCTCTAGCTGAGATTATTGCGGTGGATATGGAAAAGTTGAATTTATCAAAGTTGGCTATTGAAAAAGCAGTTATGATGATTGCGAAAGCAATTGCTAAATCCGATATCTTGATACAGACAGAAAGTAAAGAGAAAAATAAACAGGAGTATCGGCTGAATATACAGCCTAATGACCATGAGTGCGGAACTGTGTTCTGGACAGAAGCTGTAAGACAACTTCTTACGGTACAGGAAGTGCTGATTATTCCGTTAGGTGGTAAATATTATCTGGCATCAGCTTGGAATGTTAGCAATAATGTGCTGACTGAGCGAACATATAGCAATATAACACTAACATGCGCCGGACACGACTATCCGATTTGGAAAAAAAAGCGATCATCAGAGGTGATACACCTAAAATATGATAATGCAAGAATTCGCCTGTATCTGCAAAACGTAGTTGGACAGTATGATCGGACGCTTGATGCTGTTAATGCGATGATGCGTATGTCCAGTATGCCGAGATTCAAATTAAAACTTGGGACAGCAACGCTATCATTCAGAGAAAAACAGGCAGATGGCACAGACAAAGAGATGACAAAGGATCAATATGTGAAAAAAATCAAGAGCCTATTGGAATCAAATGAGCTTGCTGTGCTTACGGAAACGGACAATGTGGCGATTGAACAGCTGCAGATCAACACAACAACTAAGGCAGAAGAACTGGCAAAAATGGCATTGCAAATCAATAATGAGGTGGCAAACGCCTTTGACATTCCGGAAGCGGTATTTAATGGCAATATTACAGAAAAATCAGATGCCACGAACGAATTTATAACCTATGCCGTTGGTCCGGTGGCGGAGGTGATCAATGATACACTGACGGCTTATATAGTTGGTGAAAATGATTATTGCACAAAGAATGAAAAAGTTATGGTATGGCTGGCACGCTTCAAACACGTAGATGTGGTAGACAGTGCAACCAATCTGGATAAACTTCGCGGAATTGGATTTAATTACGATGAACTCCGTGAAATGGTAGGCTACACAGTGCTGAATACAGAATTCAGCCAGGCAAGAGCTCTGACAAAGAACTATGGAGAGGAGGGAAATGGTAATGCAGCATAGAAAACGCGATCAGTAGGAGGTGATCCAATTATCTCGGAGCTGTCCGTTAAACAGTAAATCCGAAAGAAAGGAAAAAGAACATGGACGCAAAAAAGTATTATTCCTTGGAATCTAAGAATGATGTGGCGGACCTCTACATCTTCGGTGACATCACATCATGGCCGTGGTTAGAAAGTGACGTGTCAGCAAGCGGAATTGTGAACGAACTACAGTCCTTGGATGCAAAAGAAATCAATGTGCATATCAACAGCTATGGCGGTGAGGTCGCAGAGGGATTGGCGATTTACAATACGCTCAAGAATAGTGACATGAAAGTCACTACAATCTGTGATGGATTCGCTTGTTCCGCAGCATCAGTCATTTTTATGGCAGGCGATGAAAGAATCATCAATGAAGCATCACTGCTCATGATCCACAATGCATGGACATATGCGAATGGAAACGCTACAGAGCTTAGAAAGGCAGCGGAAGACCTTGATAAGATTACACAGGCTTCCGTCAATGCTTATGTAAGCAGAGCAACGATTTCAGAAGATGAGATCAAAAATCTCATGGATAATGAAACGTGGATCACAGCTCAGGAAGCTGTAGAATATGGCTTTGCCACAAAAACCGAAAAGTCCGATGATGGCGGAATTAAACAATCAGCATTTGCGAATATTCGCAGTGCCATTCTTGAAAAAACGGCAAATGTAAAGCCAGTAGAAATTGCAATGCAGCTGGATGATGAAGCAATCGCAGAGGTCATTGCGGAAAGAGTAGTGAATCTTATACAGAAGAAAGAAGTTCCGGCAGAGCCAAAGGAACCAGCAAACAGCACTGGATGGAGTGCATTTTTTGAGTAGAAAGGAAAAGATAAAATGAAGATTGAAAATTTATCACAGGAATTAAAAGAAAAAGTTAAGCAGCTGTTAGAGAGCGCTCCGGCAGATCAGAAAGCGGATGCGATTATGCAGTCGATCGAAATGATTGAGGAAGCGGCACATGCAGATCTGATCAACCAGGTGGTGGCAGAAGCAGAAAGAGCGAGCCATGATGCTGAATTTAAGAAGCAGCTTGGACTTCGTAATCTCTCGCAGGAAGAAAAGAAATTCTATGAAGGATTCAAGGATATCAAGCAGTCTGTAACTGCAAATCAGATTGATATTATTCCAACAGAGATTATTGATCGTACCCTTGATAATGTGAGAAAAGCATCTCCAATTTTGAAGCTGGTAAACATGGCACCGGCAAATGTAAAGAAATGGATTGTAGCATCACATTCAGGTGCAGCAGTATGGGGAGATCTTACAGATGAAATCAAGGGCGAATTATCAGGAACTATTTCAGCACTGAATATTGAACTTCATATGCTCTCTGCATATCTGGTGATCCCGAAGGCAATCCGTGAACTTTCTATGGAATTCGTAGACCGGTATTTTATGGCAATTCTTTCGGAAGCAATGCAGGACGGTCTTGTAAAAGGCTATCTGGATGGAGATGGAAAGACCGGTCCGATTGGCATTTTCCGTCAGATTGGAACTACAAATGATGATGGAACCAATAAAGCAAAGACGGTATTAAACAATATCACAAAGTTTAGTCCAAAAGGACTTGCGTCAGCAAGAAAGACTCTTACAAACGATGGATCACGTGCGGTGGATAAAATTTATTTAATCTGTAATCCGTCTGATGAGGCTGAATATGTGGATCCGTGCATGTATGGTGAAGCTATGACAGGAGGATATGTAAACAAGTCATTTGTCGACATTGAAAAAATTGTTGATGCTAACTGCCCGAAAGGAAAAGCCGCATTTACTATTTCAGGTTATTACACAATGGGAACAACAGGTGTACGTGTGACGGAGTATGATCAGACAAAAGCAATGGAAAACGCAGATCTGATCATTGCGAATTGTTATGCAAATGGACGTGCTGTAGATGATAATGTTGCAGTTATTTTCGACGTCACAAAACTTGAAGAGTATGTAATTAACGTACATCAGACATCTACTGCATCCGTTTAGTAAGAGTGAGGGCAGAGAATGAACGAAAATGAACTATCCATTCTTGTTGATGAGATGAGAGAAGAGTTCCAGATTCCTCCATACTGCGATGACAGACAGCTGAGAAATCTTGCAAAAGAAGGTGAACATGCAGTCGGGAGATTGAATCCTGGCTGCAGCATCACCAAAGATTTGATGTATCGAATGCTAATGAAGAATTATATGTATTATTCTTATCATCATCGAGTAAGCGAGTTTTTTGAGAATTATGCAAGTGTGATCCTGACTTGGCAGATGGAGACGGAGGTGGACGTAAATGGCACTGCCTGAATACACTGACGGAGTATTTGAACTGTATCGCATCGAAAATGATGAGTCGGAAGATTATCCGGAAGAAAAGCTCCGTGATACCGGAATGCGCTTTTGGTATCGTGAGCTTGCGGTATATGACACCACCAGAGCAAAGCTATCCGCTGACAGCATTGAAGTGACGCTAAAACTCGCTATTCCACAGTATAAGCAGATTAACAGTAAATGTGTCTGTATTATTGATGGAGAACAACACGAGATCTACAATGTGGCGCACGTCACTACAAAAGATGGATTTAGAGAGTCGGAACTGACTTTAAAAACACCAGCGCATGATCGTGAGGTGATCGCATGACACAAAAAGAATTAAGTAAGCTCTTACATGACATCGACTGTCCGGTTAATGAGGGAGTCAGTAGTCTCAAAAATGAAAAGGTATTTCCGAGAATTGATTACTGGGAGATTATGTGGGAAGACACAATGGCATCCGGTGACGATTATGAGAATGAGATTACATGGCAGATTAGTTTTTATGCTAGAAAGCCACGCAATCCGAAACTGATTGCATTGAAAAACCGTCTGAATGAGCTTGGCTACCATCCGACCATTGCTCACGAATACGTGACAGAAGACCGTGTATGGCATTCTTACTTCTCAATTACAACTGATGGAGTGATTGGATGAGCAGCGGAATAACCTTTGACAGTGGAGGGTTTGAAGACTTCGAGGAACTGTTGAAACAGTATTCCGAGAACGTAAGCCCGGACAAAGCACTTGACGCAGTGGAAGAGGGGGCAAAGGAGTTTGTGAATGACCTTCTGAGACTCCCAAAACCACGAAGTCAGATCACCAAAGCGGGGTATACGCATATCGTGAGTACATTCGCACTGGAAAGAACTGACAGCGGAATTAAGGTTGGATGGGGCAAGTATTACGGTCCAATGCTTGAGCATGGAACCAGGAAGATGGCAGCAAGGGCACACTTGAAGCCACTCTTTGAAAGAAACAAGGAAAAATACTACAAGAAGATGACAGAGAACATCTTCGGTTAGGAGGTTAACTAATGCCTATTAATACAAAAAAACCGGCTATGAAACAGACAGTCGGTGCACAGTATATGTGTTTTGCTGATGCAACAGAGGGCAAAGAGTACGATGGCACTTACGAGGCTGATGTTGAGAAGACAGAAGTCGTTAAGAGCGTAAAGGTAACTGAGAACTCTGAGACAAGTGATGTGTATGCATCCGGAAAAATCTATGATTCAGATTCACCGATGTCCAGTATCGACATTGAGGTATCTGTGATTGCATTCCCGGACGATACAATATCCAAAATGCGCGGAGAGACAAAAGGAACAGGCGGACTTATCCTCGCTGGCGGAAAGAGCGAAAGACCAATCTTTGCTTATGGAAAGGTTGTAAAACTGAAAAACGGAAAATCTCGTTATGAGTGGTTTCCAAAATGCAAGCTTGTTGAGAACTCCGATGATATTGCAACATCTGAGGAAAAAGCAAGTGAGCAGACAGACACGATTAAGATCAGGGCATATCCGTTTGATGCAGAAGGAAACATCGTGAGCAAGGTCACAGAGTCCACGGCACCGGCAGGACTTACAGAAGATAAGTTCTTTGCGAAGCCGATTCTGACGGATGCAGACCTTACTACAGCGGTAGGAGCGTGATTAAATGAAATCCAAGCTGATTGAATTAACAGATGGATCCAAACTGGAAGTAAAGGTTAATTTCTATACTCTTTACCTTACGAAGATGAACGGAATTGACAAGAAGATTGATGGAAAAAGTGAACTGACCGATGATGAAAATATGGAACTTGCGGGCAAGCTGATCTACATTATCCTCAGGTCAAATGGCTTAAAGGTTGACGAAGAGGAAGCCATGATGCTTACTCCAATGGATGCATCAAGTATTCAGGACATTTTCGATGAGTTCGAGAAGAGACTCAATGAATATAAAAAAAAAGAACAGGCGAAGAAGTCGAATGCTCCGAGGAAGAGATAAATATCAACTGGGCGGAGTATATGGTTGCTGCGCGTAAGATGGGAATGAGCGAAGAAGAATTTTGGAACTCTGATCCCATCTTTTTTAACGAATGCCTGGAAGTATTTATGGAAGTAGAAAAAGCGAAGGGAGGTGCTTTGATTGGCTAATAGTGATTTAAAGACCGTAGGGCTATCGTTTAAAGCTGACGGTGCGGTTGACTTCCGGAAGTCATTGACCGATGTTAATAATGCAGTCAACGAGAACAGATCAGCTTTTAAGCTTGCAAAATCTGAATGGGATAGTAGTACATCGTCCGCGGAAAAACTGAGAGCGACACAGGAATATCTGCAGAATCAGACAGAAACATATACGCAGAAAGTCGATAGATTGACGGAGATCCTGAAAGCACAGGAAAGTGCGGAAGTAAGAGACGAAGCAGCTATCTCGAAGACAAGGCAGCAGTTGGATAATGCCAAAGCATCTCTAAACAATTATAAAAGTGGTCTTGAAGATGTGAACGAAAAGCTGAAAAGTGGAGTTGCCACATTGGAAGATTACTCAAAAAAAGTAAAAGACTTTAGTGACAGCACTGGAAAGATTGGAAACTCTTTGACGAAGAATGTCACTGCACCGATTACTGCAGCTGGTGCCGGAGTCATGGCAGCATGGGCACAAGTTGATGAGGGAATGGATATCATCGTCCAAAAGACCGGTGCCACCGGTGATGCACTGGAAGAAATGCAGAACTCTGCAAGGAATATTGCAAAGACGATTCCGACAGACTTTGAGACAGCCGGAACTGCAGTCGGAGAAGTAAATACACGATTCCATTTGACGGGAGAAGAGCTTGAAAATCTGTCTGCGAAGTTTATCAAATTTGCCGAGCTGAACGGAACAGATGTCAACTCATCCATCGACAGCACGCAAAAGGTTATTGAAGCGTTTAATTTGAGCGCAGAAGATGCCGGAGCACTCCTTGACACAATGAATAAGGTCGGACAGGACACAGGAATCTCAATGGATACATTGGCATCATCTATGGTGTCGAATGCTGCAGCCCTGAAAGAATTGGGAATGTCCGCTGCCGATGCTGCTACATTTTTAGGACAATGCGAGACATCTGGAGTTGATACAAGCGCAGTAATGGCCGGACTCAAAAAAGCATTGGTCAATGCATCGAAAGAGGGCAAAAGCATGAAAAATGCGCTGTCAGAACTTCAAGACACGATGGTTAACGCAGGAAGTTCTTCCGAAGCTTACAATGCTGCGGTTGAGCTGTTCGGTGCGAAAGCTGGTCCTGCACTAGCAGAGTTTTGTCAAAGCGGAAAACTGAATTTTGACGAACTCGGCGCATCTCTTAATGATAATCTGGGAAGCGTAAATGACACCTTTGAAGCTACACTGGATCCAGCTGATCAGTTTAAATTGACACTGAATCAGCTGAAAGATGCTGGATTTGATGTCGGAAATGCACTGGGACCGGTGCTTGCTGAATGTTTACAGATGGTCACTCCGATTCTGAAAGATATTATTGCTTCGTGGAACTCTTTGTCTCCAGGAACACAGGAGATGATCTTGAAGTGCTTATTATTGGCGGCTGCACTCGGACCGGTATTTAGCATTATAAGCAAAGTATCTGGTGGAATCTCTGGCGTGATCGATGTCGGAACGAAAGTTGCTCCGGTTATTGCCAAGGCAAAAACAGGATTCGCAGCATTTAACGCTGTTCTTGCAGCTAATCCGATTATCATAGTCATAGCAGCGGTTGCTGCACTGATTGTAATTTTTGTCACTCTCTACAACAAATGTGAACGGTTTCGTGATGGCGTAAATGCTGTCTTTGGCGGAATTCGTGATTTTATTAAGGGAGTCGTTGACAAAATTAAGGGATTCATGAGTTTTGAATGGAAACTTCCGAAAATCAAGCTTCCACACTTCAAGGCAAGCGGATCATGGTCGCTTGTTCCGCCGAAATTTCCGAAATTCTCCGTAGATTGGTATGCGAACGGTGGTATCTTGAACAGTCCGACAATTTTCGGAATGAACGGAGACAGAATGATGGGCGGTGGCGAAGCCGGAGCGGAGGCAGTTCTTCCAATCGACTTACTAAAGACTTATATCCGTGATGAGATGCAGTCCAATAATACTGTACTTGCTCAGTTGATTGCTGAAGCTTTGTCGGAATTGACATTTGTCATTGAGAATAACATTTCACTCGGAGACAAAAAGCTTGCTGATGTACTAGTAGATGCCATCATCAAAAAGCTGTCCTCTAGCGTTAAATGGAAGAAAGGAGCTGTCGGAGTATGATGGACGTAGAATACAATGGAATTCTTGCATCAAGCTTAGGAATCTATGCGAAAAATATTCCTGACATTCCGGCAGCTGTCCGAAAAGAAAAGACAGTGGATATTCCTGGCATGGACGGAACGCTGATTCTGTTGGAGGGAGGTTATGAATCCACAGAAATCAAAGTGGATTTTAACTTTATTGGAGATTCTGACCGATGGGATGAACGTTTCGGACTTGCAAAAAAATGGCTGTCAAAAAGAGGTGGATTGCTCCGGTTTGGCTGTGATCCGGAGCATTACTACAAGATTTTGAAAGTTGAAGTGGACGATGGGAAGCGTACTACGGAAAGAGTTGGTAATTTTACAGCTACTTTCCTAACCAAAGATGGACTTAGGTATCTCGAAAGCGGACTCGGAGAAATGCCTGCGAGTGATGTGGTAGACAATCCTTATGAGATTGCCTATCCAATCTATAAGATTACTGGCGAGGGCGAATGCACTCTTGTCGTCAATGATGGAAAAATGGTGGCAAATATAGGGCAAAACCTAACCATTGACACAGGACGGAAGCTTGCATACAGAGAAGACGGAACACTTAGTAATACGTCTGTGACTGGTGATTACGATAACCTCATTTTGATTGAGGGGAGAAATAAAATCGAAATTACGGACGGATTTGAACTGAAAGTAATTCCGAATTGGAGGCGTTTATAGTGATTCAGATTTATAGTGCCGAAAATAAAGATTATGATCACAATGGAGATATGACACTTCTTCCGGAAGAATGTTCTGTTCATGTGGTACTGAATGGCGAATGGACAGCCACATTAGAGCATCCGATTGATGATGAGGGCAGATGGAAATATATCAATGACAATGCAGTTGTTAAGATGCCATCATTCAATGGCGAACAGTTGTTCCGTATTAAAAATAAAGAAAAAAGAGATTCAGGAGTGAGTGCAGAGCTTACTCCTATCTTTTTGGATGCAAAAGAGGATTGCTTTTTATTGGACGTAAGACCAACCGAGAAGAATGGACAAGATGCATTGGACATCATGACCGCTCCGAACAAGATGTATTCAGCAAAGTCGGATATCAAAAAGTTATCTACAGCGTATTATCAGACAAAAAATCTGATTGAAGCCATCAATGGAAATGATGAGAACTCATTTATCAATAGATGGGGTGGCGAAATCCTCTACAATAACTATCAGATCACGATAGATGATCATGTCGGTGGTGATTATGGAGTGCAAGTCCTCTACGGCAAGAATATCGTCAAGGACGGATTTTCCGAAACGATCGACATGACGGAAGTTGCTACGAGAATCATTCCGAAGTCATACAACGGATATATGATTGCCGGAGACGCACCTTGGATAGATTCGCCACTGATTGAAAAATATCCAACAGTGCATTACAAAGTCATGTCTTTTGAGGATGTGAAAATGCGTGCAGATGCCTCAGAGGACGATGAGACAAACGGAACAATCATTTGCGATACGCAGGAACAGCTCGAAGGAGCGCTCAAAAAGAAATGTGAAGAACAGTATGCTGCAGGTGTCGACAAGCCGAAGATTACGATCAAAGCAGACATGGAGCTTCTGCAGAACACGGAACTGTACGAGGACGTGAAAGAGTTGGAAGCTGTATCACTTGGAGATACCGTCCACTGTAAACACTCTAAGCTCAGAATCGTATCTGATGCAAGAGTCATCGAATTGGAATGGGATGCTGTAAGGAATAAGCTTATTTCGGTCACCCTGGGAAAATTCCAGTACAATTTTTTAAATAACGTATCGTCCATCATGAATAGAGTTGAACAGGCTATCCGCTCAGATGGTAGTCTTATTGGACAGCAAGTGCAAGGTACGATCAATGGAGTTAAGGCGCAGCTTAGAGCACAGTCATCCATTGCAAAAAAGCAGACGGTCCGTGCGGTATTGTTTGAGGATTTGGATCCTGACTCCCCAACATTTGGAGCAATGTGCTTAGGCACGCTCGGATTTGAGATTGCATCAGAGCGTACGGCTGATGGGAGAGATTGGAAGTGGAGCACATTCGGAACAGGACAAGGATTCTTTGCAGATTTTATTGTGGCCGGAACAATGCTTGCTGATCGTATCAAAGGCGGAACGTTGGAATTAGGCGGTGCCGGAAATGGTAATGGAGTTGCGAAAGTACTTAACGCTGACGGAAATGAGATTGTGCGATTAGACAAGGATGGTGTGTACGCAAAAGGCAAATATGTCTGTGCTAACACGGATGGGAGTCAGACGGCTACCCTTTCAAATGGAAAATTAACATTCAAGACCGAATCTTACGAGGTTGTCATCCGTGCTGGTGCGATCGGTGGATTGACAGGACTTATGATCTATCCAGAGCAAGGTGCTGTTAGAACAAAATTCCTCTCTATTGGAGATAAATTATCTGCAAGGTTTGACGATATATCGCTTCTGGCTTCGGGAAAAACGACCATCGGCGGAGCATCTCTTGAGGTGCAACGTGACGGAAAAGGATATTCCGGCAAGACCGGAAAAGCTGTCTTTTCTGACGGAACTTACCTCGAATACGTCAATGGATTTTTGGTTGGTGGAAATACGAAAGAAGGTGGCTTTTAATGGCTTGGATCATCGGAAATTACGCTCTATCACAAGAGCAGATGAATGCAAATGCGTTGGAAGTGTATAAATACCTCTCAGCAAGAGGATGGTCGCTAAATGCAATTGCTGGATTGCTTGGCAATATGCAGAGTGAGTCCTATGTCAATCCTGGAGTGTGGCAGAGTTTACAAGCGAACAACTATTCGGGTGGGTTTGGTCTTGTGCAGTGGACTCCTGCCACGAATTATACGGACTGGGCGCGCCAGAACGGATATGATATTGCAGATCCGAACGGTCAGCTGTATTGGATTGACGCCTTGTCGGAGTCGACAGGACAGTGGATTCCAACAAGCGCTTACAATATGTCATGGAGCACATTTAAAAAGTCAGGATCCTCGCCGGAAGACCTCGCCAGTGCATTCCTCAAAAATTTTGAACGAGCCGGAGTAGAGGCTGAATCCAACAGACGGTCACAGGCTCGGAGTTATTTTAATTTACTCGGTCAGTACGGTAAAAATGCCAAAGCTGTAGAGTCTGCCGTTCAATGGGCGATTGGAATTGCAAATGATAATAGTCACGGATACGATCAAGGGAGTCGCTGGGGTCCAGACTATGACTGCTCCTCATTACTGATCACTGCCTATCAGCAAGCCGGAATCAAGGTTAAGGATGCCGGTGCGACATATACCGGAAATATGTACTCTGCATTTTTAGCGTGTGGATTTGAGGATGTGACAGGATTTGTCAATCTGTCAAATGGTAGCGGAATAAAGCGAGGAGATATCTTGCTAAACACCGCTAGTCACACTGCTATGTCGATCGGCAATGGTCAAGTAGTACAGGCGAGCCAGAATGAGCTTGGCGGTGCTACGGGAGGTCAGAGTGGTGACCAAACAGGACGAGAAATATGGTGCACGAATTATTATAATTTCCCTTGGAATTACGTGCTTAGATTGTCACACAGCGAATCAGGTGGATCGTCTGGCGGAGCATCAGCGTATATCGTCAAATGGATTCCAGGGTAGAAAGGATAAACTATGAATACAATTAAAAGGGATGTGTATGTGTTAAAAAATACCATCAAAATTCCGATTGAAATCACGCAAGGCACTGATATGATCGGAATCGAATTTACGGTCAGGGATTTTACGATTCCGGCAACGGCAGCAGTTGTGGCTTATGCAAATCACAAAAGCATGAGCAGACCTAATTCCGCTCTGTGCGAACTGGCTGATAATGTGATTGCGTTTTCCCCGAGTTCAGGTTTTTTTGCTGTTGGAATGAATGAGTTGCAGATCAGGATCATTAATGAAGACAAGACACTAGTATCTTTTGCAGAAAAAGTAAAATGCTCTGGATCTGCTGGATTTCCAGACGATGAGGAAGAAGGCAAACAGACTCTTGTCGAGCAGGCGGTCACGGCAGTAAGCAAAGAATCTGGCGAAAGAAAAACCGCTGATGAGAATGAAAAAGCACAGCGTATTGCAGGCGATCAAGAAGAAAGAGATGCAAGGATTGAAGCAATCAATCTCGAAAAGAGTGAAAGAGATAAAGCGATTGAAGCAGAGAAAAACGCAAGAATCAAGGCAGATGATGAAATCAAAGCGAATCGCGCAAAAACTCTCGATGCGGTAAAAACCACTACAAAAGAGGGTACATTTGTCGATGCCTTGGCGGTTAAAGAACTGAGCGAAAAGATGGACGGTATAGACGTAAAGACGGAGAATCTTGGAAAGAAGATTGCTATATTTGTAGACTCAGTTGTAAAAGGTTCAGTTAGCTTTAACACATCGGACTACTTAAAAGATGGAGTCAAATACGCTTTTACCGTAACCGTGTCCTCGGCTGTTAACGATACATCTTGTGCGCAGGAAATAAGCTGCAAGCTTAATAATACGCTGATTGGCCAGAATGGTAATTACTGTAAATTATCATCTACATTTTGCGGACGATGCTCAAAAGGAGACACAATCCTTGTTACGTCATACAAAAATGGCGGGGAGTGGAGCATGTTTAACACGAGACTGATTTTTGTTCCGGTAGATTAGGAGGTAATGGAAAATGGCGGAAATCAATTATATCGAAATTAATGCGGAAAATCGCAGTATTACGATTCCACAAAGCGAAAAACTACTTGGAGTCGAAAATGACAGCAAGGCAATCCGAAAGTACTTCCGATGTCCGAAAATTGTCGGAGATGGAATTGACCTCACAAAATCCGATGTGCATATCAACATCCAGAATGCATCAAATAAGGTATCCGGAAAAGACAGATACAATGCCGAGAATTTAAAGGTGTCTGGCGAAAATGTAACTTTTGAGTGGAGTCCTCTGCGGAAAGCTACATCACACAAAGGCACTGTCAGATTTAGCGTGTGCGTGACTGAAGAAGGTACAGACAGAGAATGGAATACCACGATCGCGACCTTGAACGTGTTAGAAGGCGAAGAACTTTTTACAGAAAAAGAGCGCGAAGAAAGAGGCTCTGACTTTGCCGGAATCCTTACTGCGGACGCAACCGCGGATGCAGACAGCATTGAACTCGGAAAGAGCGCCTATGTGAATGGAAAGAAAATTGAAGGGGCGTTGACGAGCAAAAATGAAATTAAAGCAGTTACAAAAAAAACGGAACTATCATCCACACCAATAATCATTCCGAACTATGGTCAGAGTACAATGCCGGTGCTTAAGCATACAATTGAAGTCTCTCTTGCAGACACGAGTAAACCGGTACTGTTAAAAGGAGACATTAAAAAAACGATTGCGTATAACGAAGCAGGCAGTATTTATGGAGATGCAAAAGCGTCAGATGTAAGAGTCGGAAAAACATTTACGTCAAGCAATGGAGTGAAAATTACCGGAACGCTCAGTGTGTCGGCAAAAACTATGAAAGGGACCGTCACGGGAGGAGGTGCGAATGCGGTTGCGTTTGATACTGGATTAAAAACGATATCATGCATAGTGATAATGCAGACGGTTACAAGAACGAGTGACACGGGCATCATTGCATTGCTGCACCAGAATGGAAAGACGGAAGGAATTGGAAATAGTTACAGCCAGTATTTGAAAACATCATCTACATCGACAGGAACGATCGCTATAAACGGTGGGGAAGTAACATATACACCGAAGAATGGAGCAGAAGTAACAAATATGGTTAACGGAAAAGAATACACTTGGATCGCAATCGGAGAATAGGAGGAATCAACATATGAAAAGAAAAAGAAGAAAATTAACAGCTATCATCTGCGCACTCACACTGGCACTTTCCAGTGCTGTACCGGTGTCGGCATGTACGCCACCACTTAAACCGCCATCCGTAGAGATTCCGGATATCAACTTTGAACCAGATGACGCTCTAAAAGAAGCTATCAGCAACGCAGCCAGGAACTGGATTGAGAAATGCATCCTCGGTACTCCGACAGTGGAGTGTGCATCGTATTACAAGAGTGCATCAAGGTATTTTAACTACAGTTACGTGGCAGTCAAGTGGTCAGAAGTTGAAAATGCAACGTCTTATAAAGTTAGAGTTACAAAAACAGATGGAATTTACAAAGAATACGATACGACCTATACAGCATTTTACTCTACCAATTACACGGATGATTTTATCACAGATGGTATGGACGGAGCCACAGTAAGTGTCCGAGCTTATGGCGATAACGATACATTCGGCTGTTGGTCAGATGATACTAATATTGCGAGATTCGGATATTAGGAGGAGATAGCATGATTAAAGTACTAGACGTAGAAAGACGATTACCAGACGGATCCATAAGAGTCCACTTGATTGCAGATTCAACTTCGGACATGCTCCCAACAAATTGCAAACAGGTAACTGGGCTTGGCGGAGATTATCCGATCGGCATCGGATCGAGCTGCGTTACGGCAAGCTTGGATATAGCACTTGTCGGAGCAAATGGGAAATGGGGTGAGTGGCAGTAATGAACATGAATTTCATTTACCTCCTTGCAGCCAGAGCGTTAAAGGAAGCAAAAAAAGGCGGAGGAGGAACGGTAGAAACGGACAAAACCCTTACTGTAGAGAATGCACCGGCGGACGCCAAAGCTACGGGAGAAGCTCTGGAAAAGTTAAAGCAGTATTTGCTTCCAGGATTTAACAGTACTTGGAAAGATCTGGCTGAGGCAGTAGAAAGTGGTCTCGCAAAAGAAATGATCCAAATTGGAGATACGATTGAAAACAACTGGGAAGATACGGCGGCGAATAAGGTTTACGATTTTCCACTTCGCGCAAATCACTTTGAGGAAGTAGAAATCGAAGGTGGCGAGACGGTACCAGGACTTTGGCTGGAAGCAAAGTATGCTACACCATTTGGAATACAATTTGGACATCAGGAAGCTTTTTATTATGCAGAAAACGAACTTCCTGCAGGTACATACAATATTAAATTCGGTACAACCGAGAACAATGGAAAGTATGTAAAAGAAGGAGATTTTTGGAAGTTTACGCTCACCAAAGCGGTTCCAGTCGGCGGCAGAATTGCCGGATTCTATGGAAGCTGGGACCAGGATCCGAAAAACTGGAAAGTGCATGTGTACGCAGCGGATGCCATTACGGTATTAGAAAGTAATGTTGCGGTATCTGCAGCAACAGGAGAAACAGATGGAACCAATCTTGGGACATTCTCTAGATTTGGAAATGACCAGTTGAATGGAATCCAGCAGGTGAGTTATGGAAATAACCGGTATGCGACAAGCGCAATGCGGCAGTGGTTGAATTCAGACGAACCAAAAGGACAGTGGTGGACGCCACAAGGGAAATACGATATCGCGCCAGATCAGTTAAGTCAGAAAGATGGATATTTATGTGGCGTTGATCCGGAACTGATTAAGGTTATGTTACCGGTTAAAGTTGTAACCTATTGCAATATAGTAACTGCAGAAGGAATTGCACAGGTAAAAGATGTAACCTATGATAAAGTAACCTTGCGATCTCTGGAACAGATGTACTGTGTACCGCAGATTGCAGGAGAAGGTGAAGCACACGAATATTACAAAGAGCTTTCGGGAGGAACACAGTTTAAACAGTGGGCAACCTATAAAGAATTGATTGCTTATGCGGTAGAAAACCACTTATCAGCTCAGGGCGTCCGTTTGCGCTCAGCGTATCGCGGCAGTGCGTGCTACGCGTGGCACGTGTACTCTGGCGGCTGTGTCGGCAGCGGCAGCGCGTCTGGTGCTTGGCGTGGCCAGCCGCTTGTTATAATCGGGAAATCAAAAACAATCTCCGCACCCACGGATGCGGAGTAGGAAAGGAGAAAAATGGCAGTAAGAGTCGGAGATAGAAATGTGCCGGATACCCCACAGAACAGAGCCCTTGATGCAGCAACAATGGCAAGAGAGCTTGCAGTTTATACGATTAAAATATGTAAGAATAAAAAGATTTTTCTTCCAGAATACCAGTCCGCGCTCACGGATGATATTATCCGAACGGCAAAGGATATCTACATAGATGTATGGACAGCCAATAACATCCGTGTACAGAAAGATGGCACCGGAAAGAAAGGGCGATTAGAATTACAGAAAAGAGCAATCTTAAAATGTAATAATCTGCTTGCTTTAATAAGCCTTGCGAGACAATTGTTTCATTTGCGCGGAAAAAGAGTGGAATTTTGGTCGGGGAAAACCATAGAGGTACGTGATAAAATCTCCGCCTGGCATGCATCCGATAAGAAACGGTTTAATTAAAAACATGGGACGTAGGCTGTAGCTCAGAACGTCCGTTTGCGCTCAGCGAATCGCGGCAATGCGTACAACACGTGGAACGTGAACTCTAGCGGCAATGTCAACAACAACAACGCGTCTAATGCTTGGCGTGGCCAGCCGATTGTTCAGCAAAAGGATCACAAAATTTGCATATAATGTGAACGATCCGAATGAATAGAACAAGGAGCCGAAATCCCAGCCGAAAGGCGAACAATACCAAAGCGATGCACGTGACTTGTTTAAGCCTGCCGGTGCTATCACGCGATGGAAAATTTAAAAGAATACATTACTGACTTTGATCAGCTATATGAATCAGAATGGAAATGTGTAAAAGGGGTATTGTGGAAACCACAGACAAAATCCTTTATGTTAAACGATCTTGAAAATATCCACAGGATGAAGAAACAGCTTAGAAATGGAACATGGAAGAATGGAAAACCACATCCGATCCAGATCACTTACCCGAAGAAAAGAGATGGACTGAGCATTTCTTTTAAAGATAGGGTGTATCAGAGGAGTATAAATGATAATGCGTTGTATCCGGCAATGACCAAAAGTTTCGTATTGAATAACAGCGCCTGCCAGACCGGAAAGGGACCAAGATATGCAATAGCTCATTTAAAGAAGATGCTTTGGAACAGCTATTGCCACTATGGGCTCGAATTTTATATTTTGGAAACAGATATCCACGGGTACTATCCGAACATGCGGCATGATGTGGTAGAAAAATTATTTTCTGATCGATTGGATCCTGAAGTGGCAGATATGACGAACAGGGTATTGAAAGATCAGTATTCCGGAAGTGTGGGATATAACCCAGGATCGCAGATGGTGCAGATCGCCGGAATATCTGTATTAGATAAACTGGATCATAGAGTAAAGGAACAGCTCCACGAAAGATATTATATCCGGTACATGGATGATTCCCGTATCCTAAATCACAGCAAGAAAAAACTGGAAATGGATTTGGAAGTGATCAAAGAAGAACTTCAAAAGATGGGCTTTGAACTGAATCAGAAAAAGACAAGAATTGTGTCTATGAAAGATGGTTTCTCTTTTCTTGGGTTTGATTTCCGCATGACAGAATCAGGAAAAATCATTATGACCATAAATTCTGATTCTGTAAGATCTGAAAGGCGCAGACTTCGGAGAATGGCTGCCAAAGTAAAGAAAGGCGAGCTTGAAAAATGGAGGATGCAGGAACATTTAGAAAGCTACATTGAATACATTTCTCAAGGGAATTGCTGGAAGGTATCCCAAAGATTAAGGCGATACTGTAAAGAGTTATTAAAAAATGGAAGGAGAGAGAATAATGAGAATCCTGAAAAGAATCCTGTCATGTCGGCAGGAGAAAGAAATCGAAAACATGAAAGCAGACATTGAAAAGCAGAAAGAGGATATGGAGTCACAGAAATTGCTGACGCAGTATGTTGCGGAAATGAGCGATATCTATATTCCAGAAGAAGAGGAGGACGAGGAAAATGTACAAATTACTGAAGAGAATGAAGAGTAGATATGAAAGAGAAGAATGGCTTAAAATGGTTGAGCAGGCAAAAGAGCGTGGAAAACTTACAGATGCAGAATATGAGAAGTTGTTAGAAGATGACTAAGCTGCAGATTATATCCCGCCTGTGGAGTCATATAACGGATCTGCGGATGTTGTTAAATGGTACCGGATCAAAAAACTTAAAACAAATCGAAGCGGAACTGGATGAGACAGAATATTATTGCCGACCATATGCAGATATGGTCGATGAGGAACAAAAATGAGCAAAGGGATTAGAGCGAGACCGAAAGGCCTTATTTTTTTACAAGAAAATAAGAAAGAGAGAACAAAAAAGTGAAAGAGATAGTCTTACAGACCTATACCATTGCACTTCCGGTATTACTGGGGTATATCGTGTGGCTTTTGAAAAACCAGAAAAGAGACAGAGATGCAAATAGCAAAGGAACAATGCTTTTGCTCCG
>JABLTO010124823.1_pt1 | contig 31925 bp, 29 predicted proteins | sample 7160091 | NCBI WGS metagenome assembly JABLTO01 (sample SAMN14651225, study PRJNA627086) | human gut metagenome | isolation source: feces | host: Homo sapiens
ATTGCGACATTGCCGATGCGGCTTGGAAAGCATATATAGGGTCTCCCAAAAATCTTACTTGATTTTTGGGAAAAGGAGCAGCGCCGAAGCCCAGGGGATGGTTTGACGGTTTTCGTCAAATCGAGCCATTGCGCAGGCAGATGTGACGCGGGCTTTGGGCAATTGATTCAAAGCAATATCTTGCTAAAAACCGACTTTGGGGGCAGTCTGACGGATGCGCCAATACGGCGCATCCGTTTTACTTTGCAACCGTCTCCCTCTTTCCGTCCCGACCGCGGCGCAAATCAAAAAAATCTTTCCCTGCGCGGTAGCCGTTTTCAAACAGTGCCGCGCCTTCTTCTTTGGTAATTTCAAAATCCGTGGCGCTGATTTCCCTTTCCTGATCCTTTTGACGGATTTTGGTCGATATCCAGATGCTTTGCCGATCATCGGCGTCGCCCGACCTTGCGGCGTGGTTGTCATAGCCGTCCAGAGTCGCCGCGACCACCGCTCTTGCGTAGATGGCAAAATTGGCGTTGGTGCGGCACTCCGGGCATTGCCGCTCTTTCGGTGAATAAAACCGGTAACCAAAGGTCGGCATTTTTTGCGCACGCTCCTCCGGATCCAGCAGCCAAATCGGATAATTGCTGACCACGCCGCCGTCCACCAGATAGTGCAGCCGCCCGTCTGCGTCTCTGAGCGGATACGGCGCATAAAAAAACGGAATACTCATACTCATCCGCACCGCCTTTGCAATCGGATAGGACATGGGGTTTAAGCCAAACAACGCAAAATCCTGCGGCAGAATCAAAAGCCGGCGGGTCAGCAAATCCGTTGCCGTCAGCTGCAGGCAGCAGAACGGCTCCTTACCGTCACTTGGCAGATCGCCGAATGTTTTTATCTTCTTTCTCAGCAGCAGCTCCGCCATCCATACCTCAAAATAATCGGCGCGGTAGATGCCGAAACGGTATAATAATAAAGCCGCCTTGCCGGGCATTCCCAGCCGGCTCAGCCAGCTTCCCTGTTTCATCTTCCGATAGTCGGTGTCCTGCATGACGCGGTGCAGTTCTTCGGTCGAATATCCGGCGGCAAGCAGCGCCGCGACAATCGCCCCGGCCGAGGAACCTGCAACATTTTTAAAGCAGTAACCTGCCTCCTCGGTTGCAAGCACCGCCCCGACATGGCCGATGCCGCGCACACCGCCGCCGGCGAAAACACCCTGACACGATTTACGCATAGCACTCCCTCCCTCTCCATACACTATATGCACTGAGAGTAAAAATTAGGCAAAAAAGAAACGCCGTGCGGCACACAAATTCCACCGGCATTTTCGTGTTCCTTTCCTGTATCTTCTTTTTGTGTATTGCTTTTTGAGTGAAATTGTGCTATAATGACCTTGCCAAATCAGTTTTATATACAATGTGTTACGGTATATTGGGTGCAATATGCTTATTTCACGTACATCGATCCGAATTTGATAAAAATGCAAATTCCTTTTTATTGATGTACGCGGATTTACCTCGCACGATATAAAATTGGTTTGGCGGCTATCGGAGTTTGCGTTTTTTATGCGCTGACTTTGGTTGGCGCATTTTTTAATTTTCGGAGGGATTTTTATGAAAAGGAAGTCAGTATGCATTTTTCTCATGGTTTTTACAGTTTTAGGGTTTTCATTGATCAATGCCCATGCAACAGCCTCAAAAACTACCGATGAGGCACTCTCTTGGGTACAATCACAAGTCAACCAAACAGTGGGCAGCGGTCAGTGTGTGGCACTGATCCAGGAATATTACCGTCAGTTAGGATTTTACGGCGTAAGCGGAAACGGATGTGATTATGCAACAAACGAAATTCCCGCCGGATTGGGCTGGCGCGAAAAAAACGGTGTACCTCAAAAAGGTGATATCCTAATATATACGGGCGGCTACGGGCATGTTGCCATCTGCGGCGAAACATCCAATATTTCCTGGCATCAAAATTGGGGCGGTCAATACGTACAAAGAGTTGACAGAAATTATAATGCAAGTTTCTATTCCTCCTATGAAGGGGTAACAAAATACTACTGGGGATGCATACATATTGATTTTAAAAGTGATACAGCGCCTTCCATAAAACCGCCGAATGTAAGCGTCACAGACGGCAAAGCATATATTTCCTGGGCTGATACAGGCGCAAACAGCTATAACGTCCGTATCAAAGATAAAAACGGCACATCGTATGACAAATGGAACGTAATAGAAACCGGTGTCGAACTCGTATTACCCATACAAACATATACCGTATACATTGATAACATTTTCGATCACGGTTATGAGGCATCCGGGACTGCTGATTTTTCGGTGTCACAATCATACACCGGCCCATCCTCGTCCGACATTTATGCAGACACATCCGGAAACAGCGTGCTTTTAAATTGGAATCGCTCCGACAGAGCAACAGGCTATAATGTAAGAATTTATGATTTATCCGGGAAAGATTATTCTTTGTGGCAAACCCAAAATACTTATGCGGAAATCGTGCTTCCGCTCGGAAAATACTATGCCTATGTTGATTCCTACAACGATATCGGCGTGACAAAGGGCATTAAAATATCTTTTGTGGTTTCCCAATCATTTCTGGATATCGGAAAAGCAACCCCGGCCGTTCGGGTAAAAAACAATCTTGTTCAAATATCGTGGAATAAAGCCAAAAATGCAAACAAATACAATGTCAGAATATTAAGTAAAAAGGGCGAACGTTTTGACTATTGGAACATACCCGGCAACAATTTCAGCACAAATTTAAATGCAGGCGATTACGAAGTATACATTGACGCGGTAAACGACTACGGTTATTGCGGCGGTGATAAAGTCAATTTTCAGGTAGCCCCTTTCAGCACAGTAAGCACTGTCACAAAAAAAGGATCCACCCACACAATCACACTCGCCTCAATGTACACTTTTGACAAACCGAATCAAATTCTCATCGCCGGCTACAAAAGCGATCGATTGGTCACATTAAAAACAGTCTCCGACAGTCAAGGGAGCAGCCTATGCACCCTTACCGGCGATTTGGATGAAATTAAAGTGATGGCCTGGGACGGTCTGGGCAAATTAACCCCGATTACGGCGGCCGAAACAATCCCTGCACGCGATTGGATCACAGAACAATAAAATAATTTCCGCAAGGGGACTTAAGCTCTGTTTTGGCTTAAACTCCTTTTTGCAGAGGTTGCAGTGTTTTTCTGCGGCTCAACACACCAAAACAAGGCGGCTTTTGCATTCTGCAAAAGCCGCCTTATCTGTGCGAAACATCGTCCTATGAGGCCGAAAGACTTATTCTTCCTCCGGCATTTCCCAGGTATGATATACATTCTGGACGTCATCGTTTTCTTCCAGCATGTCCACCAGACGCTCCATCTTCTTCACTGCCTCTTCATCGTCTAAAACGGTGGTGGTCTGCGGAACATAGTTGATTTCCGCCTGTACGAACTGATACCCGGCTTTCTCCAGCGCCTCGCGCACGGTACTGAAGTTATCCACCGAGGTCATGATTTCAAAGCAGTCGTCCTCCACATTAAAGTCGTCTGCACCGGCCTCCAACGCGTCCATCATCAGCGTGTCCTCGTCAATCTCCGGCGTTTTTTCAATTACGATCACGCCCTTGCGGTTAAACATAAAGCTGACGCAGCCGTTTTGTCCCAGGTTACCGCCGTTTTTGTCAAAATAATGGCGAAGATCGCCGGCGGTACGGTTCTTGTTATCGGTCAGCGTCTCGACGATGACGGCGATACCGCTTGGGCCGTAGCCCTCGTAAACCATCTCAAAATATTCACTGGTGCTGCCCTCACCGGAAGCCTTTTTGATACTGCGCTGAATTGTATCGTTCGGCATGTTGTTTGCCTTTGCCTTTGCAATGACGTCACGCAGCTTTGAGTTGGAATCCGGATCCGGTCCGCCCTCTTTCACCGCAACCATAATCTCACGCCCAAGCTTGGTAAAGATTTTACCGCGCTTTGCGTCAATGGCTCCTTTTTTTCTTTTGATGGTTGCCCATTTGGAATGTCCTGACATACTAAAAATCCTCCTAAAACAAATCTTATCCTTACTTGTAATTTGGCCGAAAGGTGCCGAAATATTGGTTTTTCAACCGAACTTTGACGGCTCACTGATGGCTTGGCCGTAAAATCAGGAGGGGATATCCCCTCCTGAGAATGTACCCAACGTCTTTTCTATTTTTGCGGTTCATCCTTTGCCGCAAGCTCCCGGATGCCGGTAACCAATCCGGCAAGCCCCTGGATCTCCGACGGAATGATAATTTTTGTTGCCTTGCCGTCAGCGGCCTTTTGAAAGGCCTCCAGGCTCTTGATGGCGATGACCGGCTCGGTCGGGCTTGCCTCATTCAGCATTTTAAGTCCCTCTGCCGTTGCCTTCTGCACCTCTAAAATTGCCTGTGCCTCACCCTCGGCAACCCGAATCGCCGCTTCCTTTTCGGCCTCCGCCTTTAAGATCTGCGACTGCTTTTCCGCCTCTGCCTGAAGAATCCGGGATTCCTTTTCACCCTCGGCAACCAGCACGGCCGACTTCTTCTCACCCTCGGCGCGCAGGATCGCCTCACGGCGTTCACGCTCTGCCTTCATCTGTTTTTCCATCGCCTCACGGATGCCGGACGGCGGAATGATATTTTTCAGCTCCACACGGTTGACCTTAATGCCCCACGGGTCGGTCGCCTCATCCAGAATCGACCGCATCTGGGTGTTAATCACGTCACGCGATGTCAAGCTTTCGTCCAGCTCCATATCGCCGATAATGTTACGCAGCGTCGTCGCCGTCAGGTTCTCGATGGCCGACATCGGCATATCAACTCCGTAGGTATAAAGCTTGGGGTCGGTAATCTGAAAATACACCACCGTATCGATCTGCATGGTAACGTTGTCCTTGGTGATAACCGGCTGCGGCGGAAAGTCCACAACCTGTTCCTTTAAGCTGACGCGCTTTGCAATGCGGTCAATCATGGGAAGCTTGACATGCAGTCCAACGCCCCAGGTCGCATGATAGGCGCCCAGCCGCTCGATCACGTACGAATGTGCCTGCGGTACAATCTTGATGCAAGACAGCACCAAAAGAACCAAAATAATCAGCAGTCCGATGACAAATAACATCTGCACCATCCCTTTCTTGATAAAAAGTCATGATTTGGTCTCGTCTTTTATGATTTTATGAACACTTGCGCACAATCAGATTTCTCCGCCGTTCTTCCCGGCGGCGGCCACAATCGCGTGTACGCCCTCGATTGCCTTGACAACCACCCTGTCGCCGATTTCAAACTCCTCCTGATTGGCGGACGCGGCCGACCAGACCTGTCCCAGCGCCTTAATCTGCCCCTTGTTTTCGATGGCATCGATCCGCGACAGCACCACGCCCTCCGCGCCGATCAGACGATCCGCGTTGGTGCGCACCGTCTTTTGCCTGCGAAGTCTGGAGGACAGAGGAATCGTGCAGATCAAAAGCAGTGCCGACAACACCAAAAATACCAAGATCTGCATCAAAACACTACCGCCGAACGCCGCCGTAACCGCGGCGCCGACTGCGCCGACCGCCATCCATATCGAAACGAGGGCAACCGTCATTCCCTCAATCACGCCCAAAACCACCGCTGCAACCAACCAGACCAATACTGCACCGTTCATTTTCCTCACTCCCGCAATTTCTGACTAGTAGGCTCTCTTATATCCGCCGCTGCGCTTGCCTTCGTTGCTGCGCTTTAAATCCTGAAACTTCTCGTCGCTGTCCTGTTTGAATTTTTGCAGCATATCGTCAAAGGACATCTCACCGCCGCCGCGCTTGCGCACAAACTCAAATTCCTCCGGCGGCTGCTTCGGATCATAGGCAGGTCTCGGCTGCCGATTCTCGTGCCGTCTCGGCCGCTGCGCACGGCGCTCTCCCTTTCCTGCGTTCTCTCCGCCGTCTGCCTGCTTGATGGAAAGGCTGATCTTGCCTTTATCCATGCCGATCACTTTGACCTTAACGGTCTGCCCTTCCTTTAAGCGCTGATGAATGTCGCTGACATATTCCGACGCGATCTCCGAAATGTGGACCAGACCGGTCTTGCCGCCCTCCAGCTCCACAAATGCGCCAAACGCCGCGATACCCGTAACCTTTCCTTCCAGAACTGCTCCTACCTCAATTTGCATTCTCTTCCATAACCCTTCCCGGAGGCCCTGCCTCCTAATATGTAATTTCAAAGCACGCCGGGAATGTTCCGGCACGCTCTTTCGTTTTCCGATTTGTAAAAAGCCGCGCGCAAAGCCGTCAGTCGCTCTGGTTGCTGTCGCTCTTGTTCGCGTCCACAAACACGCGCTCGTTCGGGCGGACAAGCCCCAGCTTTTCTCTCGCGATTCTTTCGATATACTCCGGATCCTCCATGCTGCTGAGCTGCTCTTTCAGCTGCTCGGTCTGCTGCGTGGCGGCACTGATTTTCTCCTCCAGGGCGTCAATCTCCTTATTCTTTTTAGACAGCATCACCTGCTGCCAGATCATGATATAGATAAAGTACAGAACAAACAAACCGACCAAAACGACCGCCAGCAGCCGTCCGGGCGCAATCTTTCCCTTTTGCTTTTCTTTGGCAGGCGACGTCCGCACCGAAATACGGCTCTTTTTTCTTCCGTCCGATTGATTTTGCATAAGTCCGCGCCCCTCCAGCGTACAATCTTATAGCATAATTATATCCTAAAGGCTTCCCTTTGTCAACGAAATTTTTTATTTCGCGGCGGTTTTTTCCCGACGGCGCGGTGCGGCCGCCGTTTTGGCTTTTTTGCCTGCCGTATTGCCTGCTTTTCCGCCTGTTTTTTGGCGTCTTTTTCCCGTTTTCTTTTGTTTTTTTCCGCGGCTTTGCATTTATGACGGATTTCCCTCTGTTTTTTTCTGGTTTTCATTCTGTCCCCGGCGCGGCGCGCCTGTTTTTTACTGTACCACACAATGATGTAAAACGGCTTGGATAAAATCCGATAAACCAGCCGCACGGGAAAAAGAATCAGCCGCACCGCAGCGCAGATTCCCTGCACGATTTTTTCGTAAAGGCCTGTCAAAAGACAGACCATATGCTCCTTCAGCAAATGCCGATAGCCAAAAAAGGCCGCGCCGGCGCCCAAAAAGCCCTGCCAGCGCAGACGGCCGCTGTTTTTTTCGTACGCCGTCCATAAAAGGAGCAGTCCGCAAAGCAAAAAGAAGAAAATATCCTCTAAATTCACCACCCACACTGCGGCATGAAAAATCCGCCGTGCGGTGCGCAGCAGGTCATACAAAAACGCCAGCACAAAGCCGAGGAGCAGCGACCACAAAAAATACCCGACCGAAACACCGAACTGTACCTCCATAGTATGCTTCCTTTTCTACTGAAACATCCGGGAGAAAAAGCCGCCGCTTGTCTTTTCCCGGACATCACTGTATCCGATCTCATCGATCGTCCCCTCGATGACCAGCTGGCCGTCCTCCACGTTTAATTTATGAATCTTAAAATCGCAGCCCTTTACCGTCATGGTGCCGAGCGCCGTTTCGACAATGACCTTTTCCTCATCAAAGCTCTCTACGTCCTCCACCGCGCTGATCGTGATCTTTTCCCGGTTTTCGATGGTGATGCAGTGTTTTTTGGTTTCCTCCATCCCGATTCCTCCTCCTTATATTCTCTCTCTGACATGTTTATTCAAAGACAGACCGTTTTATGAGACAAAGCCGTCTTCTTTCGTCTTGCGCATATCAAATATTTCTTGACAGTTTTTGGGTGATATGTTAGAATCAAACTGTGGCCGAAAGACGGTGAAATTTCACCTTTTCAGGGCGTTTTGCCGCGTGCTTTCGGCGAACCGAAATTTTACATAAAATGAAGGAGAATGATTATGGCAAAAGTGATAAACGGCACTGCGATTCCGAATCTTCCGTGGGAGGAAAAACCGGCAAACTGTACCGACGTTGTATGGAGAAGTGAAAAGAACCCGATCATCACGCGGGATTTAATTAAAAATTCCAACAGTATCTTTAACAGTGCGGTGGTTCCGTTTGAGGGCGGTTTCCGCGGCGTGTTCCGCAGCGACGACACCACGCGCCGCCAGACGCTGCACACAGGCAAGAGCAGCGACGGCATCCACTGGGAAATTGAGGATGAACCCATCCGTTTTTCCTGTGACATTGACGAAATCAAGGAATTTTGCTACGGCTACGATCCGCGCGTATGCAAGATTGAGGATAAGTATTATGTAACCTGGTGCAACGGCTATCAGGGTCAGCCCACCATCGGCGTTGCCTGGACCACGGATTTTGAGACCTTCCATCAGGAAGAAAACGCCTTTTTGCCCTACAACCGCAACGGCGTCATGATTCCGCGCAAGGTAAACGGCAATTTTGCGATGTACAGCCGTCCGAGCGACACCGGCCACACGCCGTTTGGCGATATGTATTACAGTGAAAGCCCGGATCTGGTTTACTGGGGCAAGCACCGTCTGGTGATGCGTCCGACGACCGGCTGGCAGGGCACCAAAATCGGCGGCGGCCCGATCCCGATCGAAACCGATGAGGGATTTTTGGTGATCTATCACGGCGTACTCAACAGCTGCAACGGCTTTACTTACAGCGCCGGCGCGGCGCTGATGGACGCGGATCAGCCCTGGAAGGTGCTCTACCGCACCAAGCCGTACATCATCTCTCCGAGAGAGCTTTATGAGTTTGTCGGCGATGTACCCAACGTGGTATTCCCCTGCACGGCGCTCTGTGATGCCGATACCGGCAGAATCGCCATCTACTACGGCGCGGCCGACACCGTGATCGGTCTTGCATATACCACGGTTGACGACCTGATCGACTTTACCAAGAAAAATTCCTACTAAAATAACAGAGCCGGACTCTCCGCCGCCGATCGGGATTTTTTGACCGCGGCGGCCGCTGGGGTTCGGCTTTCTGTCGGACTTTTTTCGTGATTGAAATTATGAGGTGAAAAAAATGGTACAGACAAAATATGAACGCTGGCTGAGCCGCGTGACGGACGATGCCACCCGGCAGCAGTTAAAACAGATGAGTAAGGCCGAAATCGAGGATAGCTTTTACCGCGATCTGGAATTTGGCACCGGCGGACTGCGCGGCGTCATGGGCGCCGGCACCAACCGTATGAATATCTACACCGTTCGCCAGGCAACCCAGGGGCTTGCCAACGAACTGAAAAACCACGGTGCGGCGTTTTGCGGCCGCGGCGTTGTCATTGCCTATGACTCGCGGAATCATTCCGCAGAGTTTGCAATGGAATGTGTCAAGGTTCTCTCCGCCAACGGGATTTTGGCCTATCTGTTCGACTCGCTCCGTCCCACGCCGATGCTTTCCTTTGCCGTACGGCATTTAAACTGCGCACGCGGCATTGTGATTACTGCCAGCCATAACCCCAAGGAATACAACGGCTACAAGGTCTACGGCGAGGACGGCGGTCAGATTCCGCCCGACACGGCATCTGTCATCTTAGACAGTATCGAAAAGACGGATATCTTTGACGATGTGAAGGTGGACGAGAATCCCGACTACCGCAGCATCGGCAAGGAGGTTGACGACGCCTACATCCGCGCGGTCAAGCAGCAGTCTATGGGCGTTACGATCCCCGATGATCTTAAAATCATCTACACGCCGCTGCACGGCTCCGGCAACCTGCCGGTACGGCGGATTTTAAACGAAATCGGCGCAAAAAACGTGTTTGTTGTCCCGGAGCAGGAGCTGCCAAACGGCGACTTCCCGACGGTAAAATCGCCGAATCCCGAAAATATTGAGGCGTTTGACATCGCCATCGACTACGCAAAAAAGATGCACGCCGACCTGGTGTTCGGCACTGACCCGGACAGCGACCGCATCGGCGTTGCCGTGCGCAAAAACGACGGCAGCTACTTTGTTTTAACCGGGAACCAGACCGGTACGCTGCTTTGCGAATTTATTTTGCGGAATATGCAGAAAAAGGAGCCGCTTTCCAAAAATGACGTTGTGATCAAGACCATTGTCACCAGTGAGATGCTCCGCGCCGTTACCGACCGCTACGGCGTGACGCTTTGCGATGTGCTGACCGGCTTTAAATTTATCGGTGAAAAAATCAAGGAATTTGAGGAAAACGGCAACCGGCAGCGATTCGTTTTTGGGCTGGAGGAGAGCTACGGCTATTTAAAGGGGACTTACGCAAGGGACAAGGACGCCGTGGTTGCCTCGATGCTGGTTTGTGAGATGGCCGCCGATTACTTTAAACAGGGCATGACGCTTTATGACGGTCTTGTCTCGCTCTATCAAACCTACGGCTGCTACTTGGAGAAGCTGAAAACGGTTACCCTGACCGGGAACGAGGGCGCAGCCGCCATCCAAACGATGATGGACGACTTCCGCAGTCATCCGCCCAAGGAAATCGCAGGGAGCAGCGTGCTTCGGGTGCTTGATTATCAAACCGGGATCGACGGTCTGCCAAAGTCAAACGTCTTAAAATACGTTTTTGAAAACGGCTGGTTTGCGGTTCGCCCGTCCGGGACGGAACCCAAAATCAAATTCTATTTTGGGGTCCGCGCGGACGATGAGGACGCCGCAAAATCCGCCCTCTGCCGCATCGAGCAGTATCTTGACAACCTGCTTGCGTAAAAAACGGCCGCAGAACCGACAACAAAGCAGGCCGTTTTCGAGCAAAACGGCCTGCTTTTAAGTTGAAGTTTTCATGTTTTCATTGAACTGTATCGCGATCAATTTAACGGAGGGAGCATATGGCTTTCATGATGAAAAGAATATGTAAATTTTTGTATCTGTCCTGCATTGCGGTTTTGATTTTACTGACATTGCCGGGCGGCGCATCGGCTGCAAGCGGAAGCTGCGGCGATCATCTTACATGGACGCTCAGCGGCGGCAGTTTAACCATTCGCGGCACCGGTCCGATGACAAGCTGGTCCTCGGTGACAGAAACGCCGTGGTACGATGATCGCGACAGCATCACCTCGGTTACCATCGGAAACGGCGTGACAACAATAGAGAAAGAATCATTTTACTACTGCTCAAATCTGCAATCAATTACGACTCCCGCTACGCTGACAAGCATTGGCGCCGGTGCATTTGAATATTGCAGCAGCCTAAGATCCATTGTGATTCCGAGCAGTGTGACCGAAATCGGACAAAATGCGTTCAACGGATGTACAAGCCTTGCCAATGTAAATATTCCATACGGAATAAAGTCCATTCAGAGCGGTACATTCAACCAATGCACAAGTCTTGACCGCATTGACTTGCCATCCAGCATCGTAGAGATCGGAGACAGAGCTTTTGCGGATTGCTATGCGCTGCAGTCTGTCGGAATGTCGGACAATGTCATGAGAATCGGCTGGAGCGCGTTTAGTTCCTGCAAAAGCATAAAAAAAATCAATATTCCGCAAGGCGTCAAGTGCATTGAAAGCAACACATTTTACGGATGTACCGCTATGAATGATTTGTATTTACATGCATATCTGCAGGAAATAAAATCCGGGGCATTCGGAAATTGCACCGGCCTTTCTGACGTCACAATTCCCGAATCGGTTACAAAAATTGAGGGAGGCGCATTTAAAAACTGCACCGGCTTGACAGACATCATTTATAAGGCTGCAAATTGCAGCACGGCGGAAGTGAGTTTGTCATCCTCGGTATTTTCAGGCTGCAGCGCGGCAACAACTGTAAGCATCGGAGACAATGTCGAAATCATTCCGCCGTATCTGTTTTGCAGTATGCCTGCTTTAAATTGGGTTTCCTTCCCGGAATCGTCAACAAAGCTGAATGAAATCGGAGCATATGCTTTTTATGGCTGTAAAAAGCTGACAGAGATAACCATTCCGAGCAGGGTTATGACGATTGCCAAAGGTGCATTTGCCAACTGCGATTCCATAAAACATCTCGGCCTTTCGGGCACTTATTTAACAAATATCGGCGCCGAGGCATTTTCCGGCTGTTATGCTTTGACGGAGATCGATATTCCGATCGGTGTTTATTCCATCGGAGAAAAGGCTTTTTTCAATTGTTATACGGCAAAAAGCCTGCATCTTGGAAGCAATGTGACCAAAATCGGCAACAACGCCTTCGATGGCTGCTCCTCGCTGCAGGATATCCCTCTCCCGGACGGCGTGGAAGAAATCGGTGAACGGGCATTTGCTTTCTGCATTTTTGTAACGTCGGTAAAAATACCGGACAGTGTACAATCTATCGGAAAAGGTGCATTTTATAAGTGCGATGCCTTGACTAAAATTACGATTCCGTTTGTGGGCAGCTCGCGCACAAACGACCATTCACCGCAGGCGGTTTTCGGCCACCTGTTCGGCGCAGTCACAAAAGACAGCGATCATGCAACAACAAGTTTTACCTATCAGTATTATGCAGACGGGCAGTATTATTATTACAACATTCCAAGCAAACTGACAAGTGTTACCGTCACAGACGCGGAAAATATCCCGGAACATGCTTTTTATAACTGCACGAATATAACCTCTGTTTCTTTTCATAGCGCTGTAAGCAGCATCGGTACGGATGCGTTTAAAAACTGCAGCGGTTTAAGAGCAGTCCACATCTCGGACATCGCGGCCTGGTGCAAGATAGAATTTGCAGACATGGAGCAAAATCCTCTGTATTATGCAAGAAAATTGTACTTAAACAATGAACTGATCACCCATTTGACGATACCGGACAGCGTGACAACAATCGGCAATTATGCGTTTATCGGCTGTAACAATCTGACCGATGTAACCGTCCCGGACAATGTGACAGCGATCGGTGACAGCGCATTTTGCGGCTGCGGCGGACTAAACACCGTAACGATAGGAAACGGCGTGACAACAATCGGCAGCGATGCGTTTGGCGGCTGCGGTAAACTGACGGAAATATCGGTTGATGAAGAAAATGCGAACTACTGCACATCAGACGGAATCCTGTTTGATAAACATAAAACGCAGCTTATACGTTGCCCTCAGAGAACTTCAATCAGCGAATATACGATACCAAACAGTGTAATAACGATCGTCAGTCATGCGTTTTCCGGTTGCAGCGGTCTAAAAAGCATCACCATACCGGACAGTGTGACAACAATCGGCAGTTACGCATTTTCCGGCTGCACCGGTCTAAAAGGCATCACTGTCCCGGGCCGCGTGACAACGATCGACAGTTACGCATTTTCCGGCTGCACCGGTCTAAAAAACATCACCATCCCGAACAGTGTGACAACAATCGGCAGTGATGCATTTTCCGGCTGCACCGCTCTGACCGGCGTAACCATCGGAAACGGCGTGACAGTGATCGGTGACAGTTTGTTTTCCGGCTGCGCCGGTCTAAAAAGCATCACCGTCCCGGACAGTGTAACAACGATCAGCAGATGCGCATTTGAAGGCTGCAGCGCTCTGATCAGCGTAACCATCGGAAACGGCGTGACATACATCGGAGATTGCGCGTTTTGGAACTGCACCGCTCTGACAGACATCACCATGCCGGATGGCTTGACAACAATCGGCAATCAGGCATTGGAAGGCTGCAGCAGCCTGACAAGTATCACGATTCCCGAAAGCGTAACAAGCATTGGAAATTGGGCGTTTGACAGCTGCGATAACCTGACGGACATATACTATAACGGCTTTCGCAAAGAATGGGATAAAATTAATATCGGAGACTCTGCCATTCCCTCTTCTGCGGTGATTCATTATCGTGCGGCATATGTTGAGGGGATTTCGTTAAACAAGCAATCGATTGAACTTTTTCGGGGAGAGACGTTTCAGCTGATACCGATTATCACCCCGGAAGATGCAGCAGATCAAACCGTATCATGGACATCCTCTGATGAAACGGTTGTCTCGGTGGATAACGGAACCGTAACAGGCATCGGCAGCGGCACCGCTTTTATCACAGCAATAACCCATGACGGGGAATTCCGCGCGATATGCAATGTAACCGTATACGATGCCACGCCGGAGTCGGATTTTTCGATCAGCGGCGGGACGATAACCGGATATCACGGAAATGCCGAAAACGTATATATTCCGAGAAGTATAAACGGCACCGAGGTAACAAAAATCGGCAGTGATGCATTTCAAAACTGCAAAGGTCTAAAAAGCATAATCATACCCGATAGCGTAACAAGCATCGGCGACAGTGCGTTTTTCGGCTGCAGTGGCCTGACAAGCATCACGATACCGGATAGCGTGACACGCATTGGCTACGGCGCGCTTAAAGGATGCACCGCTCTGACGAAAATAGCGGTGGACGAAAACAACCCCGGCTATTGCACATCAGACGGAATCTTATTTAACAAAAATAAAACAGATCTTATACGCTGTCCTCAAGGAATTTCAATGCGCGAATATACCATACCGGACAGCGTGAGATCTATCGTCGACAGTGCGTTTGAAGGCTGCACCGGTCTGACAAATATCACCATGGGAAACAGTGTGACATGGATCAATGTCTATGCGTTTTTCGGCTGCAGCGGATTGACAAGCATCACAATACCCGATAGCGTGACAAGTATCGGCAGCAGTGCATTTGGGGGCTGCACCGGTCTAAAAAACATAATCATAGGAAGCGGCGTGACAAGTATCGGCAGCGGTGCGTTTGGCGGCTGCACCGGTCTGACGGAAATAGCGGTGGACGGAAACAACCCCGGCTATTGCGCATCAGACGGAGTCTTGTTTAACAAAAGTAAATCACAGATTATACGCTATCCGGGCGCAAACGGGCTAAACGAATATGTCATACCGGACAGCGTGACAAATATTGGCATTGATGCATTTGACGGCTGCAGCGGTCTGACAAGCGTCACGATACCGGACGGCGTGAGAAGTATCGGCTACGGCGCATTTAAGGGCTGCAGCGGTCTGATAAGCGTCACGATACCGGATAGCGTGACAAGTATCGAAGATTATGCGTTTTATTCTACATCAATTAAGGATGTGTATTATAAAGGCTCAGAGAACGACAGAGCCAAAATGGATATTGCGCAAAGCGGAAATTCTTCATTTTTAAATGCAACATGGCATTATAACGGCGACACGACAGATCCGGCAGTGATAGAAATTGATGTAACCATCCCGGATTATCAAAAGGGCGGCACGGTTATGGCAGCGTTGTACGATGAATCCGATACCCTGATCGGTATAAAATCATATCCACCCGCCGAAACCGTCAAAGTCTCTTTTGAACAAAGCGGCGCATACATTAAAGTTTTGCAATGGGATATGACTACTATGAAACCGCTGGCGCCGCCGCAAAATATTAAAGTGAACTGATTCGCAATGCCCGACCGGGTGTCGCATACAAAAAGACAGCCGCATCGATAAGTCGGCTGTCTTTTTTATTTGAAAGATGATGAAACCGGCCGCGGCATATCGCATTTATGATATGCCGCGGCCGGTTTTAAATTTTCTTAAATTATTGCTGCATCTCCCGATTCCGACGGATGCACGCGTCAATGCCGGACTGGATCGAGGTGCGAAACCCGGTGCGCTCCAATTCGCACACCGCCGCAATCGTGGTACCGCCCGGCGAACATACGTTGTCTTTCAGCTGCTCCGGGTGGATTCCGGTTTCCAGCACCATTTTCGCGCTGCCCTCCACGGCCTTTGCCGCCAGCTTTAACGCATTTTCCTTGGTGAGTCCGTAGCGGACGCCGGCGTCTGCCATGGCGTCAATCAGCATATAGATATACGCAGGGCTGCTGCTGTGCAGTGCGATCGCAATATCCAGCTCCTTTTCGCTCATGCAAAGCGCCATTCCCACGCTTTGCAGCAGGGACAAAACCGTTTCCTTTTCCGCCGCGTCAAGATTGTCATTCGGCACAACCACCGTCATGCCGCAGCCGACCTGCGCCGGCGTATTGGGCATGGTGCGCACAATCTTTTGATCCGCGCCCAGATGCTTTTCCAAGTACGAAAGCGTGATCCCGGCGGCAATCGAGACGTAAATTTTATTCTTGTCCCCGGCAAGCTGATTTAAGACGCGCTCCATCACATTGGGCTTTACCGCCAGAATCAGAATATCGGCCAGCCGCTCTGCCTCTTGATTGTCGGTCGTGACCGTAACGCCGATTTCCTGCCATTTTTTCAGTTTTTGTTCGTTCATGTCGGAGATAACCGCATCGCCCGGCTGTATAATTTTTGCGTTCAGCATACCGCCAAGCAGCGCAGAGGCCATATTCCCGGCACCGATCAATCCAATCTTCATTGTGATCCTTCCTTTATCTGCGTTTGATTTTTTATACCGTCAGTTCGACTTCCTCCGCTGCGTCCTCGCAGCCGCAAATCGCCGGATCCACATAGTCCGCAACAAATTCCTCCACCTGCTGCACGCTGCGGCCGATAAAGTTCTCCGGCTTTAGGATTTTCTCCACCTCGTCCTTGGTAAGGCCGAATGCCGGGTCGGCTACAATGCGGTCGATTAAGTCGTTGGGCTTTCCTTCTTCCTTCACGACCCTTGCCGCCGCCATCGAATGCGTCCGAATCCGCTCATGCAGCTCCTGGCGGTCACCGCCCTTTTTCACCGCGTCCATCAGGATATTTTCGGTCGCCATAAACGGCAGCTCCGACTGGATGCGCTGCGCAATGACCTTGGGATAAACCACCAGGCCGTTTGCCACGTTCATATAGATATTTAAGATCGCGTCCACGGTCAAAAACGCCTCTGCCACGCTGATGCGCTTATTGGCAGAATCGTCCAATGTTCGCTCAAACCACTGGGTTGAGGTCGTCATTGCCGGGTTTAACGCGTCCACCATGACATAACGCGCCAGCGAACAAATCCGCTCGCTCCGCATCGGATTGCGCTTATACGCCATGGCAGAAGAACCGATCTGCGTCTTTTCAAACGGTTCTTCCATCTCTTTCAGATGCTGCAGCAGACGAATGTCATTGGCAAATTTATAGGCGCTTTGTGCCACGCCGCTCAGCACGGACAGCATCTGATAATCCAACTTCCGGGAATACGTCTGTCCCGAAACCGGGTAATATTTTTGATAGCCCATCTTCTCACAGATTTTCTTTTCCAGTGCCTTCACCTTTTGGGTGTCGCCGTCAAAAAGCTCCATAAAGCTTGCCTGGGTACCCGTGGTTCCCTTTGATCCCAAAAGCGCGGCACGGCTCAGCTGAAAATCGATGTTTTCTAAATCCATCATCAGTTCCCAGAGCCAGAGCGACGCACGCTTGCCGACGGTTGTCAGCTGCGCCGCCTGAAAATGCGTAAAACCAAGGGTCGGCATTGCCTTATATTCCAGCGCAAAATCACGAAGATACGAAATCACGCGGATCAGCTTGCTGCGGATCAGCCGCAGCCCCTCATACATGATGATGATATCCGTATTATCGCCCACATAACAGGAGGTTGCGCCAAGGTGAATGATCCCCTTTGCGGACGGACACTGGGTTCCGTACGCATAAACGTGCGCCATCACGTCATGCCGAACGACCTTTTCCCGTTCCTCGGCAACGGCATAGTTAATGTCGTCCACATGGTCTTTCAGCTCCTGCACCTGCTCCGGCGTGATTTTAAGCCCCAGTTCCATCTCCGATTCTGCCAGGGCAACCCAAAGCTTTCGCCAGGTCTTAAACTTTTTATCCGGCGAGAAGATATACTTCATCTCCTTGCTGGCGTAACGGGAATTTAACGGGCTTTCGTAAACATCCTTTTGCATCTTGTCTCTCCTTACGTTTTCCAATTTTCGTTTCCCTGCAATCTTTAAATTCGATTCCGCCCAAAACGGCGGAATCTTAATTTGCGAAAAATTTCATGTCGTTTTCTGCAAAATATTGCGACATTCTCTAACTAGTCCAGCGTGTTGTCGGAATAGACAACCTCCTTGCTTTCTCCCTTTAAGTATTCCTCCAGACGGTCAAGCCCGGTGCGGATTACCTCCATCGAGGTCGCGTAGGAAAGACGGACGTAACCCTCAACGCCAAAGCCCTCACTCGGCACCATGGCAACCAGGGCGCGATCTAACACATCCTCACACAGCTCCGTCGCGGTATGAATCATTTTTCCGTAATGCTCCTTGCCCAGCACGTCCTTGACATTCATAAAGACATAAAAAGCGCCGTGCGGACACTGACAGCTCAGCCCCTCAATCCCGTTGATGCGCGCAACCATATAATCCCGGCGGCGCACATATTCCGCTTTCATCGGCTCAATCACCGACTGATCACCGTTCAGCGCGGCAACCGACGCCGCCTGTGCGATCGAGTTGGGGTTGGAGGTCGCGTGACTCTGCATATTGCTCATCGCCTTAATCACAGGCGCCTCGGCTACGGCGTAGCCGATTCTCCACCCGGTCATGGCATAGGTCTTTGCCATACCGTTTACAATGATGGTATGCTTTTTGATCTCATCGCCGAGGGTCGCGATATTGACATGCTCTCCCTCATAGACTAGCTTTTCGTAAATCTCGTCAAAGACGATGTAGATGGAATGCTCTACCGCAAATGCGCCGATCTTCTCCATTTCCTCTTTGGTATAAATCATACCGGTCGGATTGCTGGGGGTGTTGAGCACCAGCGCTCTGGTCTTATCGGTGCAGGCCGCCGCTAACTGATCCATCGTAAATTTAAACTGATTTTCCTCAGTGGTTTCGATATAGACAGGCACGCCGTCCGCCATCTTTACCATTTCCGGATAGCTCACCCAATACGGCGCCGGAATCAGCACCTCGTCTCCCGGATTTAAGATTGCCATAAAGATATTGGTCAGGGCATGTTTGCCGCCGTTACACACGATCACGTTTGCCGTGGTATAAGTCAGCCCGGTGTCTCTCTGCACCTTATCGCAGATCGCCTGTTTGAGTTCCAGCGTACCGGACGCCGGCGTATAACGGGTAAAGTTATTTTCGATTGCACGAATTCCTGCCGCCTTCACATGATCCGGCGTATTAAAGTCAGGCTCACCGGCACCGAATCCGACAACAGGGATCCCCTGCTTTTTCATCTGCTTAAATTTAGAGTCAATCGCCAGAGTCGGAGACGGACTGATCGCCTTCGCTTTGTTAGAAATTTGCAAATTCATATGTTTAAACCTCCAAGGAATCATAATACTACAATATTTTAATACATCTGGCCGCAAAATGCAACAGCATTTTGTAAAAAAAGTCACTTTCTTCGCGCCAGCGTCTGCGCAAAAATTCTGTAAAAATTACCAAAGCAGACGCGCTCGATCAGCTCTTTCGGCCACCGCCTCTTTCGCATCGCATCGATCAAATCCTGCATATTCTCCGCGCCGCGGATGCCGTCCGGCAGTGCGTCAACCCCATCAAAATCGGAGCCAAGCCCAAGCGTTTGGTCGCCGCCGCGGTCTAAAATATATTCCATATGCGAAAGAATTGTATCGATGCCGCAGCTTCCGCTGTACGACAAAAACTGCGGATAAAAGTTCATGCCGATACCGCCGCCGCGGTCAATCAGCAGCCTGATCTGTTCATCGTCCAAGTTGCGCGGATGCTGGCAGAGCGCATAAACGCAGGAATGTGACGCCACAAACGGATGCTTTGTCACGGCAGCAACATCCCAGAATCCCTTTCTTGACAGGTGCGACACGTCCACCAAAATCCCCATGTCCTCCATCATAGCTACGGCCTGCCGTCCAAAATCGGTCAGACCGCCGCCGCGGCTCTCGGTGATGCCGTCCGCCAGCTCGTTGGCATAGTTCCAGGTCAGCGTAATCAGCCGCACACCCAGACGGTCGTACATCCAAAGGTTGGAGAGCGACCCCTCCAGCGCCTCAGCGCCCTCGATCGATAAAATCGCACCGCAGCCGTTTTGTGCGGCCGCCGCCTTTAAATCCTTTTCCGACTGAATGAGCCGGATCCGATCCTTATTTTTTTCGATCTCCTCATGGATTTTATGCAGCATCGCAACGCACGCCGTCATCGGCGAAACAGAAATCCCTTTTTGGTCGATAAATGCTGCAAAAACCTGGATATAATTCTCGTGCGCCGCCATGCGTTCAAGGTCCAAATGCAGCGTATTTTTCTTCAGTCCCTGCTCTCTCTCCATCATCTCCAAGATGGTGTCACAGTGCATGTCAAATATTTTCTCCCTCATCCGCTTATGCCCCTTCCATCACAAGATTCGGCGTGTGAACCACTTCTTTCAGCTGCATCATGCCGGCCGATTCTACGGCAAAAACCTCCACCGCGTCAAACTGAATTTCCAGCTGCGTCGGGTGCTCTGAAAGATAGGCCGCCGCCGCGCGCCGCATGTGCTGCATCTTTTTGCGGTCGATTGCCTCAATCGGTCTGCCGTAGTGCAGATTGCTTCTGGTCTTGACCTCCACAAAAATAAGGTGCGTCTGTGTCCGCGCGATTAAATCCAGCTCGCCGCCGGCCGTCCGATAGTTTTTTTCAAGGATCTGATACTGCTTCTTTTTCAGATAAGCCGCGGCGGCCGCCTCGCCGAAATCACCGAGATCCTTGCGATAGCGGCTCATACCTTGCCAAGCACCTTATCCGTCATGAACGAGACGCGGTGCAGCGGCGTCAGACCATAGGCTCTGATCGCCTCCATATGTACCTTAGTTCCGTAGCCCTTATGCTTTTCAAAGGCATATTCCGGGTATTCCTTTGCCATTTCCTTCATATAGCGGTCTCTTGTCACCTTTGCCATGATCGATGCGGCGGCAATGGACTGTGACTTTGCATCGCCCTTAACCAGATAGGCGTACGGCACGGAAAACGGAATTTTATCGTTGCCGTCAATCAATAAAAAGTCGGCCGGCAGGGACAGCTTTTTCACGGCGTTTTCCATCGCAAGATGGGTTGCCTGACGAATGTTGATCTGATCGATCGTGGGCGCGTCCACAAACGCATAGCTCCAGCAAAGCGCGTTTTGCGCGATGACATCATACAGCGCCTCGCGCTTTTTTTCGCTCAGCTTTTTTGAATCGTTCACGCCGTCCAGGATCAGTCCGGGCGGCAGTATCACCGCGGCGGCGCAGACCGGCCCGGCCAAAGGGCCGCGCCCCACCTCGTCAATGCCTGCGACATATTGAAACCCCTGCGCATAGTAGGCGGCGTCCGTCTCTGAAAGGTTCATGGTTTTTCCTCCTGACTATTTTTTACTTCATACACACAAAGGCGGTGCATAAATACACCGCCTCCTCATTATTCTGCTTTGGTATCCGGAAGTTCCAGGGTGATCGCACCAAGCTTGCTGCTGCGAAAATCGTCCAAAAGCAGTGCGGCAGCACGAAAAGTGTCCACATTTCCGCCTGAGACGATGCAGCCGCGTTTTCTGCCGATTTCCTCCAAAAGGTCATACGGCTCCGTTTGGGCAGGATCAACCGTCAGCTTATACCGCGCACACAGCGCCGCCGCGTACCGCTCGGACAAATAGGCAAGCAGCTGGCAGGCCAGCTCCTCGATATCGATAATTTCGTCACGGATTCCGCCGGTAAAGGCAATCCGCTTTGCAACCTCCGGGCTTTCAAACTTCGGCCACAAAATTCCCGGTGTATCAAGCAGCTCGTACTTTCCGGCAATGCGGATCCACTGCTTGGTGGTCGTGATTCCGGGGCGATCCCCGGTCTTTGCCGCACTGCGCCCGGACAGACGGTTGATGAAAGAGGACTTTCCGACGTTGGGAATCCCCACCACCATCAGCTTGACGCTGTGCCGCTGGATGCCGCGGCTGCGGTCGCGTTCGATCTTCTCTTTCATGACGCGGTCAACCGCCGGTGCAAAGGCCGAAAAGCCCTTTCCGCTCTGACTGTCAAGCGGAACGGCAGTCAAGCCCTGACGGGCAAAATAAGCCTGCCACGCCGCCGTTGCCGCGCTGTCGGCAAGGTCTGCCTTATTGAGAACCAAAATCCGCAGCTTATCCCCGGCAATTTTATCAATCTCCGGGTTGCGGGATGAAAGCGGAAGCCGTGCGTCTAAAATTTCAACCAGGACGTCCACCAGCTTTAAATGCTCTGAAATCATGCGTCTGGTTTTGGACATGTGTCCGGGAAACCACTGTAAGTTCATCGTTTTCATCCCCTTTTACTTTCTTTTTAGCCCTCGATATCCCAATTGGAAGAACCCAGGCCGTAGACATCGTTATCCTCTGCATAGGAAGTTGAAATCGCGTCACGGTGTACCGAACCCAAATGATCCAGCGGCCAGAAACGGAATACCGCGCCGCCCAGCACTTCATCGAGCGGAACCTGTCCCAATTCACGGCTGTCTTTACTGTTGTTGCGGTTATCACCCATGACAAAGATGTGTCCCTCCTGGATGACAATCGGGGCGTCGGGGCCGTAATTGCCCTGCTGCATCAGGCTCATGATATAGCTGCCGTTGTTCCGCGTTTTTTCTTTGATATACGGCTCGTCAAGGAGCTGGCCGTTGACAAACACGTTGCCCGTCTTAAAATCAATGTATACAGAGTCTCCGGCGGTCGCAATCACGCGCTTTACGTAAGGGCGGTTCGGGTCGCTCTCCGGGACAAAGATGATGACATCGCCCTTTTTCGGTGTATACAAAAAGCGGTTTACATACAGACGGTCGGCGTTATGCAGCGTCGGCTCCATCGATTGTCCCTGTACCTTTACCAGGGTGAAAACATAATTTCGGATTACCAGTGCCAATACCACCGCAATGCCGATTGCAACAATCCAGTCCCGCAATTCCTTCCCCCAGTTCGTCTCGTTCTTTTCGTCCTCTTCCGTTTCTTTGCTTGCATCACTGCCCGGTTTTTTAACTTCTGTCTTGGTCTGCGCCGTCTTTTTTGCCGGGGTCTTTGCCGCTTTTTCCACGGGCGCCGCCGTTGCCTTTGCAGCGGCCGTTTTCTTCGGTTCTGCACTCTCCTTTGCAGCGGCCGTTTTCTTCGGCTCTGCCGTCTCCTTTGCGGTCTCTTCCGCCGCTGCGGCGGCCGAATCCTCTTTCTGCTTTTCGATTTCATTCGTTGCCGCAAAGATGGAAGTGTCATTTAAAATCGCGGTATCAAAATCGACCTTTTTTACCGCTTCCGCATCATTTGCATCGTTTGGCGCAGTTTGCGGATCGCGCTGCTTTTTTTCTTCACTCATATGAATCACGCATCATAAAGGGCGGTCGTCCGTAGGACCGGGTTTATGATTTCTCCCTTCTTTCAAATTGCGATAAATCATTTGCTCTAAATGGCAAACAGTGACGATTATATCACATAACCGCCACTGCCATTTCTCACTTATTTCAGTTTTTCTTTTACCTTTGCTGCCTTACCGACTCTGTCACGCAGATAATAAAGCTTTGCACGGCGTACTTTACCATGTCTTACGACTTCGATCCGATCGATCTTCGGAGAATTTACCGGGAAGGTTCTCTCCACACCAACGCCGTAAGAAACGCGGCGAACGGTAAAGGTTTCCTGAATGCCGCCGTGATTCTTTTTAATCACAGTGCCTTCAAACATCTGTACTCTCTCGCGGTTACCCTCTTTGACTTTTACGTATACCTTAACGGTATCACCGATTTCCGTAGCCGGAAGGTCTGTTCTGATTTGTTCCTGTGTGATTTGCTTTAAGATATCCATTTTATAAATCCTTTCTTCTCTAAGCATTCGTAATGCAGCTGCACCAGAGGACTGCCCGTAATCAACCATAACACTATACCATAATTTTTTTATTTTGGCAAGCCTTTTTTTGAATTTTTTTACTTTTTCATAAAATCCGTCCGTTCACGCATCAAACAGGGCGGTTCACTGCAGATCCCGCAGCAAATCCTCCATCTTTTCCGCCTCCATGGGGAAGTAATAATAAAACCCCTGCAGCATGTCGCAGCCTGCCGCCTTTGCAATTTCCGCCTGCTTTTGATTTTCAACGCCCTCGCACAAGACGGCCGCACCCATTCCCTTTGCCAGCTTTACCGTCTGCGAAAACAGCGCAAGCCCCTGTTCCCGATCCGTGCTTTGCAGCAGATTTTTATCCAGCTTGATGACATCGGGGCGGAATCTCGTCAAATCCTCCAGCGAGGTATAGGCCTTTCCGAAATCGTCCAGATAGATCAAAAAACCGGCCTCTTTCAGCGCCGCGATATGCTCCGCCATCGCGGCATGGCCGTCTCTCACCGCGTCCTCGGTCACTTCAATCGCAATCTGCTGCGGCAAAACGCCTGCCTCCTCTGCGGTGCGGACAATTCGGTCTGCCGCGTCCGCCTTGGACAGCGTTCTGCGCAAAAAATTGCAGCTCACGGTCACGGTAACATCCTTTTTATGCATCCATGTGCAGCATTTTTTCAGCACGTGCATATCAAACCGATCACAGATTTCCTCATTCTTTACGTTTTCCATAAAGGCGGAGGGCATTGCCCCCTCCTTTTCCTGTCCGCCGTGCAGACGGGTCAGCGCCTCACAGCCGACAATCCTTTCCGTTTTGGCGTCCACAAACGGCTGAAAAACCTGATAAAAACGATCCTGCTCGATCATCTTTAAAATTTCATCTTCCTCCGATATGCCATCCTGAGGGCTCCAATGTCCAAAGCCGCTGTCTGTCTGTTCCTTTTTTGCGATCAGTCCGAAAAAGATGACGGCAAGAACGATCACGGCCAGCACACCGAGCATGATCAGCGAAAGTCCGCTCATTGGTTTCCCTCCTTATAAAAGTCTGTTTTTTGTTTCATATTAAACCGTTTTTCTTACTCCTTTTCCGTATGCAGGGTAATCACCGGGATTTCCGGCGGATTGCCGATCCGCATTTTCGAGGGGTTGTAATCGCAGCCGCGGCTGACAATCATGGCGGCCGCATCCTCACCCTCTTGGTATACGCCTTCCGTATAAGGCGGAAAAAGCGTCTTGCCGGCATCGCCGATCACGCCGCCGAAATACGGCAAACGCACCACACCGCCGTGCAGATGCCCGGACAAAATCAAAGAAACCGGCAAATCCTTAAGCTTAGGGTACAGATCGGCGCGGTGATAGAGCAAAATGTTGCACTGCCCGTCCCTTGCCTGTTTCTGTACGGTATCTCTGATCTCCTGTACCTTGTCATCGTCCACCGCGGCGTCGCCGGTATCTTCAATTCCGATCAGCCGAACCGTCTTGCCGCCGCGTTTGATTTCCGCCGCTTTGTTCAGCAGCACCACCGCGCCGCTCTTTGTCAGCTGCCGCGACAGCTCCTTGCGCGCCGCATAGCCGCAGCTTGCCTCGTGATTGCCAAAGACGGCATAAATAAGGCTTCGGTCTTTTTCTGCCGCGATCACGTCGCAGACGCGGCTGATGTCCGTATCCGGCAGCTGCATCATATCGCCCAAAAAGACAATGCAGTCCGCCTGTACGCGATCCAAAAGCGCGGTCACCTTTGGGGCATATTTTGAGTTATGCATATCGGATATCACGGCGATTCGGTATCCGTCAAACTCCTCCGGCACGGACGTTGCGCAGTATGCATATTCCGTAACATAGACATTTTGGTTTTTAAAAAGGTTGATGCAAAAAGCCAAAATGACGATTCCCAAAAACACTGTCGGCAAAATCCACCGCATGGAATTCTTTGCTTTCATACGCGCGCTCCGTTTCCGCTAAGACGGCTGCACAAAAACCGCCGTCATACCGTCTTTTCTATTTTTCTACATCATAAAGACCAAAGTGTGCCATTGCGGCATCAAACTGATCGTCCTTTTCTTCCTTTGCCATGCTCAGATAGTTCCTAAGTTGCAGCTGGGTGGTAAGATCCAGCACACCGTAGGGAAACACCTTTGCCTGCTGCTGAAACGCGTAGACCGCATAGAATAAGTCCTGGTCATACACATCGTTGACCTCACCGCGGAAAATCCCGAAAAGGCTTAAAACCTCCTTGGCGCGCTGAACCTCTTCGCCGGTGTCGCCAAGGGCATAAACCTTGTCATAGGTAAAAGCGCCGTAGCGCTCCGGGTCAATCGGCACAAGCTCGTTTTCCACCGTGGCGTCCGGGGTCAGTCCGACGCCGTTGATGTTGTTTCCGTTCGGCGTGAGGTAGAACCCGGTGGTATACTTAATCATACCGCCGGTCTGCAAATCGTTGATGGTCTGAATCGTTCCCTTGCCGTAGGTCTGGGTGCCGACCAAAACCGCACATTCGTTCTCGCGAAGCGCGGCCGCCAGAACCTCAGACGCGCTGGCAGAATTTTTGTTTACCAAAACGACCGTGTCAAACGATCCTTTCTCCCCGGCGGAGGCAACGTAGGTCTTGTTAAAAATCTCGTTCTTGTGATCCTCCGTGGTGATCACTTTTCCCTCCGGCACCAGGCAGTTTGCCATCTGAATCGCCTGTTCAAAAATACCGCCGCCGTTATTGCGAAGGTCAATAATCAGCTTGTCCGTCTTTTCCTTTTTCGCTTTCTCGATTGCCTCGCTGAATTTTTCCGCCGTGTTGCTGACAAATCCGTGTACACGGATATACATCACCTTTTCGCCGTCTTTTTCGTACAGCTTGTCGGAAACCGAGGTTCCGATGATGGTCTCGCGCACCATATCAAACCCAAGCTCCGCGCCGTCACGGCTGACGTCTATGTGGACATTCGTTCCCTCTTCGCCGCGGATCAGACTGAGGATGGTCTCAGACTTCAGTTCGGTCAGATCCGTGCCGTCCGCGCGCAGCAATACATCGCCCACCTCGATACCGGCGCGGTCTGCCGGGGTGTCGGGGATAACGGAATCCACCACCGCGGCCGAACCGTTGCGAAAATCAATGCCAATCCCGATTCCCACAATCTTTCCGCTGATGGTCTCGGTCAGTGCGACCGCCTCTTCGGGCGTATAATACTCCGAATGACTGTCCACGGATTCCAGCATGCCCTTTAACACACTGTTGTAAAGGTCGGGATTTTCGGAAATCAGACGTTCCATACCGGCCTTATACATGTTTCGCTCATTCAAATTTTCATAGCGGCCAAAGGCGCTGACATGACTGGCAACGGCCTGAATCAAAGCCATTGCCTGATTTGCATTCAGCTTTTGTTGATCGTTATTTTCTGTGTTCTGTATTTCTTCCGCTGCCGTCTCTTCCGCCAAGGCCGGCGCGGCCGGCATCACCGCCAGCGCACCGATACACAAAAGAGCCGCAAGCTTTTTCTTCCAAGGCTTCATCATCACACGCTCCATTCTGCCGCACCGTCTGCGGCTATCTCCTTGCAACCGATTTATCCTACATAAACTTTAAGGTCACAACCTGCAAGCCCTTTGCCTCGCTGCGGACAATCAGCGCCCTGACATTGCTGTCTGCAAAGCGGTTGCAGATTTCGGCATCGACCGTGCTGCCGTCCTCCACCTGCACCTCGCCGATAAGGTCAAGCTCCTGATATTCCGCCTCCGCGGCGGTCTTGCTGCTTTTTTCGTTCATTGTTCCCATGGGTTTGACGTTTTTCAGCACCACCTTGTTCCGTGCCGCATCGCAGTAGTACAGGGTTCCCGTATAAAAATTCGCCTCTGACACGATTTCGGACGGCTCTATGGCGTAACCGCCCGTACCGAGCAGCAGACAGGCGGTCAAAGCCGCCGCAATCCGTTTTTTCATGGTATTCTCCTTATGTGGTTTTTTACATCTTTTCCGGCGCCGTAATCTTCAGCATCGAAAGCACGCCCTTTAAGACGATTCGGGTACTGTCAATCAGTTTCAGCCGCGCGTTCATCAGATCGCGATCCTCGGTACGAACCCGACACGCAGTATAAAAGGTATGGAATGCCGCCGCAAGATCCATCACATACCGGGTCAGCCGCGCCGGCTCCAGTGCCTTTGCCGCAGACGCGATCTCATCGGGCAGATCGGCCAGCTTTTTGAGGAGCGCAAGCTCCGATTCGTCCGTCAAAAGCGCCGTCTTGACTTCATCAAACGGCAAAACCTTTACGCCCTCTTCCTCCAGCAGCCGCAAAATGCTGCAAATTCTGGCGTGCGCATACTGAACATAAAAGACCGGGTTTTCGTTGCTCTGCTCCGCGGCAAGCGTTAAGTCAAAGTCCAGGTGACTCCCGGCGCTGCGCATGTTAAAGAAGAACCGCGCCGCATCCACGCTGATGTCCTCCAGCAGATCCGACAGGGTAATCGCCTTGCCGGTTCGCTTTGACATCCGCACAACCTCGCCGTCACGCATCAGCCGAACCAGCTGCATCAGCACAACGTCCAGACGGTTTCCGTCCACACCGGCCGCGTCCAGCGCCTTTTTCATTCTGGCAACATGGCCGTGGTGGTCGGCGCCCCAGATATTGATTGCCCAGTCAAAGCCGCGGGTCGTCAGCTTATTGATGTGATAGGCAATATCGGCAGCAAAGTAGGTCGGAATCCCGTTTTGGCGAACCAGAACCTCATTCTTTTCAAGACCCATCTTCTCACAGTTGAGCCAGAGTGCGCCGTCCTCTTCATAGGTATAGCCCTTTTTTGTCAAAAGCGCAATCGCGTCCTGTACCGCGCCGGATTCGTGCAGGGTACTCTCTCTGAACCACACATCATAATGAATCCGATATTTTCCAAGATCCTCCTGCAGTGCGGTGATGTTCTTCTCTAAGGCATAGTCCACCAGCGCGGCTTTGCGCTCTTTCTCGCTCGCCTGTAAATAGCGGTCGCCGTGGATGGCGATAAAGGCCTTGGCGTGTTCGCGGATATCGTCGCCGTGATAGCCGTCCTCCGGGAACGCGATGGCGTCCTCGCCCTGAAGCTCCTGGATATAGCGCGCGTTTAAAGAGTTTCCGAACTTTTCGATCTGGTTACCGGCGTCGTTGATATAAAATTCACGGCTCACATCATAGCCGGCATATTCCAGCACCGACGCCAGACAGTCGCCCAGGGCGCCGCCGCGCGCGTTGCCCATATGCATCGGGCCGGTCGGATTGGCCGAGACGAACTCTACCATCACCTTTTTCCCGTGGCCGATATCCACTTTCCCGTAGTTTTCCTGTTCATTTTCGATCTGGCGCATCGTCTCATACAGCCAGGCAGAGGACAGATAAAAATTGATAAAGCCGGCACCGGCCACCTCCACCCTCTCGATGTCCCGGTTCTTTTGGATGCGGTCACAAAGCGCCTGTGCAATGGCGCGCGGCGCCATGTGCAAAGACTTTGCCAAAATCATGGCGATGTTGCAGGCAAAATCGCCGTGCTGCTTATCCTTCGGCACCTCCAGACGGATCAGATCATGAATATCCGATGCCGCGTCTTTGGGGAACGTTCCATCCTCAGCCGCCGCCCGATACGCCGCAAGCAGCACCGCCGCAATGTTTTCTTTCATGGTTTCCTGTATACTCATTGTTTTTTCTCCTTTTCGTTTTTAAATGGGGCGAATCTCGACGCGCAGCGAATTTTGAATAAAATTCTCATTGTCCGCATCCAGTGTATAATCCACGCGCAGCCGGCCGCATTCCTTTTGAAAGTCAAAGGCGACCTCCGAGGTATAAATCTGTGCGCCGATCTCTCCGTACGGGGTCGGGTACAGGCAAAGGTTGCGGCATCCGGCCTCATAGTGCAGCGTCATGTTATAGCGTCCCTTTCGAATCACCTTTAAATTGCCCGGCCAGATTTTAAGCGTGGTCGCCGTATCCGGGAACCCGGTCATCGCACTCTCTTCATACTTGATATAGTATTTATGATTGATTTCGCCGAACTTTCCCGGCGTCTCCAGCTCGATGGCGTCAAAGCTTTCGCCATCCGCCTCCTGGAGCGTTTTTATCCGTATCATTACGTTATTTTCCATCTTGGTCTCCGTTTCGCCGGGGGACAAATCGGGGATGGTATTCCGCCTTTTTCAAAAACCCGTCCCTGTCCCCGGTTTCTAATAGCTTTCTATATTGACGGTGTGCACGCTGCCCTCCAGCTTTTGATTTAAAAACATCCCTGCAAGCTCGGTAAATCCCTCGACCGTGTCGCTGACAAAATACTGCGCCGATCCGTGGCCGCGGCCGCAGAGCAAATCCCGCTCATAAAGCTGCTGCTTGACAAACACCGCCGTCTCCGCCCCGGCGTCAATCAGGGTGACCGCATCACCCATGATCGTCTGTATCACCGGCCGCAGCAGCGGATAGTGGGTACAGCCCAAAATCAGAGTATCGATGCCCGACTGTTTCAAAGGCAGCAAATACTCCTTGGCGATAATCTCGGTCGCCGGGCCGTTTAAATACCCGTTTTCCACCAATGGGACAAACATCGGGCAGGCCTTGGTATAAATCTCCAGGCCGGAATTCAGCCGTTTCAGCGTTTGCAGGTACTTGCCGCTGCGAATCGTGCCGGGCGTTCCCAGTACGCCGATCTTTCCGTTTTTGGTTGCATCTGCGGCGCGCAGACAGGTCGGCTCCAAAACGCCGGCAATGTCGGTGTCAAACTCATCCTGAATCAGCGGCAGCGCCGCACTGCTGGCCGTGCCGCAGGCGATAATGATATACTTGATATCAAACGTCTGCAAAAACCGGATATCCTGGCGCACGTACTTTAAGATAATTTCCGCACTCTTGCTGCCGTAAGGAACGCGGCCGGTATCGCCAAAATAGATAATATCTTCGCCCGGCATGATCTCCATCACTTTTTTCACACAGGTCAGTCCGCCCAGGCCGGAATCAAAGATTCCGATCGGTCTGTTATCCATTTTGTTTCCTCCTTACACTTCCTCCGGGCAGAGGGCATTTTGAATCAGACGATCCACCAGCTCTCCGTAGGGAAGTCCGCTGGCCTCCCAAAGCTTTGCGTACATACTGATCGAGGTAAAGCCCGGCAAGGTGTTAATCTCGTTGAGGCGCACATCGTCCGTCTCTTTGTTGACAAAAAAGTCCACGCGTGAGAGGCCGCGGCACTCACAGGCAAGGTAGGCCGCCTTGGCATAGCTGCGCACCTTATCCGCAAGCGCGCTGTCCAGCTTTGCCGGAATCGTCAGGACGGAATTTTCGTCATTGTATTTGGCGTCATAGTCATAAAACTCCGCCGCCGGAGCGATCTCGCCCAGCGCCTTTGCACATTCCGGCCGAAAGTTGCCGATCACGCTGCATTCCACCTCAGCGCCGTACATCATCTCTTCCACCAAAACCTTGTCATCGTTTTCAAAGGCAAGTGCGATACCGCGCTCTAACTCCTCACGGTCGTGCGCCTTGGTCACACCGACCGAGGAACCGGCGTTTGCCGGCTTGACAAAGCAGGGATAGCCCAGCTTTTCCTCCACCTCGCTGATTTTGCGTTCGCCGTGCTTCATCTCTACCCAGGCCGCCTGCGGAATCCCGGCTCTTTCAAACATGGCCTTTGCCATGCATTTATCCATACAAACCGCGCTGCCGATCACGCCGGATCCGACATAGGGAATCCCGGCCAGCTCAAACAGCCCCTGAATGGTGCCGTCCTCACCGTTTTTGCCGTGCAGCACCGGGAACACCACGTCAATCGGATATTTGACAACCCCCTCATCGGTAAAGCGCAAAATCGCCTTTTCGTCCCGATCGGGCGAAATGACGGCACGGTCAAACTCCCATGCTTTGGGGTCATTTAACCGACTCATCCCCTCTGCGTTGCCGGTATAATAGTACCAGCCGCCGCTTTTTGAAATCCCGATTTTATGCACCGTATATCTGGTCAGATCCAGATTACGGAGAATGGAAGCCGCCGACAAAAGCGAAACCTCATGTTCGCTCGACGCGCCGCCAAAAATCACACACAAATTGATCTTACTCATAGAAATTCTCCATTCTGCTAAAAGACAGCACATATATTCAATTTATTATTGTAACGCAAGTCAAAGAAAAAATCAAGATGTATAAAGCATAAAAAAAGGGCAAAACTCTAAAACATAACCAATTTAAGGAGGTCATTCCATGTCTTACATAGACAAAACCGTCTCTGTTTGTAAAAAGAATCCGAAAACACTCCGAAAACTGCCCTTGTTTTTTGCATTTCTTCTGCTGCTTTTTGCCGCTGTCATTCCCGTTTTTCATCTGGCGATGGCGCAAAGGGACGTCGCCGGCCACGTTCTTCGGCTGCATGTTCTTGCAAACAGTGACGTGGATGCGGATCAGCTTTTAAAACAAAAGGTACGCG
>JABLTO010077394.1_pt1 | contig 31714 bp, 30 predicted proteins | sample 7160091 | NCBI WGS metagenome assembly JABLTO01 (sample SAMN14651225, study PRJNA627086) | human gut metagenome | isolation source: feces | host: Homo sapiens
ATAAAGAATTAAGTTTTATATAAATAATTAGTGGGGCAAATTTTATATAAATGTATTTTAATATTTAAATTATATATTAGTACTTAATTATAGCGATCGTTTATAGTGTTTTAAGTTATAAGAAGTATAAAATATGGGGCAAATTTTATGGTAGGGAAATGAAATTGAAGTCACTGTTGCATCTATGGAAAGTAGGGATATAAGGGTTATATGATACTTATGGGATTGTGTAGCCTATGGGGTTTGGTAGACTGTAGCAAAAATGAATCAGTTAAAGAGTGCTTTAATTAGTATTTGATTTAGTGATTAATCTAATATTTAATGATGTTATTAAATAATAGACCTGATATTTTTAATCAGGTCTATTATTTTTAGAGAATATTAGGATAGTTTTATTAATTATTAAAATAGAACAAGGTAATAGAAAGAATATTGAAATGTTTTCAATATGTAATGGTAGAGTGATTTATTGTTTTGTAAAATTATGTTAAAGGTGATTTTTTGTATGATCTTATTATCTGGGGAAGATAAGAATGAGTAAAAGAAAAATAATAATAAGTTTAACTATGATTTTAGCAATAGTCATAATTAATAGTATAGGAATAGAGATAGTACAAGACAATAAAATAAAAAGTTTATTAGGAGTGGGGATTAAATATTTAGTAGAAGAAAACTATGAAGAAGCAAAATTAGAATTTTCTAAAGCTATATCAATAGATGAGAAGTATGAAAAATCTATAGAATTAAAAGAAGATTATATAAAATTAAATGAATTATATGCAAACAAAGAATATCTTTTAGCAGCAGATTTAAGTTTAAATATTAAAGGAAATAAATATTTAGAATATGTCGAGTCAAGTGTTAATTAAATTTCAGCTAGCACTAAAGCAAAGGTAAACATAATAAATAATTTAGATATTAAAATTGAAGAATTAATTAGTGAAAACAAATTTCAAGAAGCAATTGATTTAATTAATAAATATTTCGATGAAGATTTAAAGCAAGAGTATTTATATAAACTAAATAAGTTAATGAATAGAGCTGATGAAGCTAAGATTACTTATGAAGGTGAATTAGTAAGACAAGAGGAGGTATGAAAAAACAAGAAGAGCTAGCTAAGAAAGCTGAAGAAAATGAAGTAGAACAAATAAGACAAAAGATTAAGTCTTTAACTAGCTTTTAACTTTCTGTAGGCTTAGAAACAGGTAGATTAAATGATTACTGAGAAAAATTTTTACTCTGTAAAAAAGTTAGATAATTTTTTTAGATTAAAAAGAAGTTGTTACAAAGTAGGTATAAAATTATCATTGTAACAGCTTTTTTTCTGTAATAAATATATGAAAAAATAATAAAATTTATTATCGACTAAAAACTACACACTTTTCAAGAAATGATTGGTATAATATTCTAATATATAGCATAAAAGGTTAAAAAAGTAAAGAGTTAATAAAGATATACAGGGGTGAGATAAATGAAAGCGGGTATTTTAATAACTAGTATTTCTAATTTTGGTGAGAAAGGATTCTATAATTCTCAAGAAATAGGATTAGCAAAGGCATTAAGTAATAAATTTGAAGAAATAATTATTTATAAATTATGTTATAAATCACAGAAAAGTATTACTGAAACTGTTGAAGGATTTGACAATATTAAGATGAAAATAATAGCAGCTAGAAATATAGGGATTAATGGAATTATTGATATTAATATATTAAATAAATCGATAGATATACTAATTTATTTTTCAGACACACAATTATGTGTTCCAAGAGTATATAAATGGTGTTTGAAAAATAATGTAAAGTTTGTTCCTTATATAGGGGCAGTAGAAAGCCATAGTAGTAATAAAATAAACAAATTTATTATAAACCTTATTTTCAATAGAAATATTAATGTATATAAAAGGTGTAATTGTAAAGTCAAGACTCCGAAAGTAGGAAGTAAACTAATGAATTATGGAGTAAAGAATATTGCTGTTGCTCCTGTAGGACTAGATATGTCATTATTAAAAAATAATTATAAGGATACAGATAAAAATTTTCTAAAGAATAAATGGGGATATAAAGAAGAAGATAAGATTATTCTTTTTATAGGAAGATTAGAAGAAGAGAAAAGACCGATTGAAATGTTAGAAATAATTAAGGATTTATATGAAATAGATAATTCATATAAGCTTCTTATGGTAGGAAAAGGTAGATTAAAGGATGAAGTAAATAAAAAAATTAAGCAATATAATTTGCAGAAATGTGTGAAGTTAATAAGTGACATTAAAAATTCAAATATATGGGAAATATATTGCATGTCTGAAGCTTTTATAAATTTAAATAGACAAGAGATTTTTGGAATGTCGATTTTAGAAGCAATGTATTATGAATGTAAAGTAATTGCATGGCATGCACCGGGGCCAGATTTTATCATTGATAATAATATTTCAGGATATTTAGTAAGTTCAAATTTAGAAGTGATTAACTGTATAAAAAATAAAGTATTGGATACTAGAATTTCCCATGAAAAAATTATAAATAATTTTACTTGGGAAAATACTGCAGAGAAAATTTCGATTTAAATTAAAAGTAAAAATTTTATTATATATTAGGAGGATAAAAATGGTATTTAATTCTGTAGAATTTTTAGTTTTTTTTCCAATTGTAGTTATTTTATATTTTATAATTCCTCAAAAATATAAATGGGTATTGTTATTAGTAGCAAGTTATTATTTTTATATGGCTTGGAAACCAGAATATATACTACTAATATTATTTTCAACAATAATTAATTATTATATTGCAATATTTATGGAAAAATGCAATACAAAGAATGAAAAAAAGAAATATTTATATATAAGTTTATTTGCAAACTTAGGAATATTATTTTTATTTAAATATTTTAATTTCTTTTCAGAATCCATTAATGCAATTTTAAGTTTTACTAATTTAAATATATCTGTGCCAATGGTTAGTTTATTATTACCTATGGGGATTTCATTTTATACATTTCAAACATTAAGTTATACAATAGATGTCTATAATGAAAAGACAAAAGCAGAAAGGCATTTTGGTATATTTGCACTATATGTTACTTTTTTTCCACAATTGGTAGCAGGTCCGATAGAAAGATCGGAAAAGTTATTGCCTCAATTTTATGAAGAGCATAATTTTAAATATGATGATGTTACGTATGGCCTAAAAAGAATGGCCTGGGGATTTTTCAAAAAGGTAATTATAGCAGATAGAATAGGAATTATGGTAAATACAGTTTATAATAATCCGCAAAATTATAAGGGATTACCTTTGATAATAGCTACATTAGCTTTTGGAATTCAGATATACTGTGATTTTTCAGGATATTCAGATATAGCAATAGGATCGGCAAGAGTAATGGGATTCAGGCTTATGGAAAATTTCAAAAGACCATATTTTTCAAAATCAATATCTGAATTTTGGAGGAGATGGCATATCTCATTATCTACATGGTTTAAGGATTATATATATATTCCTTTAGGAGGAAATAGGGTAAAAGTATCAAGAGCATATTTAAATTTGTTTATTACATTTTTAGTTAGTGGATTATGGCATGGAGCTAGCTGGAATTTTATTATTTGGGGAGCATTACATGGGACTTACCTAGTATTTGGAAAAATATTAAGTCCTATTAGAAAAAAAGTAGTAGAGTTTACTAAGATTTATAAGATACCTAAAGTGCATAATATTATTAAAATGATAATAGTTATTTCTTTAGTAATGTTTGCATGGATATTCTTTAGAGCTAATACAATATATGATGCAATGTATATAGTAAGCAATTTATTTGTTAATGCAAAAAATATATTTAATCCTTCAGAAATTATAAGAGTGATTTTTAATTTAGGAATGAGGCCAGCGGAAGTTATGATTACTATCGCAGTAGTAATTGTATTAATAAGTACAAGCTATCTTCAAACTAAAATAAATATAATAACGACAGTTTCACAAAGGCCGCTAATTATAAGATATGGAATATATTATGCTCTTGTAATGTGTTTAATAATATTTGCATATGTAGGAAGTTCTGAATTTATATATTTTCAATTCTAAAATAGGAGGAATTATGAGGAGATTATTGGTAAAAATTTTTAGTTTAATGATAGTAGTAATTTTTTCATTAATAGCTATTAATTATATAGTGCCTAAAAATGAAAATTCATATTATTATGCTTTTAAAGATAAAAATGAATTATTAAATAAAGATACAAATAAAAAGCGAATTATATTTGTTGGAGGATCAAATTTAGCTTTTGGATTAAATAGCAATTTAATTGAAAAAAATTTTGATTATGATGTAGTAAATATGGGATTAAATGCAGGATTAGGATTAAAATTAATGGTTAATAATGTAAAGCCTTATATAAAGTCAGGAGATATAGTAGTTATAGCTCCAGAGTATGAGCATTTTAAAGGATCATTAAATGGAAATGTAACAATAAATTCGCTTATAAATCTTATTCCTTCAAGTATTAAGCTACTAGATTTAGAGCAATTACTTGTTGTAATTAAAGGAATACCTGATTTTTATAATTCACAAATAATTGTTGGAATTAAATCACTATTAAATAAAGTAAATATAGATGATATTTATAGAAGAGATGGATTCAATGAAGATGGAGACTTAGTTTCGCATTTAAATAAAGCAGGAAAAAAGATTCAAGCTTCTAAAGGAGAAACATTTGAAATAGATGATGAGGCAATAGATTTTTTAAATGACTTTTATGATTATGCAACTGAAAAAGGAGTACAAGTATATATGACTTATCCATCGTTGTTTTCAGAACAATATGATTATATTAGAGATGATGTTGATAATTTAACTAATATATTAACGAAAAAATTAAATATATCAATAATATCGAATGCTGATGATTATGCTTTTGAAGAAGATGAAATTTTTGATAGCGCATATCATCTTAATGCCAAAGGAAGAGAGTTAAGAACAGAAAATATTATAAAGGATTTAGAAAAAGTAATAAATTAATAGTTTTTATAATTAGCCTTTCAAAGGAATACGGAGGTAAATTACATGGAGAAGATAAAAAATAGACAAACGAACTTTGAATTATTAAGAATTGTGGCAATATTAATGATAATAACATTACATTATTTAAGTAATTTGGTAGGTGGACCATTAGATATATTAAAAAGAGGCGATACAAATTATTATATAGGAAATTTATTTAAAAGCTTATCAATTGTATCAGTGAATTTATTTATTATTATGATGGGATATTTTTCAGTAAATCAAAAAAAGGTTAAGATATCTAAAGCAATACGGTTAGCGATGTTAGGATATTTTTATGGTGGAATAATTTATATCATATCAATATTTTTAGGAAAAAGTAGCTTTAGTTTAGGAGAGTTATTACAGAGAATAAATCCATTTTTAAGAGGAGAATATTGGTTTATTATTACTTATATAATTCTATATTTATTATCACCATATATAAATATATTACTTAATAATATTAATAAAAAAATGCATATATCATTGATAGTAGTAATGGGTTTTTTCTTTCAAATTTGGCCGTCATTTTTTAAGCATGCTCCTAATAATGATAAGGGATACGGAATTATTAGTTTTTTTATTTTATATATAATAGGTAGCTATATTAAAAGATATTATAAAATAAATAAGTCCATATGGATATATTTATCAGTATACATTGCTTGTACTAGTATTACATTTATTTTTAGTATTTTAAATACTTATATTTATGCTTGGGCTCTAAATTTTATATTTAACGTTATAGGATCAATATCATTATTTTTAGCTTTTTGTAAGATAAATATAAACTCAAGTTTTATAAAATATTTAGCTACGTTTACATTTCCGATTTATTTATTACACTTTAATGAACTATTACTTGGATATATGAAGCCAATATTGAAGATTGAAAATTTTTACTATAGTAAAAATTTTGTAATAAATATGATTATATCAGTTGTAGTGTTATATTGTGTATCTTTTATGTTTGAATTTATTAGAAGAAAGTTAATTGCTTTGTTCAAATGTTTTATTCCGAAAAAAATTCAACATATTTATAGCAATTTTGAAAAGATGATTGATGATTTATACAATAATATATTGAATAATGATATTGAAAAAGAAAATTATAATTATATTAGTAAATTTAATATTTAAGGTTAATATTACTATAAAGTAGTACTACTAAGCATTTAATATATAATACCATAAAAGGATAAAAAATAATTATTTGATAATACTAAGATTTATTGTATAATGAAATGTAACAAAATGTAAAATATGTAAAATATGTAGCAAAGATAGAGAGGACGGATGATGATAGAAGATTAAAAAAGCAATTGCTTATTTTATATAAAGGGATAAAATTATATCGATATTTGGGATAACAGAAATGGAAATAGTAAATATTTAATAGTTCAAGGGGAGATTATTGGTAGATGGAAGAATGTGAAGTTCAGAAGTTACCAAAGATGAAGAGTTGCAACATATTAGGAATAAATGTTAATGTAACTACGTTAGAAGATACAAAAAATTATATAAAATATAATTTAGAAGATTTAAGAGGAAAATATATATGTGTATCAAATGTTCATACATTAGTTACTGCTTATGATAATAAAGAGTATTTAAATATACAAAATTCATCTGCAATGACTTTGCCAGATGGTAAGCCTTTATCTATAGTAAGTAAATTTAAAGGATTTAAAGAAGCAGAAAGGGTTACTGGACCTGATTTAATGGGAGAGATGTTTAAAGAATCCTGTGAATTAGGATATACGCATTATTTTTATGGAAGTACTAAAGAAACATTATCAAAATTGGAAGAAAAATTAAAGAAAAGGTATCCTAAAATAAACATAATTGGTAAATATTCTCCGCCATTTAGGAAACTAACTGAAGAGGAAAATAAAAGGATTATTGAGAGTATTAATGCTGTAAAGCCTGATTTTTTATGGGTAGGTTTAGGGGCTCCAAAGCAAGAAGAATGGATGTTTGATCATAAAGATAAAATTTATTCATTAATGATTGGTGTTGGTGCAGGTTTTGATTATCATGCAGAAAATATAAAGAGAGCACCAAAATGGATTCAAAATGCTTCATTAGAATGGGCATATAGATTAATTCAAGATCCTAAAAGACTATTTAAAAGATATTTTATAACTAATACAAAATTTATATATTACATTTTAAGAAATAGATAAAAATATAGAAGGGTGAATAAATGGAGAAGGTTTGTTTTTTTGATATTACAAATGAAGGTCATCATTTGACTTATAATAAAATGTTAATGAGTGGAATAAGTAATGATTTTGATGTTTTATATATTACGAGTGTGCTAGGAAGTGATGTAAAGGAAGAATTATATGAGAATAATATAAAATGTCGAGAAATAATAAAAGTAAAAATGTATAAAAATAAAGTTCAAAAAAACATTAAATACTTTATTTTAATAATGAAACTATTAAAGATATTAAAAAGAGAAGGAATAAAAAAAATAATAATATTATATTTAGATGACTTCATTTATCAAATAGCCTTGTTACAGAAGTTTTTTGAAAAAGCTAATATAGAATTATTTGCTACCCTTCATTGGTATAGAGATGAAAATAAAAAGGATATATTCTTAAAGAAAATATTGGAAAAAGGAAATAATAAAATAATTGTTCATACTGAAGAAAATAGAGAAAATTTACAAAAACTTAAGAGAAACTGTAATGTAGAAGTAGTAGATTATCCTATGTCTATAAATAATAATTGCTTAAATAAGAGTAAAAGCAATTATGAAGACGAAAATAAAAAAATGATAAAAGCATTATATTATGGCGGTACTAGGTTTGATAAAGGGGTGGATATACTATTAGAAGCATTAAAATATACTAAAGAGAATATAGAGTTAATTATAGCTGGCAAAGAAGAACAATTTAGTAATGAATTTATAGAAGAAAAAGTGCAATTTCTGACACAACATAAATTTATATTGGATATAAATTTTATATCAGATGAAAAAAGTGAGGAATATTTTAATAAATCAGATATTATTATTTTGCCATATAGAAAGCATTTTAGAGGAGAGAGTGGCGTATTTATTCAGGCACTTACTTATGGAAGGCCAGTAATTGTACCTAATATAATACATTTTAAAAAGGTATTAAGTAAATATAAAAATGGGATAACATTTGAATGCGAAAATCCACATGATTTAGCAAAAAAAATAGATTTTATTGTTAATAATATAGATGAGTTTAAAGTTAGGGCAAAGAATTGTTGTAATTATTATAGAGAATTATATTCAGTAGATAGATTCATCGATAGTTATAAGGTAATTATTGAAGGAAATTAAGGGGTGTAAAGATTTTTGAAGATATCAATTTATTCTAGAAGAGATAGTGGAGGAGGAGCGGCTAGATCTGCGTATAGATTATTTAAAGGACTTAGAAATTATGAAAAATGTTCAGCTAATATGATTGTTGGAAGTAGTACAGTCAACATGAAAGGAATTATTTTCCCTAAAAATAAAAATCAAAAAATGGATATTATACTATCAGAAAAGATGCAAGGACTTCAGTGTAAATTCATTAATAGTAAAAAAGAAGATGTTATTAGTAGTTCAAGAATAGGAACAAAATTTACTAAGGAATTAATTAACGATGATTCAGATATACTTAATATTCATTGGATAAATAATGGCTTTTTGTCTTTGAATAATTTAAAAAAAGTAAATAAACCACTTATTATGACTATGCATGATTCATGGTTATTTACAGGTGGATGTCATTTGCCTTTTGAATGTAGAAATTACGAATATAATTGCAATAACTGTCCTAGAATTAAAGAAAGATATCATAATATATTTATTAATAAAGAGATAAATAATAAAATTAATATTTACAATAATTCAAATATTGTATTTGTAACACCTAGCAATTGGTTAAGAGAAAAAGCACTATCATCAACTGTTTTACATGATAGGGACATTAGAGTAATTCCAAACGGATTAGAAATAGAAAGTTATAAAGTAATAAATAAGAAAAATTCAAGACAAATATTGGGGGTTAATCCGAATAAAAGGTATTTATTATTTGGGGCAATATCAGCTACAAGTAGTAAAAATAAAGGATTCCATATATTAAAACAGACAGTTGAAAAATTATGGTACAAGCTTAAAGAAAGTGAGAGAAATGAAGTAGAACTATTAATATTTGGAACAGACAGCACAGATTTAGATAAAGAGTTTAAATTTAAGGTTAATGTTTTAGGAAAGTTAAATGATGATATAGCATTAAATATTGCTTATTCAGCAGCTGATATATTTATACTTCCTTCATTAACAGAAAACTTACCTAATACTGTATTAGAAGCAATGGCATCTGGAACACCTAGTATAGCATTTAATCAAGGTGGATTACCAGATTTAATTATTAATGGTGAAAATGGATATTTAGTAACGCCTTATAATTCAGATGAAATGGCGGAAATAATAAAAGATATAATTTTCAATGAATATAGAATTGCAGAAATGGCTAAAATGGGTAGAGAAAAATTTGAATCAAATTTTACTATTGATAAAGTAAGCAAGCAGTATGTAAAACTGTTTGATGAACTATTAAAAAATAGGTGGTGAGAATATGAGGGGTATATATATTGTTCCTATAGATATCGAAAGTAGCTATTACGTTGGAGTTAAAAATAAAGTAATGGCCCAGGTTAAGGCTTTTGATAGTCTAAAGTGTGATATTGATATCATAAGTAAAAAAAATATTAGAGTAAAGGATAATAGTGTTACATTATTTGTTAATAATGAGGTTTGTGATTTAAATAAATATCTTTTTGCTTATATAAGATATGTGCCAGGAAATTTAGATTTGTTTAATGTAATAAAAAAGGTTAAATCTAAAATAAAAAATGTATTCGTAGAAGTTCCAACTTATCCTTATATGAATGAATATGACAACAATATAGACAAGCTGAAATTATTCATAAAGGATACTTATATAACTAAAAATTTACATAAATATGTAAGTTATATAGCAACAACTAATTCTATTGATGAATTATGGGGAATAAAAACTATAAAGATAAGGAATGGAATAGATATAAATACTCTACCATTAGTAAAAAGAGAAAAAGGAAATAAAGAATTTAATATGATTGGTTTAGCTAATTTAAATAGTTGGCATGGATACGATAGAATCATAAAAGCACTAGATACTTATATTAAAAATGGTGGAAAAGAAGATATGCATTTTTATATTGTAGGAGAAGGAAAAGAAAAAGCTAATTTGGAAAAGCTAGTTTCTGATTATAATTTAAAGGATAGAGTACACTTTAAGGGCGTATTAAGAGGAAAAGAGTTAGATAGTTTATTAGACAATATGGATATTGGAATATCATCATTAGCTCTTCATAGAGCTGGTAGTGGTCATGATCCAATAAAGACTAAGGAGTTTTTAGGAAGAGGAATACCTGTAATGTTGGGATATAAAGATAAGTTAGTAGATATGTCATTAGAATATGTTATAAAGGTTTCAGAAGATGAATCAGATATAGATTTAAATAAAGTATATAAAAAGTTCATTGATATAAGATTTAATAAAGAAGAAATAAGAAAGTATGCCTCTGAAAATTTGAGTTGGACTAAACAAATCTCAAAGGTAATAGATGCAGTTAGTTAAGGATAATAATGATTGATTATAAGAAGGTAGATTCATTTATAGCTTATATTATTAATCTTACATTATTTTTAATGTATAGTGGAGCATTTGCTACTAGTAATCTTTATAGGTATAAATTACAGCCATATTTTATAAATATAAGTAACTATATGATTTTAATAGCTATTGGTGTATTTATAATTAACTATATGTATGACAAAGAAAAAATTATAGTATACAACAAATACATCATTTTATTTTTGATAACCATTTTAGTAACTACAAAGATAGCGCTAAATGGTGGCGAATTAGATACTTTATATAATATATTGGTTGCAACAGCAATTTATGCAATGATAATGGCACAATACTTTTCCGTTACTTATATATTAGAGATATTCTTACATTCTCAATTTATAATTTGTATATATACTATTTTTCAAGTTATAACTAATCCATCATCTGCACTAATGAAGTATTTAGCTCAAATGGTCTGGAGAGGTGGGTTTTCCCATAAAAATTGGCTAGCAGCAGAAATGTGTTTTGGAGTAATAGTTTGCTTTTGTTATTACATAAGTGATATAAAAAGTAAAAAATTAAACAACAAATTCGTAATATTTACAGGTATATTAAGTTCAATAATTTTATTTAAAAGTGGTAGTAAAACTTCATTATTAACATTAGGATTATCACTATTAATGATATTTTTGTATAAGTATAAAAAACTAAAGTTAAATGTAACATGTTTATTGCTATTAATAAATTATATATTTTATATTACTGTAACAACAGAAAATATATTAATAAAATTTATAGCAGATATTTTGTCAAGAGATGTTACATTAACGGGGAGAACTAAAATATGGCAAGCGGTATTAGATGTAATAAGGGAGAGCCCAATTTTTGGTTATGGATACATTAATTTTTGGGGACGTTATGAGGATTTGAATGCATATATATGGAATAAGGCTGGATTTGTAGCAACAGGATCACATAATGGATTTTTAGAATGGTTATTATTAATTGGGATAGTTGGGGTTTGCGTATTAATATTTAACTTAATTAATTTAGGATTAAAAAATAAGTATTTAAATAATGAAGCTGTTAAATACTTGGGAATAGGTTATATTACATTTTTATTAATATATACTATGACTGAAAGAGCAACTGATCCATTGGATTTTAAGATATTTATTTTATTTTTAGTTTTAGCATTAACTAACAAGCATTATGTATCTAAGCGGAAAGTTTCAATTAATCAAGGAGAGGATATAGGTTTATGAGAATTTGTTTTTATTTAGATAATGATAGACTTAAAGGTAAAGATTTTTCAAACCCATTCGGTGGAAATCCTGGAATTGGGGGAACGCAATATATGATCTGGACAATAAGTTATTATTTAAAATTAACGTATCCAGATATTGATGTAATTGTACTAACTAATTATAAAGATACTATGCCACATGATATGAAATGTGTAGAATGTTCAGATGTATATGATTCTATTATAAAAGCTAAGAAATTAAAAGCAGATGTATTCATAGTAAGGGGACCTTATGCAGATCAAAGAGTTTACAGTTTGATAGATGAGAAAGGGTTAAACACGGTAATGTGGTCACATAATTTTGAGTCTGTTAAAGGTCTTGATTATGCAGCTGATTGTAAATATGTTAAAAGAATTGTTTGTGTTGGAAAGCAGCAATATCATAGGTTGAGAGATCATAGAATATTTTCAAAAGCAACTTATATTTATAATGCATTAGACTTTGATATATATGATAAATATAGTAATAACAAAAAATATGAAAATATAATTTGTTTTATGGGTGCAATAGATAGAAACAAGGGTATTCATAATATAGCGCAAATATGGAGTAGTATAGAAAGAAAAATACCAAATGTAAAATTATATGTTATAGGATCAGGTGTTTTATATGGTGATAATAAACAAATGGGAAAATTTAATATAGCTGAAAAAACTTATGAAGAAGAGTTTATTAGTTATTTTTTAGATAGTGAAGGAAAAATAAAAAATAATATTAAGTTTTTTGGGATACTTAATGGAGAAGAAAAAATAAGAGTTATGTCTAAAGCTAAAGTAGGAATATGTAATACTACTAGCTTTAGAGAAACATTTTGTATAAGTGCAATTGAATTTGAAGCATTGGGGGTACCAGTTGTAAGCTTTAAAAAGGATGGTTTTTTAGATACAGTAATCAATAAATCTACAGGAATCCTAATAAAAAATAATAATGAATTAGCTAATGCAATTTGTAAGATAATGAATGAAAAAAATGTTCAAGAAGAATTAAGTGATAATGCAAAGAAATTTGTTAGAAGTGAGTTCAATATATATAATATTTGCACGAAATGGGTAAAGCTTTTTCAAGAAATAGTTAATAATGAGGAAGCGAGTGTAGATATTCATATGGATAATATGTTAAATGATTATAAATTGTTTAGGGAGATAAATAGAAGATTAAAGAAGATATATATATTTAAGAATAATCCATCATTAATAGAATTGGATAATAAGTTTAGGGAGTATAAATATAAGGTTAAAAGGATTATAAAAAATGAAAGAGCATATGGAGAAGGTTAGTGTAATAGTACCAGTATATAATACACAGAAATATTTAAAAAGATGCTTTGATTCAGTGATAAATCAAAGTTATAAAAATATAGAATTAATTATAGTTGATGATGGGTCTACTGATGATTCACCAATAATTATAAAAGATTATTGTAATAAAAATAAAAATGTATACTCAATTAAACAAGAAAATAGTAGGCAAGGAGCTGCCAGAAATAAAGGAATAAAGGCATGTACTGGAGAATATATACTATTTTTAGATTCAGATGATTTTTTACCTGTTAATGCAATAAAAAACCTTATTAACATAATAGGAGATTCAGAAATTGCTATAGGAAATATGATTATATGTAATGAAGATACTAAAGAAAAAATTGAATATAATACTTATTTTGAGAAAGAAGGGTTTGAAAGAGTTAAGTATATAGATGATATATTAAATGAAGCAATAGAACTAAATATTAAAAATATGAGATTGATGGATAATTGTGGGTTTCTAAGTAATTCATGTCATAAGCTTTTCAAGAGGGAATTCTTGTTGAAAAATAAGATTTTATTTCCAGAAAAAATGGTATGGGAGGATGGCCCCTTTAATTTACATGCATGGTTTGCCAGTAAAAGTATAGCATATTCTACAGATGTAGTTTACTGTAGAACAATTAGAGGCGATGAAAAAAATAAATCAACAATACAAACAGTAAATATGTCTTCAATAAGGGATGATATTAAAAGTCATAATATTACCTTTGAATTGTGTAAAAATTTTGATAGAACAGATTTAATTCCTAATATATTATTAAGATTTTATGCCGTAAACAGTGAGAAGTTAACACGTTTAAATAATAATGAGAATAAATATAAAAAAGAACTTTTAAGACAAATGGATTCATTAAAAAATAAATGGATTAATCAAATAATGAAGGAAAATAAGCTGATGGCAATAAAACTTAAATACTCTTTAGGAAAAATAAAGCTTAAGCATTTATTACAATAAATAAAGAAAGTATGGGGATTTATATATGAGAGTTCAAAATTCAGTAAAAAATATTTCAATAGCTATGGTGACACAAGTAGTATCTGTACTATTAGGATTTTTATCTAGAAAAATATTCATAGATAGTCTTGGAGCGGAATATTTAGGTATAAATGGTCTGTTAACTAGTGTAATATCCATGCTTTCATTAGTAGAAGGTGGAATCGGTGCAAGTATCACTTATAATTTATATAAACCTTTAGCAGAAAATGATGAAGAAAAAGTTACAGCATTAATTCAGTTATATAAAAAGTTATATTCAATATTAGCTATATTTATATTTATTACTAGTATGTGTTTATATCCATTCTTAGGTTACTTCATCAAGGGTGGGGATACTATAAAGTATATGGGAGTTGTATACTTTATATTTGTAATTAAAAATATAGTTTCATATTTAAATGCACATAAGTGGTCATTAATAAATGCAGATCAAAAACAATATGTATTATCAAGGGTAAACTTAATATTTAATACAGTGATGACATTATCTAAAATGGCAATATTAATTTTAACTCAAAATTATATTTTATATTTAGTTATAGAATTAGCAATATTTTTAATTCAAAATATCTATAATGGACGAATTGTTACAAAAAGTTATCCTTATATTAAAACTAAAGAAAAATTAAGAGTTGGTCAAGATTTAAGAGAAAATCTAATTACAAATGTAAAATCTATATTTCTTCATAAAATTGGAACATATTGTGTGTATAGTACGGACAGTTTATTAATTTCAGCATTTGTTGGAGTAAGTACTTTGGGGATATATTCGAATTATACACTTGTAACAACACAGCTAACTAATTTATTAAGTCCAATATTAAGTGGTATTGAAGCAAGTGTAGGAAATCTTATTGCAACAGAAAGTAAGGAAAAGAATTTTAAGATATTTAAAGTAATATATTTTATTAACTTTTGGATATATAGTTTTTCAATAGTATTTCTATATAATTTATTAGAGCCCTTTATTTCATGGTGCTTTGGAGGTCAATATTTACTTGATAAGTTTACACTTATAGTAATATTAATAAATTTTTATGTTAATGGATTAAAAACTTCAAATTATATTTTCAAAAGTAAAGCAGGTATTTACAAAGATGATAGGTATATGCCACTTTTGGAATCAGTTATTAATTTGGGAGCATCTATTATATTAGCAAAATATTTAGGATTAGCGGGAATTCTTTTGGGTACGACAATTAGTAACTTTAGTATTACTTTTTGGAATCAGCCAAGACTAATTTATAAAAAGATATTTAAAGTTTCATTGGTAGATTATTTTAATAGATATATAATTTATGTACTTGTAACCCTAGTGGCATTAGCAATAACAACACCATTATGTAACCTTGTACCTGGAATAGGTTTTATATCACTTGTTATAAAGGGACTTATTACTGTTATAGTTCCAAACTTATTTATAGCAGTTTTATTCTTTAAAACAGAAGAATTTAAATATATCTTAGGATTAGTACAAAATTTTATTCCTAAGATTAAAACAAAAATATTAAGAAGGGAAATCAATCAAGGTATAGAATAAGGCTATGTTTTGATTTAGCAATATAAGAAGGGTATAAGGCAATGAAAATAGGTATATGTAGACAAAGCTATCCGGAGAAAAGATGCATCATAAATAGGGTAAATAATAATAGCTATGTGGATCTATCACAATATAATATATATTGTTTACTATCTAAATTTGAAAAAAAAATAACTAAAAAAAGCTTTTGTAATAATGATTACAAAAATATTAACATAAATACAAAAAAAGTTGATGGTTATCATTACTTTAATTATATAGGAATTATGAAGGCTCCATGGATAGTTACATTTGAAACATTTATTCCTAGAATCAAGGATGTATCTAGCATTCATCATTTAAAGGATGAAAATATAAAATTAAAAAAGACAAAAAGTCTAAATTATGGAATTAGAAAACTTGCCAATTATAATTGTAAAAAAATAATTGCATTATCTAAGTGTAATTATAAAATGCAGAAAGAAATATTGAATTTATATCCAGAATATAAGGAGATAATAGGTAATAAATTAATTCAAATTAACCCACCACAAAAATTATTAATTAATAATTTTAATAGTAAGAATGTAGGGTTAGATAAAATAACATTTACATTTGTAGGATCTGATTTTGTAAGAAAAGGTGGACTTGAAATACTAAAAGCGTTTTTAGAGGTAACGAGAGAAACTGATTTTAATTTAGAATTAATACTTATAACAGATTTTACAAAAAGATATAATTATGCATTCAAAGAATTTCAAGATGAAAATCAGTATGTAGAAAATTTAGTTAAAGAGATTGAAGGTAAAGAGTGGATAAGGCATTACAATAAAATCAGTAATGAAGAGGTAATAAAAATAATGAAAGAAACTCATGTCGGCTTATTACCTACATGGGGAGATACCTATGGGTTTTCGGTATTAGAATTTCAAAGTTGTGGATGTCCTGTAATAACAACTAATGTTAGGGCACTTCCAGAGATAAACAATGATGAATGTGGATGGGTTATAAATCTTAATACCAATAAGTTTGGTGAGTTAGCTATAGAAAGTAAAGAAGAAAAAGATAAGATAAGAGAAATTATTGTTAAGGATTTAAAGGATATTATTAGAAAAATAATGAATGATAAAAATATTATAAAATATAAGTCTAATTTAAGCATAGATAGAATAAAAAGAGATCACGATCTTAAAGATTATGAGAGAAAATTAGATAAGATTTATATAGAATCATTTAGTGAATAGGAGGGTTGTATGAAAAAAATAAGTGTAATAGTTCCAGTATATAATGTTGAGAATTATATAGATAAATGTATAAAGTCATTACTACATCAAAGCATTGATGATTTTGAAATATTATTAATTGATGATGGATCAACTGATAATAGCGGAGCTATATGTGATGAGTATGCAAAAAAAAGTGATAAAGTAAAAGTTATTCATAAAAAAAATCGTGGATTAAGTTCAGCAAGAAACTACGGATTACAGATAGCAGAGGGAGAATTTGTTACATTTGTTGATAGTGATGATTGGATACATAAAGATATGTATTTAAAATTATATAAAATAGCTAAAAAATATGACGCTGATATAGCTTTATCAGGATACTTAAAAATATATGATGAAACTGAAGAAATTAATGCTAATAAAGATAATTCAGTTAAAGTTTTTACTAATATTGAAGCATTAAATAATTTATATAATGATAAATATAAAGAAACAGTAATATGTTGTAATAAAATATTTAAGAAAAGTTTATTTGATAATATAAGATTTCCAATGGGAAAAATTCATGAAGATGAATTTACTACTCATAAACTTATATATAAGGCAAAAAAAATAGCATATACAAATGAAGAGTTATATTTTTATAGACAGAGACCAGGAAGTATAATGAGGAGCGAATTTAATATAAAAGAATTAGATTTATTAGATGCCTTTAAAGAGCAAAATAAATTTATGAAAAATATTAATGATAAAGATTTATATTATAAAAGTTTAAATAGATATTTAAATAGTTTAAGACTTATATATTATAAATGCAAAGAAAATATAGAAGATAACAAAGATATATTATTTAGTATAAAAAAGGAATATGGAATAATATATTTAAAAAATCTAAAAAATAGGAAAATTAAAGTAAGTACTAAAATTAATGAAATTATTTTTCTTATAAATTGTAATATTTATAAGAAAATAAATAATATATAGAAGTTTAATGAGAGAGTGGGAGTGAGATGGATAACACATATATTTCAATTGAAAAGATTATAAAGTCACTTAAAAAAGGTTGGATTTTCATACTTGCAGTCGTTATAGTAACTGCAGGGATTTCCGTATATTACAATTTAGAGGTATTAACAGATACGTATGCAACTAATGCAAAGTTATTTGTAGGTAAAGAAATAAGCGAAGAGTCTTCAGAGTATAATACAAATGATATTACTATGTATCAGAAGCTATTAGAAACATATGGAGAAATACTTTTATCAAGAGATTTAATTGAAAATGCAATAAAATCATCAAATTTGGATATTGAAGCAGATACTATTTTAGCAGGATTAAGTGTTAGCCCAAGAAATGACACACAACTTATTGATTTATATTATAGTTGTGGAAATGCAAAGGAATGTAAAAAAGTGTTAGATGCCATAATTAAGGAATTTATGATAGAAGCTAAGGAGTTAATACCAAATGCTAATATAAAAGTGGTTACTAAGCCACAAGTTCCAACTACTTCAATTGGACCACAAAGAAAAAGTAATGTTATAAAGGCAGTATTATCAGCATTTTTAGTAGCTAGTGCATTAGTAGTTATAGTAAATGCACTAGATAATAGAATAAGAGCTAAAGAAGATATAGAAGAGATTTTAGGAGTTACTATTTTGGGCTCTTTACCAGAGTATACAGATAGAAATATTAAAAAGGATATTAAGGTTAGGGAGAAGGCGAAAAAATGTTATACAGTGAAAAATATGAGCAAGGCATTTACTCAGAATGCCTTAGAAAAATAAGAACTAATTTAAAGTATTCATTAATTGATAGTAGTAGCAATAAAATTATTGTTGTTAGTTCTTCAAATCCAGGTGAAGGAAAGTCTACTATAGTAGCTAATTTAGCTTTTAATATGTATCAAGACAATAAAAGAGTACTAGTGATAGATGCAGATTTAAGAAAACCATCAGTGCATAAAAAATTTAAAATTACAAATGAATACGGATTAACAAATATTTTAATACATGAAAAGAAATTTAAAGAAGTAGTAGAAGAATATAAAAAGGGAATAGATGTAATTACATCAGGACCAATACCTCCTAATCCGTGTGAGTTATTAGGAGCGGAATCATTTACTAAGTTTTTAGATGAAGTTAAGAAGAGCTATGATTATATAATAATAGATGTTCCACCTATAGTATCTGTTGCGGATACACAGGTAGTTATGAATAAAGCCGATGGATTAATTTTGGTGGTAAGAAATGATAAAACAACTAAAACAGATCTTTTGAAGGCAAAAAAAATTATAGATATGACAAATATAAAACTTTTAGGGAGTATATTAAATAGGGATAAATTTAATTCAGATTTATATAGATATTATTAATTAATAATTATGTATAATCCAAATTTTAAAGGTTTTAAATAAAATAAACACCCAATAAAAATTAATTATTATTTATTGGGTGTTTATTTTATTTTATTTGTATTCTTGTTTACCAATTGAATTTATATCTATATTTTCAAAATCTATATCTTTAAATACCTTTGAATTATTTTTTAAGGAAAAATTTTGAGAATTATAATTTTTGAAACCAGGATCTTCCCTATATATTATATTATTCTCTACTTTACCATAAGTTAAAACCAGATTAGAAAGTTCAAAGTCAGGAGAATTAAATAATATATTATTTAGTATTTTATTATTATTTGGAATTCCTGGATTGGTATCTTGTATAGTAAATAATTCAGGATACTTTGACTTCCAGGGTTCAGATGTATAAGGGATACTATTTAAAGAAGAAAGTAATTGTTTATAAAGTTCAGTTTCAGTACTCTCACCTCTACCATCAAATCTAATTGAAGTATCACAATCTATGAACATATTATTATATATATTAAAATCTCTTCCACCACCACAATATATTCCTTTTCCGAGGTTATATAGTATATTTCCATAAACTTCAGCACTACTCATACAATCATCAAAATAAATTCCAGATACACCATATTCACTGTAATCATTATTACTATCATGGATATAATTATATCTTATAATATTTCCTCTTGCAGTCCAGTCACGACCAGAATAAATAGCACCTACATCTCCAGTTTCAAGTGCTATATTATAAATTTCATTATTTTCAATAATATGATCATTTCCTCCAAAGAAAATAGCTATATGAGGACTGTTATAAATAGTATTTTGAGAAGCTGTTATACCAACTCCATACATATATATTGCAGGAGCATAAGTTTTTTGTATTCTAGCAAAATCATGAATTTCATTGTTTGAAATTACTACATTACATGGAGTTAAAGAGTTACGGTCTCCGGAAGTAACCTTTATAGCAGTAATTCCAATATTATAGATAATATTATTTTCAACATTAATATTACTACTATTTTTAATATCAATGGCATTTGCTGATATATTTCTAAAAGTACAATTAATAATATTTATATTTGTACAGTTTTGAATGTTAATTGCATTTGCACGATTATACTCAAAAATAATATTATCAAAGGTTATATTATTAGATGATGTTAAATTTATAAAAGCATTATTGGCCATAGAAAGTTTAAGAGTATAATTATTAGAATTATCAATATCAGCTGGTAGAATAAAATATAAAATTTTGTTCTCATAATCAATATAATATTCATTGGATACATCTAATTCTTCTAATATATTAGAAAAGTAAAATCTTGAACCTTCAGTTACACCATATTGTAAATTCTCATTAATAGTTATTAAAGATTTTGAAGTATTTAATGAAGCTAACTTATTAGAAGAAAATGACCATTCAGTTCCAAAATAACCATTAACATATATATTATTACTATTCCAATCAAAGGGGCTTAATCTTTTAGAAGTAAATTGATAGTTTGGATTCGAAGAATTATTGGTAGAATTTGAAATAACATTTTCTACCGTTAGAAAATCATTATTAGGATATCTAGATAATGTCATAACATTATCATTAATGAAAACTTCAGGGGCAGATGAAAAGAAGTTTACACTTTCATCAAAAGTTATATCTGATAATGAAACAGCTAATATATCATTTGAACTAAATGAAGATAACCTATTTAATACATCATCATTACTTATATCTATGGCCTTTCTAACAGTTGAAGTATCTATAGTTTTACAACCATTAAAATAAACTTCTTCATTATTATAGCTTTTATAAGTTATTTTAGTATTTAAGTTGTTAGTATTTAAAGAATTTAGCTCTAATGTGTTTTCAAAGTTATATTCACCTTCCCTTAAAAAAATAACAATTTCATTAACAGGGGTATTATTTTTAATAAGTAGAATTGCTTCTTGAGTAGCCTTATCTATTGTTTTATATGGGTTATTTTTTTGACCATTATTCTCATCATTACCATTATTAGAAACAAATATACAAATAGTATCTGCAGATTTTTCTTCAGGTGATTCATAATTATCGTTATTTATATTTTTTTCAGTATAATTATTAAAATTATTCAATATATCAGATGTGAAAGAAGTACCCAAGTGTAAGAAAAAGCAATCAATTACTAAAAATAATGCTAAGATAATTATCAAAATTAAAGTAAATTTTTTATGAAATTTCATAACAATCCTCCTATAAATGGAAAAAATATAAAGTAATTATAACATAAAAAAAGGAAATTAAACAATTGTTGTTAAAAATATTCCCAATAAAAGTAAAATATGTTAAAATATAAAATATGAATTGATGATATAAAATATTTTAAATAAAAGTGGAGGTAAAAAATGAGAATAGTAGTTGCAGGAACTGGCTATGTAGGATTAGTAACAGGGGCATGTTTAGCTGAAGTTGGGCATAATGTAACGTGTGTTGATATTGATGAAAATAAAGTTAACATAATGAAAAAAGGAATTTCACCAATATATGAGCCAGGATTAGATGAATTATTAGATAGGAATTATAAGGCTGGCAAATTAGATTTTACAACTGATTATGTTAATGCTTATAAAAATTCAGATATAGTTTTCATAGGTGTAGGAACACCGGAGAGAGAAGATGGATCTGCTAATTTAGATTATGTATTTGGAGTTTGCAAACAAATTGCAGAAAATATAGAAAAAGATTGTTTGGTAGTAGTTAAATCTACAGTTCCAATTGGAACTAACGATAGAGTTGAAGAATATTTAAAAGAAAATATTAAAAATAATGTGAAGATAGAAGTAGCATCAAATCCGGAGTTTTTATCTCAAGGAACTGCTGTTATTGACACATTACATGCTTCAAGAATTGTAGTAGGGGTTGAATCTAAGAGTGCGGAAAAATTATTAAGAAAAGTTTATGAACCTTTTGGACAACCATTAGTTATTACAAATAGAAGAAGTGCTGAAATGATTAAATATGCTTCGAATGACTTTTTAGCTTTAAAAATTTCATTTATCAATGAAATGGCAAATGTTTGTGAAATAGTTGGAGCTAATATTCAAGATGTAGCTAAAGGAATGAGTTATGATAAGAGAATTGGCGATAAGTTCTTAAATGCAGGTCTAGGATATGGAGGGTCTTGTTTTCCAAAAGATACTAAGGCATTACATTGGTTAGCAAATGACCATGGATATGAAGTTAAAACTATAAAGGCAACTATAGAGGTTAATGAAAATCAAAAGTATAAATTATTTAGAAAAGCAAAACAAAGATTTGGATCATTAAAAGGTAAAAAAGTTGCGGTTCTTGGATTAACTTTTAAGCCAGGAACAGATGATTTGAGAGAAGCACCATCTATACCTAATATAAGAAGATTACTTAATGAAGGAGCAGAAATATTTGCATATGATCCAGTAGGTGTAAATAACTTTAAAAAGATATTTCCAACAGAAATAAATTATGTTCAAGAGATAAAAGAGGCATTAATGGGTGTAGATATAGCATTTATATTTACAGAATGGAATGAAATTAAATCAATAGATAAAGGAAGTTTTGTAAAATTTATGAAAACTCCAATTATTTATGATGGTAGAAATTGTTTTGATGTTGAAGAGATGAAAGACATAGAAGTTGATTACTATTCAATAGGTAGAGAAGAAATTTTAAATTTTACGAATAAAATAACGGAAAAAGAAGTAGCAGCAAGTGAAATATAATATTTTTAGAAATTTTACAAGTATAAGGGAGAGATTAATATTATGAAAAAGGTAGCTTTAATTACAGGAATAACAGGTCAAGATGGATCATATTTAACAGAATTATTATTAGAAAAGGGATATGAAGTACATGGAATTATAAGAAGACATTCAAATATTAACACAACAAGAATTGACCATTTATTTGAAAATTCAGAAATTGGAAATAAAAGATTGTTTTTACATTATGGGGATTTAACAGATTCATCTAATTTAAATAGACTAATTGAAAAGATTAAACCAGATGAAATATATAATTTAGCCGCACAATCACATGTTGCAGTATCGTTTGAAGTTCCAGAGTACACAGCTGAAGCAACAGGAACAGGTACATTAAGATTATTAGATGCAATAAGGGAAACAGGAGTGAAGTGTAAGTTCTACCAAGCTTCAACTTCAGAATTATTTGGAGGTTTACCAGATACTGCACCACAAAGTGAAAAAACACCTTTTTATCCAAAGAGTCCATATGGAGTTGCAAAACTATATTCATATTGGATAACAGTAAATTATAGAGAATCTTATAATTTATTTGCTTGTAATGGTGTTCTATTTAATCATGAATCTCCAAGAAGGGGTGAAACATTTGTTACAAGAAAAATTACAAGAGCAGTTGCTTCAATAATAGCAGGAAAGCAAGATAAGTTATCTTTAGGAAATTTAGATGCTAAGAGAGATTGGGGATTTGCAGGTGATTATGTATATGGAATGTGGTTAATACTTCAACAAGATAAGCCTCAAGATTATGTACTTTCAACAAATGAAACTCATACAGTTAGGGAATTTGTTGAAATTGCATTTAAAGAAGTCGGAATTGATATTGAGTGGAAGGGTACTGGAGTTGATGAAAAAGGATATGATAAATTGACAGGTAGAGTATTAGTTGATGTTAATCCTAAATATTTTAGACCAGCAGAGGTTGAATTATTATGGGGAGATTGTACTAAGGCTGAAAAAGAGCTTGGATGGGAAAGAAAAGTAAGCTTTAGAGAACTTGTATCAATGATGGTAGATAGTGATATGAGAGAAATTACAGGAGTAGGTACTATTGATTATCGTGCAGAAAGTGAAGCCGCAGCTACTAAATAGGAGGTAGGATATGAATAAGGATAGTAAGATTTTTGTTGCAGGACATAGAGGGCTTGTAGGTTCAGCTATAGTAAGGAATCTTAAATCAAAGGGATATGAAAATATAATTTGTAGGACTCATAATGATTTAGACTTAACTAATCAAGAAGCTGTTAGAAGATTTTTTGAATCAGAGGAACCAGAGTATGTATTTTTAGCAGCAGCTAAAGTTGGAGGAATTAATGCTAATAATACTTATCCTGCAGATTTTATATATGAAAATTTAATGATTCAAAATAATGTAATTAAGTCAGCACACGATTTTGGAGTAGCTAAACTTTTATTCTTAGGTAGTACATGTATTTATCCTAAAATGGCTCAGCAACCAATAAAAGAGGAATATCTTTTAACAGGTGCTTTAGAAGAAACTAATGAGGCTTATGCAGTGGCCAAAATATCAGGATTAGAAATGTGTAAGTTTTTTAAGAGACAATATGGTGATAATTTTATAAGCTGTATGCCAACAAATCTTTATGGACCTAATGATAATTTTGATTTAAAAAATTCTCATGTATTGCCAGCCCTTATTAGAAAGTTTCATGAAGCTAAGATTAATAATAGTGAAGCTGTTGAAATATGGGGTACTGGTACTCCACTTAGAGAATTTTTATATGTGGATGATATGGCTGATGCATGTGTTTATTTAATGGAAAATTATAATGGAGAGCAACATGTCAATATCGGTACAGGAGAAGAAGTTACGATAAGAGAGCTGGCTGAAACAGTTAAATTTGTTATTGGATATGAAGGAAAGCTTGTGTTTAATACTGATATGCCAGATGGAACTCCAAGAAAGTTAACTAATGTAGATAAGTTACATGATCTTGGATGGAGACATAAAATTGAATTATGTGAAGGAATTAAATTAGCATATCAATGGTATTTAGATAATTATTAAACTAAGAGGAATAATATATGGATAATGATATAAAGTTAAAAAAAGTATTGGCCTCAACATATAGAAAAATAAAATTTAAACTAGATTATAGTAGTAAAAACGTAAAGTTTAATAAGGAAGCAAGCAACTTAATTGCAGAAAAGATAAAAGAAGGAAAACCGCTAATGGTAGCAAGATTTGGTGCTGTTGAAATGAGATGTGTTGATTCATATTTGAAAGGAAATGAATATGAAGAAAAAATAAAGACAATGGCAACTATAAATGCAGGAATTTTTCCAAATAATAAACAAACTATAGATAAATTTTGTGAGTATTATCTAAGATGCTCACAAAATGTAGATATATTATCATTATGGCAAGTAAAAAGTGAAAAGAAGGTTGTCGATACTAAATGCAAAAATGCACAGTTTATTAATCTAAGGGGATTAGAGCCATATTATTTTAGTAACCCGTGGTCAAAAGAATTAGAAGGAAAAAAGGTTTTAATTATTCATCCATTTAAAGATACTATAATAAATCAGTATTTAAAAAGAAATACTTTATTTGAAGATAAAAATATATTACCTAAATTTAAAAGTATTGAAGTAATTAAAGCTGTTCAATCTAATGCAGGAGCAAATTCGCAATTTAAAGATTGGTTTGAGGCTTTCGATTATATGTGTAAAGAAATAAATAAAAAAGATTTTGATATAGCAATAATAGGAGCAGGATCTTATGGATTACCATTAGCTTGTTATGTTAAAGAACTAGGTAAACAAGCTATTCAAATGGCAGGAGCCACTCAAATATTGTTTGGAATTAAGGGGAAGAGATGGGATAACCATGAGTATATATCAAAGCTATATAAGGATAGTTGGGTTAGACCATTGGCAAGTGAAACTCCTAAAAAGGCAAATGATGTTGAAGGTGGGAGTTATTGGTAGAATAGAATTTGTAGATATATAAAATAAGAAGATTAATTAATTTATTATATGAGTATTTATCATAAATGAATTAAATAAATATATAACTAGTATTTAGAAAACAAGAATTAATAAGTATTTCGAAGAAACAGTAAATTTACGGAGAATAATTATGAGTATAGTAAAGATGTTAAAGTATCTTAGATGTAAGATATTAATAAAATTGAATAGAAGTAATATACACATGAGTAAGAATTCATCATTTGGTAGAGGAACAGTTTTATTTGCACCTAATTCAATTAATATTGGTGATAATGTATATATTGGAAAGTATTGTTCTTTAGAAACGGATATTGAAATAGGAAATTATGTTTTAATAGGAAATAATGTTGGGATTATAGGAAAATATGATCATGATTATACTCAAATAGGAACACCAATAAAGGATGCACAATGGATAGGCGATAAAAAATATGATTTTTTAGGTAAAGATAAAAAAGTTGTAATTGAAGATGATGTATGGATAGGATATGGTGCAATTATATTAAGTGGTGTAACAGTAAAGAAAGGAAGTATAGTTGCGGCAGGTTCAGTAGTTACTAATGATACTGAGGAATATACTATAGTTGCTGGAAATCCAGCAAGAGTAATAAAAAACAGATTTGGAGAGGAAGAATTATTAAAACATAAGCAAATAATTAAAGAGAAATATAATGTAGGTTATAAATAATAAGAATTCATAGAGGTAAATACTATGTTGAAAGATAAAATAAGAGAAATTGGCAGAAATTCTATTAATATTAGAAATAGAAAAAGACTAAAAAATATGAATCCAACTATAATATCTAGTAATTGTAACGGTGCTGTTATATTGCATGATTTAGGATTGAGACTTAATACCCCAACAGTAAATGCAGGAATGAGTCCTAAAGATTACATTAAGTTTTTAAAAAATCTAGGCTATTATTTATCACAAGAGTTAATAGAAATTACAGAAAATAAGGATAAATATTATTTAGGTGAATTAAGAGGCGATCAAAAGGGATATTATATAGCCCATTTAGGTGATCTAGTTGTATTTTTTGGTCATTATAAAAGTTTTGAGCAAGCTAAGTGCAAATGGCAAGAAAGAGTTAAAAGAGTAAATAAAAATAATATTTTTATAATGATGACAGATAGAGATGGATGTACCTATGATGATATTAAAGAATTTGATAAGTTAACATATAAAAATAAGGTTATATTTACTAATAAAAAGTATGAAGAAATTAAGTCTAGCTATTATATTAAAGGGTTTGAGGATAAGGAATCAGTAGGTGTATTAATATGGTATAAGAATAGATTTGGCAAAAGATATATTGATGATTTTGATTATGTTAGGTGGTTAAATGGAGATTGCTAGTAAAATACAGAAGAGAAACTATTCAATAGATACAATAAAGTTTTTTTGTATAGTAGCAGTTATAGTAATGCATGTTCGTCCGTTTAATGGAACTAAATTAGATTTGATAATAAATCCAGCAATGAGGTTTGCTGTTCCAGTGTTTTTTATTTGTTCAGGCTATTTTTTTTATAATAAATACAGTAAAGAATATACAATAAAATATGTAGTTAATTTAATAAAGGTCTTTATAACATGGATTATTATTTATATTCTTTATGATATTTTAAATATAATTGTAAGCAATTGGGCAAATAGTACACAGATAACTACAGAGATAACTAATTATTTTCAAGGATTTAAAATAAGAGATTTATATTACTCATTAGGAATTATTAGATATCATTTATGGTATTTGTCTACAATTATTATTGTAATTCCAGTATTACATATAATTTTATGTAAAAATATTTTGAATAAGGCAATTTTTTTAGGCTTTATATTAAATATCATAGGAATAATGATGTGCTTATTTATTTCTGGTGATTCATGGTTTATAACAAGAGATGCAATATTTTATGGCTTTTTTTATTGTTGTTTAGGAGCAATTATAAATAAATATGAAGATGAATTCCTAAAAAAAATAAAGAAATTAACAAAATTTCAGTGTATAGCTATTATTGCTTTTTTTACAATTACGACCATACTAGAGAGACATATTTACATTAAATTATTTAAAGGTGTTGGAGATTATTTTATATCGACAATTTCATTATCAATTTTTATATTTTTAGTATGTTTAAAAAATCCTAATATACTAAAAAACTCATTTATTAATAAAATTGGTCAAAACACATTGGGGATATATGTTTCTCATATATTAATTATGGATATAATAACATCCATTGAGAAATTATTAAATAATAAATGGATAATTACTACTGAATGGTATCAAGTAATATCTATACCAATGATATTAATATTATCTTATGTATTTTATGGATTTATCAGTTATGTAAAAAAAGCATGCAAAAGTTATTTTAACGAAAAAATGTTGTTAGAAGATTAATAGTTGATGTAATACATTAACAGAAAGATAGAATGGTAAAACTAATATAAGTATAGGAGAAAGAGATAATGATATTATTTAATGTACCACCAGTTGTGGGAAAAGAAGATATATATATAAGAGAGGTTATTAGAGAAAATAAAAAGTTGTGTGGTGACGGAGCTTATACTAATAAATGCACGAAATGGCTGGAAGAAAATTTAAAAATTGGGAAGGGTTTATTAACTACTTCGTGTACTCATGCTTTAGAAATGGCAGCCATATTATGCGATATTAAACCAGGAGATGAAGTTATAGCACCATCATATACATTTGTATCTACAGTAAATGCATTTGTTCTTAGAGGAGCAAAGATAGTATTTGTAGATATAAGACCAGATACTATGAATATTGATGAAAATTTGATTGAAGCTGCTATAACTGAAAAAACCAAGGTTATAGTACCAGTTCACTATGCTGGAGTTTCTTGTGAAATGGATAAAATAATGGATATTGCAAGGAGATATAACTTATATGTTGTGGAGGATGCTGCACAAGGAGTAATGTCTACTTATAAAGGACAAGCGTTAGGTTCAATTGGAGATTTAGGATGTTATAGTTTTCATGAAACTAAAAACTATAGCATGGGTGAAGGTGGAGCTATAGCAATTCAAAATATGGAGTTTAGCGAAAGAGCAGAAATAATAAGAGAAAAGGGTACAGATAGAAGTAGGTTTTTAAGAGGGCAAATTGATAAATACTCTTGGGTTGATATTGGATCGTCATTTTTACCAAGTGAATTAAATGCTGCATATCTTTTAGCACAATTAGAAGAGGCAGACAAGATAAATGAAGATAGATTAAAATCATGGAATATGTATTATGAAGGATTAAGAGATCTTGAAATTAAAGAAATTATTGAGCTTCCATATATTCCAAAAGAATGTAAGCATAATGCACATATGTTTTATATAAAAGTTAAGGATTTAGAAGAAAGAACTGAGTTAATTGAATTTCTAAAAGATAGAAGAATATTAAGTGTATTCCATTATGTGCCATTACATTCAGCTCAAGCAGGGAAAAAGTTTGGCAGATTTAATGGAGAAGATGTTTATACTACTAAGGAAAGTGAAAGATTATTAAGATTACCACTATATTATAAGATAGAAGAAGAGGCGATAGAAACTGTTATAAGTTCAATATATGATTTTTATAACAATAAAGAGAGGTAGAAATATGATAAATGGAGAAAAAACATATTTAAGAAAAATTAATAAAGAAGATACTTCAAATATTATAAGGTGGAGAAATAGTAGTAATGTAAAGAAATATTTCTTTATTCAAGATGACCTAACAAAAGAACAGCATTATTGGTGGCTTGAAAATAAAGTAAATACAGGTGAAGTTGCTCAATTTATTATTGTTGATAAAGAAACAAATAGTGATGTAGGAACAGTGTTTTTAAAGGATATAGATAAGAAGAATATGAAAGCTGAATATGGTATATTTATTGGAGATGAAAAGGCTAGGGGAAAAGGCATTGGTACAGAAGCAGCAAAGTTAATTTGCAGTTATGGTTTTAAAGATTTATGTCTTCATAGAATTTTTTTAAGGGTATTTGCTGGTAATACTCAAGCAAAAAATAGTTATATCAAAGCTGGATTTAAAGAGGAAGCAGTATTAAGAGATGATGTATGTATAAATAATAAATTTTATGATGTCATAATCATGGGTAAAGTAAATTAAATAGGATTATAAATTATTGAAAATAAACTGAATTCAATAAAAGAATTAATTTAATATAAAAGGATGTGAAACAATAATGTTGGTTTCTTTTGTAATACCGTGTTATAGATCTGAAAAGACTATTTCCAATGTAATAAAAGAGATAAAGCAATCAATAGATAGGAGATTAGGATATACCTATGAGATAATATTAGTTAATGATAATTCTCCTGATAACTTATTAGATATTTTATATAAATTAGCCATAGATGATAAAAATATAAAAATAATAGATTTAGCTAAAAATTTTGGACAACATTCAGCATTAATGGCTGGATATGGTCATGCTAAGGGAGATATTGTGGTTTCCTTAGATGATGATGGACAAACTCCAGCCAATGAGGTTTTTAAGCTTATTGATAAACTAAATGAAGGGTATGATGTTGTTTTTGCTAAATATTCATCAAAAAAACATTCTATATTTAGAAATTTTGGAAGCAAAGTAAATGATATTATGGCAAGAATTCTAATTGATAAGCCTAAAGATTTGTATTTATCAAGTTATTTTGTAGCAAAAGATTTTATTATGAAAGAAATAATAAGGTATAAAAATTCGTATCCATATGTATCTGGATTGTTATTAAGATCTAGTAATAATATAGCAAATGTTAATGTTAATCATAGGAATAGAGAAATTGGTGATTCTGGATATAATTTAAAGAATTTGATTAAGTTATGGGTAAATGGGTTTACAGCATTTTCAGTAAAACCTTTAAGAATATCAATTTTAATAGGTATAATTTTTGCAATTTTAGGCTTTTTAATTGGATTATATACTATAATAAATAAGTTTTTAAATCCTAACGTTCCCATAGGATGGACTTCAACTATGGCAACATTAACTTTGATTGGAGGAATTATATTAGTTATACTTGGAATGATTGGTGAGTATGTTGGAAGAATTTATATAAGTATAAATAATAGTCCTCAATATGTTATTAGAGAAAAAATAAATATAGAGGAAGACGTATATGAATACGAAGCTAAATGTACAAGATAATAATATTGCTAGACGTAAGATAAAGGATTATATATTTTTACATATTTCTTTGTTTTTTTATTCACTAGCTACGGTTTTTACCAAATTAGCATCTAATTATAAGTTTTTATCGTTGAAATTCATAGCTTTTTATGGAGTAAGTATATTTATTTTATTTATATATGCTATTTTGTGGCAACAAAATTTAAAGAGAATATCCTTAACTACAGCATTCGCTAATAAGGCGATAGTTGTTGTATGGGGAATAGTATGGGGAATTTTAATATTTAAGGAAGAAGTAACGTTGGGAATGATAATTGGATGTTTTATTATTTTTTTAGGTATTGAAAGGGTGATAAGTGATGACAAATAAAGTTATGTATATATTTATATTTTTATTTGGA